>Ga0247837_1001162_pt1 | contig 56291 bp, 46 predicted proteins | sample LaCtaG_2_FD_187115 | JGI IMG/M metagenome (GOLD analysis project Ga0247837, IMG submission 187115) | Freshwater microbial communities from meromictic Lake La Cruz, Castile-La Mancha, Spain - LaCruzMarch2015_14.5m | ecosystem: Environmental > Aquatic > Freshwater > Lake | place: Spain: Castile-La... | reverse complement strand
GGCATGTCCATTGTGCGTTCAAGAAGTTCTTACGTATAAAAAAAGTGACGTGAAACCGCGCCGAATCATATATTATACATATATTTCAATATCTTGCAAACAGGAATCAGACTGAACTAGTGCCGGCATGCGTCACTCCAGCTCAAAATTGACGCAGCGGCGACCCTCTCGCGACCGCTGGCCTATTGTTACGCCGCGAATCTCGACTCCAACCCCTTTGGTAGCCGTTTGTCGGAGTAGGGCACCGTACTAGTTCACGGATTCAGGTGGAGAGGAGCCGGAAGACGACAGTTGGACCCTGGACTTCGGCGAATGGGCCAGCGTTTACCGAACCTGGTTGTCGCGCCAGGCCGAGTACCGCAATGAGATTCAACGAATTCAGCGCAACGCCCCCAGTCTCGCCGGACTGATCCGGGTCGCTGCATGAGCGAGCATTTTCGCACGCCGGAAGACTACGAGCTTTTCCTTTACACACTGACCGAGCGATTCCCGTCCGTCCGCCGGTCGACGATCAGGCTGGTCCGGCGCGGCTCGACCCTGGCACGGGTGGCGGGTGAGATCGCGTTCGATCAGGGGATTCGCTTGACCGTGCGGGAGCGCATCACCTTCGAGCGGCTGCCCACGCCGTCGTGGAGGCGCTGCGGCTCACGTTGCCTCGCGCTGACGCGTTGGTCTGGCGGCAGCGCCGCCAAGACCCAGTGCCGCGGGAGACCCTCGGTACCAGAGGCTTCGGCTCGTTCCTCACCGCATTCGACGCGCTATGAGCTATCCGCTACTGACCGGGACGGGTCGAGAGCGTCGGTCGGCACCAGGCGGATGGGGCCGTCGAAGCGTTCGCAGAGTGCGAACGCGCCTTCCGCAATCGGCTCATCGTCGGTCATTTCGATCAGGTGAGGTCGCGCCGACTCGCCAGTGAGGGCTGACCAACCGGTGCCGAACAGGGGCAGCGGTTCCCACTCGCCGTGCTCCATGGCCGGTAGGGTCCCCGTGTAGGTCCCAGTTGGGTTTACACGTCCGGTCTTGGCGGGAACCGTATCCGGCGGACCGGCGTCGGGCGTTGCTCCGGGCGATGATCCTGGGGCCGCAGAGCGCTGAGCACATGCATGATGCCCAGGGGAGGTGCCAAGAGTATGGCGGATGTTGGCGCGATTCGAGTCGCGGGTAGAGTAGCGATGCCAGCGCGTCCAGGAAAGGCGCCGCCTCGGAGTGGGTCTTGGCCTGCCAGCAGCCGGCCAGCGGCGGGGCCTGGGACCAATCCGGGGTCTCGGTGTCGGGAAGGGCGGTAGACCAAGAGCGAGGCGGGTGGTCCAGATTGTGTGTCGCCCAAAGACCCAATACCACCCAGAACACGGGTTGGGACACGGCGAGTAATGCGTTGCAGCCCGCCTGGGCGTGTTCTTGCCATGTCTCCCAGTCATCCGGAAAGCGCTCTCCCAGGGTTGTGTGTAGCTCATCCCAGAGCGCCATCGCGTGCCGGTAGTCGTCCAGGGCCGAGTCCCGGTCGCCGTTTTTTTGTTGGGCAATGGCACGGTTGTCGTAGGCCATCGCCTGATAACTGAGCCAAGCGTGAGGGGTCACGAGCCCTGGCTCTTCGCGTAGTTTATCGATCAAGCTGATAGCAAAGCTGGAGTCGTCGATGCACGCTTCCCTTAAGCCCAGATAGCGTTTAGCATTGCCGCGGTTCATATGGGCCATGGCTAGGTCTGCGATCCATGGTCGGGGATAGGCGGCCCCGAGTTCGGTGCGCAGTCGCTCACGGATCTCGATGGCGTGGCCATAGCTGACAATAGCTGATTCCAGTCCGCCTTCGTAACTTTGCGCGTTGCCCATATTCATATAGGCGGTAGCGAGGCCATTGAGCCACTCCGGGAGGCAGGCCGTACCGAGATCCGCGTGGAGGTTCTCGACGATCCGGATGCAGCACTTGTTGTCGGCTATGGCCTCTTGTATCCTGTCTTTCCTTCTTTGGGCCACGCCCCGACTCAAATAGGGTACAGGAACCGGCGATCGGCGAGGGTGAAGAGGTCGTCGAACAGGGTCTCGAAGGTGCAGCGCAACCGATGCAATACCGTTGGCGGCACGTCCTTGGGGCCATCCAGCCCGCGCTCGGCAAGGAGTCTGATCCAGGTGTCTTGGATGCGCCGGTCCAGCCGGTGGCCGTCGCGGTCGCGGATCTCGGACAGTGCCCGAAGCGGGTCAGCGCCTCCTGCCGCCGGTCCAGGAGCGTCGGTCTGGCCTGGTTCCGGTTGGCACGGGGCGGTGTCGTCCCGGCCTTGCGCGGGATGATCGAGCCAGGCGCCGAGTGACTCGCGGGCGGTGCTGACCCAGGTCTCGGCCAGTTCACGGTGGAAATAGGCCGCGAGCAGGATGCGGTAGCCGGGGTGGTCGGTCTTGAGATCGATGTGCTCGAAGGGACCGCCCTGCGCCATACACTCTTGTGCGGCACGCCAGATCCAGTCCGGGCATCGGTCGAGGGTTTCGGCGCCCAGACCGCCGGGGCGGGAGGTCAGCAGCAGATAGATCCCCTCCGGTAGCGCCTCGGGCGGCGGCAAATAGTCGAGGATGCCGGGTTGGCTCGGCACTGGATCGGCTCGCTGGTCCGGGGAACGGTTGAGTACCGGGTCCGGCGCGTAGCTGCTCAAGTCCACCGCGGTGGCGCAGCCCTCCAAGGCGAAGCGGTGCGCGATGTTGTGGAAGGCGTAGATCAAGCACTCGCCCTGGATCAACTGCCGCGCGGGTTCGGCCAGCCGCATGACCCGGCCCAGGGGCGACCGCTTAGGGTCCGACGTCGGCTCGTCTGCCGCGGCGGGCTTTTGGGGCTCGCCTTCCCCCAGCAGGCGCAGGACGTAGGGAAGCAGGTCGGGGCCGGGGTCCAATGTGGCCGGCTCCCAGATGGGGCGTTCGCGGCGTCTGCCTCGCCGCTCGTTCGCGAGTGTCTCCCGCGGCAGGGCAAGGCACTTGCACTGGATCAGCTTGCGCGCCGAGGGTGGGTCCGGCGGACGGGGGCCAGGTCAGCCCCGGCACGGGGTAAAGCAGGTAGCAAAGGTGCCGCTCCGCCAAAGGCAGGCGGGGCGCCTCGGGACGGTTGAGGTCTTGGCCCGGGGCTTGGGCATCACTCACGGGCTCACCTTCCGGTCACTGGGGGTGTGCACGCGGTGATATACCGGACCTGGACCGCTTGCGCTTGATCGGGTCTGGCGGCAGACTCACCACGACTGGGGACCTGGATCGTTGCCTTGCTTCTCGGCGGGATCGTCGGTCCGCACAGCGGACCCTACGGGGCGAAATTCCAGTCCGGCCAGCAGCATTGAGGCCGCAGCCCGTTTGGCCTCAAACGCCCTTATGGGTTCTGGTCGGACCCCGACGCGACCCGCACCTTGGCAAATCGCCGCTTGCCGACCTGATACAGGTGCGTGGTGCCGACCCGGCACCGCAGCCGCGGGTCCGCGACCCGCTCACCATCGATCTTCACGCCCCCTTGGCCGATCAGGCGCAGGGCCTCCGAGGTCGTCTGGACCAGACCCGCGTCCTTGAGAAGCCGGGCGAGGCCTACCCCGTCGGCGGCGTCCGCGGCAACCACCAACTCCGGCAGGTCGTCCGGGACCGCCCCCTGCTGGAAGCGCGCGATGAAGGCCTCCTTGGCGGCCACCCCGGCCGCGGGCGCGTGAAACCGCGCGACCATCTCTTGCGCCAACTCGAATTTGATGTCGCGGGGATTGGCACCCTCCGCCACCGCGGCCCGCCAGGCGTCGATCTCGGACATGGGACGGGCGCTCAGCAGTTCCAGGTAGCGCCACATCAGTTCGTCCGACACGGACATGAGCTTGCCGAACATGTCGTCCGGCGCGTCGGTGATGCCGATATAGTTGCCGAGCGACTTCGACATCTTCTGGACCCCGTCGAGCCCCTCCAGGAGCGGCAGGGTGATGACCACCTGGGGCTCCTGCCCGTAGGACTCCTGCAGTTGCCGCCCCACCAGCAGATTGAACTTCTGGTCGGTGCCGCCGAGTTCCACATCGGCCCGCAGCGCCACGGAGTCGTAGCCCTGGATCAGCGGATAGAGAAACTCGTGCACCGCGATCGGCTGCCCGCCCCGATAGCGCTTGCCGAAATCGTCGCGTTCCAGCATCCGCGCCACCGTGTGCCGGGCGGCGAGTTGTATCAGCCCCGCGGCACCCAGGGGCTCGATCCAGTGTGAATTGAACACGACCTCGGTGCGCGCCGGGTCCAGGATGTGGAAGACCTGCTCCTGGTAGGTCGCTGCGTTGACCGCGATCTGCTCCGGAGTCAAGGGCTTGCGGGTTGCACTCTTCCCCGTCGGGTCGCCGATCATGCCGGTGAAGTCACCGATCAGGAACAGGATGTGGTGTCCCAACTCCTGAAACTGGCGCAGCTTGTTGATAAGCACCGTGTGACCCAGATGCAGGTCGGGCGCGGTCGGGTCGAAACCCGCCTTGACCCGCAGGGGTACCCCGCGCTCCAGCTTCTTGCGCAGCGCATCCTCCAGCAGAATCTCTTCGGTACCGCGCCGGATGAGCGCGAGCGACGACTCGACGGTGTGCACCTGTATCAGACCGCGAAGGAGGAACCGCAACCACAGGTTGTGGATGCGTTGGGGTTGCGGATGACGAACTGGGCGCCCTGCAGGCCCTCCGTGTAATCGATCTCGGCCCCCATCAGGTACTGCATGCTCATGGGATCGATGAGCAGCTTCACACCGTCGGTCTCCACCTGCGTGTCCCCCTCCTGCACCGACTCGTCGAAGGTGAATCCGTACTGGAACCCGGAGCAGCCGCCGCCCTGTATGTAGACCCGCAACATCAGGTCCGATTTTCCTTCTTCGACAATCAGTTGAGCGACCTTGGCCGCCGCGGACGTGGTGAAGACCAAGGGCGTATCAGTGGGGGTTTCTGTGCTCATCTCGTATCTCGTTGAAGTGTTGCCACAGACACTAGCTGCGTCTGCGGGCCGGTCAGTTCAAGCGCCAGGTCCGATGCCTGCGCGGCACGCCTCGATCATAACTCCGACCACGCGGACGCGCCGACTGCGTAGTCAGGCCATCCTGGCCTGACCGAATCAGGGCTGGAAGCACTGACTACGCACCCCCCGCGACCGACTGGCCGGAACGATGATCAAGGCCGCACCGGCGGACCTGGACTCAGGGCAGCAAGGGGATCCCGGTCAGCCCGGCGGTCTCCGCGAGCCCGAACATCAGATTCATGTTCTGGACCGCCTGACCGGCCGCCCCCTTGACCAGATTGTCGATCACCGACTGCACGATGACCACATCAGAACCGGCCTGGCGCGTCACCGCGATGCGACACAGGTTGCTGCCGCGCACCGAACGGGTATCGGGATTGGCACCGGCCGGCATCACATCGACGAAGGGCTCATCAGCGTAGTGCTGCCGATAAACCTCGGTCAGGTCGGCGGTGTGCGCACCCGCGGTCAGGCGCGCATAGAGCGTCGCCTGGATCCCGCGAATCATCGGGAGCAGGTGGGGGACGAAGGTCAGGCCGACCGGCTGCCCGGCGACCCCGGCCAGGTTCTGGCCGATCTCCGGGGCGTGGCGGTGGCCCTTGACCGCGTAGGCCTTGAAGCCCTCCCCCACCTCGGCCATCAGCAGCCCGGTTTCAGCCTTGCGACCGGCACCGCTGGCGCCCGACTTGGCGTCGGCGATCAGCCAGCCCGGGTCCACCAGGCCCCGCGCCAGCAAGGGGGCGAAACCGAGCGTCACCGCGGTCGGGTAGCAGCCCGGATTGGCGATCAGCCGCGCGCCGCGCACCGCCTCCCGGTGCAGTTCCGGCAGCCCGTAGACCGCCTCCGCCAGCAGGTGCGGGCAGGCGTGGGGCATCCCGTACCAGGTCTCCCACTGGGCCGGGTCCTTGAGCCGGAAGTCCGCGGCCAGATCGACCACGCGCACACCGCGGGCGAGCAGTTCCGGGGTCTGGGCCATGGCCGTCCCGTTCGGCGTGGCGAAAAACACCAGATCGCAGGCCCCCAGCCGCTCGACCTCCGGCTCAGTGAAACACAGGTCGAACTCGCCGCGCAGGTGGGGAAAGAGGTCCGACACCGCCTTGCCGGCCTCACCCCGCGAGGTGATCACCGCCACGCGGGCGTGCGGGTGCCGCAGCAGGATGCGCAGCAGTTCGGCGCCCGTATAGCCGGTGCCGCCAACAATTCCGACCTTGATCATGAGAAATATCCTTGCGCGACCGTGGCGCGACCCTGGCCCGATCGGGATCGGCCGCCGCGGTGCGGCCCGGGGCACCGGGCGCTGGCAAAACAGGCTGAAAATAAAAGAGCGGCCGCGGCCGCTCTCGACGGGAACCCACCCTCGCTGACCTGAGACGCGCGTCAGGCGAGGCCCCGGATCAGCCGGGGTGCCGCTAGCGTCCCGCGACGATCAGGCGATGATCAGGAGCAACCGCCACCGCCGCCGGAGTGGGAACCGCAACTACCGCAACCGCCGCCTTCGGCCCGCGGCAGGTTGTTGAAGACGAAGGTCGCATGACCCTCGCCATCCTCGACGAAATCGATCTCCACCCCGCGCAGGTAATCCAGGGTGCCGTCGTCCACCACGACCTTGAAGCCGTCGCAGGCGAGCACGCCATCGTCGTCATTGATCTCGTCGGTAAAGGTCATGCCGAAGCCGACCCCGCTGCAGCCGCCGGCGGTGGCGAAGACGCGCACCCCCTGGATGCTGTCGTCGACCTGGTTGAAAAGCTCGCTCATCTTGGCCGCGGCAGGTGAAGTCAGCGTCAACTGGGCGGTGGTCAGGGGTGCAGACATACTCGGTCGTCTCCGTTATCTCGAAACTGGCGCCGGAATTTAACAGAAACCTGCCGGCTCAATCCAGGACTAAAAAAGGATCAATCACACGCCGGGGGGCTGCCCCAGGCGATCGGCGGCGGCCAGCATCAGCAAGTGCCGCTCGGCATCGACCAAGTGCCGGCTCCAGTGGCCCTCGTAGCCGAGGAACCAGGTCTCCAGTGCACGCTGCGGATCGACCTCGAACACCCGCAAGCCGGCCTTCAGTTCGCAGTAGATATCGGTCAGGTCGTCCGCCAGACTGCCGCTCCTGGCATCCGGGCCTTCCTGGGCACGGTCGAACTCCAGAAAATAGCCGTCCCGATCGGCCAAGAGCCCGCGCAGGCGCGAATAGAGGTCGAAGCGCGCATCCAGGTCGACCGCGCCGACGGCGGGTGTGCCCAGGTGCGCCTGCTCCTGCACCGAGTTCATGGCGGCGTGCAGCCGCGGCAACAACTCGGCCACCTCCGCGAGCCAGGCCGGCGCGGCGGGGCCGGCCGCCTCGATCCGTTCGCAATAGCGGCGGGCAATGGTCAGGACCTGTTGGAACCCGGGGTCCCGATGACTGGCATGGCTGGTCAGGGCGTTCATGCGAGGCAGTGTAGACGACAAATGCGCGGCTGCCCGATCCGCGCGACGAGGCGGCAACCGCACGGCCAGGGTCAGCGGGGCCATCAGACCTCCACCAGCTCGAAGTCGTCCTTGCCGGCACCGCACTCCGGGCACTTCCAGTTCAGGGGGACCTCCTCCCAGCGGGTCCCGGGGGGGATGCCGTCCTCGGGCCACCCCTTGTCCTCGTCATAGATTAATCCGCAAATCACACACATATAGGTCTTCATAAGGACTCCGTCGGTCGACCGGGACCCGGCGCAGCCGCCGGGGTGGCGATCGAGTGGCGCCCGCCGCGCTGCGACAGGCACAATCAGCCGCGCAATATCGGGTCTGCGGCGGCCCGATACAAGCTTATCAATGCAGGATCACCCAGCGGGACCACGCCTATGCACCCCAGCCCCATCCCCACCCCCCCCACCGTGCTCTGCGTGGGCGGCCACGACCCGAGCGGCGGCGCCGGGATCGGCGCGGACGCCGAGGCCGTACGGGCCGCGGGCGCCTTCGCCCTCACCGTCGTCACCGCCCTCACGGACCAGGACACCCGCGGCCTGCGCCAGGTCTATCCCCAGCCGCCCGCCCAGGTCGCGGCCCAGTGCCGCGCCCTGCTCGCGGATGGCGCCCCCGCCGCCATCAAGATCGGGCTGATCGGCGACGCGCGGCTGGTCCCGATCCTCTGCGCCATCTGCGACGAGCACCCACACCTGCCGGTGGTGCTGGACCCGGTGCTCGCCTCCGGGGCGGGGCAGGCGCTCGCCGACGCCGCGCTGGTGCAGGCCCTCCTCACCGACCTGCTGCGGCGCGCCACCCTGGTGACGCCCAACCTCCCCGAGGCGCAGCGCTTGAGCGGCGGCCGGGACGCGCCGGACTGCGCCCGGCGCCTGCGCGCCGCCGGGGCCCGCTGGGTCCTGATCACCGGCACCCACGAGGAGGCCCCGGCGGTAACCAACCGTCTCTACGGGGATGATACCGGCGTCGCAGAGCAGACCTGGCCACGCCTGCCCGGCGAGTACCATGGGTCCGGCTGCACGCTGGCGAGCGCCATCGCCGCCCGCCTCGCCTTGGGCCTGGCGGTGCCTACGGCGGTAGCGGCGGCCCAGGCCTATACCTGGACCAGCCTGGAGCGCGCCTGGCGCACCGGCCACGGCCAGCTCACGCCCAACCGGCTCTTCGCCCTGCCCGGGGACGCCGACGCCGCCGGGGCGACCCCATGAACCGGTCATTCCGCGGCCTCTATGCGATTACCCCGGACCCGGGGCCCGACGCCACGCAGCGCGACGACCAGCGCCTGGTCGCGGCGGTCGCGCTGGCCATCGACGGCGGCGCGCGCCTCATCCAGTACCGGGCCAAGGGCCTCGCCCAGGCGCGGCGCCGGACCCAGGCCGCGGCCCTGGCCGGGGTGTGCGCCGCCGCCGCCGTGCCCCTGATCATCAACGACGACCTGGAACTGGCCCTGGCCGTCGGCGCCGCCGGCGTCCACCTGGGCCGCGACGACGCCGACCCGGCCGCCGCCCGCGCCCGCCTCGGCGCTGGTGCGATCATCGGCGTCTCCTGTTACGACCGCCTCGACCTGGCGCTCGCGGCCGTCGCGGCCGGTGCCGACTACTGCGCCTTCGGCAGCTTCTTCGCCTCCACCGTCAAACCCGACGCGGTCCGCCCCGCCCCCGACCTCCTGACCCGCGCCCGGGCGCGCCTGACGGTCCCGCTGGTTGCGATCGGCGGCATCACGCCACAGAATGCCGGGCTGCTGATCGCGGCCGGCGCCGACCTGTTGGCCGTGATCACCGGAGTCTTTGCCGCCCCGGACATCGCCGCGGCGGCCCGGGCCTACAGCCAACTTTTTGAACCGGGCGCGCGCCCGACGGAGACCCCCAGATGAGCCGATCCCACGACCTCTTTACCGCCGCCCAGCGCCACATCCCCGGCGGCGTCAACTCACCGGTACGGGCCTTCCGGGGGGTGGGCGGCGACCCGGTGTTTTTCGACCACGCCCAGGGGCCCTACGTCTTCGACGCGGACGGCAAGCGCTATGTCGACTATGTGGGCTCCTGGGGCCCGATGATCCTGGGCCACGCCCACCCGCAGGTGTTGGCCGCCGTGACCGAGCGCCTGAGCAAGGGGCTGTCCTTCGGCGCCCCCACCGAGCTTGAGACCACCATGGCGGACCGCGTCTGCGCCCTGGTCCCGAGCATGGACCTGGTGCGCATGGTCAGTTCCGGCACCGAGGCGACCATGAGCGCCCTGCGCCTGGCGCGCGGCTTCACCGGCCGGGACAAGATCGTCAAGTTCGAGGGCTGCTACCACGGCCACGCCGACTCGCTGCTGGTCAAGGCCGGCTCCGGCGCCCTGACCTTCGGCGAGCCCAGTTCCCCCGGCGTACCCAAGGCCCTGGCGGAACTCACCATCACCCTGACCTATAACGACCTGGCGCAGGTCGAGGAGACCTTTGCCGCGATCGGCGAGGAGATCGCCTGCATCATCGTGGAGCCGGTGGCCGGCAACATGAACTGCATCCCGCCGGTGCCCGGCTTCCTGGAGGGGCTGCGCGCGGTCTGTGACCGCTACGGCGCCCTCCTGATCCTCGATGAGGTCATGACCGGCTTTCGGGTCGCCCTGGGCGGCGCCCAGGCGCACTACGGCATCCGCCCGGACCTGACCGCGCTCGGCAAGGTGATCGGCGGCGGGATGCCGGTGGGCGCCTTCGGCGGCCGGCGCGAGGTGATGGAGCGCCTCTCCCCCCTGGGCCCGGTCTACCAGGCCGGCACCCTCTCCGGCAATCCCATCGCCATGGCGGCCGGGCTCAAGACCCTGGAGTTGATCTCCGCCCCCGGCTTCTACGACCAGATCAGCGCCCGCACGGTGCAACTCACGGACGGACTGATGGCGCGCGCCCGCGCCGCCGGCGTACCGCTGGCGGTAAACCGGGTCGGCGGCATGTTCGGCCTCTTCTTCACCGACGCCCCCCAGGTGACCACCTACGCCCAGGCCACTGCCTGCAACCAGGACCAGTTCCGCGCCTTCTTCCACGCCATGCTGGACCTGGGCGTCTATCTCGCCCCCTCCGCCTTCGAGGCCGGGTTCGTCTCCATCGCCCATGAGGACGCCCAGCTCGAGGCCACCCTGGAGGCCGCCGCGGCGGCCTTCGCCCGGGTCGCCGCCTAGGGTCGCGGCGCGCCGGACCCGCGGCCACCCCGCGGGTCCGGCACCCGGCACCGCGCACCAGAGCCCCCGTGGACACACTCTTCGATCAAGTCCTGGCCTGGGTGGGCGCACACCCGGGCTGGGCCTATGCCGTGATCTTCGCGGTCGCCATGGGGGAGTCCACCGCAATCATCGGGCTCATCGTCCCCGGGGTCGTCCTGCTGCTCGGCACCGGCGCCCTGATCACCACCGGCGCCATCGCCTTCTGGCCGGCCTTCGCCGCCGCGGTCATCGGGGCCGTCGTCGGCGACGGCCTGAGCTATGGGCTGGGTCGTCACTACAAGTTGCGCCTGCGCGGCATCTGGCCCTTCTGCCGCTACCCCGAGTCCCTGGACCAGGGCATCGCCTTCTTCGCCCGCCACGGCACCTGGAGCGTGGTCATCGGGCGCTTCGCCGGACCCAGCCGCGCCTTCACCCCGCTCGTCGCGGGGATGCTGGACATGAGCCCACGCCGCTTCTTCACGGCCGATATCGCCTCCGCGATGGCCCAGATCCTCACCTATTTCATCCCCGGCATGGTGCTCGGGGCCTCGCTGAAGCTGGCCGCCGAGGCGGCCGTGCGCCTCGCCGTCCTGGGGCTGCTGCTGGCGGGCGCCCTCTGGTTCACCGGCTGGGCCGTCCACCGCGTCTACCGCCTGCTCGCCCCGCACGCCGGCCACTGGCTGCAGCGGCTGCTGCGCTGGGCCGACCTGCACCCCGCCATGGGCCGGCTCGCCCACGCCCTGGCCGACCCCGAGCACCCGGACGCCCGCGCCCTGGCCGGGCTCGCCTTCCTGCTGCTGCTGGCCACCCTGCTGCTCGGGGTCGTCGCCGGCCTGACGCTGTTCGGCGCCCACGAGCCGGCCCTGAATCTCGCCGCCCTGGAACTGGGGCAGAGCCTGCACACCCCGCTCGGCGATCACCTGATGGTCGCGCTGGCCGCGCTCGGCACCCCCGCGGTGGTCCTGCCCATGGTGCTCCTGCTCTCCGCCCGGCTGCGTCGGCGCGGCCGCGACCGCCACTGGCACTACTGGCTGGCGACCGCCGCCTTTCCCCTGGCGGCCACCCCGCTGCTCGGCGCACTGCTCGCGGTCCCGCGCCCCGACCTCGGGTTGCAGTTGCTCCTGCCCTGGTCCTTCCCCAGCGGGCCGGTCTTGCTGGCGACCTGCGCCTACGGCTTCCTGGCGGTCGCCATCGCCCGCGGTCTGAGCGCACCGCTGCGCTGGATCCCCTATGCCCTGGCCGCCGGCGCGGTCACGGCGGTGGCCGGCGCGCGCCTCTACCTGGGCGCGGAGTGGCTGACCAGCGTCATCGCCAGCATCGCCCTCGGGCTCGTGTGGGTCGCCGCCCTGGGCCTCGCCTACCGCCGCCACAGCCGCCTGACCCTGAGCCCGGCGCGGCTCGGGGCGGTCGCGGCACTGGGACTGGCGGCCGGCCTCGGCCTGCACGGCGCACTGCGCGGCGACCGCGAACTGGAGCACCTGACGCCCGCCCCGCGCACCGCGCAACTGGCGCACGCCGCCTGGCAGGCCGACGCCTGGGCGCGGCTCCCCCGGCAGCGCGAAGACCTGAGCCAGCACCACCGCCACCCCTTGACCATCCAATACGCGGGCGACCCGGCCCGGTTCGCCGCCGCGCTGGCCCCGGTCGGCTGGCAACCCGCGCCGCTGCTCGACTGGGGCAATGCACTGCGGCTGCTGTCGCCCTCGCTGCCGCTGGCCGAACTGCCCGTGATCCCGCAGGTCCACGACGGCCACCACGAGGCCCTGGTCCTGACCAAGGCCGCGGCCAGCCCCGACCACCGCGAGGTCCTGCGCCTGTGGCCGACCCGCTGGCGCCTCACGGACGGCCGGCCCCTGTGGGTCGGCAATGTCACCCGGCAGCAGCGGGGCGAATTGCTCGAACTGGCCTTCTTCCCCGCGACCGACCCCGCCGACATCGCCCTGCCGCCGGAGCTCGCGGGGGGGCTGTCCGGGCTGAACACCCGTACCCCACCAGGCGGCGCGCCTTTGCTGATCGAGGACCGGCCTTAGTCGTTGTCGTTGTCGTTGTCGTTGTCGTTGTCGTTGTCGTTGTCGTTGTCGTTGTCGTTGTCGAGGTTATCGTAGCGCCCCTGATTCTCTCGCGCACCGATTGGCATCGATTCTCCGATGACGACAACGACAACGACAACGAACCCCAACATCTCATCGCCTTGCGTTCGCCCGCATGTTGAGCTTCGTTCCTCAGCCCAACCTACAACGAATACTCGCCCAGTCTATGGAGCGGTGTCACGAGCAAGCGCACGGGCACGTCGGCAGGCCGCGACCCGACCGCGCACCAGGCGCCTGACCTCAGACACTCTGATTGTCCTCGGCCCGCTCGCGCCGGGCGACGGGCCGCGGCCAGGGACCGTGTTCGGCAATGGCCGTGGGCCGGCCGAGGTAGAAACCCTGGGCGCAGTCCACCCCGAGTTCCCCGAGCGCCGTATAGATCGCCGCGCTCTCGACGAACTCCGCCGTCACCTTCTTGCCCATGCCATGGGCCATATCGGTGATGGCCTTGACGAAGATCCGGTCCTCCCGATTGGTGGCCAGATCGCGGATGAAGGCGCCGTCGATCTTCACGTCGTCCACCGGGAGGCGGCGCAGATAGGCGTAGGAGGCATAGCCGGTGCCGAAGTCGTCCAGCGCGAAGCGGCAGCCGTGTCGCTGAATCCCCTGCATCAGTTCGGTCGCCCGCGCGATGCTCGCCACGGCGACGGTCTCGGTGACCTCGAAGGTCAGGCGCGTCGGGGCCACCCGGTGCTCCCGCAGCAGGCGCTCGATGTCCGGCAACAGCGAGGGGTCGTCCATCGCGCTGCCGGACAGGTTGATCGCCAGGCGTAAGCGGGGATCTCGACCCAGGAGCACGACGGCGTGGGCCAAAACCCAGTGGTCGATGGCCTGAATCTGGCCGGTCTTCTCCGCCACGGGGATGAAGCGGTCCGGGTAGACCAGTTCCCCGCGGGCATCGCGCAGCCGCAGCAGGGCCTCCCAGTGATCGATGAGACCGGTGGCGATGGTGACGATGGGCTGGAAGTGCAGTTCAAAGCGCTCGTCGCGCAGCCCCTCGGCGATCTTGTCCCGCCAGGTGACCCGCGCGTCCGCCTGCTCGCGCGCCTGGTCCTCGGCGGCGAACAGGTGCCAGCGCCCGCGCCCCTTCTCCTTGGCCTGGAACATGGCCAGATCGGCATTGGCCAGGATCTCCTGCGGCTCCTGGCCCTGGTCCGGAAACAGGGCGATGCCGATGCTGGCCGTGACCCGGTGGACGCGGCCGTGCTCGCGGATCTGAATTGAGCGCACCGCGGCCTGGATGCGCTCGGCGCAGTCCCGGGCCGCCGCGTCCGTGCATTCGGGCAGCACCAGGGCGAATTCGTCGCCCCCCAGGCGGGCCAGGATGTCGCTCGGATGGGTCAGCTTGCTGAGCTGATCGGCGACCCGCTGCAGCAACACATCGCCCACCTGGTGCCCGCTCAGGTCGTTGACATCCTTGAATTGATCCAGGTCCAGGAACAGCAGGGCGCCGCGATGGCCGAAGCGTTGCGCCTGATCGAGGACGCGCCCGAAGTCATCGTTGAAGCGTCGCCGGTTGTAGAGCCGCGTCAGGGGGTCGTGGTCAGCCAGCCACACCAGGCGGGTCTCGGCCTCCGCGCGGTCACGCTGCAGCATCTCCATGCGGTCCGTCAGGGCCTGGGCGGTTTCACTGAGCTTGTCCAGTTCGTCCGCGGGCGTCAGACGGTCGCCGACCGGCGGCAGGCTCGCCCGCAGTTCCTTGTAGCGGTTCTCCGCCAGCAGGGGCAGTGCGGTCGCAATCCGCCGCAGCCGCCCGACCGAGGATTGGGCCAGCCAGAACAGCAGGGATCCGGACAGGACCAAACCGCCCAGGCCCAGCATGATGCTGTTGCGGGTCGCCGCCCGGATCGCCCGGCGCTCCGCCGTCACCTCGTCGACCACCAGCGCGTTGACCCCGGGGGCCAGGTCGTCCACGCGGTAGACCTCGAACCATTGGCTGCCCAGTTCCCCGAGGACCGGCCGGCCCATCCCCCCAACAACGCTGCCCGCGGGGGCCGCCGCCAGGTCGGGCGCGATGGCGCGAATGATCGGCGCGGTCCGGTTCGGATGGGTGATCGCCGGAAAACGCGGCGGCCCCGCGGCCGCCCCAGTGGGCGCGGCCGCCGCGGTATACACCGCCACCTCGGCCCCGGTGAGCAGGTTGAAGGCAAGCAGGGCATCGGCCAGGGAACGCCCGAGCACCAGGGTTCCCGCCGCGCGGCCCTGCCAGAGGACGGGTGCGGCAAGGAACTGGAGGCACTCAGGCTGGCACGCGAGCAACTCGGTGACGCGGTCGTCCTTGCGGGTGAGCACGGTGAGCAGGTTCGCGTCCGGGATCGGGACGTCGGCCGGCCACGCCAGGGACAGGCGCCCATCCGAGGTGATCCAGAAGACCGAGCGGATATCCCATTCCAGCCCCAGCAAAGCGCCCTCAGTCTCCAGACCGCGCCGCAGGCGAGCGCCGAAGTCCTGTACCGAATCGGCCCCGTCGTCCGGTCCCAGGAGCGGCACCACACTCACCAACCGGGTCATCTCCTCGTAGTTGCGCCCCAAGAGACCGCGCAACTGGCGGACCTGATTGTCACGGACGCCCGACTGCTGGAGATCGAACTGGGCCGTCGATTGCCGGTAGGCCATGAGGGCCAGCGCACCGTTGACCATCAGCAGGACCAATGACAGGGCGATCAGGGCCTGCCAGCGCAGGCTCATGAATTCCAGTCGGGTCCATTGTCGGCGAGGACTGTCCACGATTTCTCCCGCTAGAAACGCACGGCGAGTTGCAGCGCGAAGAGGTCCCAGTCCTTCACCAGGGCCGCCGGGTCGTTCTCACGGGCGGCGATCGTGTAGGTGCCCTGGTGGCGCTCGTACTGGGCCCGCAACATGACGTAGGGGTTCAGGTCCCAACGGACCCCGAGGCTCCAGATCCTGGCGAAATAGTCGCTGGGCGGGACCGCGCCGCCCAGCATCGCGGACGCGCGCGTGCCATCGCGATCCTTGCGGTCGGTGAAGCCTTCCTCATAGCGCAGCATCAGTTCCAGCCCCGGCCGCATGCGGTAGGCCCCTTGCAGGTAATAGCCTTCACCGGAGGTTTTGCGATAGGGAAAATCTACACCGTAGTCCTGCCACTCCAGGGGTAATCGCGAGTACTCAGAGGTGAGAGTCCAATGTTCCGTGTTGTACTGCGCCGACAGGATCAGGTAGTTGATTGCCGTCTCGCCGGCACCAAGGTCCAACCCCACACCGGGCCGGTAGCCGAGCACGGAGGTGAATCCACTCAGTCCGAGCCGCAACCGTTCTTGAAAGGCCGAGTACCAGAGACTGCCGACCCAAGCGACCCCCCGCGGTATGAACTTGCCGGGCAGGTCATCACCCAGAAAAGCCCATTCGAGATTCTCATCGACCACCGGCTGACCGCCACCCAAAGTGAACGAAAGGTCGCCGTACCCGGTGGACGTTTCGCCGTACACCATCACCCCATCGGTCGAGAGGACCAGATTTCGCACCTTGTCGAAATAGATGACCTGGGGCAGGAAGATGCTCGGGCGGGTAAAGGGGACATCGCGGGTCTCGTTGTAGAGCCCCACCGGGTTCTTGAGGCGCCCCAGGCGCACCCCCAGACGCCGCCCGACCGTCTCATGGAGCGTCACGTCGACCAGCCCGTAATCCAGGGCAGGCGTACCGTCATACATGTCACCGGCACGCCGCACCAGGACCTGCCCGGAGAAGAGCACGCGGGGATTGAACTGATAGGAGGCGTTAACGGCCACCTCGATGAAATTCAACGACAGGTCCGGACTGTCGCCGAAGAAGCGGTTCGCGCTCGTCTTGACCGCGGTCAGGCTGGCAAAGCCGTGAACCTGCAGGCGTTCCCCCTGCAAGCGCTCCCACCAGGCCGCCGGGCGGCCCTCGTCCGCGACCGCGACGCCGACACTCGACACCATGAGCCACAGAGCCAAACGGGATGTCACACCCATGATTAGCGGACCTCCAGGGGGCGCACCGGCGCATCGGCGGGTATCGACCCGACATAGCCCAGCGCGCCGGGGGTGGCGGCAACCCGCCGAATCATCTCGACGTCGGTCGCGACAGTGGTCGGGACCTGGCCGGTACCGGAGAATAGTTGGCGATCCCAGACCCGGCGCAGTTGGTAGGGATAGAGCCCCAAGACGACGTTGGCGAAGCGGCGGTGCAGCGGGTCCTCGTCCGGCAACACAAAGACCTTGACCGGCACGCCGTTCGGCCAGGCCTTCAGGCGCGAGGTCATGTAGAGACGCGCCTCATTGGCCGTGATCGCCGTCGCCCCCACCCCGGGGTGGACGATCACCTCTTGGGCGGACAGGGTGAACGCGCACGACAGCAGGACCGGCGCAAGACAGCCGACAGCGGCGCGCGAACGCCACCGGGAAGCGCCGCTCAAGCGCAGACCCCAAACCCGCCGCGGGGAAAGCCCCTCGGGTCGCCATGGTCCGGGTCGATCTTGGGCCTGTTGGTCATCGAAATTCGCCTGCTTGCGATCGGGTTGCGATGGGGGCCGACGAAACACCGACGGAGTGCCGCCGCGCTGCCGGCCAGCCGCCCCCGCCACGCCGGCGCGGACGGGATCTGCGGACCGGCCCCGCGCGTAGACGTGAGTCCGGACCGGCGATCAGGATATACGGGATCGACCCCGACGTGTAGTGATGGAAATGCAAAGCCGCGGTTGCGCGAAGATTGCATGGCGCGCCCGGAGCGATTAGTGTTGCGACGCACGAAAAAACAGCAACACCGCGGCGCCGACCGGGACCGCGGTCACCCCTCCGGAGGAGACGTTATGGGCTACCAAGCCACCTATGATCGCTCCATGAGCGATCCCGACGCATTTTGGGCGGAAGCCGCGGGCCTGATCGACTGGATCAAGCCCTGGGATCGGGTCCTGGACGACTCCACCCCCCCCTTCTACCACTGGTTCAGCGGGGCCGAGCTCAACACCTGCTACAACGCCGTCGACCGCCATGTGGCCACCCGCGGTGACCAGCCCGCGATCATCCACGACAGCCCGGTGACCAACTCCAAGGAGATCATCACCTACCGTCAGTTGCAGGAGCGGGTGTCACGCTTCGCCGGGGCGCTCAAGGACTTGGGCGTGACCAAGGGCGACCGGGTCATCGTGTACATGCCCATGGTCCCGGAGGCCCTGATCGCCATGCTCGCCTGCGCCCGCATCGGGGCCATCCACTCGGTGGTCTTCGGCGGCTTCTCCGCCCGGGAACTGGCCACCCGCATCGACGACGCCAAGCCGAAGGTCATGGTCGCCGGCTCCTGCGGGATCGAGCCCAACCGGGTCGTCCAGTACAAGCCCCTGCTCGATGAGGCGATCAACCTCGCCGAGCACAAGCCCGAGCGCTGCATCCTCTACCAGCGTCCCCAGGAGCCCGGCACCCTGGTCCCCGGCCGCGACATCGGCTGGGCGGAGGCCGTCGCCGCGGCCGAGCCCGCCGACTGCGTCCCGGTCGCGGCCACCGACCCCCTCTACATCCTCTACACCTCCGGCACCACCGGCATCCCCAAGGGCGTGGTCCGGGACAACGGCGGCCACGCCGTGGCGCTCGCCTGGAGCATGGGTGCCATCTACAACATTAAGCCTGGTGAGGTCTTCTGGTCCGCCTCGGACGTGGGCTGGGTCGTGGGTCACTCCTACATCGTCTACGCCCCGCTGCTGATCGGCGCCACCACCATCGTGTACGAGGGCAAGCCGGTCGGCACCCCGGACGCAGGCGCCTTCTGGCGGGTGATCCAAGACCATGGCGTCAAGGCCCTGTTCACGGCCCCGACCGCCTTCCGGGCCATCAAACGTGACGACCCCAACGCGGAGCACCTGAAACGCTACGACCTCACGGGCTTCCGCACCCTCTTCCTGGCCGGCGAGCGCTGCGACCCCGACACCCTGCAATGGGCCGAGCGCATCCTCAAGGTACCGGTGATCGACCACTGGTGGCAGACCGAGACCGGCTGGGCCATCGCCGCCAACTGCACCGGGCTGGAACTGCTGCCGGTGAAGCCCGGCTCCCCCACCTGCGCGGTCCCCGGCTACGACATCCAGGTCTTGGACGAGGAAGGTGAAACGGTCAAGCCCGGCGACATCGGCCGGATCATGATCAAGCTCCCGATGCCGCCCGGCTGCCTGCCGACCCTGTGGAACAACGACGAGCGCTTCGTCCAGTCCTACCTCTCCATCCAGCCCGGGTACTACCTGACCGGTGACGCCGGCTACAAGGACGAGGACGGCTACGTCTATGTCATGAGCCGCATCGACGACATCATCAATGTCGCCGGCCATCGGCTCTCCACCGGCGCCATGGAAGGGGTGCTGTCCAGCCATCCGGACGTGGCCGAGTGCGCGGTCATCGGCGCCGCAGACCAACTCAAGGGCGAGTTGCCCCTGGGCCTGGTGGTGCTGAAGTCCGGGGTGGATCGCGACCCCGCGGTCATCCGCAAGGAACTGGTCAACAAGGTGCGCGACGATATCGGCCCGGTCGCGGCCTTCAAGACCGTGGTCATCGTCTCGCGCCTGCCCAAGACCCGTTCCGGCAAGACGTTGCGCGGCACCATGAAGAGCATCGCCGACGGCAAGGAGTTCAAGGTCCCGGCGACCATCGACGATCCGGCGATCCTTGATGAGATCGCGGAGGCATTGGAGGCCATCGGGTACGCCAAGCACGGCTGAGGCGCCCCCCTCTCCCGCTGCTGCGGGAGAGGGGTATAAGGAATTAAGCCGGAGTAACGATTCAGACGTTGAGCACTTGTAGGTCGGGTTAGCGGAGCGTAACCCGACCTGGACGGTGACGGTGTCTTGAATCGTTACTGAGAGTCCGCATGCGGGACGGGGCATTCGCCCCGTCCCCACATTTGACTCCCCACCTACCGTCAGCAACTGCCGGTTGGTCCTGAAAAACCATTCCGGACGCGATGCCTACCTCATCCGGCCCGGGAAAAGACCGTCAACAAAGCGAACTGGTGCTTGGCGCGCCAAGGCGCGGCGCTCCCGGGGCTCCCCTACCCCAGCCCAATACTGAGCATTGTCGACATAACACCTTGACACGGCCCAAGGATCGGCTATCTTTGGCAACAATCAAGCTAAAGTGTCGACACTTCGATGGATGCCATCGCTGAGCCAGTGCCCGAGGAGGCGTCTACCATCGCCGATCGCGTCTTCGGGCAACTGCGCCAGGCGATCGTCGAGGGCGGCATCGCACCCGGGGCCAAGATCAGCGAACCAGAGATGGCCGCGCGCCTGGGGATCAGCCGCGGCCCCCTGCGCGAGGCCATGCGCCGCCTGGAGTCGACCAATCTGGTGGAGCGCCGGCCGAACCTGGGCGCCCGGGTCATCACCCTCTCCAGTGACCAGTTGATCGAGATCTATGTGATCCGCGAGGCCCTGGAGGGCCTGGCCGCACGGCTGGCCGCGGAACGGATGTCCGCGGCCGGTGTCGCAGACCTGAAGGCCCTGCTCGCGCAGCACCGCGCAGAGATTGCGCGGGAGTCCTGGCAAGCCTATTTCCAGAAGGAAGGGGACATGGACTTCCACTACCGCATCGTCCAGGGCAGCGGCAACCAGCGTCTGATCGGCATCCTGTGCGACGACCTCTACCACCTGGCGCGCATGTACCGCTGCAAGTTCGGGATGGTCAGCAACCGGGCGCGCGATGCCCTGAAGGAGCATGAACTGATCGTCGATGCCATCGCCGAGCGCGACGGCGAACTGGCCGAACTCATGATGCGCCGACACATCCGCGCCTCCCGGCGCAACGTCGAGCACCGCCTCGCAACCGATACCACCACCCAACCTCGGACCGATCCATGACCCAAGCAAACACCCCCGGCGCCCGCCTGCGCCAGGCCGTCAAAGACGAGCACCCACTCCAAGTCGTCGGCGCCATCAACGCCTATCACGCCATGATGGTGGAGCGCACCGGCTACCGCGCCGTCTACCTCTCCGGGGGCGGGGTCGCGGCCGGGTCCTTCGGGGTACCGGACCTGGGAATCACGAGCTTGAACGACGTGCTGGAAGACGTGCGCCGCATCACCTTCGCGACCCAACTCCCGCTCCTGGTCGACGCGGACACCGGCTGGGGCGGCGCCTTCAACATCGCCCGCACCGTGCGCGAGATGTCCCGCGCCGGGGCCGCCGGCATCCATATCGAGGATCAGGTCGCGGCCAAGCGCTGCGGGCACCGCCCAAACAAGGCCATCGTCTCCAAGGAGGAGATGGTCGACCGCATCAAGGCCGCGGTGGACGCCCGCACCGATGACCTGGTCATCATGGCCCGCACCGACGCCCTGGCGGTGGAGGGGATGGAGTCCGCCATCGAGCGCGGCATCGCCTGTGTGGAGGCCGGCGCCGACATGATCTTCCCCGAAGCCATCGTCGAATTGGAGCAGTACCGCCGCTTCGTGGCCGCCGTCAGGGTCCCGGTACTCGCCAACATCACCGAGTTCGGCGCCACCCCGCTCTTCACCACCCAGGAGTTGGGCGAGGCCGGCTGCTCACTGGTCCTGTATCCCCTCTCGGCCTTCCGCGCCATGAACAAGGCGGCACTCAACGTCTACCAGGCGATCCGCCGCGACGGCACCCAGGCCAAGGTGGTGGACACCATGCAGACCCGGATGGATCTGTACGACTATCTCAACTACCACGGCTTCGAGCAGAAGCTCGATGCACTGTTCGCGGCGGACAAGGACTAAGAAAATCGGGTCCGCAAATGTAAGTTAAACAACGAGTACAATCGTTGTCGTTGTCGTTGTCGTTGTCGTAATCGGAGAAGCGATGCCATCCGGCGCTACGATAATCTCGATTACGACGACGATTACGACAACGACAACGGCGCGACCGGCATTCCCTGATGGACTCGTTTAACTTATTAGTGCACCGTTCCTAATCTCCCTACACCATCACTGACCCAAGAGAGAGACCAGCATGGCCGAGCAAGAAAGCCAGTTGCCGAAGGCGAAGAAGTCCGTCGCACTCTCCGGCACCGCCGCCGGCAACACCGCCGTTTGTACCGTGGGGCGTACCGGCAACGATCTGCACTACCGTGGTTACGACATCCTCGATTTTGCCGATCACGCCGAGTTCGAGGAGATCGCCCACCTCCTGATCCACGGGCACCTGCCCAGCCGCCCCGAGTTGGTCGCCTACAAGCACCGCCTGCGCAGCCTCCGCGGCCTGCCGGCGGCGATGAAGACCGCCCTGGAGCAGCTCCCCCCCTCGTCCCACCCGATGGACGTGCTGCGCACCGGCGTCTCGCTGCTGGGTTCACTGGAGCCCGAAAAGGAGTCGATGCCCTATGCCGGCGCGCGCGCCATCGGTGACCGCCTGATCGCCAGCGCCGGCTCGATGCTGCTGTATTGGCACCACTATGCCCGCCACGGCCGGCGGATCGAGGTGGAGACGGATGACGACTCCATCGGCGGTCACTTCCTGCACCTGCTGCACCAGCACTCGCCCTCGACCGCCTGGGTGCGGGCGATGCACACCTCGCTCAATCTCTACGCCGAGCACGAGTTCAACGCCTCCACCTTCACCTCGCGCGTCATCGCCGGCACCGCCTCGGATATCTACTCAGCCATCACCGGGGCCATCGGGGCGCTGCGCGGCTCCAAGCACGGCGGCGCCAACGAGGTCGCCTGCGAGATCCAGCAGCGCTACACCAATCCGGACGAGGCGGAGGCCGATGTCATCGAGCGGATCGGCCGCAAGGAGATCGTCATCGGTTTCGGGCACCCGGTCTATACCGTCGGCGACCCGCGCAACGAGGTCATCAAGGCCGTCGCCCTACGCCTGTCCGAGTCCAACCAGGACACCCGCATGTTCGAGGTGGCGGAGCGGATGGAGACCGTCATGTGGGACCAGAAGCGCATGTTCCCCAACCTGGACTGGTTCTCCGCCGTCGCCTATTCCCAGATGGGCATCCCCACCGCGATGTTCACCCCCATCTTCGTGATGGCCCGCATCACCGGCTGGACCGCCCACGTCATCGAGCAGCGCCAGGACAACAAGATCATCCGGCCGAGCGCCAACTACATCGGGCCGGAAAATACCAAGTGGATCCCGATCGATCGGCGCTGATCCGATCGCTCGCGGACACCCCGCTGCCGTTCAGTCAAGCCGCTCTCGCTCCCACGCTCCGGCCTCACTGCCATTAAGTCAAGCGCCGACGGCCAGTCCTCTCGTTCCCACGCTCCGGCGTGGGAACGCCGTACGGACGCTCCGCGTCCGGTCTTGGCACTGGACGCGGAGCGCCCGCACTTGCTCCCACGCAGGAGCGTGGGAGCCAGAAGGAAAAAATCATTGAACGCCAGCGCCTCAGCCAGTCTATCTTGGTCTGAGCAAAACTCAAATACTAACTCCCAGCCGGCGAAATTGCCTTGCCGAAACCTATCCGTAGCGTCACGTAACGGTTGCAGAGGATTGATCTCAAGATCATCTTCATCGTAGTAACCAGAAAGGATAGTCTCTAAGACAATCTGGTCGGTAATTCCCTCGGCTACCAGTGCAAAGCTAGCCATTACTAAAATCCTTTAGGTAGCCCGCCCAAAGATCCGCGCAAGAATGCCTCCGATAAGCGGATCGGAGTCGTCGTGCTTTGTTCCTTAACAACACGTTTCAGTCGAGTATAGCCTTTACGATTCCTGGATGTAACAAATAATCGTTGGTCATCATCGTCAAGGTTTAAGCCGTCTAAGATGGCTGGGTTGTGAGTCGTCAAAACGACCTGTTTGTTATATGCCTTTGCCAACGCCACCAGCTGCTCCATCAATAGGCTGCATAGCTTCGGGTTAAGCGATGCGTCAATATTGTCTACCGCGAAAAAACGCGGAGTCAGGTCACACGAGAACAGAGAGAAATAAAAGACCAGGAATAGGAAGCCCTCGTTGGTGCTTATCTGATCGAAATATCGACGTGTGCTATCGATATATCGATCTCTAATCTCAATGCGGCTCGCCGGCTTGTTTTCGTCGTCAATAATATCGAGATCTTCAAACCATCCTAATACGCGTAACGATTGTCGTATGCCCAAGAAAGCATGGGCATATTTATTGTCGGCATGAAGGACCGACATTAATCGCAAAAGCCCTTCGCCGTTTATCCCGAGAGGCTCGATTTGCCCTTCTTTCTCAAAAATGCGAAGAGATGAATTTTCCGGGGAGTAGATTATAAACTGCCCTAAAGATTCGATTGTTTCGCGCTTGTATGCTTGCTTCCACAAATACTGCCCAAAGTGGCCATCTGAATCAAGCTTTACCTTTACATTCTTAAGCCCCCCCCGACGCATTGGCGTGCCGCTTTTCGGTAATTGCTTCGCTTGCTCTTGATCAGGAGAAACCTGCTGCAACCAGGATTCAATGTTGCGAACGATTTCTCTCCGAGCGCTTTCCTTATCACTATTTTCCTTTAAAAATGACTCAAGAGACCGCAACACGTTGGCGATATCCATCGCCTCCTCTGATTCACCCCTTGCTTCACATTGCCACTTTGAATAGGGTTCATTGTCATTCTTTACCTTTAATGACATTCTCTCGTGGTCAGAAGATTGCAAATCAATGACAATTGAGCTGCTTGCCTGAAACCCAGGAAACGCTGGTCGCATGTATTCTGGTCGAGTCACGCGAATGCCACGCGACGACAAAAACTCATTATCGAGCTTATCTGAAACAGCCGCACCAGCTAAAGCTATGGCCTCGAGAATATTGCTCTTCCCCGCCCCATTTTCGCCAATGAGAACATTAACTCGACCGAGAGAAAAGTCGAGTTTATCAATTGATTTATAGTTCTCGATTGAAATGCTTGTTATCACGAAGGCACCGCCATCACATGAAATCCTTTTCCAGGGATTCAGATTTTTCAGTTGGGCCGGATAACTTCACCCGGCCCAAGTTGTTTCAACCGAAGCGCTCCTCAGAACGCATCCCCGGGCACGCGTACCCAGCCTTCCATCAGCACCCGGGCACTGCGGCTCATGATGGCCTTGGTCACGACCCATTCGCCGTCGACCTGATTGGCCTCCGCGCCGACCCGCAGGGTGCCGGACGGATGGCCGAAGCGCACCGCGGTGCGCGCCCCGCCGCCCGCGGCGAGGTTCACGAGCGTACCCGGGATCGCCGCCGCGGTGCCGATGGCAACCGCGGCCGTGCCCATCATGGCGTGATGCAGCTTGCCCATGGACAATGCCCGCACCAGCACGTCGATGTCGGCGACCTCGACCTGCTTGCCGCTGGATGAAACGTAAGCGGCCGGCGCGGCGACAAACGCGACTTTCGGGGTGTGCTGGCGCTTGGCCGCCTCATCGATGTGGGTGATGAGGCCCATGCGTACGGCGCCATAGGCGCGAATGGTCTCGAACATCGCCAAGGCCTTGGCATCGCCGTTGATCGCGTCCTGCAGCTCGGTGCCCGTGTAACCGATGGCCTCGGCATTCACGAAGATGGTCGGGATACCGGCATTGATCATGGTGACCGCAAGCGTCCCGACCCCGGGGACCTCGAGCGCGTCGACCAGATTGCCGGTGGGGAACATGGCGCCGCCCGCGCCCTCTTCCTCGGCGGCCGGGTCCATGAATTCGAGCTGCACCTCCGCCGCGGGGAAGGTCACGCCGTCGAGCTCGAAGTCACCGGTCTCCTGCACCGCACCGTCGGTCATGGGCACGTGCGCGATGATGGTCTTGGCGATGTTCGCCTGCCAGATGCGCACGGTCGCGACCCCGTCCTGCGGGATACGGTCGGGATCGACCAGCCCGCTGCTGATCGCAAAGGAGCCGACCGCGGCGGAGAGATTGCCGCAGTTGCCGCTCCAGTCGACGAAGGCCGTGTCGATGGACACCTGTCCGAACAGATAATCGCAGTCGTGATCGGGCCTGCCGCTCTTGGACAGGATGACCGTCTTGCTGGTGCTGGAGGTCGCCCCGCCCATGCCGTCGATCTGCTTGCCATAGGGGTCCGGGCTGCCGATGACCCGCAGCAGCAGGGCATCGCGGGCCGCACCCGGCACCTGAGCGCTCGGGGGCAGGTCCTGCAAACGGAAAAACACGCCTTTGCTGGTGCCGCCACGCATGTAAGTGGCGGGGATCTTGATCTGGGGTACGTGAGCCATGAGACTTGGTTCCTGCAATGGTGAGATGGGCCCCGTAGGTCGGGTCAGGCGCGCCTTACACGGCTTCCGCTATGCGGACTTGGTTGCGGCGCGCCGTAACCCGACACGGCGACGCCGGATGTCGGGTTAGCCTTGTAGGGTGGATAAGGCGCGCGCAAGGAGCTTGCAGACCGGGCACAGCCCTCGATCGCGCCGCATCCACCAAGCGGCGATGGTGGATGCGCTGCGCTTATCCACCCTACCGACAACTACGCTGGTCTGGTCATTTCCCAAAATCGCCTAAGCAGCCTTTGACGATTCGAGGAAATCCTGGGCAAAGCGCTGCAACACGCCGCCGGCTTCATAGATCAAGACCTCTTCCGCGGTATCGAGCCGGCAGGTCACCGGCACCTCCAGGCGTTCGCCATTCTTGCGGTTGATCACCAGGGTAAGGTCGGTACGCGGCGTGCGCTCGCCGATCACGTCGAAGGTCTCGGTGCCGTCGATTCCCAGCGTCTTGCGGTTCACGCCCGGCTTGAACTCCAGCGGCAGCACGCCCATACCGACCAGGTTGGTGCGGTGGATCCGCTCGAAGCCCTCGGCGACGATGGCCTCCACCCCGGCCAGGCGCACACCCTTGGCCGCCCAGTCGCGCGACGACCCCTGGCCATAGTCGGCACCCGCGATGATGATCAGCGGCTGCTTGCGCTCCATATAGGTCTCGATGGCCTCCCACATCCGGGTCACCTTGCCTTCCGGCTCGATACGCGCGAGCGATCCCTTCTTCACCTGCCCATCGACCACCGCCATTTCGTTCACCAACTGCGGATTGGCAAAGGTGGCGCGCTGGGCGGTCAGGTGATCCCCGCGGTGGGTGGCGTAGGAATTGAAGTCCTCTTCCGGCAGGCCCATCTTCGCCAGATATTCACCGGAGGCGCTGTTCGCCATGATGGCATTGGAGGGCGACAGATGGTCGGTAGTGATGTTGTCCGGCAGGACGGCCAGCGGGCGCATGCCCTTCAGGGTGCGCACTCCGGCAAGCGCACCTTCCCAGTAAGGCGGACGGCGGATGTAAGTGGACATCGGACGCCAGTCGTACAGCGGGCTGACCCGCACGCCGTCATCCTGCTCGACGGCGAACATCGGGATATACACCTGGCGGAACTGCTCCGGTTTCACGCTGGCGGCCACGATGGCGTCGATCTCTTCATCGGACGGCCAGATGTCCTTCAAGGTCACCGGCCGGCCGGCGGCGTCGAACCCGAGCGCGTCCTTCTCGATATCGAAGCGGATGGTGCCGGCAATGGCGTAGGCAACGACCAAGGGCGGCGAGGCCAGGAAGGCCTGCTTGGCATACGGATGGATACGGCCATCGAAATTGCGGTTGCCGGACAAGACGGCCGTGGCATAAAGATCACGATCGATGATCTCTTGCTGGATCGCTGGATCCAAGGCACCGGACATGCCGTTGCAGGTCGTACAGGCATAGCCGACGATGCCGAAGCCCAGTTTTTCAAGCTCAGACAGCAGACCGGACTCCTCCAAATACAGCTTGGCCACCTTGGAGCCCGGGGCAAAGGACGACTTGACCCAGGGCTTGCGCACCAGGCCCAGCCGGTTCGCGTTGCGGGCCAAGAGCGCCGCCGCCACCACGTTGCGCGGGTTGCTGGTATTGGTGCAACTGGTGATGGCCGCGATGATCACGGCGCCATCCGGCATTTCGCCGGCCTTCTCTTCCCAGGCACCCGCGATACCGCGCGCCGTAAGCTCAGACGTCGGCAGACGACGGTGCGGGTTGGAGGGGCCGGCCATGTTGCGCACCACGGACGACAGATCGAATTCCAGCACCCGCGGGTATTGTGCGTGGACCAGGCTGTCGGCCCACAGACCGGCGGTCTTGGCGTAGTTCTCCACCAACGCGACCTGTGCCGGCTCCCGCCCGGTCAGCGTGAGATAGTCGATGGTCTGCCGGTCGATAGAGAACAGGCCGGCGGTGGCGCCGAACTCCGGCGTCATATTGGAGATGGTGGCGCGGTCACCGATGGTCAGATCGGCGGCACCTTCACCGAAGAACTCCACGTAGGCACCCACCACCCGCTCCTTGCGCAGGAACTCGGTCAGGGCCAGCACGATGTCGGTGGCGGTGATGCCCGGCTGGCGCCGGCCGGTCAGCTTGACACCGATGATGTCGGGCAGGCGCATCATGGACGCGCGGCCCAGCATCACGGTCTCCGCCTCCAGCCCGCCGACGCCGACCGCGATCACCCCCAGTGCATCGACATGCGGCGTATGGCTGTCGGTACCGACGCAGGTATCCGGGAAGGCCACGCCGTCACGGACCTGGATCACCGGCGACATCTTCTCCAGGTTGATCTGGTGCATGATGCCGTTACCGGCCGGAATCACATCGACGTTCTTGAACGCCTTCTTGGTCCAGTTGATGAAGTCGAAGCGGTCCTCATTGCGCCGGTCCTCGATGGCGCGGTTCTTGGAGAAGGCATCCGGATCGAAGCCGCCGCACTCAACCGCCAGCGAGTGGTCCACGATCAACTGGGTCGGCACCACCGGGTTCACCTGGGCCGGATCGCCACCCATGTCGGCAATGGCATCACGCAAGCCGGCCAAATCGACCAATGCGGTCTGGCCGAGAATGTCATGACACACGACACGGGCCGGGTACCAGGGGAAATCCAGATCCTGCTTGCGCTCGATGAGCTGCGTGAGCGAGGCGGTCAGCGTGGCCGGGTCGCAGCGGCGCACCAGGTTTTCCGCCAGCACGCGCGAGGTATAGGGCAGCCCGTCGTAGGCGCCGGGCTTGATCGCATCGACCGCGGCGCGCGCGTCGAAATAACTCAGGTCGGTGCCGGGCAGGGGTTTGCGGTAGGTGGTATTCATGGCTAGTCTTTTTTTCGGAAGTTAGGTGCGGCGCGGTGGACGGTGATGAGGAGGTTCAGCGCGCGACAAGACGCAAAACCGGAACCCCCGTGTCCCTGCTGGGCCGGGGCTGATTGGTTACACAAGGTACTGAAACCCGCGTCGGCCTCGATCATCACTCCGGCCACGCGGGTGCGCCGACTGCGTAGTCAGGCCATCCTGGCCTGACCGAATCAGGGCTGGAAGCACTGACTACGCACGCCCCAAGGCCACGCGGGTGCGCCGACTGCGTAGTCAGGCCATCCTGGCCTGACCGAATCAGGGCTGGAAGCCCTGACTACGCACGCCCCAAGACCACGCGGGTGCGCCGACTGCGTAGTCAGGCCATCCTGGCCTGACCGAATCAGGGCTGGAAGCCCTGACTACGCACGCCCCAAGGCCGACTGGCCGGAACCATGATCAAGGCCCCCGCGTCGCAGGCAGGCAGGGGGCGGGCATCGTCTTGCAGATCATCGTTGACCAGAGGTCGCCGGGCTGAGCGCACGTCGATTCATGGGGCCAACGTCGGGTTGCTGTTCCCAGTCAGGAATAAGACGATCGATTGAACCACTTGACGCGACCGGGCGGGGCCTCGGATTTTAGCCGCTCCCAGGACGCCGGGCAAGGAAGCGGGCGGTCCTGGCGGGCGATCCGGGACCGACTCCGGACTGGCTCCGGGCTGGTCCGGCGCGCCCGGCCGCCCGGCCGCCCGGCGAGGACCTGCGCGGGCCTCGAGCGCCGTTCCGGCCAACGCACCCCAAGGGCGCCGGCTCGGTCCCGGCCGAAGCCATGATCAAGGGCCATGATCAAGGGCTTGAGCGCGCAACGCTCGCTATACTTGACATTTCGGTGTCTATCACCGAATCTTCAACCATGAAACGCGATCACTATCTGTTGAGGATCGCAGCCCGCTTCGAGGTTGCGCCAGTGGTGGCACTGCTCGGCCCGCGGCAGTGTGGCAAAACGACGCTGGCACGCATGTTTGCCGAACGCTTGGCTGACACCTCAGTCACCCGCTTCGACCTGGAAGACCCGACCGATCTTGCGGCCCTGGCCGAGCCCAAGCTGGCCCTACAGGGGCTGCGCGGGCTGGTTATCATCGACGAAATTCAGCGTGCCCCGGGATTGTTCCCGGTCCTGCGAGTGCTTGTCGACCGCCCCGGGAACCCGGCGCGCTTCCTCATCCTCGGCAGCGCCTCGCGGGACCTGATCCGCCAATCATCCGAGACCCTGGCCGGGCGGATCAGCCATATCGAGCTGACACCGCTCCAACTGGGCGAGACCGGTGCCAACGCCATGCACCTGCTGTGGGAGCGGGGCGGCTTCCCGCCCGCGTTCCTGGCCGCCAGTGACAGCGCCGGCCGACAGTGGCGCAAGGATTATGTCGCCACCTTCCTGGAGCGCGACCTGCCCGCACTCGGCATCAGCATCCCGCCTCAGTCCCTGCGTCGCTTCTGGATGATGCTGGCACACTACCATGGTCAGTTGCTCAACCTGTCCGAATTGGGCCGCTCCTTCGGTACGGCCGACACCACGGTGCGCGGTTATCTGGACATCCTCGAGGCCACATTCATGGTGCGCCTGTTACGGCCCTGGTACGAGAACATCGGCAAGCGGCAGGTCAAGTCACCCAAACTCTTCTTCCGCGACTCCGGATTGCTGCATACCCTGCTCGGCATCGCCGACCAGGACGCCTTGCTCCACCATCCCAAGCTCGGCGCGTCCTGGGAGGGCTTTGCCCTGGAGGAAACGATCCGAGCCCTCGCGGTCGATGCGGAGGAGGTCTGGTTCTGGGGGACCCATGCCGGCGCCGAACTCGATCTGTTGGTGACCACTGACGGCCGGCGGCTTGGTTTTGAGATAAAGTACACGGCGAGCCCCCGCGTGACCAAGTCGATGCGGGCGGCCATCGAGACCCTGAAACTCGACCGCTTGGTCGTCGTCTACCCGGGAGAGCGTCGCCTGCCGCTGGCGGAAAATATCGAGGCGCTTGGACTCACCGACCTGGTCCAAGCGGCCACCATGCACCGAAAGGAAGTCGCATCGGACCTCGATTTTCTTGGCACCCTGACGCTCGTCGATCCATGGGCAATTCCTTAGCGGACCTTCCGGCCTTAATCATCGTTCCGGCCGGCAGCGGCCTTCTGGAGTCCAAGGCTTCAGCCTTGGTCTTGTGCATCCAAGGCTGAAGCCTTGGACTCCGACCCGGGTGGCCGGAACGGCCTTGATCATCGTTTCGGCCGCTGCCCCGAGGTCTCACACCGGAGGTCGAGGCTTTAGCCGGACCCGGGGCGCGCTGACGCGCCGTCGACCGGCTAAAGCCTCGACCTCCTGTCCTCTGCGGCCGGAACGACGATCAAGGCCGCCGGAACGATGATCAAGGCCCGGCAGCGACGCTTGGCGGATGCGGCGCGATCGAGCGCTGTACCTGGTCTGCAAAGGTCCTCGCGCGCGCCTTATCCACCCTACACGCGTACCCCCCGTCGCTAAAAGGTTTTCCGGAAACCGCCTGAGATCGCACTCTCTGAAATTGCACTCTGGCCGCGGCGCACGCTCAGGGGATCAGCCTGCGACGCCGTGCGCGACCAGCTGCCCGGCAGGGGCGCTGCTGCGGCCTGTACCTTGCCCAAGCTGCAAACAATGACTACAATGCCATCAATGCAAGCATCCTCGAGGGCTCGCCCATGGCGGCGATCACGATCCGGAATATCGACGACTCACTCAAGACCCGCCTGCGGATCAGCGCGGCACAACGCGGCTGCTCGATGGAGGAAGAAGCCCGGCGGATCCTGCGCGAAGCCCTGGCAACACCGGCCGCCGAGACCTCGCTCGGGACCCGACTGCACCAACGCGTGCTGGAGGTTTCGGGAGGTGCCGAATTTACGCCACCGACCCGTTCTCAGCCCCGCGCAGCCCCTGCATTCGGCGACGACGAGCCGTGATCCTGCTCGACACCAACGTCGTCTCCGAGTGGATGAAGCGTGAGCCGGAACCGGCCGTCATTGCCTGGCTCGACTGCCAACCCGCCAGCCGTTTATTCATATCCGCAGTCACGCGAGCAGAGATTGAAGTCGGCATCGGGATCCTCCCCAAGGGTCGCCGCAAGACCGCCCTCACCGCCGCCGCGCAGGTCGTGCTACGCGACTTCGAGCAACGTTGCCTGGCATTCGACTGCGCGTGCGCAAGGCGCTACGCATCCATCCTCATCGAATCCCGGCGCCTGGGGCGGCCCATCTCGGTCGAGGACGCCCAGATTGCCGCCATCGCCTTGCACCATACCGGCCAATTGGCCACGCGCAATGTCGCGGACTTCGATTTTCTCGGCGACCTGGAACTCGTCAATCCCTGGGCACAGACCGGACCCGCAAGCGCGCATTAGACCCCCGCCTTACCGTGAACGCCAAGTGCGTAGGGTGGATAAGCGCAGCGCAGTCCACCAGCGGCGACGCGGGACGCGCAGGCTGCCAGGGCGAACCTTGCCCCCACCCTCGAACCGACCTAGACTTCTACCATGCGCCACGCCATCGACCCCAAGATCGACTGTGTCTTCAAGGCCCTCCTGGGCACCGAGGCCAACCGCGCCCTACTGATTCATTTCCTGAACGCCATCCTCAGTCCCGAGTTGCCCCGCCCGATCACCTGGGTCGAGATCCTGAACCCCTACAACGAACGCGAGTTCCTCACCGACAAGCTCAGTATCGTCGATGTGAAGGCGCGCGACGACCAGGGGCGGCTCTTTCAGGTCGAGATCCAGTTATTGACCCATCAGGACCTGCCCGCCCGCATCCTGTACACCTGGAACGACATCTACAACAAGCAACTGCAGAGCGGCCAGGACTACCGCCTGCTGAAACCCACCTACGCTATCTGGCTCCTGGGCGAAGACCTCCTGCCGGACGATCGCCGCTACACCCATCGCTACCGACTGCGCGACGACGAGGGGCGGGGCTTCCTCGACCATGGCGGAATCTACCTGTTGGAGTTGAACAAGTTTACCGCGGAAGAGGTCCAAACCGAGGAGGAGCGCTGGCTCAAGTTCTTCAAGGACGGTGAGCACCTCGATGCCGACCGACCCCCCGCGTGGATGCAGACCGCAGAAATGAGGCAAGCCATGAGTACCCTGAAGGCCTTCTCCGAGAAAGAGCACGCCTACGATCGCTACCGGAACCGGCAGGATTTCCTGCGCCAGCAGGGCGCTATTGAAGGTCGGCTGCGGGAGGCCGAAACTGCGCTGGAAGAGCAACGTGCCGCGCTGGAGGCCGGGCGGCAGGAACTGGAGGCTGGGCGGCAGGCGCTTGAGGCCGGACGGCAGGCGCTTGAGGCCGAGCAGCAGGCAACAGAGACCGAGCGGCAGGCGAAAGAGACCGAGCGGCAGGCGAAAGAGACCGAGCGGCAGGCGAAAGAGGCCGAGCGGCAGGCGAAAGAGGCCGCCCTTGCCGAGATCGATCGCCTCAAAGCCCTGCTACAAGGCCAGCCCCATCCAACTGACCGCTGACGCCCGGCAATGCGCAGGGTGGATAAGCGCAGCGCATCCACCACACCACCGGGGTCGGTGGATGCGGCGCGGGCCAGCAATGTACCCTTAAGTGGACCGGGCATCTGCCCACGGTGCGCATTTACGAGCCTTCACATGACGTTCTGCAAGGTCCTCGCGCGCACTTGATCCACCCTAACAAGCTTCCCCGCCCGTTGGCACAAGGTTTTCCGGAAACCGGCTGAGATTGCACTCTGGCGCGGCGCACGCTCAGGGGATCAGCCTGCGACGCCCAGCGCGACCGGCTGCCGGGCCGGCGGGACGGACTGCTGCGGTCTGTACCTTGCCCAAGCTGCAAACAATGACCACCATGCCATCAATGCAAGCATCCTCGAGGGCTCGCCCATGGCGACGATCACGATCCGGAATATCGACGACTCACTCAAGACCCGCCTGCGGATCAGCGCGGCACAACGCGGCTGCTCGATGGAGGAAGAGGCGCGGCGGATCCTGCGCGAGGCCCTGGCAACACCCGCCGCCGAGACCCATCTCGGGACCCGACTGCACCAGCGCGTACTGGAGGTTTCGGGGGGTGCCGAATTTACGCCACCGACCCGTTCCCAGCCCCGCGCAGCCCCTGTATTCGGCGACGACGAGCCGTGATCCTACTCCCGTGATCGCCCTCGATCGTAAACCCGGCCAGCGGAAAGCGTAGTCAGGGCTTCCAGCCCTGACGGTGTCAGGCCAGGATGGCCTGACTACGCACCCGGCGAGCCCAAGCGGCCGGAATCTTGATCGAGGCCGAACGCGGCCTTGGTCATAATCCCGGCCAGCGGCGTGCGTAGTCAGGGCTTCCAGCCCTGACGGTGCCAGGCCAGGATGGCCTGACTACGCACCCGGCGAGCCCAAGCGGCCGGAATCTTGATCGAGGCCGAACGCGGCCTTGGTCATCATTCCGGCCAGCGGCGTGCGTAGTCAGGGCTTCCAGCCCTGACGGTGCCAGGCCAGGATGGCCTGACTACGCACCCGGCGAGCCCAAGCGGCCGGAATCTTGATCGAGGCCGAACGCGGCCTTGATCATAATCCCGGCCAGCGGCGTGCGTAGTCAGGGCTTCCAGCCCTGACGGTGCCAGGCCAGGATGGCCTGACTACGCACCCGGCGAGCCCAAGCGGCCGGAATCTTGATCGAGGCCGAACGCGGCCTTGGTCATCATTCCGGCCAGCGGAATGCGTAGTCAGGGCTTCCAGCCCTGACGGTGTCAGGCCAGGATGGCCTGACTACGCACCCGGCGAGCCCAAGCGGCCGGAATCTTGATCGAGGCCTTTGCAACCCTTGATCAGCCTTCCGGCCAGTCGATCACGGGGCGTGCGTAGTCAGGGCGTCCAGCCCTGATTCGGTCAGGCCAGGATGGCCTGACTACGCGGTCGGCGCGCCCGCGTGGCCGCAGTTATGATCGAGGCCGTGTCAACACTACCGCCTGCTCAAACCCACCTATGCCATCTGGCTCTTGGGCGAAGACCTCCTGCCGGACGATCGCCGCTACACCCATCGCTACCGACTGCGCGACGACGAGGGTCGAGGCTTCCTCGACCATGGCGGGATCTACCTGTTAGAGTTGAACAAATTTACCGCGGAAGAAGTCCAGACCGAGGAAGAGCGCTGGCTCAAGTTCTTCAAGGACGGCGAACACCTGGACGCCGACCAGCCCCCCGCGTGGATGCAGACCGCAGAAATGAGGCAAGCCATGAGTACCCTGAAGGCCTTCTCCGAGAAAGAGCACGCCTACGACCGCTACCGGAACCGGCAGGATTTTCTGCGCCAGCAGGGCACCATTGAAGGCCGCCTGCGGGAGGCCGAAACTGCGCTCGAAGAGCAACGTGCCGCGCTGGAGGCCGGGCAGCAGGCGCTTGAGGCCGAGCGGCAGGCGAAAGAGGCCGCGCTGCAAGCGAACGAGGCCGCCCTTGCCGAGATCGATCGCCTCAAAGCCCTGCTACAAGGCCAGCCCCACCCAACGGACTCCTGACGCCCGGCAGTGCGTAGGGTGGACAAGCGCAGCGCAGTCCACCAGCCGCGACGCGGGACGCGCAGGCTGCCAGGGCGAACCTTGTCCCCACCCTCAAACCGACCTAGACTTTTCCCATGCGCCACGCCATCGACCCCAAGATCGACTGTGTCTTCAAGGCCATCCTGGGCACCGAGGCCAACCGTGCCCTGCTGATCCATTTTCTCAACGCCATCCTGGGCCCCGACCTGCCCCGCCCGATCACCCAGGTCGAGATCCTCAATCCCTACAACGAGCGCGAGTTCCTCACCGACAAGCTCAGCATCGTGGACGTGAAGGCGCGTGACGACCAGGGCCGGCTCTACCAGGTCGAGATCCAGTTGTTGACCTATCCGGACCTGCCCGCCCGCATCCTGTATACCTGGAACGACATCTACAACAAACAACTGCAGAGCGGCCAGGACTACCGCCTGCTCAAACCCACCTATGCCATCTGGCTCTTGGGCGAAGACCTCCTACCGGACGATCGCCGCTACACCCATCGCTACCGGCTGCGCGACGACGAGGGTCGGGGCTTCCTCGACCATGGCGGGATCTACCTGTTGGAGTTGAACAAATTTACCGCTGATGAGGTCCAGACCGAGGAACAGCGCTGGCTCAAGTTCTTCAAGGACGGCGAGCACTTGGACGCCGACCAGCCCCCCGCGTGGATGCAGACCGCAGAAATGAGGCAAGCCATGAGTACCCTGAAGGCCTTCTCCGAGAAAGAGCACGCCTACGACCGCTACCGGAACCGGCAGGATTTCCTGCGCCAGCAGGGCGCCATTGAAGGCCGCCTGCGGGAGGCCGAAACTGCGCTCGAAGAGCAACGTGCCGCGCTGGAGGCCGGGCAGCAGGCACTGGAGGCCGAGCGGCAGGCGCTTGAGGCCGAGCGGCAGGCAAAAGAGACCGAACGGCAGGCAAAAGAGACCGAGCGGCAGGCGAAAGAGGCCGCCCTTGCCGAGATCGATCGCCTCAAAGCCCTGCTACAAGGCCAGCCCCATCCAACGGACTCCTGACGCCCGGCAGTGCCTAGGGTGGACAAGCGCAGCGCAGTCCACCAGCGGCGACGCGGGACTAGAACATCAACAACTTGAAGACCCCGTGGACGAATGACCCAACCCCTTACGCCACACCCAAGGCGTTCGGCACGGGATTTAGTTATCCGCTCTGAATGCGGTGCGGGTACCATGCGTCGGGCTCCTCGCGCCAACAGGCCTGCGAGAATCCCAAGAAATCGCAACGCGAGTCTATCGATGCATAAGCTAACAAAAGTATGGATCTTCGGCATAGTGGCCCTCATCGTTCTCTTGGGCTTGCAACTGCGCTTGCAGGCCGTTCGCTCTACTGATGTGGACACGCCGATACGGGCGGACGCCAGGGGCTATCTGGTATACGCCATGAACCTGAAATCATTCGGTATCTTTTCTATGTCCGAGGCGGCGCTGCAAGGTCGGGTCGCCGCACCGACGCCGGATGCGATCCGCACGCCCGGCTATCCCCTGTTCCTGCGCATGTTCATCGGCGACGCGGTTACCGGAGCGACACTCTATAAGATCGAGATCACTCAGGCGCTAGTGAGCACCCTTACCATCTTGCTGGCCTATGCGACCTTTGCCGCCTTTCTCAACTGGCCGCTGGCCGCGCTGGCCGCGCTGCTCACGGCGATCAGCCCGCACCTGGTGTTTACCAATGTCTATATCTTGACCGAGAGCCTGGCCTGCTTCCTGCTGATGCTCTTTCTGTGGTCATTGTCACGATGGCAGGCAACCCCCTCACCCTGGCTGGTACTGGCCTCTGGCGCACTGCTGGCCTTGGCATCCCTGACACGTCCCTGGACCCAGGGCTTCATCGTGTTTCTGATACCCCTGGTCCTGTTTTATTCTCCCGTCATCCGCGCCCGCCGCGCTGCCCTCCTGCTCGGCGCCGGGTTCCTCCTGCCGATGCTGTTCTGGATCGGCCGCAATCTCTTGACGCTTGGGGTATTCTCCGACGACACCTTCCTACTCTCCAATTTCTATCAGGGCACCTATCCCGGCTTACTGTATGATAACCGCCCCGAAACACTCGCCTACGCGTACCGCTTCGACCCCCGGGTCGCGGAGATTTCCGCTTCGCTCGGAGCGACCGCGACCGAGATACTGCGACAACTTCGGGAACATCCACTCGATTATCTTGGCTGGTATACGCTCGGCAAGCCGACGTTCCTGTTCGCCTGGGATATCTTTGAAGGCGCGGGCGACCTGCTCATCTATCCCGTGCTGCGCACGCCCTATACTGAACTCGGCCTCTTCAAGGTCACGCACGCAATCATGCACGGCTTACATAATTCATTGGTGATCCTCGCGATACTCGGCAGCGTCGCGGCATGGCTGCCCAAGTCCCGCCTTGCGCTCGATGACACACAGCGCTTCGTTGTACGCACCTGCGCGGCCCTGTTTGCCTATTTCGTGCTGCTCCACATCATACTCAATCCACTGGCACGGTACTCGATTCCAATGCGACCGGTGATCTATGGTATGGCAGTGTTCGCACTCTGGTACTTGGGCTCTCGGATCGGGCCATGGATCCCGCCATGGCGCGGTGCTGCGCACCCGCGCAGCGCGGGCGTCGATCAAGATTCCGGCCGCTTGGGCTCGCCGGGTGCGTAGTCAGGCCATCTTGGCCTGACACCGTCAGGGCTGGAAGCCCTGACTACGCACGCCGCTGGCCGGGATTATGATCAAGGCCGCAGCGCGCCATGATCACTGTGCCGAGCGGCATTATCGTCATGATCGCGGCCGCGACCTGCTGCCGCGAGCCGCGGTCGCCCCACTCATAATCAAGACATGAACGGCCCCCAAGGGGTCGGATTGCCGCCCCAACGAAGCCTCGGTGCCAGTCACCCCTACAGATGATCGCTGGCGATCCCGCACCGAGCCAAACCTGCGGAGCCGCTCACAGATCCGACAATCTCCCCGTCCCGCAGTGCCCACCGCCCGCGGCCAAGCCTCCCGGCGCCCCCGCATCCAGCGGGCGGATCGCTCTAAATGCGTCAATAAGTGACTATTTTTGTCACATCTTGCCGCGTTCGAACGCCCATCCCAAGGGCACCAGGCCACGATGGCCGACCGCCGGGCTGGGGCGATCCTTTACCAGCCTTTACATTACAGGCAACTGGCGGGAAAGCCTCGCCCCAGCCGCAGGACCCAGGCCACTGGCCCGGAACCTGCACGAGGAGAGCCGGGAGACAGTGTGAGCGCGGCTGCAGGGCAACCGCGATAGCCTCCCGGCTCAGCCGGTTCCACCCTTCACTTATCTAGAGAACAGTCATGAAAAAGCAGCAGCAAGGCTTCACCTTGATAGAACTGATGATCGTCGTTGCGATCATCGGCATCTTGGCGGCCATCGCCATTCCTGCGTATCAGGATTTCACGTCACGTGCGCGCGTGTCTGAAGGTCTCTCGCTCTCCAGCGCGGCAAAGGCGGGGGTCGCAGAGTTCTTTCAGAGCAACAGCCGCTTGCCGACGAACAATACATCCATTGGTTTGCCAACTGATACCAGCATCAAGGGCACTGGCGTTTCGAAAGTTACCGTTGCCAGCGGCGTAATCACGGTCACGCTAGTTGCTCCCGCTCCCGCCGGGACCCTTATTCTGACGCCTGACACCAGCCTTACAGGATCGATTCGGTGGCGTTGTTCGTCGGACCTGACCAACAAGGGTCAATTGCCGCAAAATTGCCGTTAGTCTGCATGCAGAATGTGCAGTGGGGCCGAAAGGCCCCTTTTTTTGTGACCGGAAGCTTCATCACCGCCATGCACCGAACCATCGCACGCTTCGGCGCACCGCTTGCGTTGTTCCTCATTACGCTTGCGATCTTATGGCCGGCTATTCATGGCGATCTATTTTTTGACGATATTCCTAGTATCGTCGGCAACAAAGCGATTCAGCTTACTGATCTCACGCCAGCGTCTCTCTTGGCGGCAGCAATCTCCTTCAGCCAAGGCCCCATCGGGCGCCCCATCCCGATGCTGAGTTTCGCCCTGGATTGGTATCTCGCGGGCGCGAATCCAACCTGGTTCAAGTTGGTCAACCTGCTCATCCATGCCGCGAACACCGTGCTGGTGTTCTTCCTGGTCCGGCGCCTGTTACGTCTGCACCGCCGACTCGATGGACAGGACGCGGACGACACCCAACCCCAGACGGTCGCGCTGCTAGCGGCATTGCTGTGGGCCATCGCCCCCATCCACGGCTTCACCGTGGTCTATGTGGTGCAGCGCATGGTGCTCCTGGGTGGGCTCTTTACCCTCGCCGCACTCCATGCCTGGCTCAGCCTCCGGGAGGCCGCCGGGCGCGGCGCGACCGCCCGCGTGGTTGGCTTTGCCGGGCTCTTGGGCGGTGCCTCCCTGCTCGCCCTGGCCTGTAAGGAAACGGCCGTCCTTATCCCCTTCTATATCGCGGTTACCGAGGTTTTTCTGTTCCAGTCTCGCGGGCTCGGCAGGCTGCGGCGGCCGATCATCACCGCCATCTGGCTCGCCGTATTGACACCCATCCTCGCGCTGGCCTACACCGTCTGGTCGAACCCCGAGGGTATCCATGCGGGCTATGCCCTGCGCCCCTTTACCGCGGAAGAACGGATGCTAACCCAGGCGCGGGTGTTGGTGATGTACCTGCGCAACATCATCATCCCGGACTACGGCCAACTCCATTTCTTTTTCGACAATCTACCCATCTCGCGCTCCCTCACTGAACCGATCACCACCGGCCTCAGTATCGCCTTACTGAGCATGCTCGCCGCCGCCGGGCTGCTCTTGCGCCGCCGTCTGCCGTTATTCGGTTTCGCGATCTGGTGGTTCTTGGCGGGTCAGGCCCTGGAGTCCAGTTTCTGGTCCTTGGAGCTGGTTTTCTGGCATCGCAACTACCTCCCGGCGCTCGGCCCACTGGTCGCCATCGCCGCCGGTCTGGTCTGGCTGACGCGGCAGCCCGGGCTGGCGCGGGCCGCAGGCGTCGGCGGAATGGTGGTGCTGCTCGCGCTGTCCGGCATCCAGAGTTGGATGATCGCCACCGACTGGGGCGACCGGATCAGCATCGCCCGGGCCGAGGTCATCAAGAATCCCGGGTCCGCCCGGGCCAACCACTATTACGGCCGCACGGCACTCCTGAGCTACGACCGGGACCGCGATCCAAAGCTCCTCGCAGAGGCGCAGCGGTTCTTTACCCGGGCGCTGGACCAAGACGCGCGGACCCTGCTCCCGGCCTACGGCCTGCTGTTTATCGCAGTGAAATACCAGACCGGCACGGTGGCGGGCCCATTACGCGAGGTGATACAGCGGGCAGCAACACAACCGCTCGCGATGACCGATCTCTCCGTCTTCGACGGCATCGTGGGCCTGCGCGCAGATCACCCCGCCGTGCTGGATGTCTTCGATGTTCTTGAGGTACTCGACAGCGCTGCACAAAACCCCGCCCTCACCGACCAGCAACGGGCCTATGCGCTCAGCAAGAAGGCCGAACTCCTGGCGAAAGAAGGCTTCCCGGCCAGTGTTTACATGCCTGTCCTGCGTCATGCCGTGTGCCTGATGTCCTGGTCTCCGGACTATCGATTCCTGCTCTTCCGTACCTTGGTGGAGCATGGCGAGATCGATGAGGCAGAGACGCTGCTCAGCCCGCCGTTCTCACGGCTCGAGCGCATCAAAGAGCCCCGTATCGACCAGTATGAGGCGGCCCTGCGGACACTCTTGGAACTGCGCCGCAAGGGGGATCTCAGCCTAGCCCCGACCGACCCGGTGCCGCTCCCCAACCCCGCCCGGTGAGCAAGACAGCCTGACGCACCGCCCTTGCCCGGCTGGCCCGCCCGTGCAACACTGCGGAAATACCCCCAGGTCGCCTAACGGCCGGTGCGCCCAGCCGCCATGCCCCGCCCCCCACGCCAGCGCCCCCGTGCGCGCCGGTCCGCCCAGCCGGCCCGGGCACCGCAGGACGGCTCTTACCCGGGGCGGGACGGGGCATTCGCCCCGTCCCCAATGTTTATTCCGGCGCCGAGCGCTGATACGGGTCGGCCGCTCCGGGGAAAACGCTTCGGACGGGGCGGATGCCCCGTCCGGCATTGGCATCTTCCGGAACTGCATGATTTAGTAGAGGTCGAGACCATGCTGGCCGAACACGTTGAAGAGTGGACGCAGAAGTGGAAGCGAGAAGGCAGGCTCGAAGGCAAGCTCGAAGGCAAACGCGAAGGCAAGCGCGAAGGCAAACGCGAAGGCAAGACCGATGCGCTGAAACGCCTGCTCCGGGTCCGTTTTGGTGAACTGCCCCCTTGGGCCCAGTCACGTATCGACGCCGCGACCCTCGGCCAACTGGACACCTGGCTGGACGGCCTATTCCAGGCCGCGACCCTGGATGCGCTGCTCCGCGGCCAGCCTCCACAGTCCCGCCCGCCCACGTCTTGAGCGGTAGTGGCCCGGCGTGGCTTAGTGCCTCACCCCTCAGCGCGGACGGGGCATCCGCCCCGCCCTGACTGTTTCGACGCCCCCCTGAGCCAGGATCGCGCAGCCGCTATGATCGACGCCCCCAAGCCCCGCCTCCGGGGCGGGACGGGGCATTCGCCCCGTCCCCAATGTTTATTCCGGCGCCGAGCGCTGATACGGGTCGGCCGCTCCGGAGAAAACGCTTCGGACGGTGATGCGTACACGCTGATTAGCATGAAGTCCCATCTCATGTGCCACGGCGGACGGTAGGCGTAGGCGGAGGCTGTTGCCCCACTGCTGAACGGCAAGAATGGCTTCGGTACTCATGATCGATGTTCACATCGGATGTTTAAATCAAGGATAAACACTTACGTCGCGGTTTGCCAGCCGCGTCGTAACTGATAGACCCTTCGGACGGGGCGGATGCCCCGTCCGGCATTGGTGGATTGACTCAATCCATACTCACACGATGGGCAGTATGCCGTCGGACGTTGAGCGCCTGGTTTTACCGGAGCTTGAGATTCCGGGCGAGAGGTGGCAATGGTTGGCACCTCGCGCGCATGGGTGGCGCCGCCAGTTGTGGGTGAAAGGTCGGCGCTTGCGCGCCTCCCAGGTGTGGCATGATATGCTGGCCAATGGGATGTCGGAGGCGCAGGCGGCGGAGAACTGGGACTTGCCGCTTGCCGCGATTCGGGAGGTTGTCGCCTACTGTGCCGAAAATGCGGAGTTGATCGCAGCGGAGGCAGACGAGGAAAGGCAACAGCTCAACAAGCATGGGGAGCCCCTTGAAACTGCTGCTTGATGAGGATAGTGAGGCACGCGTGCTGGTACAGCGATACGGGTCGGCCGCTCCGGGGAAAACGCTTCGGACGGGGCGGATGCCCCGTCCGGCATTGGTGCGGGTGGCAGGGGACTGGCTCTATGTGTACCTGCTGATCGAATTCCAGAGCCAGATCGACCCCTGGATGGCGGTGCGGATCATGGTGTACACCGGGCTGCTGTATCAGGACCTGATCAAAAGCGGGGCGGTGGCCGCGGGTCAACACCTGCCGCCGGTGTTTCCGCTGGCGCTCTACAACGGCAGCGGGCAGTGGACGGCCGCGCGCGGGCCTTGATCACCGTTCCGGCCAGTCGATCGCGGAGTTTGCGTAGTCAGGGCTTCCAGCCCTGATTCGGTCAGGCCAGGATGGCCTGACTACGCAGTCGGTGCGCCCGAGTGGCCGGAGTTATGATCGAAGCCCGCGCGTGACATCGCCGAGTTGATCGTCCCGCTGCCCACCGCCCTGGCGCGCTACCGACCCCAGCACCGCTATCATCTGATCGATGAGGGCCGCATTGGGGAGGAAACGCTGGAGCAGGCGACCAGTGTGGCGGCCGAGCTGGTGCGGCTGGAAACCCTGGCCGCCGAGGGCCCGGCGGCGCTCCGCCCGATCCTGAGCCGACTCGGCGCCCGGTTGCAGGGTCCACGCTACGCCAGCCTGCGCCGGGCGCTGACGGTCTGGTTTGCACGGGTCTTGCTGCGGCGCCTGCTGCCGGGCCAGAATCTTCCGGAACTGCATGATTTAGTCGAGGTCGAGACCATGTTGGCCGAACACGTTGAAGAGTGGACGCAGAAGTGGAAGAGAGAAGGCTTGCTGGAAGGTAAGCGGGAAGGCAGGCTCGAAGGCAGGCTCGAAGGCAAGCTCGAAGGCAAACGCGAAGGCAAGACCGATGCGCTCAAACGCCTGCTCCGGGTCCGTTTTGGTGAACTGCCCCCTTGGGCCCAGTCACGTATCGACGCCGCGACCCTCGGCCAACTGGACACCTGGCTGGACGGCCTATTCCAGGCCGCGACCCTGCATGCGCTGCTCGGCGGCCAGCCTCCACAGTCCCGCCCGCCCACGTCTTGAGCGGTAGTGGCCCGGCGTGGCTTAGTGCCTCACCCCTCAGCGCGGACGGGGCATTCGCCCCGCCCTGACTGTTTCGACGCCCCCCTGAGCCAGGATCGCGCAGCCGCTATGATCGTCGCCCCCAAACCCCGCCTCCTGGTCCTCACCTCCACCTTCCCACGCTGGCGCGACGACCATGAGCCGCCCTTTGTCTATGAATTGTCCCGCCGTCTGACCGACCGCTTCGCCATCACCGTGTTGGCCCCGCGGGCGCCCGGCAGTCTTGAGCATGAGTGCATGGATGCCTTGCAGGTCATTCGCTTTCCCTATTTCATTCCGCGCTGGGAGCATCTGGCTACCCATGGCGGCGGCATACTCAATCGACTGCGCACCAACCCCTTCAACTATTTGCTGGTGCCGCCCTTCCTCATCGGCCAATGGTGGGCGCTGCACCGCCTGCTGCGGCGACAGGAATTCGACCTGATTCATGCCCATTGGCTGATCCCCCAGGGTCTGACCGCGGTGCTGGCCCGCTGGTCCGCGCACCGCCCGCTGCCCCTGGTCTGCACCTCCCATGGCGGAGACCTCTTTGCGCTGCGGGGTCCCCTGTTCGCTTGGGTGAAGCGGGCCCTGATGAATGCCAGTACCATGGTCAGCGTGGTCAGCACGGCGATGCACGCGCAAGTGCTGGCCATGGGGATCAGCGCCGCGAAGGTGGCAGTCATCCCCATGGGAGTAGACATGCAGCGGCGCTTCACCCCGGACCCGGGGGCTGAGCGACAGGCATACGAATTGCTCTTTGTCGGCCGCCTGGTGGAAAAAAAGGGCCTGCCACACCTGTTACGGGCACTGCCGACGGTGTTGGCGCGCCATCCACAAACCCGCCTGATCATCGCCGGCGGTGGCCCGCTGGAAGGCAAGATCAGACACCTGTGCGCCGTGGCCGGCATCGGCGGCCAGGTGGACTTTCTCGGCATGGTCGCGCAATCGGACCTGCCCGCGCTCTATCGGCGCGCCACCCTGTTCGTCGCGCCCTTCGTCGTCGCCGCCGGCGGCGACCAGGAGGGCTTTCCCCTGGTCCCCCTGGAGGCCATCGGCTGCGGCTGCCCCATCGTCTGCGGCGAGGTCGCGGCCTTTGGGGAGGTCATCCGCAACGACGTGGAGGCACTGCTGGTACCCACCGGCGATCCGAGCGCATTGTCGAGCGCCATCATCGCACTCCTGGATGATCCGCAGTGCCGGCACCGGCTTGCTGAGGCGGCCCGGCAACGCTGCCTGCTGGCATTCGACTGGGAATCGATCGCCGGGCGTTATGCGGACCTGTTGCTCGCCGCGGCGGCCGGCGAGCCGGCACCGGAAGGAAGGGTTCACCAATAAGTGAGACAAGCCCGTTAGGAAGTACTCGTCACGTCGTTGTCGTCCGGTTCGAGTGCGCCACGGCGACGATCCCGTCACCCCAGTCCCGCCGATAAAACTGGCGTTGTATCATGGCGAACGGGCGATAGACCCACTCGCCGATGAGCGCCAGGGCCTGACCGGCACCTTGCGGCCTGGTATAACTGCTTTCCAGACTGCGTTGCTCCAGGCTCTTTTCCCCTTGATCCGGGATGGGCTCCAGTAAGCGATTGGAGAGACGGCGGCTGAACTCGGTCAGCGGATACCCGTAATTCGCCAGGCGGGCATGCTGATAGCCGCTCTGGGCGAGCAAGGCGAGCAGGTCGGAGCGGTCGTAGCGTCGGACGTGTCCGACCCGCGCATCCGCAGGTCCATAGTGGCGTTGATGGGCGGGCACCGACACCATCAGCGTTCCACCGGGTTTGAGATAGCGGCTCCAGTCGGTCAGTTCCCGGCGATCGTCGGGGATATGTTCCAACACTTCAAACGCGAGCAGATAATCGCAAGAAGCCGCTGCAAGGTTGCTCAGGGTATCGAGCACCTGGATACGATCACCATAGGCCTCGAGGTTGCGTCGCAGATGATCGCGGCTGGCCAGATCGGGGTCGTAGCAATAACCGCGATGACCACGGTCGAGAAACAACCGCGTCATGTATCCAATCCCGGCGCCGACCTCCAAGAACAGCCCCGCCGGCCAGCCCGCGCTCAGATCGAGCACGCAGCTTTGGCGTAACGCAAGTTTCGGCGAACGTTTGGCCATGCTCTTCTGTACCGGGTTGCGGATGCGGCGCTCACTGCATCGCCGCTCATAATCGGGGCGAGGCCGGCTGCCGCACAGCGGGAAGATGCTCGACCATGAAGGCCAAGAGCCTGTCCGATTGTTGCTGCCAACTTGGAATCGGGACCGGCGGCAGCATCCGCTCGCTCAGTTGTCGTTGAATCGCAGCGTCCAGATCGCCGACCACGCCGCCATCGTACAGACAGGCAGGATAGTCGGCCAGCGTCCGCGCGAGGGCACCGACCCGTGCGGTCACCAGTGGGGTGCCGCAGGCCATGATCTCATAGGCCTTTTGCGGAAAGGCATAGCGCCCGAAGGCGGTGTCGAGCATGGGGATCAGGGCCAGGTCGATGGCGCTGAAGAAGTAAGGCATCTCGGCGTGGGGGATGCGGCCGAGATAGCGCACACGCGGATGCCGCGGCGGCGGCATCCGGCGGTCGAGATCCCCGGCCAGCACCAGATACAGCGTTGGATCATCGGCGCTGAGACGCAAGAAGCTCTGGTAGATCCGATCGATGCCGCGATTGCGTCCGAGACTGCCGGAAACACCGAGCAACCGGCCCTGGGCGGGGAGACCGAGCCGGGCGCGCGCGGCCTGCTGGTCACGCGGGAAAAAGCGCGCCGGGTCGATGGTGCTTTCCAATGCGATGACGGGGACCCCGGGGGCCAGGGTCCGCACATACTCGGCCAGCAACTCGCTGACGGCAGCAATGCCGCTCGCCCCGCGCAAGGCCCGCCGGTAGAGCGACAACAGGCCTGGGATTCGGGTCAGACCGAAGCTCTCGAAGTTGTCGTACAGATCCAGGACATAGGGTACACGCAGCCGCTTGGCGAGGTGCTGCGTCAGCACCACATGGGGTGCATCGGACCCCCCAAGGAGGACCGCCGGGCGAAACGCGCGCAACTGCGCAAGCACCGAGCGCCAGTAGCCGGGGAGACCGCCGACCCAGGCCGGACCGGCGTTGTAGCCCTGCCAGACCAATGAGCCAGGTGGCGCGACCGGGTCCTCGCGCCGCTCCGGTTGGGCTGGACTGTAGCTCAGGCACAGGGCCAGCACGGCCTGACCGCCGTCCGCCAGCCCCCGCGGCAACTCATAGAGCCGCGCGTAGCGATCGGTGATCACGTCATTGCCCATGTAGCGGCGCTTGCAGAGGACGGCGATACGCATACTCGTTACCACACCCTCAAGGCGGTGGCCAGCGCACGCCGGTGCGCCCGGCCAACCCATCCCAAGTCCCCCGCAGGTAGGCCCAGGACTGGCTCAACCGGTGCGGCTGCACGGCCAGGGTAACCAACCAGCGGAGCAAGGTCCCCGGAAGGACCTCGGTCCACAACCGAAGGCCAAAATAGCGCCTGGCGATGATCAGCCGGTTGCGCACGTCGTAGTAGCTGCGCCAGGGTACCAGCCGCAATACGCTCATCCGGCGCTTGCCCAGTCTCAGCCAGACACGGGCTACGCGCGGATGCCGAATCATGGCGGTCGGGACCAGAAACACTTGGGCTCCGGCAGCACGTGCGCGCGCGCAGAGCTCCGCGTCATCGCCGCTGACGAAAAATCCCTTGTCCGGCAACCCGATCCGCTCAATGAGCGAGCGATGAATCAGCAGACCAAGAAACGGAACATTCGCCACGGCAACCGGCACCTTGGGGAGATCGACACGCCTTATCAGGGTCTGCCCCGGTCGCGGGGCGCCAAGATCCTCCACCGGCCAGACCAGTTCATCGCCTGCACCGTCGGCGACCAACGCGGCGGCACCATAGATCGCATTGGCCCTGGGATTCGCGCGCAACAGCGCTTCCAGCGCATCCGTATCCGGGCAGGCATCGTCGTCCATCGCCCAGATCCAGTCGGCCCCTCGCTCAAGCGCACGCACCATGCCGGCGTGAAACCCCCCCGCGCCACCACGATTATCGGCGAGACGCAGGTAATCGAGGCGGGCATCCGCGGCAAATGGGCCATCCTGAAACAAGGTATCGGTGGCGTCGTCGGAGGCATTGTCGACCACGACCACCAGGTCCACGGATCGGGTCTGACCCAACACCGCCCACAGACACCGCTGCAGCAGTTGCATCCGGTTGTGCGTCACCACAACGACCGCGCAGGCTCCGACCTGCGGGTTCATGACATCACCACGCAAACCCCCAGGTTTGAGACGCGCGGCGGGAAACGCAGATGACTGCGGCAGGAGCCGACATCAGGGATACGGATGACCCACTGCTGGCGCATCAGATTTTGCTCTATAGTCTCGACATGTGAAAGCAACCCGCGAGTCGGCGGAGCGACGCGGCGGTCGCGCCATCCGCGACTGTAGCGGAGACTTCAGGCCGATGCCACCAAGCGGTTCCCATCCGTCTCGCCACCATCCGGATTTCCCCATGCCAAGGGCTCAACACCGCTTCGTGATCATCGGCGCCGGCCCCACCGGCATCGGCGCCGCACTCCGCCTGCGGGAACTCGGTGAGCCGGATTTCCTGCTGATCGAGGCGGCTGCCACCGCCGGTGGTCTGGCCGCCTCGGTCGTCGATGACCAGGGGTTCACCTGGGACCTGGGCGGACATGTGCAATTTTCGCACTACCAGGCGTTCGACGCGTACATGGCGCTGGCACTGGGGGACACGGGCTGGATCTCCCACCAGCGTGAGAGTTGGGTCTGGATCCGCGGGCGCTTCGTCCCCTATCCCTTCCAGTACAACCTGCACCGCCTGCCCAAAGAGGACCTATGGCGCTGCGTCCAGGGCTTGCTGGAAGTCGCCGCAGCGCCGGTCGGAAAACCCGCGGACTTCGAGGACTGGATTCTACGCACCTTCGGCCGCGGCATCGCCGAGACCTTCCTCTTGCCTTACAACTTCAAGGTCTGGGCCTATCCCCCGGCCGCGCTGAACGCCCGGTGGGTCGGCGAGCGGGTCGCGGTCCCCGACCTCCAGACCGTCGTCAAGGGCATCTGTCTCCAGGAAGACAACCTGAGTTGGGGACCCAACAACACATTCCACTTTCCCCGCATGGGTGGAACCGGGGCCATCTGGACCACGCTGGCCGAGCGGATACCAGCGTACAACAAGAGGTTCAGCGACGCGGTTGTCGCGCTCGATGCCCCCAACCGAACGGTGACGACCCAGAGCGGCGCCAGTTACGGCTACGAGCACCTGATCAGCACCCTACCGCTGGACCGTCTGGCCGTCCTGGTCGGCGACCCGGCCCTGATCGAACAGACCGGCCGACTGCTGTACTCCAGCGTCCACGTCGTCGGCATCGGCCTGCGCGGCCAGCCGCCGGAGGCCCTGCGCACCAAGTGCTGGATCTATTTCCCGGAAGACGACTGCCCCTTCTACCGGGTGACCCTGTTCAGCAACTACAGCCCCCACAACACCCCCGCGCCGGGTGCAACCTGGTCCTTGCTCGCCGAGGTATCGGAAAGCCCGCAGAAACCGGTCGATGGCGCACAGGTCGTCGAGGAGGTAATCCGCGGCCTGCACGCGACGCGCCTGATTGGCCACGACGTTCAAATCCTTACCCGTTGGCATCGGCGCCTGGCGCATGGCTACCCAACCCCATCACGAGACCGCGACGCCATTCTCAAGCAGGCCCTCCCCGCATTGGAGGCAAGCCAGCTATACTCACGAGGCCGCTTCGGTGCCTGGCGCTACGAGGTCAGCAACCAGGACCACTCAATGATGCAGGGTGTGGAAGTCGTCGAACGACTGGTGAACGGCCGCCAGGAACTGACCCTGAACCAGCCGGAATTGGTGAACGGGCGCTACAATCAGAACCCATATCCGGAGTGGAGTTAACCAGTGCCCGCCCTGTCCCTTGCCGGCAATGGGTCTTGATCTTGGTTCCGGCCCGCAGAGTTTGTGACACGGGAACGTATCGACATCACCTCAAGTTGCGACGCTGCTTGACTACGCAACCGTTTGTGTACACCGGAGAAACAAACATGACGACCGAGTCCCTAAAGGAGACCTTAAGACGCGAACTACCCGACTGGTTGCGTCAAGACCCGGACCTGCGCGCCTATATCCTGGACCTGACCCGGCGGGAATACGCCAACCGCGAGGAGACCCAAGACCGGTTTTATGAACTGTTGACCGAACTGCGGCGTGACCGCGAAGAGCAGAGGCTCAATTGGCAGGAACAAAACCGCAAGTGGGACGAACAGAACCGCAAGTCGGAGGAACAGAACGGCAAGTGGGAGGAACAGAACCGTAAGTGGGAGCAACAGAACCGTAAGTGGGAGGAACAGAACCGTAAGTGGGAGGAACAGAACCGCAAGTGGGATAAGAACCAGGCCGAAATAAGCAACGAGTTGAAGCAACTTTACGATGCCCTCAAAGCTCAGGCCGCCAAGCACGACCGGAGCGTCGGCGCGCTCGGCTCCCGCTGGGGTCTGCAATCGGAAAAGGCCTTCCGCGACGCCTTGGCGGGTATTCTGGAGCAAAGTTTTGGCGTAGAGGTCATCAACGTCAACGAATACGATGATGAGGGTGTCGTCTTCGGCCGCCCCGATCAGATCGAACTTGATGTCATCATCAAGAACGGTCTCCTGATCATCTGTGAACTCAAATCATCCATCGACAAGGCCGGAATGTACAGCTTTGAGCGCAAGGCGCGCTTCTACGAGCAACGCCACCAACGCCAGGCGACCCGGCTCATCGTCATTTCACCGATGATCGACGCCCGGGCCCGTCCGGTCGCCGAGCGACTGGGGATCGAGACCTATGGCGACTCCAGCGACGTGGAGTCACTCTGACACCGCCCGACCATGCTCCGCTCCTTGCCAACCCCGTGCAGAGCGCGAGCGTTGCCGCTCGACTGCGCTCTACCGCAATGACGAGGATGGATCGACGCTCCGCCATCACCCCTCGTGTCGAATCTGTCGTCACTCAGGTGAGGACGGCCATCAATCACTCACCGTCAAGCCTCCCTTACAAGGGGGGTAGCCTTCCGAGCGCATTGCCCGCGACCTGAGCCCGGGTCTGCCAGAGGGATCTAAACAATTACGTGAAAACCAACACTGATGGCGACTCTGAGCGCCCGCGAATATTCACCCAACGCGCCGATGAACTCCGTTGTGCAGGATGCGGTGTAGATGAAAGGGTATACGCCCAATGACGCGCCGAACGAATTCTGGAATCAGCCATGCGTCTTTATTGATCATTGCCCATACCGCCACCAGTCGACCAGCACGCAGTGCGTCATAGAAAATCTGATACGTTTCCTGTCGCCGAATAGATTCAATCTTTGCTTGTATTGCTGCCGCAGCGATAGGCGCGTGAGAGAAAAGCGTCAAGGCAGTCTCGAAAACTTCACGGTATTGGGTGTGTCGATCAGGCCGGCTGCTGCTCAGAGAGCCGGGCGTCAGTCTATAGTAGTACAGGGGCTTTGGGATGTAGCGTATGACCGAGCCATGTGCAAAGAAAGGCAACAGGAACGCAACATCTTCCCCGCTGCTCTTGGTGCCATGGCTTGCGCGCAAGAATAATGCGAGGTCTTTCCTGAGAAACGGCTTGATGAGCGTTCTATCGCTTGCGACGAACTCAGCGAGGTTGATGCGATAAGGCGGGGAAGACCTAGCGACGGGATATCGATCACCCCAAACCACCCGCCATGGAATCAATCCGTTTGGCGTGTCGTGACAATCCACAACACCGTCGGCGATGATGTCGTCGGGATAGTTCTCCGCCACCTGTAGCATCGTTTCCAGCCTTCCTGGCGCAAACTGGTCATCGGTATCGAGAAAGGTGATCCATCGGCCTCGTGCGTGAGAAATGGCGCGATCACGGCTTGGTCCAGGACCTGAATTCTCCATGTTGAAAAGCAGGCGGACTCTCGAATCGGCAATTCCTGCCACTACTCGAGCGGTTGCGTCGCTCGATGCGTCGTCGCAAACAAGTATCTCGAAATCCGGATAGGACTGAAAAAGCACGGACGCTAGAGCATCGCCAACAGTCCGCTCAGCATTATATGCGGCGACGATCACGGAGATCATGGGGGGCTTTGTCATGGCGGCGACACAAGTCTGGCGCAAGAAATTCCGGCATCAATAGCCATTTTCTAGAGGATCGACCGAGGGCGAACTCGAACCGAACAAACGTGAAGTCGCGGCCGCTGGCGTGATGTCGGGATCACCAAGGAGCCAAACCCGGGGGTCTTGATCATCGTCCCGCCAGCGTACACCTGGTAGGGTCCAGTGAACGGAGCGAACCGGACCGGGCTTGGTCGCTATGAGGTTCGTTCCTCCACGCACCCCACGGCTTCTGCTGTTGGCCGGAACCTCGACGCTGCGAGGGGCGAATTATGACTGGATTCTGCCCCGTGTAAGTATCTTCAGGCCACGCCGAACCAAGTGGCTTCCAAGAAGAATGAGTTGGAGCATCGGGCGAGACCAGAAGATGCCCAGGGCGCGATTGATCTGCAAGACCTCGACAATCAGGCGTAGGCGATTGTCCCTCCGGGTACTGGTGCCGCCCCAAAGCATCCGCGAAACCACGACATCGATATGCAACCCCCGGCCCGCCAGAAGTTCTCCAAGTAGCAATTCGCCATCGGCAGCGAGCGACCAGCGCGGATTGAATCTGAACCCGGACAAAAAGATCTCCGCGCGGTGAAATACTCCCTGGTGACAAGGCATTGCAGGTCGCCCGGATTCCCAGGGGCCGCGCGTTCCCAGCCAGGGGCGGTCGAAGACCTCGCCGTCGGTGTCTGCAATGTCCTGGATAGTGAGGACCGCCCCGTAAACCAGGGAAAACTGCCGCGGGCAGCCTCTGAGGTACGGTAAACATCGCTCCAGGGTGTCCCTTTCATAAAGAGAATCGCCTGCACCTAGAAATAACACCCATTGCCCCCGGACGCGAGCGACCGCTTTATTCAAGGCGTCGTAAATCCCCTGATCGGGCTCACAAATATAAAATACCCTCCCATCCTGAGAATCGGAGGCCACCTTCAACCATTCGGCCGTGCCATCGATAGACGCCCCATCAATGACAATCCATTGCCAATCAGAAAATGATTGCCGGAAAATCGAATCCGCCGTGCGTTTCAGTAACGGCAAAGCATTGAGAGTCGCAGTGATAACAGTAAACATCGTCATGATCGTTTAGAAACCCTTTTCTCAAGCCAGAGATCTTTCAGCGTCAACCCCTGGGCATGGCGTCGCGAATGGCCTCATTTGCGACCTCGACCGCAGTTCGCACTTGAATCGCCGAGATGCAGGGATTGCGCCCTGTTCTCCACCGACACATCCCTCTCTTGGTCGTGCAGGAACCGATGAAATTCGGCGCAGAAGCGCAAGCGCGGTGGCTCGGCATCTTGCAGAAACCAATCCCCTGAAACATATACGCATGGATCACAGCCCCGTTGCACTTCGCTCAGGCGCACTCCAAACAACTGCAGCGCTACGCCAAAATGACTTAAACCGGTTTTCGGGGAGACTCCAGTTTGTTTTTCATTAAAACCTCTTACCGCGCTAACTTCACTGTTTTTCCGAGGAAGCTGTAATGGCATTATGGCCTAGGTTCTAAAACCCTCCTATACAACGCCTGATACTTTTCGGCTACGACAGCTTCGGCGAAGCGCGCCTCCGCAGTCGCCCGAGCCGCCCGCCCAAGAGCCTTGCGACGCGACTCATCGCCCAGTACCCAGGCGATGCCTTGCGCTAGATCCTTGATGTCAAACGGCCGGGCCAGCCAACCGTTCTCGTGGTGAATGACCATATCAGCCAGACCCCCGATGTTGAAGGCGACCACTGGGGTGCCGCATGCCTGGGACTCCACCACGGTGTTGGGTAGGTTGTCCTGCCGCGAGGGTACGACGAACACATCTGCCGCGCTATAGGCTAGCACCAGGCTCAAATCGTCCTGCAAGCATCCGAGAAACCGCGTCGGGAACGGCAACACGGGGTGTTCTGCCGCCATTGACTGACCAAAGACCAGCAGGCCGTGCGGCGCAGCCGGCTTGGCTACCAAGCAGCCTAATGCCTGCAGGGCCAAGTCCCCGCCTTTGCGGGGGTCGCTCAGCCCCCCCGGCGCTCCGAGCAACACCAACCTTGCCGTCGGCTCCAACCCGAGGGCCGCACGTGCTACAGCCTTCGGGATTGGCCGCCAGACATTCAGATCGATCGGATTTGGGATCACCTCGATCGGCCAGCCTTGGAACAAGGCACTGTCGCGGGCGCAGTCCGCCAGCCAGCGACTCGGGCAGACGATGTGCATTGGGCGCAGCCAGTGACGGCGCTTGCGTGCCCAGGTCTGGCGGTTGAGGTCTTTCGACCGTTCGTCGGGCGGGACATTATCACGCCGATAACCGACGCGGAAGCGGCTGTCAGGCGCCTCCACGGTGTAGTGCTCCGCGCCGCAGAAGGGCCACATATCATGCAGTGTCCAGACCACCGGCTTGACCAGTCGGCCAACCTCCGCAACCGAAAGTGTCCCACTCCCCAGCCAATGGAGATGGAGCACATCGGCGACTGTGGCGTTCAGCTCACGCCCCAACCCGCTGTCAGGCCAGGCAGCGGAATGAAAGATCAGATTGGCGGTGCTGAAGCCGCGCAAAGGCAGCCCTGCCAGCCGCCTGCGTAGGTATCGTCCAATCGGCCCCGTCCGGTCGGGCGGACCACCCTGAACTGTGGCATCGTCGCTCCTCTGATCAATCACTCGCATGCAGGAATCGCAGCCCGCACCCACCAGGCTGCGATGAATACGATAGGCGGCACGGGCCGCACCGCCGTCGCCGTCAGAATGATTAACGTGGAGGATACGCACGTCAGGCTCGGCGCTCCAGTACCACCAGTAGCGTGTGGCCGGGAACTAGGTACCGTAGACCACAGGAAAGCAACCAGTGGATCGGGGGTTTGGTCACGCAATTGAGCAGTAACCGCGCGACGGGCCGACCGAAGCGCGCGCGCAGCACACTGGAATAGGCAGAAAGGAACCAACCGATATGATACTGCGCAAGCGGCTCACGGGACACCTGGCACACTCGCACCGGTAACAACCCCTCCAGCGCACGGAACACGCCTTCGTCCCAATGCGAGACGTGGTGCGGCGGTTGGTCGAGCAGGTCCTCGCCCTTGGGATCGATTACCCGCATCACCGCTGCGTTGGGCACCGAGAGCAACAACCGGCCGCCCGGGCGCAGGATCTTGAGCATTCCTTCGAGAAGACCACGCGGGTCCGGGACATGCTCCAGCACTTGGAAGGCACAAACGGCGTCGAAGAGAACGGAGGTTCGCCCCGACAGCGCAGCGAGATCAGCCTCGAACACCTCAAACCCCATCGCACGCGCACGATTCGACGCCGATGGATTGAGTTCCACCCCGCTCACGTCTAAACCGTGAGCCGCCGCGGTACGCAGAAAATGCCCGAAACCGACGCCCACCTCCAGCACCCGACTGCCTGGCAAGATTGCACGCAACGCGGCGCGGAACTCCCACTTGTCCGCCATGTAGTACCAGTCGAAGCGTTCGAGCTGAGCGTACAGCCCTCCCCCACCGGCGGCCTCGGATGGGCTGTACCAGGCAAGCCCGGTCGTCTTGCAACGCCAATATTCGATGGCCGGCAGCGCCGCAAAGGTAGCACCAACATCGATTCCCATTGAGGTCCGCCAGTGCTCGGCGATGTCCGCGGGTATCAACACTTTGAGACGCTCGGTATTGGTTTCACCCGTGAGTGGGGACTTCATACCCGTAGACTCCAGATAACACGAACCACACGAGGCCGAACCAGCCTCGGCAGACGTTCGATCCAGGGGGATAGCCACTGGGAGTACCGTTCGACCGCGGGCGCCTTCTCCAACACAAGGTCGCCGCGTCGCACGAAGGCCCGACCGTAGCCGACCGTCTCGCCGGGCGCCAGTCCCACGGCATTGAGCGCACAATCCCAGGTATGCCGGAAATGAAAGGTCTGCGGGAAATGACATCGAACCACGGGCCAGAAACAGTTGGCGATGAGATAGTGTCCGCCCGGCCGCAGATGGCGCGCGGTGCGCTCGACGAGCGCAAGTGGATCCGGAACATGCTCAAAAACATCTGTAGCAATAACAAATTCATAGCCTCCCGTCAATTCCGGCCGGTAGCGAACATTCGTAGTGGAGGCCGCACGCTCAATTGCCTCTGGATGCGGATGCGGTTCGATCACCTCGACCTCGGCCGCCGGACAGGCGGCCCCGATCAGACGCGCCAAGGTGCCTTACCCCCCCCCGGAAGTCGGCGACCCGGCGGGGCACGCGCCTCGCGGCCGCTTTCGAGAATTCACGTCGATTCGCCAGGCTTGAATCATGATGCTCAATGAACAATCCATTCAGCAACCAGATCGGGTGGGAATAGAAAGCCGCGATGCGTTCATCGATCACATCCAAATCGTACCCGAGTATACTCTAAATTGAACTTATTTGAGATTTTCTAATGCGCTAAAACTTTAAAGAAAACAGGGTCTTCATTTCGCTTTTGCATTGAGCGTTCGCATCGCTCAAGCAGTTTAATATTGCGCTCTTGAATTTCGGAAAATCCTCGTAATATTTTGAATAAAGTGCTTTTTTCTTTACGTATCTCCATAATCTTTCGATCAGATTAAGATTTGGTGAGTAGGGAGGTAGATAAAGCAGATC
>Ga0247837_1001159_pt1 | contig 56385 bp, 56 predicted proteins | sample LaCtaG_2_FD_187115 | JGI IMG/M metagenome (GOLD analysis project Ga0247837, IMG submission 187115) | Freshwater microbial communities from meromictic Lake La Cruz, Castile-La Mancha, Spain - LaCruzMarch2015_14.5m | ecosystem: Environmental > Aquatic > Freshwater > Lake | place: Spain: Castile-La... | reverse complement strand
CTTCAAAGAGAAAGGAAGGTTTGACTGATAACGCCAAGACACGAAAGAAGAGAGAAGAATTGTCAATATCCGCTACTAAAAGCATCAAGAAAGAAGATGTTAAAATTGTTGTCAAGTTTCATTAAAATGTGCTTTCGCTTTTTAAAATGAAAGCAATCGTTTTTTATAATCAATAACAAATAAAACTGCTTAAATACAACCCATTATAATAAATTATAATATGGAAGAATTTAATATAGTTAAATTAATTGAAGAAAATCCAATTACAAATCTGTCAAAGGATTATAATATTCGTTTGTTATCAAAAATTAAAGAACAATTTACTGATTTTGAACAACATTTATTTTTATCAAGTTTTTATTGTTATTTAAATTATAATCAACTTAATGATTTTATTGTAGATTTAGATAGTATTTGGAAATGGCTTGGTTTTAGTGTAAAAATTAAAGCTAAAGCATTACTTGAAAAAAATTTTACTGAAGGAATACATTATAAAAAATTGCTATACGATAGCGTACAGCAATCAACCAATGCCAAAGGTGGTCATAATAAAGAAATTTTTATGTTAAATATTGAGACTTTTAAAAAATTTTGTTTAAAAGCAGAAACAAAAAAATCTAATGAAATTCATGATTATTTTACTAAATTAGAGACAATACTACATGAAGTTATACAAGAAGAATGTAATGAATTAAAAAAAACATTAACAATTTTATCAAATAAATCAGAAAAAGAAAAAGAAGAATTAAAAGAAAAAACTTTATTAGAACAATTTCCCAATAATACTCAGTGCATTTACATTGGAATAATTGATAATAAAACACTAGGGAAACCTAACAGTAAAATGTATCAAGAGACAGTAATAAAATTCGGTCAAAGTAATAACTTAAATGAAAGAGTAAAAACGCATAAAAAAACATATGAAAATTTCAGATTATATAACGCATTCAAAGTGAAAAATAAGATTGAAATCGAAAATTGTATCAAGAAACATCCTTTACTTAAAAATAGATTAAGAATATTAATGATAAATGATATATCTTACAGAGAACTCATTGCATTAGATGACAATGAATTTACACTTGATAAAGTAGAACAATTAATAAAAGACATTATTAAAGAAAATGAATATAATATTGAAAATTATAATTTATTATTGAAAAAAAATGAAGAATTACAAGAAGAAATTTATAAGTTGAAAGATAAAATTGAAGAACAGAGCAAAATAAATGAAAATAATAATAAAAAAATTAATAAACTTGAATATGATGTAACAGATGAAATTAAAACCAAAATTGCTAGTAATTTCGCAATATGTAAATATGGATATTTTTTGTATGCGTATCAATATGAAGATATGAGATTTGTTTGTGCAATAACTAGACAGAAAGATTATGAGATATTATTGAAGAATTTAAACGAACTATATCCAAATGGTAAAATGAGTTGTCAAGTAAAGTGTTCTTATCCATTAACAGAGAGAAATATGACATTTATTTTGAAACAAAATTGTATTTCATTAGGACAAAATAAATATGAAACGTCCGTTGAAAATATAAATAAAATTTTGGAGTCATCTGTTAAATTAGAGGAATTATTAATCAATCAATCTAACGATTTGGATAGTTTGTTAGATATTCTCTCTAATACACCTATATGTAATGAGAAGGAAGAAATTAATCCAGAGGTTCCAGTTGTAAGAAAGGCAAAGAGGGCAATTGATAAAATTAATAAAGATACTGGAGAAGTTATCGCAACATATGATAGCATAGAAGCTGCGGGAAGAAGTTGTAATCTTACAACAGGAACCGCAGTTGGTACAGCTTTGAGGGAGGGGCGACAGTGTCAAGGATTTTTATGGCGCTATACAGGTGTTTCAAAAGAAGAACAATTCGCAGAACAACCTGTAATGAAAATTTGTTGTAAAAATGGAGAGAAAAATTGTTTCAAAAATATAGCGGATGCTGCTAAAGATGCAAATGTTTCTGCCCCTGCTTTAAGAAGACGTATATTAACAGATGTTCATGTAAATAATTATCATTGGGTCTTTGATAAAAACGCTTCGCATTATAACTAAAATATTCATAATATTTATACAGATATCATGAATAATATTCAAAAGAGATTTTTATTATTTTTATTTGGTTGTATACCGACTCGTTTGGCAATTATGTATTTAGCCAAAGTAATTTCGCCACAATATCTTCCAATATTAGGTTATCTCGCCTTAATACCTGCATTTGGATTTTATTATTTATATTTTTCAGGAGCAAGAAAAACAGGAGCTGAAGTTTTTGGAGATAAAATTTGGTGGAATAATTTAAGACCCATTCATGGAATACTTTATACATTATTTGCCTATAATGCTATTATACGAAATACTTCTGCTTGGATTTATTTATTAGTTGATGTTTTATTTGGTCTTATTAGTTTTTTAATTTTTCACTATATAAATAATGATTTCAGAAACTTAAATTTAAAATTATAATTTAATAATAAATAATGGGAAATAAAATATCGTCTTCAATAAAAATAAATTATGAAGATATTCAATATATTTTAAAAAATCTAGAAGGATATTTATTAATAAATACTCTCTCTGATGCCGAGCAAGATTGTTTGATAATAAATACTATAAATATAAGAAATGAAGAAGCCGTAATTAATAAGTGTATTCAACAAGCCAAAAAGGATATAAAAATAATAATTTATGGTAAGAATTGTAATGATGAAAGGATATATAATAAGTACAATCAACTGAGTTCTCTTGGTTTCTATAATGTGTTTGTTTATACAGGAGGTATGTTTGAATGGTTAATGTTACAAGATATCTATGGAGAGAAAGATTTTCCAATAACAAAAAAAGAATTAGATATCCTAAAATATAAGTCCAATAAAGTATTAAATGTACCACTATTAGAGTACTAATAATATATATTATTTATAACCTACTTAAAGAAAAACCAGTTTTCACTACAACCATGTAGTATAAAGTTGAAAATTTCAAAAAGACATATCAAAAATAACTACAATTAAAAGTAAATAGTAATTTTTATTTTCATTTTGTTAACAAGTAATCATCAATAGCACAATTTGATAATTCATCAGCACGTTTGTTTTTATTTCTTAGTACATGAACATATTCTATTTTTTCAAAATGTTCTTCAAGTTCTTTTGCCTTATTATATAGTTCAAATAAATTTTCAGATCTACATTTGTATAGTCCTTTCATTTGATTTATTACAAGTAAACTGTCTCCTTCTACTTTTAGATATTTTATACCAAATTCTTTTGCTTGTTGAAGACCTAAAATTAAACCTGCATATTCAGCATGATTATTTGTAAATTTCTCTCCAACAAATAAATAATTCGTCCAATATTCTTTATCAAATTTATAAATTACAGCACCTGCTCCAGCTAATCCTGGATTTCCTTTACTACATCCATCAAAGTTTAATCTAAAATCATATTCTTGATATATTTTATGGTCTTCTGCTGTTTTTGGTGCGAATATTTTTATATTTGGCAGCATTTATCGTTTATATATATTAAAAATATAGTATCTAATTTTAAATCAATTTTAATATTATTTAGAATATACTTAAATATATTTTAATTAAGTAATATAAAGAATGTTGCACTTGGTTTTATTATTTTCTTTTTTTGCTAAATTAGCATTTTCAGATACTGAATGTCCATATGTGTCAACTATTGGAGATAGACGTTCTGATAAAAGTAAACTGAGACTTGTTCAATATAATGTTGAATGGTTATTTGTTGATTATTATAGTCCTATGAATTGCCCAGGAACAGGTTGCACATGGGTTAATCAAAGTGAAGCATTAACACATATGGATTATGTCTCCAAAGTTATTCAGGAGCTTAATCCTGATTTAATAAATTTTTGTGAGGTAGAAGGGTGTGATGAACTCAATATGGTAAAAGAAATATTAAATGATACTTCTTATACTCCTTATTTGAAAAAAGGAACTGACACTAGCACTGGTCAAAATGTAGGTATGCTTACACGTATAGACCCTTCAATTAGTTTGTATAGAACAGAGATTAAATATAATTATCCAATTCCAAATTCTAAATGTGGTTACAATGGTTCTGCAGGAACACAAGGAGTAAGTAAGCATTATATTACGGAATTTAAAATTAATCAATACAATATCGCATTTATATCTGCACATTTACTTGCAATCCCTACTGATCCTTCTAGATGTGCACAGAGGGAAGCACAGGCATCTGTTTTACAAAATGTTATTTTTTCTTACATTAATAAAGACTATGAAGTTATTATGCTTGGAGATTTTAATGATTATGATGCCGAAGTTATGGATTTAAATAATGACAAACCTGCATCAATGGTTTTAGACATTTTAAAAGGCATTCAAGGTGACTTCGCTGGACTTTATGAGCTTTATAATATTGCCGAAGAAATTCCACAAAAAGAAAGATTTAGTGATTGGTGGGATTCTGATAATAACTGTAATACTGCATCTCAAAACGATTATTCTATGATTGACCATATTTTAGTTACTGATGCTATTAGGCATAATGTATATAATGCGTTTATTTATCATGGATATGACGAATATTGTGGAAAATATAATTCTGACCATTACCCAGTCGTTGTCGATTTGTTATTTTAAATAATTATAAACTTACAACGTGAGCATATTACTAATTAGTCGAACAAAAGAAAAAATAAATTTATTATTTGGTATATAATAAATAGTTGTAGTCATATTTTACATATTAGTTGTATACAAATTTTTCAATTGAACATATCCATTCATCTAAAGTATTATTATTTTCATAAATATCAATATTACCATCTAAAACTAATTGATTTTTACAAACACATTCATCCAATGATTTGTCTAACATGTTATTGTGATAATTATTACATGATTCAAGGTAATCTAATGGAATTAGATCTTCTCCGTCTCTATCTCTTTTACCAACTCTTTTGTAGCATGTTTCTGGTTCAACTTTAACGTAAATAATCTTTTTTACAGGAAAATCATCAGCAAATGTATTGAACCAATTTAAATATATCTCATAATTAATTTTTTCAATTTTACCAGTATCATATAACATCTTAGCAAATACCATTTTATCAGTAAATAAACTTCTCTCTGTAATTATGAAATATTTTAGTTTATTTTTTGAGTTCCATTCAAGATTAGCACATTCACTGCTATTTTTTTGAACATCGGTGTGAATATCATTAAAACAATCTCTAATTAATTTTAATCTTGAAATGTAAGCCATCATTTGGAATGAAAATGAATACTTTTCTTGGTCTGCATAAAATTTCTCAAGAATTGTTACACCTTTTTCATCTTTAATATTACTCCATTCATTAACAGGTTCTCTGAGAAAGATAATATTTATATTATTTTTAAAATGTTTTTTTAATTTTTCAAGTAAAGTTGATTTACCAGAACCAATGTTACCTTCAATTGAAATAATTTGGATTTCGTAATTCATTCTATTTATTATTATTATAATATTTTTAAGTTGATTTTTAATTTCAATTTTAATTTCAATTTTATTTAAAAAAAAATTGATATAAGAAAACATATTTAAAAACATATCATAATATTAAGTATTCAACCATCAAAATGGATTTAAAACAACGTAAGCTTAACAAGTCTGAATGGGAGTCTATTGAGATTTCTGTCTCAAAACAAGAAATTGATGTATTGAATCTCATTGTATCAGGCTTTCATGATGTAACAACAAGAATTAATTATAATAATTCTATCTTTACATTTCTAAAGATAGAATACTCTGAAAAAATGGAAGATTATGTATTTAATATATATTTTCGTAAAAGAGTGGAGCACATTGAAACACGTATTAAAAGTATAAATTTGCAATATAGGTCACTTAAAATTGATGCTAATATAAAACCTAATTCAGTGGATAGAATACGATTAGAAAGATTTGATGATGAAACAATTAAAAATAATGATGTTTATGAAAATGTTTTATTAGAAAATATAGAAAATATTTTAGAAAATAGAATTAAAAATGACATTAAATTATTCCATTATTATTATTATACTCTTTATAAACTTATCAGAAATAATATTATGCGTTTGAATAGACATGTGAAACTGTTGGTTAATAATGTTTTAGTTATGTTCGAAAACGATATTGAAAAATCGGTTATAATTGAACATGCGTTTGAGTTTATTGAACGCAATAATAGTTTATTAAAATATGGTGATTTGGTTCTATATGAGCATCAGAAAGAAATATTTACTGCAATTAAGAACCCGAGACCAAAGTTGATATTATACATGGCTCCAACTGGTACAGGTAAAACATTGACGCCTATCGCACTTTCAGAAACTAAGAAGATTATATTTGTATGTGCTGCAAGACATGTTGGACTAGCTCTTGCAAGATCATCCATTTCAATGAAAAAAAAAGTTGCTTTTGCGTTTGGTTGTGCAAGTGCGGATGATATTCGTTTGCATTATTTCTCAGCATCAACATTTACAAAAAATAAGCGCACAGGAGGAATTGGAAAGGTTGATAATAGTGATGGTACAAAGGTCGATATAATGATTTCAGATATAAAATCATATTTACCTGCGATGTATTATATGATTTCATTCTTTGGAGTAAGTAATATTGTTACTTACTGGGATGAACCTACGATTACTATGGATTATTCTGAACATGAATTTCATAAAACGATTAAAAAGAATTGGCGAGAAAATCTTATCTCAACTGTTGTTTTATCATCAGCTACATTACCAAAAGAGAATGAACTAACTGAAACTTTACCTGGCTTCTTAAATAAATTTCCTGGTTCTGAAATATGCAGTATTATCAGTCATGATTGTAAAAAATCTATCCCGATTATTAATAAGGATGGATATGTAGTTCTACCTCATTACTTAAATGAAAAATATGAGGATATGATACGAACTGCTCAACATTGTAGTAGCTATTTAACTTTACTTCGGTATTTTGACTTAAAAGAAGTAGTTGATTTTATTACATTTGTAAATAGAAACAATTATGCTAATAATAGGATGCGCATTGATAGACATTTTGAAGATTTAGATAGTATTAATATGAAAAATATTAAAATTTATTATATAAATATGTTAAAAAATATAAACCCTGCTAATTGGTCATTAATTTATACAGATTTTATGGACAGGAGAAAACCGCGTATTTTAGAAAATACATCAGTTGATGTAAAAGGTAATAAAATTCATAAAATTAGAAGTATTGGACCTGGTGTAACACTATCAAATTCTAGTAGTAGTTTGGCTGGAGCTCCTATAACAAAACTTGCATCAGAACAAATTCTTAGAGCTCCACAACCAGTTCAATTAGGAACATCAGGTGTATATGTTACTACAAAGGATGCTTATACACTTACTGATGGTCCTACTATATTTATTTCGAATGATATTGAAAAAATTGCAAAATTTTGTCTGCAGCAAGCAAATATTCCAAATTCAGTAATGGAAGAAATTATGAAAAAGATTGAATACAATAATGTTATTAATGAAAGAATTGACACAATTGAAACTGAATTGGATGTTATTAAAGAGGAGATAGAGCAGAGAGCTAAAAATGCTATAAATGTTATGGATAAAGGCCAACGTGTTAAGGGAAGAGCAAAGTCAAATAAAGACCCTAAAAAACTTAGCAAGGATATACCAGAAGAAATGCAAAATAAAGGTTCATTAAATAAGATGACTGATGAAATAAATACATTACGTGCAATGATTAAACGCGCTTCATTGAATGAAACTTTTGTGCCAAATAAAAGAAGTCATTTAGATAAATGGGCAACTGATTCAAATATTCCAAATGCATTTACAAGTTCAATTGATGAGCAAGTTGTCTCTGATATTATGGCACTTAATAAAGTTGATAATTTGTGGAAGGTATTGCTAATGATGGGAATTGGTGTTTTCATTAATCATGAGAATATTACATATACAGAAATTATGAAAAAGCTTGCCGATGAACAAAAATTATATATGATTATCGCATCAAGTGATTATATTTATGGAACAAATTATCAGTTTTGTCATGGTTTCCTAAGCAAAGATTTAGATTTAACTCAAGAGAAAGTTATTCAAGCTATGGGTCGTATCGGTAGAAATAATATTCAGCAAACATATACAGTTAGATTTAGAGATGATAGTCAAATCGCAAAACTATTTACATCTGATACTGAAAAGCCGGAAGTTATAAATATGAATATATTGTTCAATTACAATTCAGTAAAGTATCAAGACGGACAATATATTGAAATTCATGAAGAAATTATGTTTGATAGTAATGGTGAAATAGATGATGAAGATGATGAAGATGATGATGTATAAAAAATATAAATTATTACATAAAATAAAAAATTAAATATAAATATTTTTTATTTTATTATAAATTTTTTAATAGTGTTTCTACTTGATTCTTGCGGTTCATAATTGTGGTAAATTTAGTTCAGAAGAGTAATCATCTCTGCGAATAAATTCTTGTGTTACTTGATGAACTGGACGAAGATAGAATGATGTAACTCTAGGATTAAATCGTTGTTCAATAGTGTCAACAGTAGAAACCGCAATTGCTGGCCCCATTTCAGAATCGCCATGTACATTAGTATTTGTAGCTACAACTTCAATATGATATTGTTCATGAATATTAAATAATGAACGCATATTTGGCCCATTAATCCAATTCACAAAATCTGTAGTGCTCATTTGTCCATTAATATCTAAATACCAAGTGTTAGAAGTATAGACAATCTTAAAATAAAATCGTAAGGGTTGGATTGTCATCTTTGTTAAAAGTTTTGTAATTATTGTTTTAACTGGAATTTTTATTTCAATTTTTTTATAATTAAATAGATAATTTCTCTCCGTGTTCTTTATACAAGAAGCCATTATATGCTATATTATTATTGATGCATTTTGCTAATGTCTTATCGCTCATCTTAAGTTCTTTTATACAATCATACTTACAAGAAAATTCGTTTGTCATATTATTTGATTCCATAAACAAACCTAATTTTCTTATTATCATCATCAAAAATAAATGGTCTATTCAATTTGCTGACAAACTCAATTAAATTTTGAATATTATTAAACGTAATCATTATATTGTCATTTGTGAAAATATACATTTTTTTATTATCTGATGTCGTTCCATTTCCATATCTCAAGTAATTATTTGCTTCAAAATAGTTTTGTTTAAATTTATCTATAATTTGTGACTTAATTCCATTATCCACATCATCATAATTAATATTAATATTACCCATTTGATTCTATTTATGTATTTACACCTTTGATTCTATTTATGTATTTACACATTTAAACATTTAAATCCGCACAAAAATACGAAAATAAAAAATTCAAAAGTGTAAAATCAATAGTTGTGCTTATATAATTAGTTTTATTTTTTTATAGTTAACATGAACTCATCTACTAATTCTAGTGGAATTTTATCAAAACTTACTAATTTTTCATTTAGTTCATAATTAGCGTAATATAGTTGATTATTAGCCATTTTCTTTTTGAAAAACTCTTCATCTTCAATACATTTTTGTGCGGTTTTTAACCCACATTTAGGAAATACAGATGGTATATTATCACTTGTATCTCCCATTATAATTTTTATTTTTAAATCATCTTCAGCATTACCAGTTGCGGTCTTGCCATCAGCAATATTTTTATATGTAAGAGTATAAATATGAACATTATGTGCGTTTAATTGTAAATAATCTCGGTCACTTGTAATAATAAATATGCTGCAATTTGGATATTTATTTGTTAGATATTTAACAGATAATGCAATACAATCATCTGCTTCTAGTCGCGGATGTTTGAGTATTGCTTTTGCGCCACCTTTTTGAAATAATTCTTCTTCATAGGCCATTTTAAAGAAAGGACCTCCCATAAAGCCATCTTCAGGACCATTAGTCCGATTTGCTTTGTAATCTTTAAATAAATCATTCCGCCAAATATTCTCTCTTTTACAATCCTTTCCTACAATAAGGATAGGTTTAACATGATCTTTGTGAATTTTAAGTTTTTTAGGAATTTGTTCTAAATTTTCAACAAACATCTTTCTGAACTTGTCGACAAATTTTTGATTTTCGTATGGGTTATCTAGTGGTTCCTCTGGATATGCATTTCGCCACCATTGTTGTAGTGCGAAATATCTATAAAAGCAGTAATAACTGCCATCTACAAATATAAAAGTAGGGTTCATAATTGATGTTTCAAATATGTCAATGTTCATTTATAATATTAATAATTAGTATTTAAATAATTTCAATTTTAAATTTAATTACACACATACGTATTTTACTATGTCATCGTTAGTGCCTTCCTCAAATTCGGATTTTTATATAATATAATTTATTTTTATTAGTATACAGATTATATGAAAACAAAAAAAAGAAGGATTATTAAAAAGGGTAAAAATAAAAGAACACAAAAAGCAGGAATACGTTTAGACCAAAATATATCTCATGACAAAGCATTTAAATATTTTATTGAAAATTCATCATTTTCATACTTTAATAGAGGTTATTTTGGTATACTAATTTTAGCAAAATTAAAAGACGGTATTGAAAGTCCATACAGACACATTAGAACAAATGGTATAAAAAAAGTAACACATCTATTATTAAAATTTTTTGAAATTAAACCATCATCTAATAATCCAGATATTAAACATATAGACGTAACAGATATTCAGAGAGAAATAAATATACAACAAACTATATATATATCGTCATTGAGAAGTCCAGATACATTGTTAGAACCAATTTGTCCTTGTATTGTTTATTCGCATGCAGAAGCATTAAACAAATCTTTTAAACAATCGTTTTATAAAATAATTAGCCAAAGTATTAAAGGAAATAAACAAATAGACCAATTATTTGAACATGATATTGCTTTTTTTGCTATGGAGTTTATGGAAAATTATTTACCTTTATCTAATTATACAAACACAGAAACATCTACTACTAATCCACTTTATACATCATCTACTACTAATGCACTTTATACATTAGATAAATTACATACATTAGGATTTATACATAATGATTTTCATGATAACAATGTTTTGTTAGTTAGAAACTATAACTATTTTGGTTTTGAAAAAAATATCATGGGTAGAGCTATTATAATAGATTTTGGATTAACAAATAAATTTAAGCCACCAGAAAAAATAGATGATAACTATAGATTAAAATTACTTCAAAAGGAAAGCGACTATGCACATTTTGGTTTATTATATAATTTTAAATGGTTAGATGAAGAACATAAAAAAGTTCAAGATAAATATATAGCAATTTTTGAAAAGTATTATAAATGCGATATAAATAGAATAATAAATAGTTTTAAAATATATATAGGAGGTAATAATATGTCTATTCCAAATTCAAAATTTAAACCAATATTTCATAACCATGTTTATAACTATAATAAACAAAATAATACTAATAATATTAACAATAATACTTTAGCAGACCAAGCAGAAGAAGAGTTAAAACTAACAAATCCAGAAAAATATGATGACATAATAAATAGTATAAAAGAGACATTAGAAGAAGAAAAGCAAAATCCAGGATACATTAAAGCATTATTTGCGAATCAAATGAATGGTCTAATAGACCCTGCATTTATATTACCAGTAGATATTACAAATAATAATTCAAATAATTTAAAATTAATGATGGATAGCTAATAAATGTCGAAACGAAAAATATACAAAATATTTAAAGGTGCTATTTTACACCTTCAATGGTGTAAATCTTCCAGGTTGTAAATGATGTTTATTTTAACCTCTATATTTTAGATTCTTTTATTAAGAATAGAACGTTGGTAATAATCACAACAAATACTTAAATTAAAAATAACACTATTTAAATCATGTGAATATTCAACAGATGATCTTGATTCATGATGTGCCACATTTACAAAATGTATGTGGAGGTGATATGTGGATGGTTCATAATGAAAAAACATTTTTAACTGATATTCATTTATATTATATTTATTTTTAATAATTTGGATAGTGGTTCTCTTCATATGTTCAAGTAGTTCAATATGCGAAGAATTTAAAGACCGAATAGAGAGTAAAGTAATGTCAGTTGTTATACAAAGTATATGTAATTGGTCAACATTTTTACTGTCCCACATGTAAGTAGGAATTACAATACATTTTTCATCTCTATATAAGATTGATTTTTGTTCAGATGTTCCATCAATAATATTATAAATCCATTGGTCTTTTTTAGGGTCACGTTTATGGAGATATCTAAGATATTCTTCATATGTTTCTCCAACAATTTTCTTTTCAGAACGTGGCATAAGACTGATGTCATTACAAATAATAAGTTCGCCATCTACTTGTGCAGTAGCTTCATATTTTTCATATATATCATTTTTTAGAGTTAGTTTATTTTTAATAATACTGTCAACATCCCTTAATTGCGAAGGGATAAACTTATAATTAACATTATCAATAGTAACTTGCATGATGGAGGGTATATTAATTATATAAATGTATTTAAGTTTAAATTAATATATTTATAAAATGTATTTATAGAGCTGAAAGCAGATGGTTCTTTAAGTTATTTAAAATAATATATATTTCAAGTATTTAAAGAAAACTAGTTTTCACTACAACCATGTAGTATAAAGTTGAAAATTTCAAAAAAGTCATGAAGGAAGGAAATCTTTTTTAAATTTGGGAAAGTATTTTGACTTTTAAAAATTGGACATTTATAGAAGAAATAAATGTCCAAAAAAAAATAACGCTGATATTTTATGAGAAAAGCATTCCATGACAGCATATTTTAAAATTAAGGTAAGGTCACCAAAAAAATAATTTTCATTTTGTTACGATACTTTTTTTATAAAAACTTAAAGATTTTTTCTTTAGGAATATAAATGGAAGTATTGGAAATAAAAAAGAGCCAAAAAAGAGCCGAATTTTATTGTAAATTATGTGACTATGAATGCTGTAAAAAATGTGAGTGGGAGAGACATAATAAGACCAAAAAACACATATATAGTCACAATGGAAGTATTTTGGAAGGATCTGGAAGTATTTTTTCCAAAAACGCGGAAAAAAGCGCCAAATTTTTATGTGATTGTGGAAGGTCATATTTAACACATTCTGGGCTTTGGAAACATAAAAAATCGTGTCAAAAAAAAGCGCCAAAAAGTGCCATAATTCCTGAAGAAAAAATGGATGTCTATGACCTTGTTAAGTATTTAATGAAAGAAAATAGTGAATTAAAAACTATCTTGATAGACCAAAGTAATAAAATGTTTGACCAGAGCAATAAAATAGGCGATGTTACTATGGAGCTAGTGAAAAATGGTGTCAATAATACAACAAACAATACAACTCATACTAATTCACATAATAAAGCATTTAATCTAAATTTTTTCTTAAATGAGACCTGCAAAAATGCTATGAATATTACTGATTTTGTTGAATCAATTAAACTACAATTAACTGATTTTATGGAAGTGGGTGAGGCAGGTTATGTTCAAGGAATTTCAAATATTATTGTTAAAAGGTTAAATGATTTAGATGAAACTGTTAGACCAATTCATTGTACTGACCAGAAGAGAGAAACATTTTATGTGAAGGATGAAAATAAATGGGAAAAAGAAGAGGATGATATAAAAATAAGAAAATTGGTTAAAAAGGTATCATATAAAAATGAAAGATTAATGTCGTCCTATAAAGAGATGTTTCCTGATTATAATGACCCAGATTCAAAAAACTCAGACAAATATAGTAAATTTGTAATAGAAGCAATGGGTGGGGAAGGAAATAATATTAAAGAAAAAGAATCTAAAATTATTAGAAATATATCAAAAAATGTAACAATTTCAAAATAATTTGAGTTATTTATATTAAATTTAATTATAATTAAAAATAAATGGATAATAACACACCTAATGTCGGTTACGGCTCTAGTACTGGTATAAAGAGCTGAAAGCAGATGGTTCTTTAAGTTATTTAAAATAATATATATTTCAAGTATTTAAAGAAAACCAGTTTTCACTACAACCATGTAGTATAAAGTTGAAAATTTCAAAAAAGTCATGAAGGAACGAAATCTTTTTTAAATTTGGGAAAGTATTTTGACTTTTAAAAATTGGACATTTATGGAAGAAATAAATGTCCAAAAAAAAATAACGCTGATATTTTATGAGAAAAGCATTCCATGACAGCATATTTTAAAATTAAGGTAAGGTCACCAAAAAAATAATTTTCATTTTGTTACGATACTTTTTTTATAAAAACTTAAAGATTTTTTCTTTAGGAATATAAATGGAATTAAATGTAACCGAAGAAACCGAGAAAAACGAGTATAATTTCGTATGTGAAAGTTGCTATTTTAAATGCTCTTATAAGTGTGATTGGAACAGACACATTAACACAACTAAACATAAAGTCAGTGTAAATGGAATGAAAATGGAATACGAGGAACCGAGTTTTACGAAAAAAACGAGTGTTTTTTTATGTGATTGTGGAAGGTCTTATTCTAACAAATCAAATCTTGGAAAACATAAAAAAACGTGCCAACCTATCTCACCCAGTAAAACATGCAAGAGCGAAACAACTGAAGAAAAAATGGATGTCTATGACCTTGTTAAGTACTTAATGAAAGAAAATAGTGAATTAAAAACTATTTTATTATATCAAAAAATGTAACAATTTCAAAATAATTTGAGTTATTTATATTAAATTTAATTATAATTAAAAATAAATGGATAAAAGCAATATTCTATATACAAAAGAAGGTTTTCAATTTGTTAAAAATAGGAAACATAATTATAGTTTGTCATTTGAAATGAATAATGATAATATTATTTTGGCAAATATTATTGACTTTACTTTAGTTAAACTAATTTATGATTTGAATAGCGATATTTATGAAAAAGTTGATTTACAAAAAATTAATGATAATGAAGTCATTATGACTACATTAATTAAACATTTATTTGAAGAACTAGGATTGCCTCAACGTTTTTCATATGTTCATATTAAAAAAAATATAGAAGACAATAAAATTATATTTGTTTTACAGTCTATATATTCTAAACGTCCTCAAGGTATGCCATTAGAAGCAGAACAAATGTCTATAAAAAATATGACATGTATGTTTGATATTTTAACACCGCATCATATAAGGTTTACATGTGATATAATTTTTGAAGATAATATGAATATTCCACCTTTTGCAGAAAAATTGGTTGGATTAATATTATTTAAAATATTTAATAGAGTAAAACGATTTATAGAAAACGTAAGAATATAATAAAATGTTGGAAAATATACAAAAGAACATTAAATCTATTATATTTTTATTACACGCATTTCTAATTATTGGAACAGAATTATTAATTTATCCTCTATTTTGTGATTACTCATTTTTTATTGATAGATTAACTATAAGATTAGCATCAATAAATATTCTTTATGTCAAAATCTTTCAAGCATTTGCACTTAATAATAGCTTAATAGATGATAAAATTAATAATAATCTATTAAAATTTACAGATAATGCTCCATGGAATTTTTCTGATATTAATCTTAAAGAGCTAGTTGATATTGCAGATAAATATGATATTCAACTTAATTCTGGATATGAAAAACCAATTAATTCTGGAATGATATCACTTGTTTTTAAGGCATGTAAAAAGGGTAATTATAATGAAAAAGTTATTATTAAAATGAAGAGAAAAAATATACAACAAAAATTAGACCAAGCAATCGATAATTTATTATTTATGATGTATATTTTATCATTTATACCTATTATAAATAAATACCAGTTAGCAGAAGTAGTTACAAAAAATATTGAAATAATTAGAAATCAAACTAATTTTTTAAAAGAAATAGATAATATGGAACGTATTAGTCAAAATTGTAAATATTTAAAATATGTTAAGATACCTAAAGCAAATAGACAAGTTACTGAAGAATTTCCAAATGTAATTTTAATGGAGTATATTGAAGGTATGAAGATAAACCAAGTTAAACAAGAAGACTATGAAGGATTCGCAAAGCAAGTTGTAAAATTTGGATTGGTTACAACTGTTATTCATGGTGTTGTACATGGAGATTTACATAGTGGAAATATTTTATTCATTAAAGATAAAAATGATAAAAAATATCCTCATAAAATAGGAGTAATAGATTTCGGTATTATTTATGAACTTGGAGATAATCATAAGACTTTAATGTTTGATGTTTTAACAAAAATATTTGAAACAGACCCAAAAGAATCAGCAGAGAAATTACTAAATTCAGGTATTATTGAACCTCCTGGAATATTACAACACATACCAAAAGAAGATTATGATAATATTCTAAATTTTACATCGTCTATTATTTCTGAAACAGTTCATGACACTAAACAAGCAAATCAAATGCAAGTTTATAAATTTTTATCAAAATTAAAACAGTATTTATCTAAAAAAGAACTAATGAGTCTTGGAATTAGACCGAGTGATGACTTTGTAAAATCACAATTAGTTTTAGCAATGTCGCACGGGATAACATTAACTCTTTGTAATGATGATTTTGTAACATTAATGGATAAATGTTTAAATGAACTATTTCAAACGCAATTATTGATTTAGTTATCAATAATATGGATTTTAAATAATTTTAATATAATGCTTTTGCATACATATCTAATGCTTTTTTTCTTTGCTCTGAATAATCTAGAATAGGTTTTGGATATTTAATTTCTTTGTTATTTTGCCATTCTGTTTCCCAGTTTAATATAATTTTGTTATCAACATCCTTTAATTCTGTTATCCAAGTTTTAATATATTTACAATCACTATCATGTTCCTTTGCTTGTGTAAAAGGATTAAATATTCTCATATATTGTTGAGAGTCAGCGCCACCGCCCATTACCCATAAGGTATTACCGTTATTTGAAGCTGGGTCATAGTCTGTTAATTTTGTAGCAAAATACATTTCACCTAAACGATAATCTATAAGCATAGTTTTTATTAAAAAAGACATAGTAATTAATCTTGCTCTATTTACCATATATCCTGTCGCATTTAACTGGCGCATTCCAGCATCTACAATTGGAAATCCGGTCTGACCCTTAGTCCATGCGTCAAACCATCGCTCATTATGATGCCATCTTATTTTATCATATTTTGGTTTCAAACTGTGACCTAATACATGTGGAAATTCATACAAAATTCCAGAATAAAATTCTCTCCAATATAATTGTCTAATAAATGATGTGTTTGATTTAAATGCATAATATACTTCACGAATAGATACGTTTCCAAATTTTATGAACGCAGATAGCTGCGAAGTAGGCTTAGATAATTCATCTCTGGTTTCAGCATAATGCTTTATATTTTTTGCGGCGATTCGCATTTGTTTCAATGCTTCTGTTCTACCACCATGAACCAAAATATCTTTGTTCTCTTTTCCAACAAATTTTTTCATTGCTAAATCCAGTGTTATTTTATTAGGTACATGAGCTTCTGACGTCTTAAAATGTAATCTTCTTCTAGCAGCGGGTTTTTCTACTTTTTTTTGCCTAGCAGTATTATAATAAGGCGTAAATTTTTGATAAACGTCTCCACTACCATTTAGCACTTCACCTGGATTGCACAAATAATAATCATGATCGAATGATATAAAAACTTCCATCTTCTGACATAATTTCACAATTTTATCGTCTCTCTCTCTGCTATAAGGAGTAATATCTAAATTAAAAGCGACAACATTAATATCCCAAGCCTTAATACAATCAGCAACAACCTTGTCATTATTTCCATAAAAGGTATGTAAATGACCTCCTTGTTTTCTTATTTCAGTTTCCAAATCCTCTAATGAATTAATCATAAATTCCACTGCATTATCAGATTTATATTTATTTCCAGAACCAACTTGTTCAGGAGTAAAGATAAAAATCGTATATATATTATTACATAATGTAGAGAGAAAGTTTAGTCCATTATTGTCAACAATTCTTAAATCGCGCCTAAATATAAATAATCCATTTTCTAATCTAGAGTGTCCTTTGACTAATTTTGATGTCATTTTATTATATTAAAATGATATAAAATAATATACTTAATTTACACCCCAACTGCGAGAGAATATTTCAATTTTACACCTTTTCTTTAAGTTCTTTTTCATAAATAATCTTTATTTACTATCATGTATTACAAATTAGTTATTTGTTTTAATCCAGACCAAAATGTGTCATTATTTTTCTTGGCCTTTTCAGATTGCTGAGCGTAATAAAATGCGAGTGCTGATGAATCTTCATTATCTTTATTTTCTTGAGTTAATAATTGACGCATAGCTTTTTCTTTACTTAATGGTGTCATATCAACGTTATCTCTATGACGTTTAAATTCTTCAACAGACTTAAATTTTTGTCTTTTATTATAATCGTCTTCTGTAACAGGAATAACAGATTCTACATAAGCTTGTCTTAAATCAGTAAAACCCATACCTCCACTACTAAATAGTGAGCCAGATGTAAAATTACTGTTATATTCCATAAGAGATGAACCTCCTACAGATGAATTTCCAGATGAACTTCCTACACCTGTATATGGAGTAAGTGATTGAATTTCTTTCTTTCTTTTTTCCATCTCTCTTGCCATAGAATCTTTGTTAATATTTTGTGGTGTATAAATTATATCTTCGTCAGATTTTAACCAATTTCCATAACCGTGTTCAACTGGATCTTCTACACGATGTTTTTCAAACTTTTCATTAAACCATTTATTAAAATTATTAGTGTCTTTTAAATCTTTTTTCATATCAAACATTTTATCTAGAACTTGTCCATTTTGACTATCATAATATTCATTGGTATCAACGGTCTTTTTTGAATTGGTCTTATTTTGAAATTCATATATATCATGAAGTTTTTTATATGCTTTATTAAAAAATACAAAATATTTATTATCAAGACGAGATTTGTCTGGATGTGTTTTAAGAACAATCTTTTTAGATTCTTTCATATTTTCTTCAGTTAAGACAGCAGATATTGAAAATCCAAATAATTTATAAAGTTCTTCTCTTGAGTAATTTTCAAGATTTAAATCAAGTATTTCATATTTATTTTTATCATAATTAACATCAGCTCTTTCAATCTCTCTAATTTGATTTTTGAATGGATCTATATTTGCAAAAGGGTCATCTTTATAATCATTACCGGTATTCTTAATTTTTATACCAGTTTTTGTACAAGAGGTCATTGAGAAATTAGATTTATTGTTTCTAGTTTTCATTATTATTTAATTGTAGTATTATTATTTAAATTAAATTAACTTAATAATAATAATTTAATTGTCAAAAATATAAAGTTAAATAAATATGTTTAATTTTAAGTTATTCTTTCCTCTTTTTACCTCTTCCAAAAGTATTACCATTGGGTATATATTGGTTAATTTCTCCTAAATTATTTTCGGAAACATGTATACTCAATTTAGACACATTAAATAATAATAATATTAAAGTATATTATGAAAAACGAAGTAGATGTAAAATTTGAAAATATATACAAAACTATGGAAGACAAAGAAAAATCAGTTGATACACTTAATAAAAATTTATTAGACAACTCACCTACAAGAGATGATTCGTATTTTTGTAGTAGTTTTTTTGATTGTTTAAGTGGGTGTTATTGCTTTTTCTTATGTAAAATGTAAACAAGTTAAAGACCTTTAAGTAGTTTATATACATATTATTATACGTAATATATTTATAATTATAATTATTTATAATTATAAATGTGTGGAATTTTTGGTATTATAACAGTTAAAGATTTAAACATATATAGTTTAATTATAAATGGTTTAACACAATTAGAAAATAGAGGATATGATTCAGCTGGTTTATGTGTTATGAATGGAACTAATTTTGAAACACATAAATATTCTTCTACAAATGAACTATCTGCAATTGATAAGTTAAAAAGTTTAAATTTAAAAGAGAAAAAGGGCATTTATATTGGTTTTGGTCATAATAGATGGGCAACTCATGGTATAAAAAATGATATAAATGCTCATCCTCATTTATCAAATATAAATAATTTTTGTATAGTACATAATGGAATCATTGAGAATTATAATGAACTCAAAAATATGTTATTATCACACGGTTATGTATTTAGTTCACAAACTGATACTGAAATTATTGTAAATTTAATTGAATTTAATTTTAAAAATCTTAATAATATATTTAAATCAATTCAAAAAACAATAGAAAGTTTAAGAGGAACATATGGATTAATTATACAATCTACTTTAGAACCAAATATATTATATTGTGTTCGAAATGGGTCTCCTCTATTAGTTGGACAAAATGAAGAATATTTAATAATTGCATCAGAACAGAGTGGTTTTTGTGGAATGGTTAATAATTATTTTTCTATACATAATGATGATATATGTATTATTACACGAAATGAAAATGATATTACCATTAAAACTAAACAAATTTATAAAAAGAAAAATGTAACATATTTACAATCAGAACTTACGCCTGAACCTTTTAAACATTGGACTTTAAAAGAAATTAATGAACAACCAATTGTTGTATTAAATTCAATTAATAAAGGAGGAAGAATAAAAAATATAAATGAAGTTAAATTAGGTGGACTAGAACAATATAAGAATACTTTAAAAAATATAGACAATATTATAATATTAGGTTGTGGTACTTCTTATTTTGCTAGTTTATATGGTGCAAATTTTTTTAAAAATTTGTGTAAATTTAATTGTGTTCAAGTATTTGATGGAGCAGAATTAAATGATTATGATATTCCTAATATTGGCACAACTGCTTTTATTGTTGTTTCACAATCTGGAGAGACTAAAGATTTACATCGTTGTCTAGAAATTGCTAAAAAAAAAAATATTATAACGATAGGAATAATAAATGTTATTGATTCATTAATTGCAAGAGAAGTTGATTGCGGTATTTATTGTAACGCTGGAAAAGAATTTGCAGTTGCATCTACAAAAGCTTTCACAAGTCAAGTAGTTTGTCTTTCTATGACAGCAATTTGGTTTTCTAGTTTACATCAAATAAATTCTAAAAAGAGAGAAAAATTTATTTCAGATTTACATAATTTATCTAATGATATTCAAATTACAATAGATATGTGTAGTGAAAAAATAAATAAATTGTCACAATTTTATTATAATAATAATAATATGTTTTTAATTGGAAAAGGTAATGATGAATTTATAGCAAAAGAAGGTTCATTAAAAATAAAGGAAATATCATATATTCACTCGGAAGGATATTCGGCTAGTTCATTAAAACACGGACCGTTTGCTCTATTAGATGAAAATTTTCCTGTGATTATTTTTAATTTAGACCAAATACATCGTTATAAAATTTTAAATTGTTATCAAGAGGTTAGTTCTAGAAATGCTCCTGTTATATTTATTACAAACGACACTACAGTTACTGAAGAAATATCATGTGATTATATTATAATACCTGAAAATAAAACATATTCCTCATTATTAGGAATAATACCTATTCAATTATTAGCATATCATTTATCTATTAATCGTAATATTAATCCAGACAAACCTAAAAATTTAGCAAAGGTTGTAACAGTTGATTAATTTTGTATCTTCATCTAACATCAATCCTAATTCTTTTACACCTTTTCTCATTTACTATGCTTCGCTGAAACGCTCATTATTTATATTTTATGCTCCATTTTATGTTTACTTCAAATGATAAATTTTTCAAAAATAAGTATAATCCTATTATATTTATTACAATAATAAATGATGTATAATTTAGTAAATATAATTTGCTTACAATTATATTTACATACTCATAATTAGATTTCCATATATTATACATAAATAGTAATACACATATGTATAAACTATTAAAGTTATAATTTTGAATAAATTCAGGCATTTTATTTATTATCTAATTACAATTAGTTATTCATAATCAATTTTTTATTTTACAATCGGCGTTTCAGCGAAGTATAGTAAATAAAAAAATTAAAAATCCGGTTCATCATTCATTCGGTAATGTATATGAAACTAGTTATCAAGTTTATTATGATTATTCTTAAATATCTAAACTAACAGTATTACTTGCGGACTTTTTTCTTCTACCACTTCTCTTAGGCATATTACCTTCAGCCTGTAATTCTTTTAAGTCATTTAAACTGATTGTACTGTTATCATTTTGATTAACTGGTGTAGATGGTGTTTGGATATTAATTGTCTTAGTTTTTAATCCAGAGAGAATATCTGTAATATCACTAGGTCCTTTCATTTCAGGACGAGAAGCAGATTGTTGTCTTCTACTGATTCTATCTTGAACATCAGGTCTCTCAAAATTCTCTCTAAGACTAATTCCATCTTCGAAATTACTCTTACCTTCATAACTAGCGAACTTTAAATCAGACCTTGCGTAATTATTATTTCCAGCTCTTCCAAGTGGTGGTGGAACAGCATTTGGTCCCTGTGTAGCTAATGGCGGTGGTGGTCCCATTCCTCTTGGTTGTTCTCCAACTGTGCCGTTAGTAGGGTTCATCATATTTGACATAAAACCAGAAAATCCAGGATTAGTTTGTCCCATGGAATTGACTGCTGCATTTTGGAATGAACGCATTAAGTCAGGATTTTGACGCAAGATGTCATCCATACCAGGCATAGCACTCTTAAACATAGTATTAGTCATATGAACCATCATAGCACTACCTCCAAGCTGGAATAATATCTTCAATTCTGGTGCCATAGATGCCTTACTCTTATATTTTTCGTGAAGTTCAGAAAAAATGTCATCATAATCTGTAATATTTTCTTGTATTTGGTCAGACCAGCCATCCAATTTAATATCAAAAGGGTCAAATTTACCATTTAAGAATTCAATGCCATTGATAGCAGCCATAAGCATATTGCCTTGAAATTTAACGGAATTTTGTTTTGATTTTTCGTCCATAATAGTCTCATATTCACCAATCATTTCTTGCAGGGAAGACTCCATAGAATATTTTTTTGATAATTCAACACCTTTCTTTTCAAGAGTTTCAAGCTTTCTTAAATATTTAAATTTCTCTCTTAACATTTCATCTCTTGAAATTTTAGGTTCCATGGGAATGGGTTTATCTGGATTTAAAGGAATATTATTAAATTTTCCATAACCATCCCATGTCTTATTATCATTTTCAGTCTCAGAAGTTGCTCTACCTAAACCATTATCATCACCGAAACCATTTAATTTAAAGGATGGTTCATTACTAAATGAAACATTTGGTTTATCAAAAAAATCTGACTTTGGCGCAAACGATGATGATGGTGGATAATCATCAACTAAATCATTAAGTTCATTTTCTAATTTATTTAAATCGTCTAAATCAATATCACTTGTTGGTCTTGAACTCTCTCTTACTTTATCATTCATTAACAGTTCTAAACCTCCTCCAAAATTAGAAGAACGACCTCTACTTCCAAAATCATTGTTCAAATCAATCTCAGTAATTTCCATTAAATCTGACATATTATTGATTAAATAGAACTTTTAATTTTAAGTAATACGAATTACAATATATTTATTTTTAAAATTAATATAATTTATAATTTTTTATTATTAATAAACCACATACCTTGAAGGAATGAATCTGATAAATCATCTTTTTTCTTATGAGCATTAAAATAGTCAATATGTTGATTAAATCTAAAATCTAATGTCAATATTCCTAAACATTTTGCTATACCTAGTTTTTTTCTGTCACTATATTTTTCTTTATCTTTTATATCACAATCTTTTAGTTTATTTGAAGCTGATATAAATTCTATATGTTCTACATTTAGGGTTGACATTATAAAATATTGAACAATCATACCTTGTACTGTTTTCATTCTAATTGCTAATGGTCCTATCTGATTTTCTATAATTACATAATCTATTTTACCTTCATCTTTAAATAAATCATTAAATTTATTTTTAATATTTACACCAATACTGAATAAATCGACTTCATTAGCTTTTTTACTTTCAATAGTTTCAAAATAAGTTTTGTAGATATGTTCATTAATTAAATTTACTAAATCTACTTTTTTTATTTTTGGTTCATATTTAATATTATAAGATTGTGCAATTTCATATAATTTCGCTATTTTATGTTTATTAATAGCAGATGGTTTTTGTTCAGTTGTTGGTATTTGATATTGTTGCTTTTTGGAATGTTTCGCACAATAGCATTTATCGTTTTTTTTAAATTTTGCAGTTTTATTACATGTTATATTTTTTTCGACAAAATTGCATTTTAAACATTCTTCTTCTGATAAATTAACTATATCCCATTTTGTTACTTTAAAATGATCATCTTTATCAAAAAGACAAAATGCTAAATTTTTTATTCCAACATCAATGGAGAGAATTTTCATAATATATAAATATATTGAAACTTATTTATTATGTTTTATTATCAATTCATTTTTACATCATTAATATTTGATGGATTAATTGATGGTGCTACTAATCTTGCATTTAATTGTTCACTTGTTAAATAAAGGTTTTTAAGGTCAGAATTACAATATCCAAATCCAGGAGTTGAAGTATCAAATGTACTCTTAAAAGTGTAAGGAACATTGCTAGATGGTGTAGCATTTGTATTAAAATGAGGGTCTAAACCTAAAGTATAACACGCTTCCTGATTATTATAATTCATAATTTGTAGTCCATTCTTTTGGAGAAATTGACGATATCCCCAATTACTTTGAATACCCTCTTTTTTTTGAATTCTCTCATTTACTACAGCAGCTGGACTCCACTGACTCCAAAGAGTTCCATCTGACATTTTTGCGGGAGAATTGAACTCATAATTATTACTAGCAGAATAACAATTTTCCCATCCATATTTTTTTGTTTTATCATTACTATAACAAGATAAACTTGACATTTATATACTATATTTATAATAAAATTTTACATATTTTATCTCTATCTAAATTATCATAATCAAATAAATAATGCTAAATTATCTTTTTTATTTCTAAATTTTTATTGTGTTTTCAATATCCAAACCTAAATTAGAGAGAATAAATATTCCATCCTAATTTATTTCATTACATATTTATTCACTTAATTTAATAGACACTATATTAAATTAAATTAAATTAAATTAAATATAAAATATTTAAGCAATTATTCAGCTCCGAGCAATTTAAGTATATCTGGTTTCTTTAATTTCTGAGCTTCTGAAATAGATGTTAAACCTTTTTCAATAACAATACTTCTAAGTTTTGGTAATTGAAGTTTTTTAAAATCAGTATGTTCTGAATGATGTTCATCCCCTAAATTAATTGATATTGTTTTTAATTCAGAGACTACATCTCTTAAATTAGTTTCAGAAATTATAGACTCTTCTAACCAAGGATGGCCTTCGGCTAAAGAATGGTCTTCGGCTGAAGAATGGTCTTCGGCTAAAGCTTTATTTTCTTTAATTTCATCCTCTTTAACTTCATCATAATTTAGACTTAAAGTTTCTTCAGCATATTTCTGACTAATTTCTGGAATATCATCTTCTACTTCAAATTCTCCATAAAGTTCATCTAAATCATCTGCTTTTTCTTCAGTATCAGATTCTTCTTGTGATATATTAAGTTTAATAACTTTAATATAATCATCTCGTGATGACGTATCATCATCATCATCATTATCATCATCATCATTATCATCATCATCATTATCATCATCATCATCATCAGTATCATCATCATCAGTATCATCAATATCATTAATGTCAGCTAAATCATCCTCTTCATCCTCTTCATCCTCTTCATCCTCTTCATCCTCTTCATCCTCTTCATCCGAAACCTCAATGAGTTCGTTGGTTTTTTCATTATGATACATACTTCCTAAATTTTGAGTAGGAAATGGACTATTCTTTCCACCTCCCATAGGGATACTTGTCATTGTTAAATGATTTAAACCCATTTTCATGTCATTCATGTCTTGAGCCAATGTAGAAACAAGACTTAACATAGATGAAATTTTGTGATTTTGGTCTCTCATTTTACTCTCAAAATAAACAACAAGAAGAGCAATAACAAGAACCATTATTCCTAAAAACATGAAAAATGATGGATTAAGTAAATCTGCCAAGGATGCCATTTTATTACAAAAAGAATATATAAATTATTTGATTAACTAACGAATTCATTTACATTATTTATTAGTTGTATTATCAATAATTTCTTTTGGATAATTCATCTGTTTTAAAACCATAATTCCGCCCTTAATATCTGAAATACCTTTTACTAAAATATATTTATAGTTTAATTTATCGTCTTCTCTCTCGGTTAACATTTTGTAATTAATTATAGATTTTGTTTTTTCTAATCGTTTGCATACTTTCATAAAATGAGTAGTTAAAATACATGATACATTTTTATGTTTTGTAATATACTTCATAAATGCTGTTGCGCTTTGTTCAGCTTCCTCTGGATTTGTTCCCGAATATAATTCATCAAAAGCACAAAAATGTTCATCATTTTTATTTGTATCTATTGTGTCTAGAATTTCTTTACATCTTCTTGCTTCAGCTTGAAATAAACTATCACGTCCAGATGTATCTGGAATATTTAAATAACAATGTAAATACTTAAACGGTTTAAGATTTGATGAATCATAAAACCCACAACCAAACTGCTGTGACATTAAAATATTAATCATAGTTGACTTCAAAATTGTTGTTTTTCCTGAAGCATTTGGACCAGTTATAATGATATTTTTCTTAAGTTTAATTGTATTCTTAATAGGATTTTGTTCTTTTAAACACGCATAATAACTATTCTTAAATACTGTCTTATTTGAGTTATCAATAAATGTAGTATAATTTATTTTTCTCTCAAAAATGTTTTTCTGTAGTCCATTTAAACAGTCTATATAACCATTGAAACCTATTGAATACATAATAGTATCATCATATATCTTATCAGTATGTAATTCATAAAAGCATTTGAAAACATATCCTATTTCTTTAATTTTACTAATATTAAACATATTGTATTCAGTAATAGTTTTAATTTTATGTTGGGTTTGTTTTAATATATCTAATTTCTCTCTAACTGTTTCATTAAAAATACTATGGCTAGTTAATTTTTCAGAATACTTCAAATAATTTTCCATGGAGCTAATTGTATGTTGTAAATAAATTTTAATTTCATTGAAGTGACTATGTATATTTTTCATATTATTATTAAAACGAACACAAACCATAAAATTTTGATAGATAGAAAATAAATAAAATGCTGCAGAAATAAAGATATAGAATTTTTCTTGACCATTTATTTCATTAAAATTAACGACAAATAATTTTCCAATAGCATTTTGATTAGCTACTATTTTAAGAACATCAATATATTCATTAATTGTAATTTGCAGTCCTTTCATTTTAATTACAAAAAATGGAATTATTAAAATAATTATTGGAACTAATAAAGAGATTACTGGTGACATTAAGTTATAAATACTCATAAATTGTAAAAACCATTCAGACCTATTTAAAAACTCAAGCATTTCCCATTCAATAAAATAATATCTCTCTTTAAATCCTGCATCAATCTTAAGTTCATTCCATATATCAACAATTTTTTTATAATTAGTAGAATAGTCAGTATACTTAACTCCAAGAGGGGTGTATTGTTGTAAAAGCATTTGATTATCTTTTAAGAAATTAGTATCAGTTGTATAATATTGCACAACCTGCTCATTAAGTTTTTTAGAAATATCGTTATCATTATCAAAACAAAATGTATAAATTGGATTACATGAGGAGTCGACTGTTTTAATTAATTCTAAATCATTTATAATATTTTTACTTAATTCTACTTTATCATCATTATAATAAATAGGTAGTTTAAAATAATCATTAATTTCATTTACCTTTGAAGTCATTATATTTATTAAAGAAATATAATGAATTAATTTTACGAATATTATCTTTGTTTCGATTTTATATATTTATTATTTTTTTAATTAAATTTCTAACACAAAACCCATAACATTTAAAATCTGGAGTAGTTTCATACAATTCATTAAGTTTATCTAAAGCATCTATAATTATTTGTTCTTTACACTGATTTCAAGAAATCAAATTCTAGTGGTAATTCTTTAATTTGTGTTGAATAATGTTCTTCAATTTTCTTAATATTAATTACATCACGTCTAGTGATAAAATTAATACCAACACCCTTTCTACCCCATCTACCAGAACGACCAATTCTATGCAAATAAGTATCTACACACTTTGGAATGTCAAAATTAATAACGATGCTTACTTGTTGAATGTCAATACCACGAGCAGTTATATTTGAAGAAATAAGAACCCTAGTATGTCCTTGTCTAAAATCATTAAAAGCCTTATCACGTTCAGTCTTTTCCATATTACTATGTATTCTGCATACTGGAAAACTGTCTTCACACATTGCTTCGTATAAATCTTGAACACGCTTTACACTATTACAATAAATAATAGTATGTGATAATGTGATAACTGAGAACAAATTCTTTAAGGTCAAGTATTTTTGTCTGTCATCATCTATAGCAACATAATATTGCTTAATACCCTCTAATGTTAATTGTTCACGCTTTACACAAACTCTAATTGGATTTCTCATGATTTTGTCTATAATAGTATTAATGCTATCAGGTAAAGTTGCACTAAAAAGGCAAACTTGAACCTCATTATTTAAATATTGAAAAATATTATAAACTTGCTCCTTGAAACCAGAAGATAACATTTCATCAGCTTCATCAAGAATAATAATTTTTATATTTTTACTTCCAATTTTATCACGTCTCATCATATCAAAAACGCGACCAGGACATCCACAAATAATATGTGGAACATTTTTAGTTGAAAAGATACCCTCTTCAGCCGCAAGAGGAGAACCTCCAAATAAAGTTTGTATTTTTAATCCATCCAAAAAACTACCAATATTAGAAACAACCTTAGCAGTTTGTGTTGAAAGTTCTCTTGTAGGAGATAAAATGAGAGCTTGTGTAGTTGCTTCAGAAAGATTTATATGTTGAAGAGTTCCAATAGTGAAAGTGGCTGTTTTACCAGTTCCAGATTGAGCTTGGGCAATTATATCTCTTCCATCCATTATAGGTTTAATTGCTCGTTGTTGAATAGGACTTGGCTTCTCAAAACCGTGTGCAAAAATACCTCTTAATAAATTTGGTTTCAAGTCCAATAGGTCCCATGATTTAATATCTGTTTGTTCATTACAATCAAATACTAAATCCTCGTTAATAGAATCGCTTACAATAGTATTTTCAGTTGCCATTGTGATATAATATGTAGAATTCTATTTAAGTGTATTTATAATAATTATTATATTTAACAAAAAAATTGATATAAATATAAAATTGTAAAGTATATTACACTGATATAAGATGGCGACTAAAACATTGAGATATACCTTAGAAGATTTTGAAAACATCACATTTGGTGGGTTTGAATATACTATTCCTGACAGTGTATTAGAAAATATTTCTAAATTGGCAATGCATGTTGGTTCGCCTGATTATATTAGAACGCCAATATTTCCAAAGCGTGAAAATCAAATGAAGGTTGCATCTACTGCCACAACTGATGGTGGACTAGCATCTAATATTAAAGACAATAGTAAAAAACGTAGAGGTAATAAAGTTATAGAATTAGTTAATGACGATGATTGGGATGCTATTAGAACGTTTCAACCTACAAAACTTGAAAATAAGAGTGGAGTTGAAGGCGATTTTGATGCTATCAGATCATTGGTAAATAAATTAACCGATAAAAATTATAATGAAATGACTAGAAAGATTATTGAAATTATTGAAAAGGTTGTATTAGAAAATCAAGTTTCTGAATTGGGAAGTATTAGTTCAAATATATTTGATATGGCTTCATCAAATAGATATTACTCAAAAAATTATGCACAATTATACTCTGAATTATCTAATAAATTTGAGTTTATTAAAGATGCTTATCTTGATAATTTGAATAGGTTTACTGAATTATTTGACAATATTGAATATGTTGACCCTAATGATAATTATGATAAGTTTTGTGAGATTAATAAAATTAATGAAAAGAGAAAATCATTAGCTTCCTTTTACCTTAATCTTATGAATTTTGGTATTATTTCGAAGACTATAATTATGAAAATTACAAGAAATTTACTTGCAAAAGTATATGAGTTTATTTCAATCGATAATAAGAAAAATGAAGTTGACGAACTTACTGAGACAATCGCAATTCTATATAAAAAGGAAATGTATGAGGTTGATGATGGCGATGATTATGAGCTAATTCAAGGTTATACAATTAATGAAATCGTAGAACAACTTGCGAATAGCAAGGTAAAAGATTATAAGTGTTTGACGAATAAGTCACTATTTAAGTTCATGGATTTGATTGATATGTAAAATAAATAAAAATTACTTTGATTTTACACCTTTGGACATTTAAAACGCCGATTTTTTACATTTTATAATAAAATTGAATAATTTAAAATCATATACATAGTTTACATTATTTAAAGATGACGACAGAGATTTCTAATGAATTAAGATGTTTTTGGTGTAATAGTCCAGGAGCAGGTGATGAAAAATTTGGCGGTTGTATTAAAAATGGAATTACATTTTGCTGGCAGAGTGCTATTGTTCCATTTCAGGTTTGTGAAGAAATTCTAAAAAAAATGGATACTATGGTTGATGATTATGAATGTCCTGTTTGTCTAGAATCTAAAAAAGCATTAGAAATGCCTAGATGTAGTCATAAGGTGTGTTTAGATTGCTACAAAACTATTTATTTTGGTGTATCCGAATTGGAAAAACCTTGTATGGATAGAGATTATTTATTAAATTGGCCTCAATGGACATACGAACAAAAGTTTGATGAAGACGGTGACATGATAGAAAATGAAAAAGAAAACGAACATTATGATTTCTTATTAGAAAAAATGAATTATGAAGCAGAAGATGATGAAAGAACGTATAACGAATTAATAGAATTGAGGGATAATTTAATTGGTGAAAGACCTGAATGGATGAATAATTCAGAAGTTATCAGTTATGAAAATAAGCAATTTAAATTCTTATCGGAATGGAAAATTAAAAATGATACATATTTATCAAGTTTAATAATAGGAAACCAAAGTTGTCCTTTATGTAGAACAGAAATTGAATATTAAATAATCGGCGTTTAAAATGTCCAAATGTGTAAGAAAATTTTATTTTTTTAAATAATATTTAAATATTATTTAAATATTATGATTGATATTTCAATAATGATGCCTGACGAAAAAGCTACATCAATTTCTTATTATATTGAAGAAGTTGAACAAAATAAAGATGATAATATTTTTAATATTGATGAATTAATGAATGAATTAGATGAAACTGAATTAGATGATGATTTAGTAGTTCCTCATATGATTAATTATCATGAAAATTATACTGTTAAAGAATTACTGTTAATATGCGAATATTATGGTTTTTCAAAAGATATGAAATCAAATAAGTTTAATAAAGATCAGATTATTTATTATTTAGTTGCGTTTGAAAATGATATTTCAAATACTGATATTGTATTTAAACGACAAAATATGTGGTTTTATATAAATGAACTAAAAAATGATAAATTTATGAAAAAATTTGTATTATGGTAAATAAGCAAGACAATTATCAATTCATTTTTTACCAAAGTTTCTATAAAATACTTTATTTGATTTTAATATTTATTTGCAAAACAAATATTAAAAAATATATTGATAACTTATATAATGGTATTATCAAAATTAAATAATGATGTAAGTTATCCTGAATTAAAAAGTGTGGATTCTGGTGATTTAAAAACTGAAGCTAATTTATATCAATTAGAAATAAAAGATATTGATATTATAATTGCAGTAGGTAATTCCAAAAATACATATGAAGAAAAAAATATATTATATTTTCCAATTTATTTAGTTAAATACAATAATAAAGTAATTCAAATTGGTGTTTATGAAATAAAAGCAACAGACTATTTGTCATACTTAGATAAATATAATAATTTGGATATTGAGAAAATGAATGATCCATTGATTTATTCTTTTGTTACAAAAGAATTTTTAAATAAAATGAGGTTAGAACCTGAAGTTCCATTACATAGAATTGATAAAGAAGAAGGCGATATTATTGAAACTGAGGATGAAGAAGAGGAGAAAGAAGAGGATATAATTGTTCAAGAATATAATATACCAGAAGAGCGTAAGGATATATTTGTACAAAACAAAGGTATACCACTTCCACCTTTATTACCAGAAGAAACACAAAAACAAGCTAGAGATATTAGAGAGAAATATCACGAAAGTCCAAAAGATACATGGATTGATAAATTAATGAAAAATAAGAATTATTTAATTACCGATAATGAAGGTAGTGGGGATTGTTTATTTGCGACAATTCGTGATGCATTCGCAAGTATTGCACAACAAACCAGTGTAAATAAACTTAGAAAAAAATTAGCAGAAGAAGTTACTGGAGATATTTTTGAAGGATACAAAGAACAATACGATATGTATTCTTCTGCATTAGTTAGAGATACTAATAAAATTAAAGAATTAGAACAAGAATATATACTATTAAAACAAACATTTGCTTCTGAGATAGATAGAAATACACAAAAGGTTATTTCAGCACATGCTAAAGAAGTAAAAGCAGAACATGATAGACTAGTAGAAGAAAAGAAAGTAACTGCAGAGATATTGAAAGAATATAAATTTATGAAAGGGATTGATAATATAGAGAAATTAAAAAAGGCAGTTAGACACTGTGATTTTTGGGCTGATACATGGGCAATATCAACTTTAGAGAGAATTTTTAATTTTAAGTTTGTAGTTCTTTCTAGTGAAAGTTATAAAAGTGGTGATATAAAAAATGTTTTACAATGTGGTCAATTAAATGATAAAATTCTTGAACAAAGAGGAAGATTTACACCAGAGTTTTATATAATTGTTGATTATACAGGCAATCATTATAAATTGGTTGGTTATAAAAAGAAAATGATTTTTAAATTTATTGAATTACCATATGATATAAAGAAAATGATATTTGAGAAGTGTATGGAAAAAAATGCAGGCCCATTTGCGATTATTCCTGATTTTCAAAAGTTCAAGGCAAGTCAAAAAAAAACTGTAATAAAGGAAGCACAATATGAAGATTTAACTGAAGCAAAATTAAGAGGACTATATAATGATGATATTGTATTTCAGTTTTATTCCAAATCTCTGGACAAACCTCTTCCAGGAAAAGGAAGTGGAGAGAAAATTCCAGTAGATAGATTAAAAGAATATTCATCCTTAGCATCTATTCCGCAATGGCGTAAAAAATTATCAAATTTTTGGGTGCAACCATTTACACTAGACAATCATCAATGGGCATCTGTAGAGCATTATTATCAAGGTTCTAAATTTAAAAAAACACATCCTGAATTTTATTTAAGTTTCTCTCTAGATTCGGGCACAGATTTATCAAAAGATCCTGCAAAAGCTAAAGCTGCTGGTGATAAAACTGGTAAGCTTAAAGGAGAACTATTGAGACCACTCGAGGTTACGGTTGATTCTGATTTCTTTGGAAAAAGACAAAAAAAAGAGATGTACGCAGCTCAATATGCTAAATTTACTCAAAATGAAGATTTAAAAAAATTATTATTAGCTACTGGTGAAGCTAAATTAACACATTTTGTTAGAGGTGCTGAACATATTATATTTGATGAACTTATGATAATTCGTGATAAAATAAGACGTAGTGAAATCTAACAAGACAAGTGATGGACCCAAGAAAAGATTAAGGACTGAGAATTTTGAATTTATTTTTTATATGTTTATCAAAGCAAATTTATATAAAAAATAAATAATAATATATAATAAGAATGAATTTATCCAAGCAAAGTAAAGAGTTAATGTTATTTTTTTCCAAAAAAAATCATTTAAATCATATTAATATGACGAATAAAACAAAGGATATAATAAAAGAAATATATGGAGATATTTTAAAATCATATAACATTATAAAAAAACAATCCCCTTATAAAGCAACCATAAAAAAAATAACAAACGCAAATCAAATAACAAGACCAAAAATTTTTAATGCAAACAGTTTTCCAGAACAAGTAAGAAAACATATAGATGAAACAGTCATGACAGAGATTTCTTATTCATTTTCTCTCTATGAAAGAGAAGTAAGAGTATATTTTATAGTAGAAAGTGTTGATGTGGAACATGAACTTGAGGTTTATAATAGATATGTTGAAACAATAGGAATGTGGTTATATATATTAAATTTATATGCTTCAAAAGAATGTGCAAAGTCAATAACTATATATTTATATTTAACTTCTCTCGAAAAGAAACTACCAACTTCAAATATCTCTGTTCTTGATGAAAATAATGTAAACACAGCCTTTACTACAACATGTCCTAGGGATTCAGAAATAGTTATTTTTAGAAAAGAAGAATGGTTTAAGGTTTTAATACATGAAACATTTCATAATTTTGGTTTAGATTTTTCAATGATGAATAACGAGTTAATACATAACTGTATTTTGAATATTTTTGGTGTTAATTCTCAAGTAAATGCGTATGAAGCCTACACAGAATTTTGGGCTGAAATAATAAATGCATTATTTTGTAGTTTCTTTTCATTAAAAAATAAAATGAATTATGATGAATTTCTCTCTAATGTTGAATTTTATATTAACTTTGAGAGAACATTTAGTTTTTTTCAATTAGTAAAAACATTGCAGTTTATGGGTTTAACATACAAAGATCTTTATTCTAAAACAAGTCAATCCATAATAAATAGAGAGAATTTGTACAAAGAAAAATCAAATGTTTTATCATATTATGTGTTAAAAACAATTATGATTAATAATTTTCAAGGATTTTTAGATTGGTGTAAAAGAAATAATTTGTCTCTCTTTAATTTTAAGAGAACAATTGGTAATCAAAAAGAATTCTGTAAATTTATAACAAGAAATTACAAAACAAAGAGTATGTTAGATGGTATAAATGAAGCTGAGATTTTTATCTCTAAATTAAATTCCAAAAAAGTAAATATGAGGTATATTTTATCAAATATGAGAATGAGTATATGTGAGTTAGGTTAAAATTTACCGTGTTGAAACATTTTTAGATGAACACGACAATAATCTTTACCGTGTAAGCATTTAGAAATACACATATTATTATTCTTACTTCTTTTTTGACAAACATATTTATAAGAACTATTACCAATAGGTGTTTTATTAGCTTTCCAAGCTTCACTTGCTGCATCAAAGTCAATATTGACTTCATAAAGTGGTTTGTTTTCGTATTTAGTTTGACTTCTTGTCTTCATTTTTGTAGTAATACTTTTATTATTATTTAATAAAAGTATTTCAATTTTAATTACATAGTTTAATTATATTTCTAACCTACTTAAAGAGGCAAACACTACATTATGAAGGTAAATTCTTTAAATTATTGAAAAAATAGACAAAAAACATTCACTACATATGAAGGGAAAGTTTTTGACTTTTATAGCTTTGAAACACTGATTATTTTGATGTTATAAAATCAATATATGTTTTATTACTTAAAAAATTACATTCATTATTAAATTTTCTTCCGAATAAACATTTGCTATTCAATAAATATAATATTTCATCTTCTGTAATAGAATTATAATTTTTTAATCCTCTATTGGATGGATATTTATAATCCATTCCTTCCCAATTTGTAAATGTTGTAGCATCATTTGATAAATTTGGTGTTGTAACTATTTCGTCTTGTAAATTATTATTAAAAATATTTGTGATAAAATAATGTTCTTCAGGAGCATAAATACAACCAAATTCATTATTAATTTTTTGTTTATCATAATTAATTATTGATTCACATATTTTTCTATTTAATATAAACCAATTATAAGACTTTTGGATATTATTTTGTTCATAATAATTTAATAAATTGTTACATCGTGGAAAGCATTGGTTTTGAGGCATAATATTAAAATGACCAAAATCATCTCTTGTTAAAAAATTATAAATATAATCAAATGATTTGAATGGAATACAAGATTGAGATAAACTAATTATTTTATAACATCCATCATCATAAGCTTTTTTGAATAATGTATTATGTGCGTGAATTAAACTAACGTCAGCATATTTAGTTTCAATGCAATTATTTAACTTATATTTTTCAAAATATTTTAATACTTTATTAAATTTATAATGTATATAAATATTATATTTATTTGTATCAACATTTTTGAAAAATGTATTCCATAACTCTTCATTATTTATAGTATCATAAATTAAAAAACAAAATGCGATTTTTTTCATTTATATTAAGTAATTATATTATTTAAATTATAATTACATAGTTTAATTATATTTCTAACCTACTTAAAGAGGCAATCACTACATTATGAAGGTAAATTCTTTAAATTATTGAAAAAATAGACAAAAAACATTCACTACATATGAAGGGAAAGAAATGAATTTAAAAATGGGAAAGTATTTTGACTTTTAAAAAAAGGACATTTATGGAATGTCCAAAAATCAAAAACCGCCAAAATTCTTTGAAAAAGCATTCCATGAGACCATATTTTAAAATTATCGTGTGGTCACCAAAAAAATAATTTTCAATTTGTGATGATAAATTTTTATATTTTTATATATAAAAGATTTAGAAACTTTTATATGTCACTTATATATGGAAACTTTAGTGACAAAAAGTTGCTCGAAAGTTACACAAAAATATCATTGTGAGAAGTGTAACTATTTTACGAGTAAAAAAAGTAGTTTTGAAAAGCATTTTGACACCAAAAAACACAAAGTGACGGTAAGTGACACAAAAGTTGCTTATATATGTGAAAATTGTGAAAAAAAATATAATTCAAGAAATGGTTTATGGGTTCATAAAAAAAACTGTTTTTCTAATCATTGTCACCTATTTGAAAAAAAAACTCCATCACACCAAAATAATGTAAATATTAATGAATTATCAGATAAAGACCTAATTATGATGCTAATAAATAAAAATGAAGAGCTTCAAAATTTATTAATTGGTCAAGTAAAAGAAAAAGATGAATGCATAACTAAGATGATGGATGTCCTTAAAAATGGAACAAATAATACTACTAATACAAATAATACTAATTGTATGAATAATAATAAGACATTTAACTTACAAATTTTCTTAAATGAAACATGTAAAGATGCGATGAATATTACAGATTTTGTTGAATCTATTAAATTACAATTATCTGATTTAGAACAAATGGGTGAAGTAGGATATATTGAAGGTCTCTCTAATATTATTACTTCAAACTTGAAGATAATGGATATAACAGAAAGACCTGTTCATTGCACTGATAAAAAGAGAGAAACCATCTATATAAAAGATGATAATAAATGGGAAAAAGAGGATGACAATAAAAGTAAATTACGTAAGATAATTAAAAAAATTGCATCTAAAAACTATAAGTTGCTTCCAGAATATAGAGAGAAATATCCTGGTTGTCAATACGCGGATTCAAAACATGGAGATAAATATAATAAAATGATGATAGAAGTTTTAGGAGGTGCTGGAGATAATGATATTGAAAAAGAAAATAAAATTATCCATAATATATCTAAAGGTATAGTAATAAATAAAAATTAATAATAAAAATTAATAATAAAAATTAATAATAAAAATTAATAATAAAAATTAATAATAAAATTGAAAAATATAAATAGAAGTAATAATAATACAATAAATCAACATGGGAATTAGATTTTTAAACAGATTTTTAAAGGAAAACGCGTCTCCATCAATTAAGCTATGCAAACTTGCGGAATTATCTGGAAAAAAGATTGCTGTTGATATTAGCATCTATATGTACAGATTTGCGTGTGATAACAGTTTAATTGAAAATGTTTATTTAATGCTATCTGTATTTAGACATTATAATATAATTCCAATATTTATATTCGATGGTAAACCACCGCTAGAAAAGCGTGAATTATTGAAAAAACGTAAAGAATATAAACAGGAGGCAGAAGAAGAATATAATATACTTAAAAATACTCTAGAAATTAATAATGATATGGATGATTCTGATAAACAACAAATTTTGTATAATATGGATATGTTAAAGAAAAAATTTGTTTATATTAATAAGAATGACATTGAAATTGTAAAAAACTTAATAAGATTTTATGGTGCTACATATTATGATGCGCCGTGTGAAGCAGATGAACTCTGTGCAATGTTAACAATAAAAGAAAAGGTATGGGCATGTTTAAGTGAAGATATGGATATGTTTGTGTATGGTTGTCCTCGTGTAATCAGATATCTAAGCTTATTAAATCATACAGCAATTATGTATGAAATGAAAGGAATACTTACTAATTTAGGGATTACACAAAAAGAATTCAGAGAGATTTGTGTATTGTCTGGAACTGATTATAATATTGAAACTGAAGATAATTCTCACTCATTAACAAATACCTTGAAATATTTTAAAAAGTATCATAGATTAAAAACAAAAATTGGATTTTATGATTGGTTAATGGAAAATTGCGAAAATTATATAAAGGATTATGAAATTCTAAAGAAAATTTATGATATGTTCGATTTGTCCCAAAATCATTATAATATTAAAATATTTGAAAAAATTAGAATTGTAAATGGTGATATCATGAAATATGAAATTAATAATATTTTAAAATTAGATGGATTTTTATTCACTTAATAAATTTACTTTTTTTTTGAAATAAACTTAAAATTTTTGTGTTATATTATATAAATGTTAGAATTATATAATATTAAATATGACAGAAAAACATTAAAAGAACATATTTATTCTGTAAAACTTATGGATATTTTGAAAACACAAACACTCGATATTACATTTATTGTGCGTTATATTCTAAGTGATTTATATCAATTGCACGAAGAAGATATGAATATATCTATTGAAGATGTAATCAAGTATCAACCTCATATAAATAAGCAAGATTTAGAGAATGCGTTACTTGAAATGGATTCAGATGATGATAGTATAGAAGTTTTTCAATCATATTCAGAGAGAAACTATACAAAAAAATTAGAATCAATGTCATAAAATGAATCAGTTGATAATTGTGGTATTTGAGAGAAATTTGTTGTTTTAAGTAGTTCTCTCATATATTTTAATAATTCTCTCCAAGATAAATTAGGTGTTTTGTTTATACATTCAATAAAAGACCAAGTCAATGCACCTTGAGGCTTATTATCGATTAATGCTTCTGTGCTGGTTTGAGTATCCATACAACCACTAATCATAATAACATTACCATTACATTCAGTTACTTTATCATTTTCAGTATATTTATCATCCCTTAAGGGATGGCTATCTAAGTAATTATATTTTAAATCTAACATAGTTCCACTATGACAACTATCAAATAGTCCAACAAGTGTGACATTTCTCTTCATATTATTTAAAAGAATATTTTTAAGGTCATCATCTAGAACTGATTGAAGGTCTGAGCTTACTATCATCTCATCTCTTCCATCAGTTTCATCATTGTTTCTATCATAAGTATATGAACCGTGTCCACTAAAATAAAAGAATAAAATATCACCAGTCTCAGCATTTACAATTATATTTTTAAATTCATTTAGTATATTTTCTTTAGTAGGTTTAATAGATGTTAAATCAGTAAGTATTTTGAATTCATTAAAACCACGATTAGTAAGAAGTTCTTTCATTCTAGATGTATCATCGATACAACCTGATAATTCATAAGGTGTTCCAATATAGTTAATACCAATAAGAAGTGCTTTTTTATTGTTAGTTTTTAAAATATTAAATTCTGGTTTAAAAGAATTAATAGTATTAATTTTTACATTTAAATTATTTCTAAGATTAGCAACATTTATTTTATATTTTGAATTTAAACGATTAATCAGTTCGGATTTATTTCTTAGACGGGATTTCTGGATACTTCTTATACTATTAGCTAAAGCTGAATTTAAACGCGCTATATTATTATTATAATTTTTATTGAGTTCATTAATTATATTTTGTTTATAAATTGCTAACTCTACACTCATTATAATTTAAATAAGTATTTAAATTATTACTAAAATAATAATTATTTAGATACATTATAATTGTTAATATATTTTACATTTGTTTCACAAAATGATGACCAATGTATTTTTGAAGATTAAAATATGTAAGTTGCATGGTATCATCCATTTTAAATAGTTCCTTTAATTTTTCGTCAGGATTAATGTTACGTTTAATTTCCTTATCATGTAGTCCATTTTGACGAATGTATTTATTAATCATACGAGTAACTTCGGTCCTTGCTATTACGGTGCCTTTTGGTAATCCAAGAAATTCAGCTAATTCATCATGAATTGGAAGTGGTTTAACAAATCTCGAAGGTGCACGATTTCCACCTGTACGGCTATTTTTATCACTAGTTTGAGTATTTGATAATTTAACTGGTAAAAGGATTAAATCATCAATTCTATTTTGAACTGCGATTTTCTCAGAAGTCAAATCATTGATATGCTCTTGGATCTGTTCTTTTTTCGCAGTTAACCGCTTGATTAATGATAAGGTTTCTGACATTATATATAAATATATGAGTTATATTTAAGTAATTTTTATAAATAATTTTATAAGTATTTTAAATTATTTATTAATAAAAAATTTAAAATTTAATTAGAGAATGTTTTTATAGTATGTTTTTATTATAATATTATGGATTTAAGCAATAAATTCCTTGTTGGCCTTGGCGAAGTGAGGAGACATATATCTTTGAAGATTGAAGTAAGTAAGCTCATCAGTCTTCTTAAGCTTCAAGAGGGTAGCAAGCTTGGTGTCAGGGATGATCTTGCGACCATTCTCCTTATCTTGAAGATTGTGAGTGCGGATATACTTGTTAATATCACGAGTCACCTCAGTGCGCGCCATTTCACTGCCAGTAGGCTTCTCGAGAAACTTTGCGAGTTCATCAGAAATCTTGGTAGGCTTAACAAATCCAGAAGGAGCACGGTTTCCAGCCTTACGCTTCTTCTTAGAAGAAGCCTTTTGGGCAATCTTAACCTCACGAGACCACTTCTTCTCAAGAGCACGATACTCTGACTTAATAGTGGAGATCATGACACTAAGTTGTTGAAGCTTAGCAAGGAATTCAACAGATTGTTCAGCAAGAGGAGCCTCTACATCAGTAGGGGGGGTCTCAACAGAACCAGCAACAACAGACTGAGCAGCAGGTTCAGTCTTGGTCTTGGTAGCCCTAGACTTCTTTTCTACTGCAGGAGCAGCAGATTCAACAACAGGAGGAATATGAACAGCTACTTGTTCAGTAGCAATCTCAGTAGAAGTAACAGTAGCGGTAGCAGTAGCAGTCTTAGACGTTTTCTTTGGCATCTTATTATACTATATTCTAAAGAGTTGCTTTTAAGTAGTTTTTAGGCAAATAATATATATTGTTACGTTAATATGATAATAATTATTTAGTGCGTTTAGGTTTTACTCTCCCTCTACATAAAATTAAAAATGATTAACAGATTGAAAAAGCCAAGGAAGGGATGTAGCAGCTTCTGAATTAACTAAAGTTAAGGCACCCAGTACATAATATGTTCCTAAAGCTTTACTATCTTTGTCTATACCGCTATTTACAAATTTTTCAATAATATCTAGTAAAACTTTTTTAACATTCCACAAATTTTGTTCTGTATTTATGTATTGAATACTTAAACTTCTAAATGGGTCGCCAATTGGAGGACAAATATTGCGTTTTGTTTGAACTTGTATTTGGGCCCTATATTGCCAAATATCCATCAATTCTCTTATAAATTTAATAAGTTGATTTCTATTCAAAGAGAGAAACCAATTTGAGTTTGAATAATTACCCAATGCATCTATCTGCTGAAATAATGTAACTGCTTTTAATTCAATTGCTTTTTCATTTGATAGTTTTTTTGTATCATCTTCAAATTTTAAATTAATTTTAATATTTAAAATTCTTCCGAGACGAATTAGCCCGCGAATATTTTTAAATACAAAACTAGGTATTAAATTACGATTATATGGATTTTTTATTTCATCTTCAGAGTTCAAAAATAAATGATGGAGAGAAGTAATATCAAAACCATACATAAATCCATCAGTATCTTTATAACTAATAAATTGATGAAAATTAATATCTTCAAGTGGTTCCATTGTTACAAAATCGACGCTGTTTGTACACATTTTTCTCTCTATAATAGCTGGTCCATGTAATCTCTTATATTTACTAACTAAATAACCTCTGAAAACCTTCTGAACTTTAATTATATAGGATGAAAAATATAAAAAACTATAAATTCTGCTTATCAACTGTTGTTTATTTCCACTTAATTTTAATTTATATTTTTTTGCGAAATTTTTTAATTGTGTTACATTATAATTATTATAAATTAACTCATTATATGTATTTATAGTTGGAATACTTATCTTATCATCTGACACCTTCTGAGGCTTCTTAACTACATGTATATTGTGTTCACATTTTGCAAAAATATTATTTAAATAATCCTCAATTAAGCTTTCCGTGCTGTTATTTTTCTTTAATAAATTTGCCATTTTATATTATATATTATAATATTATAATATCTTTTTGAACTGTTTCTATATATTATATTAAATTAAATTAAAATGCTTACCACGTATCGTAAGCTTAAAAAGAACACCAGACTATAATTTCATTTATATTTTAAAAAAAAATTGATTTAAAGATATCTCAATAATATAAATCATACTAATACACAATGACAAGCACAATTGTTGACGGAACTAATATTGATATGTCTATTATGAGCTATAGTGCTCCTAAGCCTAATGCTACCGGTGGAAAAGTTGTTAATTTATTTAATAAGTATGCTAAGGAATCTCTTACCATTAGTGTACCTCTTATGGGTTCGTGGGGTGCTCAGGAAATAAAGGAAGTTGTTGGTAAGGGTGCTGATGGAAAAGCTATTACCAAGGGAACTGGAAAATATACTATGTGTCTCCAATTTGCTAAGGGACAATATGCTACTCCTGAGGCTGATAAATTTCTTCAAGAAATTAAGGCTGTAGAAAATAAAATTAAACAAGATGCTATGACTTATTCTAAGGAGTGGTTTGGAAAGGAAATTAAGAGTATGGATGTAATGGATGAAAAGTTCACTCCTATGCTCAAGTATCCTAAGGTTAGTGCAGGAAGTGAAGAGCGTGATTATAACCAACCTCCTCAACTTAATCTCAAGTTGCCGTGCTGGAAGAGTGTTTGGCAAACTTCTGTCTTTGATGAGGATTACAATCAACTTTATGTAAAGGGAAAGACTGAAGGTGAGCTTACCCCTCTTGATTTCCTCAGATGTCCTAATAAGGCGCCTATTCAAGTCATTTGTTTAATTCAATGTGCTGGACTATGGTTTGTTGGCAGTCCTGCAAAGGTTTCTATCACTTGGAACTTGAAGCAAGTTATTGTTAGAAAGCCTAAAACGTCTTCTATCGCAGATGATACTTGCTTCCTTACTGTTAGGCCTTCTGATAGAGAAACATTGAAGTCTATGCCTGAAACTGAAATTGAACAACACGATAATTCTGTAAGCGCGCTTGTTGAGGATTCAGACGAAGAAGAAGAGGAATATAAGTTGCCACCTCCTGCTCCTATTGTAACTGCTCCTGTTGTAACTGCTCCTATTGTAACTGCTCCTGTTGTAACTGCTCCTGTAACTGATACTGTTGTAGAAACTCCTGATTCTGTTGTTAGTGAAGAGCCTAAGAAGAAGACTGTTGTTAGAAAGGTTAAGTCTAAGGCAGAGGCTTAAAAATAATCTAATAATCTAAAAATTTACATACAAATTAATTTATAAATTTTTTCATATTTATAAATTAAAATACTTATTACAAAAACAGACCATTTGTTAAATAAATTTAATTTTAACAATTATATCTGATTTATCTTTAACATCATATAAATCATTTTTAACTTTTGTTATACCCTGATTTTTAAATCTGTAATATTGTTCTTTCTTTAAGTATAAATTAGAGAGAGGAATATAAAAGTTTTTCTCTCCGATATCAAGTGATATATCCAAATTATTTGCTAACATATCTTGTAAATCGTGACAAATACTTATTTTAGTTTCAACATATAAATTATTATCATCATCAATCTGTATTCCTTCAGGTAATTCAGGTTCGCAAATTACAATAATTTCACATCCAGAACCATCATAACATGTCTCATAATGCCATAAAGGAACTAAATATAACTGATTTTCAATATATAACTTATAAAAATTGCATTCTAATAGGTCAGTTATACTAGGATTTAATTTGTATATTTCAACATTTTCATATTTACTTACAACAATCTCTCTAACTTTATCAAGTAAGTCATTGTTTATATGAAGTATAAATCTATATCTAGAGAGAAAATTAAATATAACAAGAACCGTATCTTTATCTAAGTCTTCAAAAATCTTAAGTGATATTTGTTTTCCTGCAATTAATATTTCATTAATAATTTTAGTTGTAATATCTGAATATTTACTCTCAAAAACACTTTTGATAAAGTTTTTCAATACAATAAAATAACTAATTTGTTCATTAATATCATCATCACTATTTTCACATGCAAAATCTTCTGGATTTAAATTTTTCAATTCTCTCTTTAAATAATTATAAGCTTCATTTATTTTCTTAAAATGTTCGGTAGAGTCCTCAGTATTACCATTCTTATCAGGATGATGTTTAAGAGCCATTTTTTTGTATTGTTTTTTTAAATAATCTAACGTTAAATCATTATATTTAATCTCAAGATAATCAATTTCAAGTATCTCAAAAGCTTCTTTATAGTTCATATTTTAATACTTAATTGTAAACTTTAAGTATTAAACTAATTATAAAATAATATATATAATAATATATAATGGCTATTCATACAAGCGCAATTACTTACCGAAGAGGTTTACCAAATGGTTATAATAATTTTTATTTCGTTGCACAAGCAAATAATGTTGTTCCCGCGCCAATGAATTTATATTTAAGAGGTTATCAATTTTACAATAGAAATATAATAAACCAAACTCGTAATAGATGGGTGAGACCATAAATAAATTTTCTTTAAGTTAATTACGCAGTAATAATAGTAATTATATTTACAACTTAAAGAAAATTGGTTCAAAAACCATGGATTAACTTAGCCAAATATAACAAATAATTCTCTACATGATATATAGGTCTATAATTATTGTTATAATACTGAAAGAACCCATAAGTCCTTATCATTATCTTTGATAAATGTTCATTATTTATTTTCTTTTGTTCTATTAAATTATAGAGAATATACCAGATGCAATCTGATATATCTAAATTATAAATAAATATATCATATAATACATCCCTGAATTTTAAAAATTGTAAATCATTTATATTTACTAAATTATTTATTATGTTATTACATATTATTTTATACTGCAACATCAAATCTTCATTATACATATGCAATATTTTTATATTTGTTATATTTTCTGGTTTTAATTTTGGAGGCAATTTTGTCTTTATACACCTTTGATATGCTGATTTTGTCGGTCTACATATATTTATTACTTCACAACAGTTTAATATATTATCTGGTATAAAACTTAATTCTTCTGTTACTAATATAAATTTTAAATCTACACATATTGCGTTATTTTGCTGCATATAACTATAAAAATTTTCTAATAATTCACTGTGTATTTCATGAAAATATTTACAAACTATTATTCCAGATTTATCTGTTTTTGCTGATACTATATCGATTATCTGCTGATATATTTCATGCCAAAGTAGTTTTGAATTACATCCTAAGAGAGACATATCTATTTCATAATGAATATCACTCACTTTAAAAAAATATTGCTGCTTATTATATGTCAGACTTATTTTTCTCTCGTATTTTAATTCTGATGGACTATATTTTTTAATTGATTTCAACATCTGTGTATATTTACCAGTTCCATTTGGTCCAAAAAAAATTAAGTTTTTTAATTCATTCAACGTTTTAGGAAATTTATCATAAATTTTATCTAATTTATTATGCAAATTCTCTCTATTATTTTCTATTATATATTCTTCAAAATGTGTCTCATAAAATTTCATTATTTATATATTCAACCATTCTTTTATTATTATATTTAACCAATTTATTATAATATTAAAACTTAAAAATAATTTTATTTATATATATAGATTTATGAACCTAGTCAAAAAAATTGAACAATATAATAATGATTTCTTATTCTTTTGTGAACCTATCAAAAATAATGTTATGAATGAAGGTAACTTTATTAGAATTTTATATTCCTCTGATATTATGATATTAAATGGTATTTATTTATTGATTAACTTAACCGATATTACATGCGAAAAATATTATAATAAATATAAATGTAATTTTAATATTTCTAATCATAAAGAAATCATTGAAAGTTTAAGAATTATTGAAGAGGAAATTCTTAAAAGGTATAAAACTGATAAAATACATTCCCATAAAATTTTTGAACAACTAAAATCAGGTCACATTAAATTATTTAATGACGTCGGTAATATTACTTCTAGCTCATTTATTCTTAAAATTTCAGGAATTTGGGAAACACAAACTAATTATGGCTTAACATATAAATTTATTAAAACTACTTAATTCATCACTGCAAAACCATCTGTTGAAAAATATTTTAATATTGTATATAATATTATAGCACATATTGTTGTTAATACACCTAGAAGATAAATTATACTTGATGTTACTTTTGATATTTTTCCAGTTGTCTCAAATTTTTCACTATTTATATTTGAATTTACTAAATAGAATTGTATCAATAATAACATAACAATTATTTTACTAAATGAATTATATCCAGGTGAAACATGTCCAGCAATTATATTATCTTTATAATTTATTAACAAATATAAAACAAATGAAATTACACCTAGAATTAATATAAATGGTCCTGTCGTCATCATTATTGCATATAATATATTCATTATTGAATCATTTTGAGTTATTTTAAGGACATTTGTAAATAAAATTACCAAAATCATCATTATACCTAATATAAAAACTGAGTAACCTGATATATATGCACCTAAAGATGTCTGTGAATCTGTAAAAAAACCTATTATAAATGCTATCATACCTGCATATATACATGCTCTATATACTGTTGGGTACCAATCACTCATCTATATACTTTGTAGATAATAATTTATTTCTGATTTATTTTCTTTAATTCATCTATTTCATTTTGCATATATTGCATTTTTGCTAACATTAATGATATAAACTCTTGATAATTAATTGTTTTATATCCATCATTATTATTTTCAACTAATTGTGGAAATACTTTTTCTACATCTTGAGCTAAAAATCCATAATGTGTTCGTTTCGGGTCTTTTTTATATTTAAAATGAATTGGATTTAAGGTAAATAATTTGTCCATATCTTCTTCAGTTATTTCTTTTATATCATATTTCAATCTTTCATCAGATGTATTATATATTGAACCTGTTACTATTAAATCATTATTTATTAGCACTGGTTTTTTTGTGTCTGCAGGTGTTTGAACTACTAAACCATTTGCTAATCTTTTATATATCCATGTTACACCCTGTGTTCCAATATAAAATTGTTTAATTCCTTGTTGATTATCTTGAACTCTACCACCATAATTTCCTGTTAACATTTATATATTATAAATAGATAGTATTTTACTTTTATAATTTAATCTAATAATATGTTTAATAATATGTTTAATAATATTTTTTAATTTAAAAATATTATTTAATAATATATATGGCACGAAATTTTGGCGGAACTGAAAGTAATTTCACACAAATTAAAAATTATAATGTTGAACAAAACCATCCATTAATACCAAATAGTCAAGAATATATGTTTTATAAAAAATATCTTTCTATACATTCAGAAGATAGAAATATTGAAAAATATCCAAACTCAACCGAGTTTGAAATTGAAATGCCTGAAGATATGTTAAATGTTTCAGCATTGAAATTAATTCAATGGACTTTTCCATCAAATTATAATACCTTTTCTTTAAAAAATGCTAATATTACTTTATCATTTAAAATCGATAAACCTTGTAATACAGGAGCTCTAGGTATTCCCGATGAATATAATCAAAGAATTTTTGAGGCTCTTTGGTATAATAAAGAAAAAAACATTCAATTTATAATTGAAGAAGGTTTTTATAATCCAATACAAATGGCGATTGAATTAACAAATAAATTTAATAATTCTACAACTCTTCTTATTAGGAGTTATTTTATCGATAAAGGATGGACTGATAGTCTTGCTATTCTCGATCAAAATGGTTATAATCGTTTTATTATTGTTTATAATGCTGTTAGTCTTAAACTATGGTTTGGAAATAATGCGGATGGATTTACTATTAACAATGTTTTAGGAGTAATCGTTAATTCACTTGGTGTTAATAGTTGTATCAGCGGTAAAGGTCAAGTTCCAGACGCTTCAAATTGGGGATTATCAGGATATCTAGGATTACCAAGATGCAACACATCATCAACCAGTTCAGGTAGTATAATAGATATACCAAGTATATCATTATATAATGGAAAGGTAGTACCTAGATTTTATTATGGTGATGTTACTCCAGGTGATAATGGTTTTTGGTTATTACCAAATACTGATTTATCTGGTTGTGATGTTCATTGGATTGACGCTTTATATAAAATTAATCTAATGGGTGATGCATTTATTTACATGGAAATCGCAGGACAGAATTGTATAGATGAAACACAACCATATAATCTTAGCAGATTTACAATAGAAACCAATCAAACGAATGGTATAGTTAATTCAGCATTTGCTAAATTGCCTGTTCCATCTACTCCCTTATCTCAATGGTTTGATAGAGATTCCATTCCATATAAATATTATTATCCACCCGCAGAGAGAATGAGAAAACTAAACATAAAATTAAGATATCATAATGGTCAGCTTGTTAATTTTGGTGTATTTAATTATTCATTTTTGTTAGAATTTACTTTAATGGTTCCACAAATTCTTAGAACTTCAAATGCAACTGGCTATCCACCACCAATGTCACGTTAAACTTTTATATTATATTTTTCTTCTATCCATGATTTTAAAATAGTTAAATCACATATTTTATAATCTTCTTTTGTTTCAGTTATGAAATTTTTAATATCATGAAATAATGGTTTTTTCATTTTAGTTGTCTTATAAAATAAATAATCACCCTTTGGTCCTTTTCTAACGGACATTGATACATTTATCTCTCTAATTATATTTGAACCTTTCTCTAAAAAGTCTTTTACTTCTTCAAATATTATATTTTCTATAGGTCTATTTCCAAATTCTTTTAGGTTTCTTGAATTTTCACCCCACGTTACATATAAACCAAATTTACCTTTTCGTACAATTACATCATTACCTTCATATTGTCCCAAAATATATTGAGTATTTTGTGATTTTGATGTATCAACTACCTGATTTATATCGTATTCAGCATTTTCTATCTTATTTATATCTAAATCTTTTTTAATCGATTTAAATGTTACTTCTTCTTTACCATCTATTTCCTCTACACATTTTATTACTGGTCCATATTTACCTATCATATATGTATTATTTTCATCTATTTGGAATTCAACCTTTGTTTCATTTTTAATTTGATTTACTAATGTATCTACTTCATTATTACATGAAGAACATACTTCAAACCAAATTAGTTGTCCTTTTGCTATTTTATCTAATCCAGCTTCCATTAAACTAGTATATTGATAGTTAAATAAAGAGTTAAAATGTTTATCTAAAAATTCCATTACTATAATTCCGAGTGGTTGTATTACTAACTTAGACCTCTCATTACCAAATTCTCTCTTTGTCTCTACTTGAAATATCTCACCATTTTCTAATTCAAAATCTTTACATAGTATCTCTTTACCTTTTATATCATCTTTCTTGACATAACCACGTTCTTGGATTTTATCAATGAGAGAAGAAAAGGTGGATGGTCTGCCTATACCATTTTCTTCAAGAAGCTGAACTAATTTTGCTTCTGTATAATGCGTTTTACTTCCTTTTATCGTAATCTTTGATGTTATTTTTTTATATGATATTACTGCATCCTTTTTTATAGTTTGTAAATATTGATAATCTTTATTCTCTCGAGAGAACTTATTCTCAACAATTTTCCATCCAGGAAAGTCAATTAATTCACTTGCATAATTATATTTCATATTTAAAGGAGCTGAAATACTTGATGTAATTGAAAAATAAGATGCAGGAACAATACAGCTCTCCAAAGTGTTCTGCCATATAAGTTTATACATTCTTTTCTCCTTACTATCAATTTCCTCTGGTAATTCACAGAGAGAAACATTTGTTGGTCTTATTGCCTCGTGTGCTTCTTGTCTAAGGTTGTCTTTGACTTGTGCGATTTTTTCCTTTTTTGTTTTTTTATGGTTTTCAGTTGGTTTATCATTTTTATTTAATAATGAAATATTGAAATATCCAGTATTATAAGTTTTATTTATATATTCTGATGCAGTATTAATAAACTCCTCACTATATGTTTTACTATCTGTGCGCATATATGTAATATATCCCCCTTCATAAAGTAGTTGACAAATTCGCATAGTTTCTTTCGGTGAGTAACGCAGTTCATTACTCGCAACTTGTTGAATTCTACTAGTAGTAAAAGGCTCAGGAGGTTGTTTATATACTTTAGACGGTTGAGAGCATGTATAAATATGTGAAAAGTCGGCACTTTCATCTAGGAAATTTATCATATCATCTTCGCTTTCAATTTTTCCTTGTGGTGATAAGTCAAATGCTAAATTTGAATTTGTAAAATAACCATTCGTATTATATACCTTTCTCTCATTATTGTCGTCAATCTCTTTTTGATTTTCATAGACAAGTTTTAATGCAGGAGTTTGACATCTACCAGCTGAGAGAGAATTATTCTTGCCTTTTGGCGTAGATACCAATTTCCATAATATTGGCGATACTTTAAATCCAACTAATATATCCAATATTTGACGTGCTTGTTGAGCATGAACTAAATTCATATCAATTGTTCGAGGATTTTGTATCGCTTCTCTTATAGCAGTTTCAGTTATTTCATTAAATGTAATGCGCTTTGTATTTAATGGAAGATTAAATAATTCTATGAGAGAATAACTAATCATTTCACCTTCGCGGTCCATATCACTTGAAAGTAATACTTCTCCAGCATTTTTAATTTCCTTTCTTAAAAATTCAATTTGTTTTTTTTTAATAGGTTCGTCAATAATTGTATAAGTTGGTTTAAAATTATTATCGAAATCAATATTTTTAAGCGATGATATAGTTCGTAAATGTCCATAGGATGCAACACATTTATAACCAGGACCTAAATATTCTTCAATTTTTTTACATTTTGCAGGAGATTCAACAATAATTAATGTAGGTTTAAATATTGTAGATTTATTTGGAGGCATATTAAATAATTATATAAAGATATTTTTATATAATTTAATTATAGTTATATATTCATTATTTTTGTTTTACAATATTTATTGTCTTCATATTGTAATAACTATTTATTTATCTTCAATGTTTTAAATTGCTTCCATGATACATTTTGTTGTGGTTTAATTGGTTCAGGTTTAGATTCTTCATTTTGATTTAATTTATCTGCTTTCTTTAACGCACTATCTACATATAATTCCTTTAATAGAGTTCCAACTAAAAATGAACCATCATGTTGGTTTAAATCTCCATCTTCAATTCTCTTTAAAACTTCTAAAAATTTATTTAGAATGCCAATATCTAATTCATTCTTTCTTACTTTATTATAAATATCTGTGTAATAAGTAAATAAGAAATTACATTCATTTACTCCTTCTTCATGTATTTTATTATCATCGCCTCTAAATTTTGCCTTAATCATAATAAGATTATTTACTTCATGTCTTATTATTTGACTGTGTTTTAAATTTCTAATAAAATCTGTTTGGTCTTCAACATTATTTGTCTTAATCATATTTTGCAATTGCAATCTTTGTTTATCGTCCATTATTTATAATAAATATATTAAGTATTTTATTTAAACCAATTAAAATATTTATATATATTATTATGTCGAACGGTAATTCAAATTTTCCTGCGGGTTATATGCCTATAACTACTTCAAGTCTTGAACCAGGAACCGGAAATCCTCGTGATTCCGCAGCTGCAATGAGTCAAAATGCTAATGCTAAATTAGCAAATTTAAACTCTGCTGTTGGTGGAAGAAGCAAAACCAAGCGAGCCAATGGAAAATACAGAGGTGGCGCATCAAATGGTGAAGTTCCTGCACCACAATTTCAAATGCAATACACACCTACTGGTGGTCCTGGTACATCTCCAAATAATCAAATTGCTAGTTTAACATCAAAAAATATGCAAACAACTGCATGGAGTGTTGATGATAATGCCGCAACTAAAATGGGTGGTAGAAAAAGATATCGCAAAGGTGGATCTGATTGGAAATGGGGATGCTATAGTGGTGGGAAAAAATCTACACGTAACAAAACCCGTAAATCTAGAAGACATATACATAAATCTAGACGAGTTCGTCGTCATTAATAATTTCATTTTTTATCGGATTTATCACCTTAATAAATGGCATTAAATTCATTTTCAATAATAATCTATTATAAATTATTGATAAATTTCTTGTATATGTTATCTTTTTTCGTCTTTCAACTTTATTAGGATATAATAATTTAATATCAGGTAATCCTAATATTTGATTAAATAAACCTATATTATCAAAAAAATCCTCATATTTAATGCAGTAAATATGATAATTTCGATTTTTTGCAATTGTATAATTGTCATAAAACTCTTCCAAACCATATAAATCTCTTCCTGTATTTATAATATCTCCTAATCCAATTAATCCATTATGCATACATTTTATATGTTTTAAATGTGTTATATTTGGTCCTTGAGGTTGTATAAAACGAGAAAAAATTACATCAATTGGATTTCTATATAAAAATATTACTTTGTAAAAACCTAATTTTTCTTCGGGTATTTGAGTTTTATTAAACCATTCTTCATAAACATGCTCACTTGTATTCTCTCTACCAACATAACATAATTTTTCAGACGGATATCTATCGTGAATATGATATACATTACCAAAATTCTTTAAATAATTAAATATAATAGTTGAACCACAACCGCCAGCACTACAAATATAATAATTCATATTTTTATTAAATATATCTCTATCTATTATTGATTTAGGTTTTTCTAAATTTTGTAAACGTGTAAAATTAAGTTTTATCATTTACAATTTATATTTAAAATATTTATAAATTATAAACTTAAATTCAATTAATAATTTTATACTAATAATATAAGTTATGCCATCTGGAAAAAATTGGGTTAATTTTTTATATGTAAATATAGCTTTTGCTATTTATATAGCAGGAGTATTTTATTATAATCAAATTGCAGAAATTAAAGCAAATTGGCCATTATATAGATGTAATCCTATGTATATGTTTTTAGCAGATGATATTGAAGAAAATTTTGTTTATTGTATTCAATCTATGCAAACTAATTTTATGGGTTATTTATTAGAACCATTAACATACATTACAGGTTCTTTGAGCACTATGTTGGGCGGATTTATGATTGACATCCAAAATATACGTGCTATGTTCAATAAAATACGCACCTTTTTCTCTTCTATTATTCAATCTGTATTTGGTGTCTTTTTAAATCTTGTCATTGAATTTCAACGAATAACAATTGGAATTAAAGATTTAATTGGAAAAACTATAGGAATAATGGTTTCATTAATGTATCTTTTAGATGGTAGCATAAAAACCATGAGAAGTACATGGAATGGACCTCCTGGGCAATTAGTTAAGGCTCTTGGAAAATGCTTTCATCCAGAAACCAAAGTTAAACTCAAAGATGGAAATATTAAATTTATGAAAGATATTATTTTAGGAGATATTTTAGAAGATGGTTCAATCGTAGAAGTAGTAATGATGGTTGATAATAGAAAAGAAAAATTACCATTCTACAAAATTAACAACTCATTATGTGATGGAGAAAATATATTGGTTACTGGTTCACATTTAGTATTTGATGAGAATAAGAAGAAATTTATTACGGTTGAAAATTATAATAAAGCAACATTAAGTGATATAGTTTATGATTATTTTAGCTGTTTAATAACTGATAAAAATCGTATTAAAATTGGCGACGAATTATTTTGGGACTGGGAAGACCATTTTATTAAAATTGACGATATTTAATAATATTTATTTTGGTATACAATGAAATGAATATTATACACTTACTATATATGGATAACAACTTAAATAATATCACAAAAATGTATGAAAAATTAACATATTATGATCAGTACGGAGCATCATTAATACTATTTATATTAATAACCATTATTGTATTAATTATGGTATCATATTTTCATACAATGATTAATATACAACCAATTGTTAATGATTGGCCTAACCAAAGATGCAAACCAAATATTATTCCATTTGCTGGATTAATAACACATCCAGAAGGAATGACAGCATCTGAATATACATCTCAAAATTTTACATATTGTACTCAAAATATATTATCAAGTATCACTGGAAATGCAATTCAACCTTTAACATATACAACGAATGTATTACAGTCATTCGCTAATGTTATTAAAAATTCAATTCAAAATATTAGAGCATTGTTTGATAAAATTAGAACTCTTTTTCAAAGTGTTAGTGAAGAAATTATGGGGAGAATTATGAATATCATGATACCACTACAAGAAATTATTATAAGCTTAAAAGATTTAATAGGTAAAATTCAAGGAACAATGACTGCTGGATTATTTACGTTATTAGGTTCTTATTATGCATTAAAATCATTGATGGGTGCCATAGCACAGTTCATTATAACGATTCTTATAACTCTTTCTATCATGATTGCTATATTCTGGGCGATTCCTTTTACATGGGGTGCTGCTATTGCTAATACTACTATTTTTATTGCAATTTCTATTCCAATGGCAATTATTTTAACTTTTATGATTAATGTGTTACATGTTGATTCTGGGTTTAAAATTCCAAAAGTTAAATGCTTTGATAAAGATACATTAATAACAATGAATACTGGAATGCAAAATAAAATAATAAATATCAATGTAGGCGATGTCTTAGCTGGCGGTAATGTTGTTACTGCTAAAATTAAAGTAGCAACAGAAGGTTCACGAATGTATATTTTAAATAATATAATTGTTTCCAATAGTCACATTGTCAAATATAAAAATGAATGGATACATGTTTCAAAACATCCAAACGCAATTAAATATCAATCATATAAAGAACCATTTTTATACTGCTTAAATACATCTAAAAAAATTATTCAAGTTAAAAATGAAATATTTACTGATTGGGATGAAATTTATGATAAGTCATTACTCAAAGTTTTAAATAATAAAATAATACCTATTAATAATTGTAGTGATATTCATAAATATTTAGATTATGGTTTTGTCAATACAACTAAAATTGGATTAAAAAATAAAACATATGTTAATATTAATGAAATTTGTATAAATGATATTCTTGAAAATGGAGCGAAGGTTTATGGAATAGTCGAAATTAATGGTTTAGATTTACCTGAAAATTATTTGTATAATTTAGGCGAAAATAATTATCTGGAGGGCTATGCACAAATGTTTAATGTTGAAAAAACACAACTTTCAAACACAAATAGTAAACTATATAATCTTCTAACAGATAAAGGAATTTTTAAAGTTAGCAATATTATTATAAAAGATTACAATAGTGCCATTGATAGATTTTTAGAAAACACAACAACAAAATAAAAATTATTATCTATTAATTATGTATAATATGGATTTGTCTATTTTTGGATTTAAGTTAAACCTTGAAATTTTAATTTTAATAGGTGTCGTATATTTAATTTTAGTTGCACATACTGTGTGCGGTTGCTGTAAGTATAGTTTAACTGAAAGTAGCTTTGCTTTAATGGAAGGTCTTGATAATATGATAAAAAAAGACGCGTCAGGTAATTCTATGAATGGTAAAGAAGGATTTGTTGGTGCCAATACAAATTTCGGTCAATCATCTCCTTATGATATTACTTCTAATATTCCTGTTGATACTTCATCTTGGAGC
>Ga0247837_1001152_pt1 | contig 56536 bp, 46 predicted proteins | sample LaCtaG_2_FD_187115 | JGI IMG/M metagenome (GOLD analysis project Ga0247837, IMG submission 187115) | Freshwater microbial communities from meromictic Lake La Cruz, Castile-La Mancha, Spain - LaCruzMarch2015_14.5m | ecosystem: Environmental > Aquatic > Freshwater > Lake | place: Spain: Castile-La... | reverse complement strand
GCGGCGCCGGCTGGTTCAGGATCTTCACCCCGCTACCCGGGCCTTCGGCGATGTCAATTTGATACAGGCCGGGGTTTTCGTCGCCGCCACCGCCGGAAATCACCCAGACCTGCCCCGGCGGCAGCGGGTCGCTGCCGATACTGTTCTCGCTGTAAAGTTCGGGCGTCGCCACGAACTTCTCCACCCCGTCGTCACCGATCGTATAACTGAACTGGGTGTTGCGAAACTCGGCGGAACCGATGCGCTTTTGCTGCTCCTTGACCCGCCGACGGCACTCCAACGCCAGGCGCAACGCCCATTCGAGCACTTCGTCGGAAACGGGGGTCTCGGGATTCGGCGATACCAACTTGATCAGGCCGCTGACGGTCTTCTGGACGCCGGTCGTGTCGCGTCCACTCAGGGCGCCCCCCAGGTGCAAGCGCCCCTGAAGGACACTCTGCCGGCTCTGGCGCCGCAACTGGTTCCAGCATTCGGACAGGAAGTCGCTGACCAGGCCGAAGTGATTGGTCAGCAGGTCGCGGTTGACCTTCGGCAAATCCCAGCCGGGCAGATAGGCGTGGATACGATCCATGAAGGCCGTGTCGTCACGCATCTCGGGCGGCAGTGGGCCGAACAGGTGGCCCACCCGCTGCTGGTGTTGCACGTCTACCTCGAAGTTGCCGACCATCACCACGCCGCCATCGGCGCGGATGCTCTCCTTGCCGCGACTGAACTCGCCGGACTCCATGTAGCCCTTCATGATGTTCACGCCGTCCTTCTGGTCGAAGGAGACGCCGGAGATCTCGTCGAAGCAGACCACGTCGTACTGACAGACCAGCCCGCGCTGACCGTTCGCGTTATTCACAAACATGCGCGCGACCGTCGCCTTGCCGCCCGAGATCAGGTGGGCATAGGGTGAGACCTGCTGGAACAGGTGGCTCTTGCCGGTGCCGCGAGGTCCGAGCTCCACCAGGTTGTAGTTGCGCTCCACGAACGGCACCATCCGCAGCAGCATCAGGTCGCGGGCACGGGGGCTGAGCTGTTCCGGCTCCATGCCGATGCTGCGGATCAGGAAGTCCGTCCACTCCTGCGTGGCAAACGCCTCCCGGCCCCGATAGAGCGCGGGTAGCACGTCGCGCTTGGACAACTGTATCTCGCGCAGCGAGTCGATGCCGAACGGGCGGCCATTCTTCTCCTGGGCGATGGTCGGATCGTAGGCGAGTTCGACCTCGGCATAGAAGCCCCCGGTCAACATGCGCTCGTTGGCGTGGACCATCGCCTCGCTGATACGCACGTCCTTCAATTGCAGGCTCGGCAAGCTTGCCACGAATGAATCGGACCCGGCATCCAGCCGCGCGGTGATGATGTCGATCAGCTTCACATGCCCCTTTTCCTTGGCGCGCGCCTTGAACAGCTCCTGCTCACCGGCGCGGACGGTCTTCTCACCGAGTTGCCGTTCGACAATCCCGAGACCTTCGGCGATTTCCTCCTCGTCCACCGAGGCGCAATAGCGCCCCAGCAGAAACTCGGCCACGTAGGTGGGGACCGGGTATTGCCCCTTGAACTTGCGCACCAGGTCCTTGCGCACCACGTAGCCTTCAAAGGCGTGGGTGGCGATCCGATCGATGGCGTCCAGTTGTGGGCTCATGAGGTCATTGTCCAAGCGTGGTGGACAGGGCATCGATCACCTGTCCGGAGGCATCCAACAGCACGACCTCGGCCTGCCTGCCGATGTCTGCATCGTCTTCGAGAAACACCGTCACCTTGCCGTCGGGCGTAGTCTCGCGCGCCTGCTTGTCCGTGAGCAGCGAGGTATTGGCGTCGGATGGGCTGGTACGGACATCCACCCGCACGCCACTACAATCTCCTGCGACCAACAGGCGGCACTTGGCCCCGGTCCACTTGGCCTCCAGCAACCGTGCCGCAGCCCCCTCCGGTCGCGCGGCCTGCACGCGCAGCACCGGGGTCACCAGTTCCTGGAGCGACACCCCGCCATGGGAATACTCGATGCCGGCGCGGAAGCTGCCGGCGCCCGGCGGGCTGGCCATCATGACCGCGGGGCTCCAGTGCCACTTGAACGCCGGCGTATCGCTCTGCGCATCCGCCTTCAACGCGGCGCAACGACTCCAGCGGGTTTCCGTCAACCATGCCTTCAATTCGACCTTCGGCAGGCCATTGGGCACCAGCAGCCAGCCGTGATCGGTCACGACCACCACCTCGGTCCAGCCCGCTTTGAGCAGTGCGCCGATCCGGCTGACCAGATCGCGGATTTCCGCTGCGACGCTGCGCGCCAGTTTCCAGCCCTCCGTGTGACCGCGCCGGTCGAGCGCGCCGGCCTCGGTCCAGGCCGAACCGGCGGGGTCGCCGGTCTCGTCCGACCCCAGCACCTGCCATCCGCGATCCTTCAGGGCGGCCACAAAACGCTCCTGCGTCAGGAGTTGCCCAGTGGCAACCAGCCGGGTGGCGAACTCATCGCCGGCGTCGCCGCCCTGAACCGCATCCGCGATCGGAGACGCCGCGGGCTTGGCGGTGGCCGTCACCGACGGGATCGCCGACCACTCCCAATCCAGCGTCGATGCGATCCCCGCCGCCGCCAGCTTCTCGGCCAACTGCCGGGCCACGTCCATCCGCAGTCCATCGGCAAAGACCACGAGCCGCCCCGCCGCCGCTGCGATGGGTTCGGCCCGCTTGGACACCGCCTGTCCATGCGCGTGAATGAGGTGTTGCAGGTGGCGGGCGCAATGCTCAAGCCACGGCAGATAGATCGCCCGCAAGGTCCCCAGCACCGCACCATGTTGCTCGGGTGAGCCGCAGGCCGCCATGGTGGCCAGGGCGGCGGCGTCCACCCGCCAGCCGTCGCCGGCATAGGCCGCGGCATAGGCATCCGGGGTCGCGGCGCCGAGTACACTCTGGCACAGCCCGGCCAGTTGCGCCAGCGGCCCCAGTGCCGTTGCCAGTGGGCTGAGCCCGAGTGCTTGCCACGGGTAAGCGCGCCGCTGCGCGTGCCGCCCCTCCAGTTCAGCCACCCGGCGGATCACCTCATCCTGCGGCCGATCGACCAGCGACGCCAACGCCTGCTGCAACTTCCGCTCTTCGCTTTCATTGAGGGTCGGCCAGACCTCAGCGGAATCGAACAGGCCGGGGCTCTTCGGTGTGGCCCGCGTCAGCCACTGCGCGATGCCGGGCCAATTCGCCGGCGCCTCGGTGAAACGCTGCCACACCTTGCCCCAGTGATTCACCCGCGCAGCGAGCAAGCCCGCCGCCTTCAGCGGGCCGTCCTTGACCGGATCAAAGCCGGCATCCGCCTTGCATTGCTGGCAGAAGGCCTTCCATTCCGCATCCGAGCGGCGTTGTTTGAAGACGTCCGGATCGCTCAGCCAACGCAACAGCAGCCCGATCGCATCCGGTGCCACCAAGGCATTGAAAAACTCCGAATCCAGTCGCCGGCCCTGCAACTGGGTGAGCGGTTGCGCCAGCAGCGAGGGCAATGCACCCGCAAGCGCGTCGAGCGTCGCCTGATCCTTGGCCACATCGAGATCGAGCCCGCCGTGTCTTGAAACCAAGAAGGCATAAGGCGTCCATTCCTTACCGTTCACATGCAGCCACAGCGCCCCGCGATACTGCAACTCCACCAGGGCGGCCACGTCCTGCGGGCAGTCCTCCGCGGTGCGCAACTGGTCGCGGCTGATGCCCGGCAGGTACAGAATCGGCGTGGTCCCCGCCGGCGGCGCACCGTCAACCACGCGCGCCTCGATGCAGCGTAGCCATAGCGCCGGCCCGGTGCGCCTTGCCGGGGCATAAGCGCCGAGCAGAAACAGTTCCGGCAGGAGCGCAGAAAGCTCGGGCAGCACCCCTTCCCACAGGCGTTCGGGATCGGTCCACAGCACCGCGCAGGGGGCGACCTGATCACCTGCGGCGTACGACTGGGCGGTGATCCGCAAGGCCGCGACCAGACGTTCTCCGAGAGTTTCACTCATGGCAATGGGTCCTCTGCGCCAAGACTTGCCGCGTGGCAATAATCAGATCCCGCAACTCGGGCCGCAGGGTCTCGATCGTCGTTCCGGCCGCAAGGAGACAGGAGGTCGAGGCTTTAGCCGGTCGACATTGCGCCCCAGCGGCCCTGGTCCGGCTAAAGCCTCGACCTCCAGTGCGTAAAGCCGGGATGGCGGCCGCAACGATGATCAAGGCCGTGAACATTCGATGGTCAGACTCTTGAGATCGAGAACGGCGCCTGCCCTGATACCAATCCAGCGCCGCTCCTCGATCCGCAGGTCTTGGCGGCTGGTATGGACGAAGACGAACTCGCGGGCGGGATAGGCAAGATGAAGACGCCGATAGGCGGCAAAGGCGGCGGCGCCATCGGGACATTTTTCTACCACGGCCATGTCATCGGCGACGAACACCTCCCCGTCCTCATGGAATTGGATCGCCTCAACGACAAGCCAGTCGTTCGGATGCTCGGCTTGAACCTCTGCCCACTTCATTCGTACCTCCAGGCGCTACGATAGAGTTATCGATCTCTTTGGCTTCATTCTGCGGATGTCCGCCCCGCACGCTTGACCGCGTTGCTGTAGTGGCGCCTTGATCATAATTCCGGGCAGCGGCGATCGGTCCGCACAGCGGACCCTACGGGCACGGCGCAAGCCGTAGGGTCCGCTGTGCGGACCAGCGACCTCGCGGTTGGCGCGGTGGCCGGAATCAGGACCAAGGCCGACGCTCCCAGGGCGAGTATCGGGTTCCGTCTCATCGTGCGTAGCGACCCCAACGGGGTCGAACATACCAGCCCAGGGCAACGCCCTGGGATAGCGTCGTCTAATCGGCCTGGCCCTGAAAGGGCGTGACATAACGGCGGAGCGTCTTATGTCACGCCCTTTCAGGGCTAGGCGCCATTAGTATTATGCCTCATACCCAGGGCGTTGCCCTGGGCTGGTATGTCACGCCCCTTCGGGGCTTAGTCAGATCGCAACGCCTTGATTGTATTTCCGGCCAGCGGTGACCGGTCCGCACAGCGGACCCTACGGGCTCAATTTTGTACTCAGTGCGTGCAAAATCTTTGCGTCGGGACAAACCTCCGCAGGCCTCGATCATCACTCCGGCCGCTGGGAGCGCCGCACCCCAGTGCGGCGCGGCCTACCCGCAGCACGCAGCGTCGCGGTCGCCCGCGAGGCCGCGCCGCACTGGGGTGCGGCGCTCCCAGCGTTCGACCCGGGCTCCGCGCGTGCTCTCCCCGGTGCCGGGTGGCGGGATTATGACCAAGGCCGGCGCTGGCCTTGGTCGTCGTTCCGGCCGCAAGGGGACAGGAGGTCGAGGCGTTAGCCGGTCGACATTGCGCCTCAGCGGCCCTGGTCCGGCTAACGGCCATGTGCTGTCTTGGACACCCCGGCGCATGAAAGGGCCGCCGTAGGGGCGGGTTTGAAACCCGCCCCTACATGGTTGCATCGCGGCGGGACCTGGCCATCACGGATGAGTCCGGCCTGACTTTCACGGTAAAGCCTCGACCTCCAGTGCGGAACGCTTCGGCGGCGGCCGGAACGATGATCGAGGCCCCGGCGTGCATGGTTTGCAGCCGCGGCCGTGCCCAAAGTCCCGCTCCAATTGGCGCCCCAACGCGGCGACAATCTGCGCACCGTAGCCAGCCCGCTTGCTTCATGAGGCACTCCTCTCCTTCTGCTGTTTCGTCAGATGTACGTCGTTCACCCGGTCGCCGGTGAAGACATTACCAACGTAGAACCACGGGAACTCGGCCTGGTCGCGCACGGGCTCCTTGCCGCGATCCTTTTCCCACTTGATGTTGGGCTTGGTGCGCAGGATGCCGGCGCCTTTCTTACCCACGTCCGGGGCCAGCATGAAGGGACGGATGTTCATCCGCACACCGTCGTTGAGGTCTGGCTGCCAGCCGATGGCCTGCTGCGACAGCGGTTTCCAGCGGACGAAGAGGTCGTAGGGCGGCTCGCCTTCGAGGATGAGCTTGAGCGTGGCCTGCAATTGCTTGGCGGCCTGCAATTTGGCGTCGCTGCCGGCTTCCCCCGCCTCCACGGCGGCTTGCTGGCGGCGCATCCAATCGCCAAGGTAGGAATAGGTCAGCTTTTCCAGATTGGCCTGGGTGAGCTTGTGATAATTCACCAGCACGCTGAAGCCGCTCTTGTGGCCGTCCCAGAGGTGCCAGATGAAGGGGCGGTGGTGGAAGAGCTTGCAATGCTGCTCGAAGAAGCCGTTGCGCAGCCAGTCTTCCAGCGAGGCGCCGGCGTAACCCGCCTGGGCGAGCAATTCTTCCAACCGGGCGGCGCTCCAATCGGCGCCAAAGGCGCGGGCGAGGAGTTCGCGCAGGCGTTCAGCGGCGGCGGCTTCGCCTTTGGCGGGGCTGATGGGCACGATACCGTCCTCATCCGCCAGCGTTTCCAGTCCATCCGGGTCGAGCGCCGGGCAATCGGGAAAACTGGAACCGGTCTGGCGGGGCCACTGGTAGCCGAGTAGCCGCGCCACGGCGACGTTGAGAGTAGCCAGACCGGGAGTAGCCAGACCGTCCCGGTCTGGGTCTTCTTCAAACCCAGACCGGTTAGTAGCCAGACCGTCCCGGTCTGGGTCTTCTGCAAACCCAGACCGGTTAGTAGCCAGACCGTCCCGGTCTGGGTCTTCTTCAAACCCAGACCGGGACGGTCTGGTTACTTCCCCAGACCGGGACGGTCTGGTTACTTCCCCAGACCGGGACGGTCTGGTTACACTCCCATCAAACAGCCATTGCGTCGGGTCGCTGGAAAAGGGCTTGGGCAATCCGTTCGGATATTTCTCTGCCGCTACCTTTTGCCAGTGTACCAGGTCGAAGGGTACTTTCAACAACGTGTGGTTCGTCACATTTACCTTTTGGTCAATCGCTCGAACCGCTTGGCTAAACTCTGGTGATGAACAGAAGGCCCAAACAGCGGGCAGGTATGCAATGTCTTTCGGAATAACTGCAGCGCAATTCCCATCAAAGATATGGCCCTCATAGCGAGTGACCAACAGTTCACACATTAACGACACACAGATTCCACGCTTTCCCCAAGCTTCAGCCCCGCGTGTTGGACGAATTCCGCTGTTGCCTTTAATCTGCCGAAGTTCCTCAGCAAGTCGCATTAGCGTCCCACGGCCTTGCTCCCATAAAACGACCAGTTCGCAGCCACCAAATTCACACGCCTCGTCAATGGTGCTTTGGACCGGCGACCAGGCTTGAGTAAGAGTCCAGAATTCCCAGAACGACCGGCCAAAGCGGGGAAAATCACCTGTGCCTAACCCCCAATATGAATCAGCGTATTCGTTGAGGAGTGTTCCACGGACGGTTTCGCCAATGACAATTCGCGCATCCGGATTCCGAAGCTGTTCGTGTTGTTCGATTCTGCGCAGGTTACCTTCCAATAATTGTTTTGCTTTGGCATCAGGGTCGGTTTCAACAGCGACATCGAATGCCGCAAATTCATGCGACCTTGTTTGCATCCGACTCGTGAAACCGAGCAGTGCGACGTTCACGACTTCACCACCGATGGTTTCGAAGGCACGCGGGCCGAGTCTTGCCACGGTGTCCCACTGAACTTCTTCAAGCAAACGCTGGCGCAGCTTCTTGTAAGTGCCGAGGAACAACCAATTTTGCGGCGTCACGAGTGCTGTGCTTCCACCTCGCTGGCAAAAATTGAGACTTCGTTCAACAAAGCAAGTGGCGAGGTCAGCTTTGGCTTCGGGATGAACTCGCTCGCAGTAAACCTTGAGCACTTCATCCTGCTTTCCGCGTCCGAGATAAGGCACGTTAGTCGCGACAAGCATGAACTGCCCAGCAAGAATCTCCGCCGCCTTCGCCACCCCGCGCGCCGTCACGGCCATTTCATGCGCGCTATCGTCCTGACTCTCACGCGCCAGCGCCCTTTCCAGCAGCGGCTGGAGCTCATGAAACCCAGCCTCCAGCAAATCCCCCTCACCGGCGCGCGGATCAATGAGGCTGCCCAGCACCGGCGCATTCTGGAACAACCGGTAAAGCCGCTCCATGCCGCGCTGGAGCATCTCGTCGTCGCCGACAATCGCCAGCCAGTCGGATTCGGGGCTGTTGGGCGCGAGGCCGGAGCAGGCCAGATTCATCGCCGGAAGCCGGCAGTGGCCCACGCGTCGCCACGCGGCCAGCGCCAGGTTGAACGCGGCAATCTGGGTGCAGCGGGGGTCGATCTCCAGGCCGAACAGGTTGTCGCGGATGACCGCCGCCACCGCCGCCGCTTCGTCCAGTTCTTCCTCGGCCAAGCGCAAGGCCACCAGTCGCTCGAACATCGCCACCACGAAATGACCGCTGCCCATGCAGGGGTCGAGACACTTGAGTTCTTTCGCGGTTCTTGGCCAGCCGCCGAAGGTGCCGGTAGTAGCCAGACCGTCCCGGTCTGGGTCTTCATCAAACCCAGACCGGGACGGTCTGGTTACTTCCCCAGACCGGGACGGTCTGGTTACTTCCCCAGACCGGGACGGTCTGGCTACTTCCCCAGACCGGGACGGTCTGGTTACTACCCAGCGCCATTTCCAGTCGGGCAGCCCGGCCTTGTCGGGGTTTTCCCAGACGTAGGCAATCTGAAAGCGGTATTCTTTTTCAGAGCGGATGATGTGGTTGTAGGCATCGTGCTGCCAGACATCCCCGGTGCGCCTGAGGCGTTTGTTGATTTCGTGCGCCGTGAAGGATTTCCACGAGTGGATGATCTTGGAGAGGTCGTGGCCCGGGAGCGGTTCCACGATCACATGGACATGGTTGGGCATCACACACCACGAATACAGCGTGTAGCGCTGGCCCTCAAAATGCTGGACAGCCCCGGCCACCAGTTCCGCGATTTCAGGCTGCTTGAGCAGGCACTCGCCATGCCCGGAATCGAGGAACTGCTCGATCCGTTCCGAGTAAAGAAACCCGATTCTGTCCTCCTCTTCGGCAGTCAGCGCGCGGTTGTCCCGTTTGGCGTTTGCGGCGATGTGTTCGCGCTCACGGAGCCATTCTTCGCGTTTCGATAGGGGGACGGAATCTGCCAGCCGGAACGAGACGTGGTAAACGGCATGGTCGCAGATCCAATGCGGGAGATTTTCGCCGGAGTAGATTGCGAGTGACGCTAGGGTAGCCAGACCGTCCCGGTCTGGTTCTTCTGCAAACCCAGACCGGGACGGTCTGGCTACTTCCCCAGACCGGGACGGTCTGGTTACTTTCCCAGACCGGGACGGTCTGGCTACTTCCCCAGACCGGGACGATCCGGCTACTTCCCCAGACCGGGACGGTCTGGCTACTTCCCCAGACCGGGACGGTCTGGCTACTTCCCCAGACCGGGACGGTCTGGCTACTTCCCCAGACCGGGACGGTCTGGCTACTTCCCCAGACCGGGACGGTCTGGTTACAAACCGGAGATATCTCCAGGGGCAGCCGGGCAGCGCGACGGCTTGGCGGAGTTGATCTTCGCTCTGGGCGGTGTCGGCCAGTGCTGGATCTTCCGCCAGCACCTTGCCCGCCCACCAGGCGCCAAGCGTGTTGTCCAACAGAAAGTCCACCATGTAATCCTCGGTGAACAGTTGAGTAACGGCCGGCAGTTCATCCGCGCCGATCTTGTTGCCGGCGGCGTTGACCTGGTCCTTGCGCTCGGCCTGCCAGAATTGATAGCACCAGCCGAGGCTATCAGTGGCGGTGAACACCTCCACCGGCAGACCGGTGACGAGTTGGATGAGTCCCTGGCGGTCTTCCAGGGGGAGTTCCACCCCGCCCGCGGGATCATCCGCGCGGAAGATCTCCGGCAACTCGACGGCGGCAAAGCGCGCCGCGACCGCCCAGGCATCTTTCAGGCCCAGCGAGGGGCCTAGTTCCTCGCAATCGTCCAGCGACACGGAGACGCCGTGTTCGGGCGAGATGAGTAGATCGTTCTCCAGCAGAAAGCGGGCGAACAGCAGCCGATGCCACTGGTCGTAGGCGAGCTTTTCGACCAGATGCTCGATCGCGTAAGCGCCGCGCCGGGTCTGGCTCTCGCCATCGCCCAGTTGCTTGGCCTGCGCCCGGAGTTTGCGGCGGTGTGTGCGCTGGGCCTCGTCCATGTGCCGGTAAGGGTCAGGCTCATGCACGGCCAGGGCTTCAAGCGCCTTGCGGGCGCCGGCCACGGCGAGATTGCGGGCCTCACGGGCCGCACGTTCCAACTGGCGACGCAATGGGGTGGGCAGGCTGCTCATAGGATCACCGGACCCTCTTCGAGTTTGGCTTCCACTTGCAGGCGCACGTCGGTGAGCCACTCGTCGAACTCGTCCATGTTGTTGATGATGGCGCCGGGCAGCACGATGCGCACGGCCTTGGGCGTGGCCAGCTTGGCGGCCTCTTCGAGCGCGCGCGTGAAACGCTGCGGTACGGCGTCGAGCAGGTTGCGCCGGTCGGTCAGGGTGCGGGCGCGCAAGGCGGCGAGGATCTCGTCGTCGGTCCCGATGGTGGCTGCCGACGGCGGCGCGAGCTGGCAGGCCGTGGCAATCGCGGCACGCTGTTCATCCGTCCGGCCGCCCCAGACCGCGGAGGCGGCCAGCCGGGCCTCTCCCACCTGGAAGGCAGCGGCGAGGTCGTCCTGCCATTGACCAAGGGCGCCGCGCAGTGCCGTCGTGAGCTGTTTGGTCAGCTCGGGGACGGGGTCGGGCTCTGCCAGCAAGGTGCGCCCGGTGGTGATGGCGGCGATGGAGAGGGCGCAGGCGTCGGCTTCCGGCAGACCGGTAGCGAAGCGGTGAAATTCGAGCAGGCGTTCCCATGCAGGCCAACGCTTATCGATGGCATCAGCAGCCTTCTTCCATGCGGCGAGCTTGGCAGCGAGCGCGTCCTTCTGCCCGTGGAGCTTGAGTAGTTGCGCATTGCCGCTTAGCAGTTGCAGGTCTCGCAGGTCCTGGACCTCCGGCGTGTCCGGCCGGGGGGCAGCGCCGCCGGCGGATTGCGCCAGGGCCAGCAGCCGGTTCAGGGACTCAGCGGCGGCGGCGGATTCCTTGCCGTTCTGGGTGCTGATGCCGGCCTTCTGGAACAGGGCCTTGAGGTCGAGCCGCTGCTGTACGTCGAGCGGCGGCACATCGACATAGAAGCTGGCGACGCCGACCTGGTTCTGCGGCAGCGAGGCCTGTACGGGCTGGCCGTTATTGGTGGCGCGCAGATTGCCAGCGACCAGCATGACGAGCAGCGCGCCGTCGATGGCATCCTGCGGCCAGCCATAGGGGGCAGCCTTGAAATGCTCGCGCAGATCCTTGCCTTTCTTGCCGGCGCCGACGAGATCCAGCACTCGGCGACAGACCTGGTGCTGTGTGGGGTTACCCGGGTAGCCCACTTGCGCGAGCGCGCCGACATCGCCGCCACGGGCGCGGCTGACGACCTGGCCCCAGTTGGCGTGGTCGGCCTCGGAGAATTTCGGGAACAGCCTCACTAAGGCGCTGTCGGCCGAGTCCTGTACCTTGTCGGCCAGCTCGACGCCGTTGGCCTCCTGCCCGCCGCCAAGAAAGACCTTGGCGCCGCCAATGATGTGACCGAGGAGTTCCGCACTGCGGTGCTGCGCCACCGCCAGATGGGTTTCGACGGCCTTGCGGGCCTCGATGGCCTCGGGCGTGCCGGCCGGACCATGCGCGTCCAGCGTCTCCTGGGCGGCGACCTGGGAGGCAATGGCCTGTCTGAATTCCTCGTGGTGGGCGCGCGGCAGGTGGGCGAAGAGCAGCGGGCTATCGACACCGGCGGCGCGGGCGTCGTTCAGCACCGACTTGTCGTCGTCGCTCCAGCCGTCCCGCACCCAGAGGGTGACTTCGTCGCTGTCGGCGGTGGGCCGACTGGAGGACAGATCGAAGGCGAGTTTGCGTGGCTGGCGCGAGTTGCCCTGCTGCAAAGAGACCGGCTTGAGCGCCTGCCTCAGGCCCTCACGCAGCAGTTCCGAGCGCCGGGAATTGATCCGCTGGTCATCATTGAGTACGGCAGTGCGGCGGCGGTTGAAGTCGTGGGTCCAGAGGGCACCCTCGCGGGTCTGGAGGCGGTATTCGGTTTCCACCGCCATGAGCGCACCGGTCTCGACGAGCTGCTGCAAGTGTTTGGGGATTGCCTGCTCCAACTGCTGACGGTCGGTCTTCAGATCGCTGATGAGCAGGTCCACCAGCGTTGCGGCATCCGCCCGCACGCCGTCGTCGGCGCCCGGGGTGCGGGGCAATTTGCCGATCAGGAAGATCAGGGCGCACAGGCTGGAGCGGAGCTCACCGTCGAGGGTGCCGTCGCGCTGCTTGCGGATGATCTCGTCGTACTCGCGCTCCAGTTCGCCGGAGTTGAGGAGATCGGTGGAAATCTGGTCGTAGATGAAGTCGGCCGGCACCACGGTGCCGACGGGCGCCGCCGCGGTCTGGCGCGTCGCCTCGAAGACGATCTGCAACTGGGAGCGCAACTGCGCCTTGGTGCCGGAGTGATCAGTATTGCGCAGCACCTTCTCCCAGAACCTTCTGCGGGTGGGCAGCAAGGGGTAATCGGCAACGAAGAACTGGTCGTCGTCGTGGGTGGCGGCGAGGCGGGTGTTCTGGAGGTGACGGGCCAGCTCGCCTTGGTTGGCCTCCAGGCACTTCGCGATTGTTGATTCTTGCTCGGGTTTCTTGCGCAGGACGGTCTTGCGAATGACGCTTTCGACGTCGGTGTCGGAGAGTTGCACCTTGACCGCGAAGCGGGCCTGCAGCCGTTGCAGCGTGGGTGTGGCACTGTGCAGCGCGGATTGGCCAGTGCCCACCAAGAGCAGGCGACTGCCAAGATCGGTGCAGACATGTTCGGCGATTTCCTGAACGTCGTTCGCTCGCTGAATCTTCTCGCCGATGAACTGCTGGATCTCGTCCACTACCAGCAGGGTGCAGGGAAGCTGGCCGCCGCCCCCGAAGATCTGCTTCACGATCTCCAATGCGTCATCGACGGTGGGGGAGTTGTTGTCTTTGAACTGGTCGCGAATGGCCGCTTGGGCGTTGGCCGCGGTGGCGTACTTGGGCTCGGCACTGACAAGCGCGTCGGCCAGGGGGACGGAGAGCTTCAAGCTGAGGACTTCGCGGGCGAGCTGACGATTCTGCTGCTGGAGGGCCGCCTCGACCTTGGCTTGCAGCCCGGTTGAGCGCAGCCAGAGGATGAACCTGGCCTGCGCAAGGTTCTCCGGCAGGCCGGCGGCGCGCAGCAGCAGTTGGATGAACGCCAGGCGGACGTTGTCCATGGAGCCCGCGCCGAGCGTGCCCGCCGCGGCGCGCAAACCACCCAGTGGCTTGCTGCGATTGGTCAATTCGATGAGCAGATCGGAGATTTCCGCCGGCAGCGTCACCAGCGAGCGGGCGGTGGCACCATCGGCAAAGAGGTAATCCTCCCAGAGGTAACGCAGCACCTTGACGAGATGGGATTTGCCGCTGCCGAAAAAGCCGCTGACCCAGACCGCCTTCTGCTCTTCGCGCCCCAGTCCAGCGAGGAACGCCTTGAGGATGCGCTCCATCCCGCGCGCGTATTCACCATCGCAGACAAAGTTCTGCAGCTCGAAGCGGAGCGTCTTGATCTGGCCCGGGTCGTGCCCGATTTCGGAGACCTTCGAGACGCCGTTGTTGAGCAGCTCAAGGGTGGTGGGATCACGGAAGTAGAGCGCGCGGTTCGTCACGGGTTGATGAAGCTCTCGGCTGAGGTAATGGGAACGGCCATGTAGTTGAAGCCGTCGCGGGCGTCCATGAAACGATAGACATTGCCGGCGTATTCGCCCGGGAAGAGCACCAGCAGGCGACCGCGAACGCAGTCTTCGACCCGCTCGATCAGGCTGGACACCCGCATGAAGTCGAACAGCGTCGCCAGCCCGGTGACCGCCACGACGCCGGCGGCATTGACATCCTCACCGGCCCAGGCCTGACGCACCCGCTCGACGGCCAGGTCTTCGAGTTCGCTGTTGGCGCTGAACTGCTCCGGCTCGGCGAAGATGGCTTCGCGATACTCATGGGCCGCGATCCATTGCGGCAGCAGGTCGGTGAGGTCGACAGCGGCCCAGCCGTGGTTTGCTTCCAGCGTGAAGGCTTCGAACTGCGGCAGCCGTGCCCGCACCCGCCGTTCTTCCGGCGGCGGATATACCGCAAACCAGACCCGCTGCTTGCCCGAGGTGTGGGCAGCCCAGGGCAGGCGCACCTGGCGGGCGTAGTTGGAGAGGAGGCGGTCGATGGCGTTCATGATGGCTCGAGGTGGAATTGCGCGAGCAGCGGGAAGCTCAGTTCAACGACTTCGCCCACCGCGCGCAGGTTGAGCAGTCCGGCCCGATGGGCTTCCAGGCCCATGACCCTGGCCCGGTCGGCAGTCAGATCGAGGAGCGCGCACCAGGGATTGGAAAATACCGCCGCACCGTGGTAGCCGGCGATACTCCCCAAGAACAAGGCCAGGGTGACGGCCGCTACTGTCGGCTTGACGCGCCGGCGGGTCTTGTTCGCGTGACCGATGAGGTGCCCGGACTGGGTCCAAGAGGAGGCGGCATTGCGTGCGACCCGGTTCCGGCTCGGTTCTGAATACTGATCTGGAAACGCGGTTTCCAGTGCTTGTGCCAGGCTGGCCGTTTCAACTCGTTGGCCCTGCGTTGCGTCCATGACCTTTGGGGTGGTGGCCCGGAACAGTGGATCACGCGCCCAGGCCACCTGAACGGCCAGCAGTGGCAGGCCCGCGGCGTCGCTGGTGTGAAGCTTGCGCAGGAGTCCGAAAATGGGTCTGGCCTCGTCGAGCGCGTATAGCTCGCGCAAGTGACGAAGCGATTTTTGCCTGGTACTGTCCGTGTCCTTGGCCAGCACGTTGCGCTGAAGAATGGCCTCGCGGTAATCGGCGGCACTGGAGCCGACGGCAACCGCCGCCAGCACCGCGGCAAGCTCTGTCAGCATCATGGTCCGGCTGATATGCGCCCCGCCGGGAGAGAACTTGAGGCCGAAGGTCTCCAACGCTCGGGCGGTCGCGGGAAAGCCAGGTGAAAAGAGGCTGCTGGCTTGCACTATTCCTCGCCGGTGACAGAAACAGGAGAGCGGGGAGAGTTTACGCGCGATGCCTGCGAGCACACCCCCGCCAGATGACGCCCAGCCGGCCCTGCCCACCGACCAGGGCAAGGCCGCGGCCACGCCGCCAAGCACTCCCGTGGTGGCGCCGCCGCCCCGCGACCCCGCAAGTCCACAGAGGTCGGTTGCGTGTTCGCGAGGCTGGAGCGGGGTCGGCAGAACAAACCCTCAGGCCTTGCCGCTGGGGTCAGGGGCTAGAGCGCGATGCCGGGGAGCGGCGGGACTCCGATCAGCCAGGTGTGGGCCCAGAAGAGGAACACGCCATAGACCGCGAGGCCCGCGACGATGGCGATCAGGTCGTTGAGCTTGCCGGGTGGAGCGCCCTGGACCGGCGTGGCGACGCGGTAGTTGAGCGAGAGGCGGTCGGCCACGGCCCAGATGAGGAAGGACCAGAACAGGAGCACGTCCGCCAGGTTGCCGTTGCTGAGCAGGTGGGCGATGGCCCAGAGGGCGACGGCGACGAGGGTCGGGTGCACGACGGCACTCTGGATGCGCCCGGGGAGATAGGTGGCGAAGAGCAGCGGGAAGACCGGGACCATGACCAGCAGGCTCAGGTGCCGCGCCCAGATCGCCGGCTCATACATGGGGACGGGATCGACCCGGGCCAGCGAGTAGCCGAAGACGATGAGGATGAAGCCCAGGAGGCTGACGATCGCGACGAAGCCGCCCCAGCGGTGCTCGCCGACGACGCCGATCAGGTTGGCGCGCGTCTTGGGCATGAGAAAGGCGAGTGAATGAGCGGTGATGAAGAGGAAGAGTCCAAGGAGCAGGATGAGCATGGTTGGTTTCCAGTGGTGTGAGTGTTCGGGACCGCGGGCGCGGATTCGCGGCTGGCGGTCCGCGCCCGGGCTTGGGACAATGCTACCGGAAGCGGCCCCCCGATGTCCCCCGGGCGCCCCGCCCCGCGACCCGCAAGACCCGGGGCAGCGGTGGCCGCCGGCACCGCGGAGCGCCTCGGGCGGCGACGGAGCCGGCGCCATACCTCTGTTTTATTTGCGTTCCGGTGCCTGGCGCCGCGGATGCATCCCCTTTTCCTGGACCAACCAGTCGGGCGCGGCCCGGGAGACCCAAGCATGTGGCGTCGAATACTCGCGGTCCTCATCGCCCGCAATCGGGAGTTCTACCGGGACCGCGCCGGTCTGGGCTGGAACATCTTCATGCCCATCCTGATGGTGCTGGCCTTTGCCTTCATCTTCAGCGGCGACCCCCAGCCCCAGTTCAAGGTCGGGGTGTTGACGGCGGACGGGGCCTTGCCGGTGCCGGCGAGCGGCTTCCTGGCCTTGAAGCACATCCAATTTGTCCCGCTGGTCGACCCGGAGGCGGCCGTCACCAAGGTGGATCGCCACCAGCTAGATCTGCTGATCGACCCGGGCGCCGCCCCGCCGCTCTATTGGGTGAACCTGGAGTCACCGCGCGGCTACCTGGCCGAGCGCCTGCTGCTGGGGGCGTCGGGCGGGGCGGCGGACGGGGGGACGGTGCCGGAGCGCCGCACCTTGAGCGGTGCGGCCGTCAGCTATGCCGACTGGGTGCTGCCCGGGGTGCTGGCGATGAACCTGATGTTCTCCAGCCTCTGGGGCGTGGGCTGGGTGATCGTGCGCTACCGCAAGAACGGGGTCTTGCGGCGGCTGAAGGCGACGCCGCTGTCGCCCTTCGAGTTTCTGGCCGCGCAGGTGCTGTCGCGCCTGCTGGTGGTGATGAGTGCCAGCCTGGTGGTGTACCTGGGTGCGGACCTGGTGCTCGACTTCCCCATGCGCGGGTCCTACCTGGCCCTGGTCCTGATCTATGCCGCCGGGGCCCTGTGCCTGATCAGCCTGGGGCTCATCGTCGCCTCCCGGCTACGGACCGAGGAACTGGCCGACGGCATCCTCAACCTGATCTCCTGGCCCATGCTGTTGCTGTCCGGGGTCTGGTTCTCCATGGAGGGTACCAGTGCGGCGGCGCGTCTGGTGTCCGGCCTGTCGCCCCTGACGCACCTGGTGGATGCGGCGCGCCGCATCATGATCGACGGGGCCGGGGTGACCGAGGTGCTGCCCCAGATCCTGCTGCTCGCGCTCCTGGCCCTGGGGTTACTGAGCCTGGCCGCCTGGCTGTTCCGGTGGGAGTAGTCCCGGGGATGGATGAGCACGGTGCCGGGGCGCTCGCGATGGCGTCGCGGTCCGGAAACCTGTTCACCGCTGCACCGGCGCCCGTGGCCGGTGAGGTCTTTGAAGACCTGGTGTGCTTCGATCCGCGGCGGGGGCCGCCCGGGGGGCAGGTGCGCATCGAGCGCATCGTCAGCAGTGCGAGCCCGGAGCCGGTGCTCTATGACCAGCCGCACGACGAGTGGGTAGTGCTGCTTCAGGGCCGGGCGCGGCTGTGGCTGGCCGGGGAGGACCGGGACCTGCGCCCCGGGGACTATCTGTTCATCCCGGCACACACCAGGCACCGGGTCTTGGAGACCACCGCCCAGCCACCCTGTGTGTGGCTGGCGGTGCATCTGGGTGAGCCGGATGGCTTGCCCTCAGACGGTCTCCTCCCGCCGACCGACCTCCCAATTGCATTGGTCGATCAGGGCCTCGACGGCGCGGGCGATACGGACCTGGGACCTTAAGCGAAACTGGAGTCCGCGCTCCCAGTGTTCGGCGGCCTCATCGGCCAGGAGCGGCAGCCCTTGTCGGCACAATTCCCAGACGGCCTGTGTTTGTGTGAATGTCATGATGACCTCCTCCGGCGTTATTTTAGGATCGGGGACAGTCCCCCCTCGGTGTTCCATCGCGGTGCGACAGCGCCGGGCTGGGCCCGGCCGGTCGCGGTGCGGAAATGCTGCTCAACAACAACACCCCGACGGCGTTTCGACCGTGCGACGGACAGTCGGAGCATACTCCGTATTTCTACGCTATGCAGCGCCAAAATGCGTTTGGTTGACTTGGAGCAATGTGATGCCGGATTGACCTTGCGCCGTGTCAACTTGAGCGTCGATTCCACGTTGTCCAGCCGGGAGTGCGGGATTGCGCTGGGCGGTCTCTCGCGGCGCCAGGTCCCGCGTCGCCGCAAGCGGCGTGGACCGGCCGGGCGGGGATCCGGGGCGGTGAACCCGGGGTCCACCTCAGGTGGGCAGTAGCGCCCTCACCGTATTGGGCAGGTGGTCACGCACCACCTGGGCGAAGGCCTCCAGGGCGGCGCGGCGGGGGAAGCTGCGCCGGAAGTACAGTGAGATCCGCCGGTAGGCGTCCGGCAGGGCCAGGGGGCGGGCGATGATGCCGCTGTCGGTCATCCAGCCGCCGCGGATGGTCAGGGCCGGGACCAGGGTGCAGCCGAAGCCGGCGCCCACCAACTGGAGCAGGGTCTCGAGGCTCGCGGCCCGCAGGTCCGCCATCTCGCCGTGGTTGGGGCGCTCGACCAGGCGGCAGACCTCCAGCACCTGGGTAGTGAGGCAGTGGCCGTCGGCAAGCAGCAGCAGTTCGAGCGATTCCAGATCAGCGCCTTCGATCTCGTCCTTCTCGTAGAGTGGGTGGTTGCGCGGGTGCGCGAGCCAGAAGGGCTCGTCGAACAGGGGCAAGGACTCCAGGTCCATGTCGTCGGGCGCGGTGGCGAGCAGGGCGGCGTCCAGTTCGTGCCGATGCAGCCGCCCCAGCAGGGACTCGGTGATCTCCTCGGAGAGCACCAGGCGCAGCTTGGGGTAGGCGCGTTTGAGCGGCACCAGCACCAAGGGCATCAGGTAGGGGCTCAGGGTCGGGATGGCGCCGATCCGCAGAGGGCCGGACAGCGGGTCCTGATAGGCGCGGGCGACCTGCTCGATGCTGTCGGCCTGCTCGACCGCCAGGCGGGCATGGGCCAGGATGGTCGTGCCCACCGGGGTGACCTCCACCGAGCGGTTGGTGCGCTCGAAGATCACCACCCCCAGTTCGTCCTCCAGCTTCTTGATCTGGCCGCTCAGGGTGGGTTGACTGACAAAGCAGCGCTCGGCGGCCCGTCCGAAATGGCGGGTCTCGGCGACGGCGAGGATATATTTGAGGTCGCGTAGATTCACCCGGGCATGATAGACCAATTCTTGCGGAAGAAAACCGCGTATGGTGGGCCGGGACGCACGCGAAACCGTGTTCTAAGCCGTCGTCGACCGCTGCACGGTGCCCGGCACCGGGGTGGCGGCCGGGTCGGCGTGAGCCTGTCGGGCGCGGTCAGCCCCGGACCCGTCTGCCGGCGTTTCCGGGGCGAGCCGTGCGCAACGCGCATGAACGAGCGAGTCAATCAGGAGAACCATCGATGAATATGCTGGACCAATTGAAGACCATGACCACGGTCGTGGCGGATACCGGGGAGGTCGCGGCGATCGCCGCCTATCTGCCCCAGGACGCGACCACCAATCCCTCGCTGCTCCTGAAGGCGGCGCAACTGTCGCAGTACCGCGCCCTGGTGGAGGATGCCGTGGGCTTCGGCCGGGAGCGCGGCGGTGCCGACGCGGCGGCCCGGACCCGCTGGACCATGGACCGGCTGGCGATCAACTTCGGCGTCGAGATCCTGAAGATCGTCCCGGGCCGGGTCTCGACCGAGATCGACGCGCGCCTGTCGTTCGACACCGAGGCGACCATCCGCCGGGCCGAGGGCCTGGTCGAACTCTACCAGTTGGCCGGCATCGATCCCGCCACCCGGGTCCTGTTCAAGGTCGCCTCCACCTGGGAGGGCATCCGCGCCGCCGAGCGCCTGGAGGCCCGCGGCCTGCACTGCAATCTCACGCTGCTGTTCAGCTTTGCCCAGGCCGTGGCCTGTGCCCAGGCCGGGGTGACGCTCATCTCACCCTTCGTCGGGCGCATCCTGGACTGGTACAAGAAGGACCAGCAACTGGCCGGCTACCCGGCGGACCAGGACCCGGGGGTGCGCTCGGTGACCCGGATCTACAACTATTTCAAGCGCCATGGACATGAGACCGTGGTCATGGGGGCGAGCTTCCGCAACGTCGAAGAGATCCTGGAACTGGCCGGCTGCGACTACCTGACCATCGCCCCCAGCCTGCTGGCCGAACTGGCGGGGTTGGACGGCACCCTGGAGCGCAAGCTCGACGCCGTCCGGGCGCGGTCCATGGATATTCCCCGGGTGAGCTACGACGAGCACAGCTTCCGCTGGGACCTGAACGAAGACGCCATGGCCACCGAAAAGCTCGCCGAGGGCATCCGCCAGTTCGCCGCCGACACCCGCAAACTTGAGCAGTTCGTGCAGGAGGTTGGTCGCGGGGGCTAGACGGGAGCCGGGGCGTCCCGCCCCGGCCTTCATCCCGCGCTCAGGTCCCCGCCACCCGGTCGTAATAGCGCGCCCGGTAGATCAGTCGCGGCACCGCGCCATCGTTGAAGCGCGTGCGGGTGTGCAGGACATTGTTGCAGATCAGGCCCCAGCCGGACTCCAGACGCCCTTCCAGGTGCCAGGGGCCGGGCGTTTGCAGGACCCGCTTGAGGCACTCGACGGCCGCCGTGGTCAGCGGGTCGTTGCGCCAGACGATGTTGCGGGCGCGGTCGGTGTAGCGCATGTGCAGGCGCCCGTCCGGGCGGACCGAAAAGACCGGGCCGGACGCCTCCGGGCGCAGTTCGGTCCCCCCGTCGGCGCCCTCACCCTGGTTGGCGGGGATGGTCATGCACGCCGGGTGCATCAGTGCCTCGATGAACTGCGGGTCCTGGTCGCGGACCAGGCAATAGACGACCTCGTGGTCCAGGAGGGCGTTGGCCCCGCCCACGGCGGCCGGATGGACACAGTGGAGCAGCAGGCCGTGGATCTGGCGCTCCGGCCGGTTGTAGTAACCGTCGGTGTGCCAGGCGATGGGGCGGTCGGTGTAGGGGATGTAGCGGGCGTGGCCGGCGTCGGTCTGGACCTTGAGCGAGGTGATGGCATCGGCGTCCGCGCCGGGATTGTGGTCGAGGCGGTGCAGGCCGAAGCGCGCACCCAACAGGGCCGGAATGGCCTTGTCCGGGTCCTCGCCGGTCGGCCCGACATAGATCGCCATGTTGGCGCGGCGACAGCGTTCCAGGATGGCCCCGTGCTCCGCCGCGCTCAGGTCGCGCGGGTTGCGGACGGTCACGATGAGATCGGCGAGCCGGGTCGGCGCCGCGGCGAGGCGTGCGTCGCGCCAACGCCGGTAGGCGTCCGGGTGCGTGAGGGTGAAGGGTGAAGCGGGCGCAGAGAGGGTGCTGGTCATCAAGTGCTCTTCGTGTTCAGCCGCCATTCATGCCCACGGCGACCAGCGCCAGTCCCGGCACCAGGTCGGCCTGGAGGTCGGCCAGGGATTCGAGCCCGACGGCGATCCGGATCAGGCCCTCGCCGATCCCGGACGCGGCGCGCTCCTCCGGGCTCAGCCGCCCGTGGGTGGTGCTGGCCGGGTGGGTGATGGTGCTCTTGGTGTCGCCCAGGTTGGCGGTGATGGACAGGAGCCGCGTGGCGTCGATCAGGCCCCAGGCACCGGCGCGCCCGCCCTGCACGTCGAAGGCGACGATGCCGCCGCCGCCGCGCTGTTGCGGGCCGACCAGGTGGTGCTGGGGGTGGTCCGGGCGGCCCGGGTAGTAGACGCGCGCGACCCCGGGCTGGACGGCGAGCCAGTCGGCGAGTGCCGCGGCACCGCGCGAGTGCGCCTCCATGCGCAGTTCCAGGGTCTCCAGGCCCTTGAGGAAGACCCAGGCGTTGAAGGGGCTCAAGGTCGGTCCGGCGGTGCGCAGCACGCCGTAGACCTCCTCACCGACCCGTTTGCGGTCGCCCACCACGGCACCGCCGACGCAGCGGCCCTGCCCGTCCAGATACTTGGTGGCGGAGTGGATGACGAGATCCGCGCCCAGCTCCAGCGGGCGTTGCAGGGCCGGGGTACAGAAGCAGTTGTCCACCACCAGCAGGCAGTTGCGGCGCCGGGCCAGCTCCGCCAGGGCGCGCAGGTCCACCATCTCGGTCAGGGGGTTGGACGGGGTCTCGCAGAACAGCAGGCGGGTCTCGGGGCGGATCGCGGCATCCCAGGCGGCCAGGTCGCCCAGGGTGCAATAACTGGTGCCGATCCTGAAGCGGCTCAGATACTTGTTGAACAGCAGCGTCGTGCTGCCGAAGAGGCTGCGCGAGGCCACGAGATGGTCCCCGGCCTGCAGCAGGGCCATGCACACGGCCAGGATGGCGGCCATGCCGGAGGCGGTGGCGACGCACGCCTCGCCCCCCTCCAGGGACGCCAGCCGCTCCTCGAAGGCGCGCACCGTGGGGTTGGTGAAGCGCGAGTAGATGTTCCCGGGGCTCTCGCCGGCGAAGCGCGCCGCCGCCTCCGCGGCGCTCGCAAAGACGAAGCTGGAGGTGGTGAAGATCGGCTCGCCGTGCTCCCCCTCGGCGGTGCGCCGGTGCCCGGTGCGCACGGCACGGGTGGCGAAGCCGGCCTGGGCCGGGTCGAAGCGGCTGCCGGTGTCGGCGTCGGTTGCGGGTTCAAGCGGAGTTGTGCAGGTCAATGACGGTCTCGTTGTGCCGGGAGCGGTCCTCCTTGGCACTATCGTTGCGGTTGGCCTCCAGGTGCTGGAGGTACTCCGAGGTAACATCCCCGGTCACATAGTCCCCGTCGAAGACGGAGCAGTCGAAGCGGTCCGCATGGCTCTTGCCGCGCTTCTGGACCGCCTGGATCAGGTCATCGAGGTCCTGGTAGATGAGCCCGTCGGCGCCCAGGAAGTCCGCGACCTCGCCCACAGTGCGCCCGTGGGCCACCAGTTCGACCGCCGATGGCATGTCGATGCCATAGACGTTGGGGAAGCGCACCGGGGGGGCGGCGGAGGCGAAATAGACCCGGTTGGCCCCGGCCTCCCGGGCCATCTGGATGATCTGCTGGGAGGTGGTGCCGCGCACGATGGAATCGTCCACCAGGAGGACATTCTTCTTCTTGAACTCCAGGTCGATGGCGTTGAGCTTCTGGCGCACCGAGCGCTTGCGGACCTTCTGGCCGGGCATGATGAAGGTGCGCCCGATATAGCGGTTCTTGATGAAGCCTTCCGTGTAGGGCAGGCCCAGGTGATTGGCGAGCTGCAGGGCGGCGGTGCGGCTGGTATCCGGGATCGGAATGACGACATCGATGTCGTGGCTCGCCCACTCGCGCCGGATCTTGGCGGCGAGCCGCTTGCCCATGCGCGAGCGCGCCTTGTGTACCGAGATGTTGTCGATGATGGAGTCCGGCCGGGCCAGGTAGACAAACTCGAAGATACAGGGCGAGAGCAGCGGCGTGTCCGCGCACTGATGGGTATAGAGGGTGCCGTCCACGGTGATCAAGACCACCTCCCCCGGGGCCACGTCGGCCACCAGGGTAAAGCCCAGCGTGTTCAGGGCCACCGACTCCGAGGCGATCATGTACTCGGTGCCCTCGTCGGTCTCGCGCCGGCCATAAATCAAGGGACGGATGCCGTAGGGGTCGCGGAAGCCGAAGACGCCGAAGCCCGGGATCATGGCGACCGCGGCGTAGCCACCACGACAGCGCCGATGCACCCCGGCCACGGCCCGGAACACGTCGTGCTCATCGATGCGCAGTTTCCCCTGGGTCTGCAACTCGTGCGCAAAGACGTTGAGCAGCACCTCGGAGTCGGAATCGGTGTTGATGTGACGCAGGTCATCGACAAAGAGGTCGCGCTTCAAATCCTCGGCATTGGTGAGGTTTCCGTTGTGGGCCAGCACGATGCCGTAGGGGGAGTTGACATAGAACGGCTGGGCCTCGGCGGAGCCGGTCGCCCCGGCCGTGGGGTAGCGGACGTGGCCGACCCCCATGCCGCCGCGCAACTGAATCATGTTGCGGGTGCGAAAGACGTCCCGGGCCAGGCCGCTGTCTTTGCAGAGGTGGAGTTTGTCACCCTCGCAGGTCACGATCCCGGCCGCGTCCTGACCCCGGTGCTGGAGCACCAACAGGGCGTCATAGAGCGACTGATTGGCCGGACCCTTGCCGACGATGCCGACGATACCGCACATAGGGACCTCACTCGGGTGTCCGCCGCGGGCGGACACCGAAGGATGGGGAACCAACTAAAGTAACCGAGAACCAGGCAAGCCGCAACGCTCGGCGACGGGATCAGGGGTGTCGCACCGAGAATCCGGCAGGGTTGTGGGCGGATCCCGTAGGGCGGAACGCGCAGCGGTTCCGCCAGCGCCAGCGTCGGCGCAATGGCGAATCGCCCTACGGCAACCGCCCCACGGCAAGCGCAGGGGCACCGCCGTGCGGTACCGTGAAAGTCGCGCAGCGACGCTGTGGGAGCGGCTTCAGCCGCGACGAGACCTCGCGGGTTACCCGTGCGTCGCGGGTCACCGCCTCTGCGTCTCTGCGTGAACCCTCTTAAAGAATCTCACGCAGAGGCGCAGAGACGCAGAGAAGAAACACGAAAGTCGGGTTACCGTGAAAGCCGCTCGCACCCGGGGCTTTCAGGTCTTGGGGCGGAGCCCCCCTTGGAAGATCATCAGCGCACCTTCGGCACGCCGCGCCGCGGCCTGGGACCAATCAGGTCCTCCAGGCTCTGGGCCTCGAAAATCCCCTCCAGCCAACCGTCCAACTGATCGATTGCGGCCTTATCCAGACGCAGGACGGCCCACCGGGGCAGGGCACCGAAGCGGCGCTTCAACTGTCGCTTCAGTCCGTCGGCCTTGCCCTCCGCCTTGCCCTCGGCCTTGCCCTCGGCCTTGCCCTTAGCCTCGCCATCGGCTTTGCCGACGGCTTCACCCTTGGCAAAAATCTCCTGATAGGCGCGTGTTTGTTCCAGTGGAACCAGTACCGGCAACATGATGCGCAACTCCTCGTTGGTGAGTAGTGGAAACCGCTCCATCAGCAAAAATTCGAGTATCCGTTCCAGAGTGGCGCGGACCGGCGGCGCCACGGCCGCCGTCCGGATCAACTGCCAGGCCGCCGGGGCGCGGACCCGCAGGTCCTCGGCGCGCGGGATGATCAACGGGACCAGGGCCGCGACATAGGGGTTGTCCGGCTCGCGCTCCAGCCACGCCGGTAGAATCTCGTCGAGATACGCGACCGAGCACAGGGGCGGCCCGACGCCCGGCGGCAACCCGGGATCATCGCCCGCGCGCAGTCGGTAGGTCGGGTTAGGCGCGCGCGGCACGAATTCGCGTTTTAGCTGAGAGGCTTATCGCGCGCCGTAACCCGACAGCGGGGGCGCCTGTCGGGTTACGGCGCGCACGGGCACCGCGCTCCGACGCGATCCCATCTGGGCGCGCCTAACCCGACCTACAAGACTGATGTGGTGGCCGAGATCCGGGTACGTTGTCGTTGTCGTTGTCGTAATCGAATAATCCGACCACGATTACGACAACGACAACGACGCCCGGTCCGTGAGAACGTCCGGTCGCTGTAGCTGTAGGATGCGAAACACCTCGGCGCCGGTGGCGAGGTATTCATAGATCGATGGATCGGTCTTCATGTCGCGCTGTCCGCTGCCGGCCATGGCCTTAAGGATAGCCCAATCAGAGGCCCGGTCCGGCCCGTGGGGATGGCGTCCGAGTCGTCGGACAAGGCGCCCCGCCAAGGCTGAAGCCTTGGACTCCGGGGGCCGGGGCACCCAGCGCGTGGCGGCACGCACCGGCGCCGCGCCGGGAGTCGACCCGGGCCGCCGGGAGGTGCGCGGGGGTCCGGGCCGGTGCGACCCGGGCGCCGCCCGCTCACACCTTCTTCAACTGCTCCTGAATCGATGGTGGGACCAGGCTCAGGAGCCAATCGGCGGCCTGTCGGCTCTGCGCGATGGTCGTTGACTCCTGCCACCAGGGCTCGTCGGCGATGGGGGTCAGACCCGCCAGGAAGACCACCATGGCCACCAGCACCACACCCCGGGCCCCGCCGAACACCAGCCCCAGGGCCCGGTCGAGCCAACTGAGACCGGTCTTGTGGATCAAGGCGCTCAGCAGGGCCCCGAGCAGCGCCCCCAGGATCAGCACCAGCAGCACCAAGACGATGAAGGCCACGCCCAGCCGCACGCCCGGCTGGGCGATGTAGGGGGTCAGGGCCTCGGCGACCGGCTTGTGGTAGAGATAGCCGACCCCCACCGCCGCCAGCCAGACCGCCAGCGACAGGACCTCGCGGATCAGACCACGCGCCAGTCCGACCAGGGCGGACAAAAAGATGACCGCGATCACGGCCGTATCGATCCAGTTCATATCGGTTCCCCGGCGCGGGCGCGCTTGCTGGCCTTGGTAACGAATCGGAAATAAGTTGAACAACGACCACCCTCGCTGTCGTTGTCGTAATCGTTGTCGTAATCGATCCCTTTGAACGGCGCCGAGGGAAACCGCAGGGGAGCCGACATGATTTCTTCGATTTCGATTACGACAACGACAACGACAACGACAACGAAGACGCAGAGGGCGTCCCCTGATCGACAGTTCTAGGGATAGCTCTTGATCAAGGGCTCGACCTTGTGTTTCTCACGCAGGCGGGCGGCCGTCTGCTCGGCCCGGGCACGATCCAGTTCCGGGCCCACCTTGACCCGGTAGAAGATCCTGCCGTTCACCTCCGCCTTCTCGATGAAGGCCGCAAAGCCACCCGCGCGCAGTTTGCCCTCCAGTTCCGCGGCGCCCTCGGCGTTCGGGATGCTCGCGACCTGGATCACCCAGGAGGGCATCGCGGCGCCGGCAGCCCGGGGCGTTGCCGCGTCCGGACCCGCGGCCGGCTTACCCGAGGCCGGGTTCGGCAGCGGGTTCGGCACCGGTTTGGCCGGCTTGCCCGGTGCCGGGTCCGCGGCAGGCTTTGCCACCGGGGGCGCACCAGCCCCATCCGCGCTCGCGGGGCGGCCGGAGACACCGGGCGTCGGCGCGCCGGCGGGGGGCAGCGGCAAGGGCTGGGAGACCGTCGCCGCGGAGTCCGCCAGGCCCCCGACGCCGGAGTCCGCGGGCCCCAGGAAGACCTCGGTCTGCACCTCCGGGGCGAAGGCCGGCGGGCGCGGAATGGACTGTTGGATCGGCGGCAGGCTGTCCAGCGACTCGGGCTCGAACAGCATGGGCACGAAGATCACCGCCAGGGCGACGATCACCACCGCCCCGATCAAGCGTTTTTTGGCACCTTCTCGCATCACGCCTCAACTCCGCGGGCCGTGCCGAGCGGCACGGACCGTCAATGGGTGTCAGTCGGAAAGTATACCAGCAAGGGGAGACTCACTCGCCCCTGACGATCAGCGCCTCGCCCACCGTGGTAAAGGAGCCAAAGACGAGCAGCACATCCCCCGCGGCGGACTCGGCCAGGGCGGCGTCCAGCGCCGCCGCGACCCCGGGGAGCACGCGCGCGCGGCCCTCCGGCAGGACCCCGTGCAGCCGCTGCGCCAGGAGCGCCGCGGGCATGGCGCGGGCATCCCCGCTCGCCGTCAGGTACCAGGTGTCCACCAGCGGGCACAGCGGCGCGGCCACCGCCTCGGGCTCCTTGTCGGCCAGCACCCCGAACAGCGCCCGCACCTTGCCCGCACACTTGAAGCCGCGCAGATTCTCCGCCAGGGCCAGGGCGGCCTCCTGATTGTGGGCCACGTCCAGGATCCAGGTGACCTCCCCCGGCAGCACCTGGAAGCGCCCCGCCAGCCGGGCGCGCCCGAGCCCGGCGCGGATGGCGGCGACCGGCAGCGGCAGCCGGCCCCGCAGGTCACGCAGGGCAGCAACGGCGGCCGCCGCGTTATGGTGCTGGAAGCTGCCGCGCATGGCCGGGGTCGGCAGCGACAGGCGCTCCCCGCCCGGCCCTGACCAGACCCAGCCGCCGCCCTCGGGGGCACCCTCCCAGCCCAGTTCCCGGCCGACCTGGAGCACCCGCGCGCCGCACGCCTGCGCCGCCGCGCGCAGGGCCGCGGGGGCGTCCGGCTGCCCGATGATGGCCGGCCGGCCGGCGCGGAAAATCCCCGCCTTCTCGCCGGCGATGGCGTCCAGGGTGTCGCCGAGCCAGGCGCAATGATCGTGGCCGATGGAGGTCACGATCGCGCAATCCGCATCGATCAGGTTCACCGCGTCGAGCCGCCCGCCCAGCCCCACCTCCAGGATTACGAGATCCGGCGCGGCGCGCACGAAGAGGTCCAGGGCGGCCAAGGTGCCGAACTCGAAAACGGTGAGCGGGACCTGACCGCGGGCGCGATCGACGCGGGCGAAGGCCTCGCACAAGGCCTGATCCGTGGCCGCGACGCCGCCGATGCGGACCCGCTCGTGGTAGCGCAGCAGGTGCGGTGAGGTGTAGCAGCCCGTGGTGTAGCCGCCCGCCTCCACCATGGCCTCGATCAGGGCGACACAGGAACCCTTGCCGTTGGTACCCCCGACCGTGATGACCGGGCAGGCCAGCGCGGCGGGGCCCAATCGGGACCAGACCTCCCGCACGCGCTCCAGACCGAACTCCATCCGGTTCGGCGTCAGGGTAGCCTGCCAGGCAAGCCATTGGTCCAGGGTCCACAGCTCAGTCGGATGCATGGTCACTGGGGAAATCGATCCTCGTGTCAATGTCGCGCCCGCCGCATCAGGATAGCGAGCAGGTCGCTCAGGCGCTCGCGCAGGTCGCGGCGGTCGACGATCATGTCGAGCGCCCCCTTCTCCAGCAGGAACTCGCTGCGCTGGAAGCCCTCGGGGAGTTTCTCACGCACCGTCTGCTCGATGACGCGGGGCCCGGCGAAGCCGATCAGTGCCCCGGGCTCGGCGACATTGAGGTCGCCGAGCATCGCCAGGCTGGCCGAGACGCCGCCCATGGTCGGGTCCGTCATCACCGAGATGAAGGGCAGGCCGCGCGCCCGCAACTGCCCCAGGGCCGCGCTGGTCTTGGCCATCTGCAACAGTGAGAACAGGCTCTCCTGCATCCGCGCCCCGCCACTGGCGGAAAAGCAGACGAGCGGCGCGCCCTGCTCAATGGCACCCGCCACCCCGCGCACGAAGCGCTCCCCCACCACCGAGCCCATGGAGCCGCCCATGAACTCGAACTCGAAGGCGGCCGCCACGATCGGCTCACCCTTGAGCCGGCCGCGCACCACCACCATGGCCTCGCGCTCCCCGGTCGCCTTCTGGGCCGCGGTCAGACGGTCCTTGTAGCGCTTCAGGTCCTTGAACTTGAGCGGGTCCGCCGACTCCAGCTCCGCCCCCAGTTCCTCGCGCGACTCCGGGTCGAGAAAGCCGTCCAGCCGGCGGCGGGCGCGGATGCGGTTGTGGTGGCTGCACTTGGGGCAGACCTCCAGGTTCCGCTCCAGTTCCGCCCGGTAGAGGATGGCATTGCAGCCGGGGCACTTGGCCCAGATGCCCTCCGGCACGGCGCGCTTGTGGCTCGCCTCCGTGCGGATGCGGCTCGGCATCAGCTTCTCGAACCAACTCATGGTTGTTTCTCTATTGATCGCCACGTATGCATCCCCACCGGCAAGAACTGTTCAATCTGGGAAGAATAATTAGTCCGCGAAAAACGCGAAAAACGCGAAAAAGAAAGGAATGGGTGCTGTGCCTTCTCCGGGGCCACACCCCGACGCACCTCACAGCGGTACGATTCCCGGTCGACCATCTGTTTCCCTTCGCGTTCATTCGCGTTATTCGCGGTTTAATGTCCTTATTCCGGTGCCGCTTACCGGGCATCCGCGGCGTCGATGGCCGCACGCAGGGCGGCCAGGAACTCGGCGACGGCGCCCGGGATCGCCTCCGGGGTCTGCTCCAGGGCCTCGATCCGGCTGACGATGGCGCTGCCGACGATCACCGCGTCCGCCACCCCGGCGACCGCGGCGGCGGTGTGCGCGTCCTTGATCCCGAAACCCACACCGACCGGCAGGGAGAGCAGCGAATGGATGGTTGCGACCCGCTCGGCCACCGCGTCCAGGTCCAGATGCCCGGCGCCGGTCACGCCCTTGACCGCAACGTAGTAGACGAAGCCGGACGCGACCTCACCGATGCGCCGGATGCGCTCCTCGGTCGAGGTGGGGGCGAGCAGATAGACCAGGTCCAGGTCGTGCTCGCGCAGCCGGGCGACCAGGTCCAGGCCCTCCTCCGGCGGCACGTCCACCACCAGGACACCGTCCGCGCCGGCCGCCTGGGCCGCGACGGCAAAGTGCTCGTAGCCCATGACCTCGATCGGGTTCAGGTACCCCATCAGCACCACCGGGGTGTCCGGGTCCTGGGCGCGGAAGGCGCGCACCATGCCGAGCACATGGGCGAGCGAGACGCCGCGGGCCAGGGCGCGCTCGGTGGCGCGCTGGATCACGGGGCCGTCGGCGATCGGGTCAGAGAAGGGCACGCCCAGCTCGATCAGGTCCGCCCCGGCCGCCACCATGGCGTGCATCAGCGGCACCGTGGTGGCCGGGTGCGGGTCACCGGCGGTGACGAAGGGGATCAGGGCGGTGCGGCCACGGCCGCGCAGTGACGTGAAACGTGCAGCGATGCGACTCACAGGACGAGGCCCTCGAGCGTGGCGACCGTGTGGATATCCTTGTCCCCACGACCGGAAAGATTGACCAGGATGCTCTGGTCGCGGCGCATGGTCGGGGCCAGCTTGGCCGCATAGGCCAGGGCATGGCTCGACTCCAGGGCCGGGATGATGCCCTCGGTGCGGGTCAGGGTGTGGAAGGCGGCCAGGGCCTCGGCGTCGGTGATGGCGTCGTAGCGGGCGCGCCCGGTGTCCTTGAGCCAGGCGTGCTCGGGGCCGACGCCCGGGTAGTCCAGCCCGGCGGAGATCGAGTGGGTCTCGATGATCTGGCCGTTGGCGTCCTCCATCAGATAGGTGCGGTTGCCGTGCAGGACACCGGGCCGACCGGCGTTGAGCGGGGCGGCGTGGCGACCGGTCTCCAACCCCTCGCCGGCCGCCTCGATGCCGTACATGGCCACCTCGGCGTCCTCGATGAAGGGGTAGAAGAGTCCGATGGCGTTGGAGCCCCCGCCCACGCAGGCGACCAGGGCATCCGGCAGGCGCCCGGTGCGCGCCAGCATCTGCGCGCGCGACTCACGGCCGATGACCGCCTGGAAATCGCGCACCATGGCTGGATAGGGGTGGGGCCCCGCCACCGTGCCGATGATGTAGAAGGTGTCATCGACATTGGTGACCCAGTCACGCATGGCCTCGTTGAGCGCATCCTTCAGGGTGCGTGAGCCAGACTTGACCGACACCACCCGCGCCCCGAGGAGCCGCATCCGGTAGACGTTGGCCTCCTGGCGGGCCACGTCCACCTCGCCCATGTAGACCACGCATTCGAGCCCGAGGCGCGCCGCCACCGTGGCGCTGGCCACCCCGTGCTGTCCGGCGCCGGTCTCGGCGATGATTCGCGTCTTGCCCATGCGCCGCGCCAACAGGGCCTGGCCGATCGTATTGTTGATCTTGTGGGCGCCGGTGTGGTTCAGGTCCTCGCGCTTGAGGAACACCTGGGCCCCGCCCAGGTCCCGACTCCAGCGTTGCGCGTGATAGATCGGCGAGGGCCGCCCCACATAGTCCTGCAGGTCCGCGTCCAATTCGGCCTGAAACTGCGGGTCGCCCAGGTAGCGCTCATAGGCGGCGCGCAGCTCCGCCAGGGGGTGCATCAGGGTCTCGGGCACGAATAACCCGCCATAGGGGCCGAAATGACCGTGCGCGTCGGGCCAGTGATAGCCCGGTCCCGCCATGGGACTCGGGTCAGAAAGCAATGCGGGCGCTGTCGCCATCTCGTACACCTTGTATGAAAGCAGAAATTTTCGCCGGGTCTTTAAGGCCCCGGGCCGCCTCCACGCCGCCGCTCACATCGACGGCGTAGGGCCGCACGCGGATGATCGCCGCGGCCACGTTATCCGGATCGAGCCCCCCGGCGAGGATGATACCGGGGGCCAGTTCCGCGGGGATCCGGCCCCAGTCGAAGGCCGACCCGGTGCCCCCGGGGCGCGCCGGGTCATAGGCATCGAGCAGGAGTCCGGCGCCGTCCCGATAGGCCTCCGCCAGGGCGGCCAGGTCGATCCCCGGACGCATCCGGATCGCCTTGATCCAGCGCCGGCCGCAACTCGCGCAGAACCCCGGCGGTTCCTCGCCATGGAACTGCAGCAGGTCCAGCGGCACCTGCCGCAGGACCTCGCGCACCTGATCGCCGGTCGGGTCGACGAAGAGCCCGACCGCCGACACGAAGGGCGGGAGCAAGCCGCACAGTTCGCGGGCCAGGTCCGGCGTGACCGCCCGCGGGCTCGGCGGATAGAACACGAGCCCAATGGCGTCGGCCCCCGCCGCGACCGCCGCTGCCACGTCCGCCGGTCGCGTCAGGCCGCAGATCTTAACCCGGGTTCTGGTCATTGGTGGCAGTAGCTAGTGGCTAGTGGCTAGTGGTCGGTGGCTAACCACTGGCCACTGACCACTGACCACTGTAACCTGCGGCAGCGCGAACTCCGCGGGATAATCGGCCCGCACGAAATAGAGCCCCTGAGGCGGCGCCGTTACCCCGCCACGGGTGCGGTCGCGCACCGCCAGCAGTTCCTGCGTCCACTCGACCGGCGCCTCGCCGCGACCGATGGCGAGCAACACCCCGACGATATTACGCACCATGTGGTGCAGAAACCCGTTGGCACCGACGCACAGTTCGATCACCCCGTCCGTCGCGGCCAGCTCCAGGTAATGGACCAGGCGCACCGGGCTCTTGGCCTGGCAGCCCAGGGCGCGGAAGCTGCTGAAGTCGTGCTCCCCCACCAGGGCGCGGGCAGCAGCGCGCATGCGCGCGAGATCCAGCGGCCGATGGATCCAGAGGGCGCGGTCGCGCTCCAGGGGCGAGCGGGTGCGACGGGTCAGGATGCGGTAGCGATAGTGCCGGGCGCAGGCGCAGAAGCGGGCATGGAAACTCGGGGCGACCGGCTGGGCCCAGGTCACGGCGCAGTCCGGCGGCAGGTTGACGTTGCACCCCAGCACCCAGGCGCGCTCGGTGCGGGTGGCCCTGGTATCAAAGTGGGCCACCTGTTCCAGGGCATGAACGCCCGCATCCGTGCGACCGGCACACTGGACCCGGACCGGGTGATCGGCCACCCGAGACAGGGCCGCCTCCAGTGTCTCCTGGACGGTGCGCACGCGCGGCTGGGTCTGCCAGCCGCAATAGGCAGTGCCGTCGTATTCGAGCCCGAGCGCGATCCGTTCAATGGCCATGGCGACCACCGCTGACGACCGGCAAATCCCCGGCGCGGGTCGCCGGGGTCGCAACCGACCTGATGCAAACCGCGCTCAATCGACGCGCCGCAACAATTCCTGTGCCTCCGCGCGCTGCTCCTCGTTGCCCTCGCCGCCGACCTCTTGCAGGATGCCCCGAGCCGATTCCTTGTCGCCCATTTCAATGTAAGCGCGGGCGAGATCCAGCTTGGTCGCGGTCTCGTCCCACAGACCCGAGTCCATCTGCCACTGAGACGACAGCAGATCGCTGGAGGCGCTGTCCTCCTGCGCGCCCAGGAGCCCGGGCAGCCCGGCCGAACCCGTGGTCCGCGGGTGATGCGAGGGCAGCGCCAGATCGGAGATCTCGATCCCGGTGCGGTTGGTCTCCGCGGCGGACGGGGGCGGCTCGATCGACTCGATGACGGAATACAGGTCCAGGTCGCCACCCGACCGCTGACCCTCGAAGTTCAGTTCCAGGTCGGAAGCCCGGTCCAGGAACCCGCCGCCGACGCCCCCAGTGCCCGGCTCGCGATGCTTGGTATCGCGCGCCGGCGCCAGACCCAATTCACGACTGAACATCTGATCGTCCAGCAGGGCTGGCTCCACGAACTCAGGCGGAGGCTCAATGCTGATCGGGGTACTGATCGGGGTATTCGTCGGGGCGGGGCGTCCGGGGGGGACCGCGGCCGCGCGCGGCGGCCGCGCATCGTTCGACATGCCCTGCAAGGCCAGGTCCGCAGAAGGTTTCTGGGCGTCGCTGATGTCGAGGGTATAGACGTCCGCCGAATTGGGTTCGATCGACTCGACCAAGATGTCGGAACCCAGCGCGGCACGGGTGCCGCCGCCCAACGCCGGGGCGCGCGCCAAGGCGGCAGCGACCATCCCGGAGGAGGGCGGACGCATCGACGGCACCACCACACCGCCCTGGGCAACTTCCGATTGTGTACCCGCGGCCATGTCGACCAGGCGCTGCCACTGATCCGGATTGGACCGGTCACCACCGGCCGCCCGCATCTCCTGCATCAGCGCCTGCAGGGCCTCGGTATTCTTAGCCCCGTAGTAAGCCTCCGCGAGCTTGAACTTCAGATCCAGCCGCGCTGGGGTGCGCCGGATCTCCTCGCGCAGCAGGTCTTCCGCCTCGCGATAGCGTCCGTAAGCGATATAGATGTCGGCCTCCGAGATGGCATCGGCTTCATCCGTCTCGGGGTCGGCACGGCCAAAGGTGGCGAAGGCCGAGGACGGGGTATCCACCGCCAGGATCTCATCGGAGTCCAAGGGCGGCGGTGCCGCTGCCGTACGGGGCGCTGCAGGTGCGGCGGGCGCGGCGGCGAGGTCACGGTTGGTGCGGGTCACCGGGTCGTCGGCCAGATCGCTCGAATCGAACTCAACGCTGGAGTCGCGTCCGACCCGCCGCCGCGAACGTAGCCAGGTCAGGACGCCGATGCCTAGGGCGGTCACCCCGGCGACGCCGGCCAGCGGCAGCAACAGGGCGCGCCATGTGGAATCGCCGCTTGGCGGCTCCACGACCGGGACCTTGGCCGAACCGACGACCGGCGCCCCGGGTTTGGACTGCGGCACGGCGGCCAGGGGGCGGGCATCCGGCTGCGGCTCGGGCGTAGCCGCGACGGGCGGAACCGGGGGCTGGGCTGCTGGGGGCTCGGCTGGGGGCAGGACTGCGCCCTCGTCGGGCGGCAGACCACCCGCGACCCCGACCGCACCCTTCAGGTCCGGGGGCGCCGTCTCCGGCGGCTGGACCGGCCGGGCCTCGGCCACCCGGGGGGCCGTTGGGATCGCCGCCGGAACCGCCGCTGGTACGCCATCTGGGGCCACCGCCGGCGCCACCCCCGAGCCTGACCCGACCCCGCCCTGCACCCGGGCCAATTCCTCGTTGCGGAGCTTGAGCAGTTGCTGGATCTCCGCCAACCGGGCTTCCAGGTCGCGGATGCGGCCACGCATTTCAACCGTTTCCTGGCGGGCGCTCTCGCTCGTCTCGCGCGCCAAGAGGATCTCCCGCTCCATGCTCTGCGCACCAGCCCCGGGGGGCTCGGGCGGTGTCGCCCCGCGCTGACCGGTATCCGCGGGGGCCCCGGCGATACGCAGCCGCGACCCCGCCTCGCCCGGCGACCCGACCGGGGTGTTGGGGTCGGTGAGCGGGCTGCGCCGGACCTTATTCCCCCGCAGCGCGGCCTGGAACTCCTGTTGGGCCGCCTCCGGGCTGAGGGCGAACAGTTCACCGGCGTGGGGAATAGACAAATCCTGTCCGACGATCAAGCGGTTGATATCGCCGTTGACGAAGGCGTGCTGATTGTTGCGGTAGAGCGCCATGGCCGTTTGGGACACGGTAGCGCCTGGCGGGGTGTTGGCCCGCGCCAGGCGCCACAGCCCGGTTCCCGGGCGGATCGGACCCAAGTATCGCGGGAAGTCACCGCCGGCGCCGGGCGGTACCCGCACCTGGGCCGGCGCCGGGATTGGCACCGGCGCGGACGGCGGCGCGGCGATCCTGGCGGGTCTCGCCGCGGGCGGCGGCGCCTGGGGGGCCGTGGCGGCAGCGCTGACCGGGGCCACTGCCGGGACGCCCGGCGCCGCTGCGCGCGCGGGACGGGCCTCGACTATGGGCTGCTCAATGCGCGGAGCCGAGCGGGAGGCGGTCACCGGGGGATCGAGCAGCAGGGTGTATTGCTTCACCAGGCGCCCCGCCGGCCACACCGCCTCGACCAGAAAATCCATGTAGGGTTCGCGCATCGGCTCCCGACTGGAGACCCGGATCACCGGATTGCCGCGCGGCGAGATCTGCGCACTGAAGCGCAACTTGGTCAGGTGGTGATAGCGCTCAGTGCCGGTGCGGCTGAACTCCGCCTGGGGCGCGATCTGCACCTTGACTGAGTCCAGTTCGTCCGGCTTCACGTCGACGAGATCGATCTCCCCGACGAACGGCTGGTCAAGGGCCGATTGCAGGCGCATCCCCCCCAATCCCAGGGCGTGCACCTGCATGCCGGCCAGGGCCAACACCAGCGCCAACGCGAGGTAAAGCTTGCGAGACATCCTCCTCCCTCGTTCACCCTGAAACGGCTTGGAACTATATATGAATCCGCACGCGACCACCAAGAGCGCGACGGTAACCCGGACGCCCGGGCTCAGCGCCCGAGCAGAATCCGCAACATCCGCCGCAACGGTTCGGCCGCGCCCCACAGCAGTTGGTCCCCAACGGTGAAGGCGGCCAGATAGCGATCACCCAGTGCCATCTTGCGCAAACGCCCCACCGGGACCTCCAGGCGCCCGGTCACCGCGGCCGGCGACAATTCCGCGATGGTGCGCGCACGCTCATTGGGGATCACCCGCACCCAGTCGTTGGCCCCGGCGATCAACTGCTGCGCCTCCTCCACCGACAGGTCTTGGTTCAGCTTGATGGTCAGGCCCTGGCTGTGGCAGCGCATCGCGCCCACGCGCACGCAGAGACCGTCGACCGGGATGGGGTGCGCATCCAGGCCCAGAATCTTGTTGGTCTCGACCCCGCCCTTCCACTCCTCCCGGCTCTGGCCGTTGTCGAGCTGCGCGTCGATCCAGGGAATCAGACTCCCCGCCAGGGGCGCTCCGAAGTTGGCGGTGGGAAAGTCGGCGGCGCGCAGGGCCGCGGTGACCGCCCGATCGATCTGCAGGATGGCCGCCGCCGGCTGCGCGAGCAAGGAGGCGGCGGCCCCGTGCAGCGCCCCCATCTGTACCAGCAATTCACGCATGTGCTTGGCGCCCGCGCCGGAGGCGGCCTGATAGGTCATGGCGCTGACCCACTCCACCACCCCCGCCCGGAAGAGCCCGCCGATGGCCATCAACATCAGGCTCACGGTGCAATTGCCGCCGATGAACTCCCGCCGTCCGGCCGCCAGGGCGGCGTCGATCACTGCCCGGTTCACCGGATCCAGGATGATGGTCGCGTCGGGCTCCAGGCGCCGGGCAGAGGCGGCGTCGATCCAAAAACCGTTCCAGCCGACGGCCCGCAGCCTGGGGTAGAGGTCCCTGGTGTAGTCGCCACCCTGACAGGTGACGATGATGTCCATCTGCTGCAAGGCCGCGAGCGCATGGGCATCCTGCAGGGGCCGGCAGCCCCGCCCGACCTCGGGCCCCGGTTGACCGACCTGGGAGGTGCTGAAAAAGACGGGCTCCGCAATCTGCGCGAAATCATCCTGCGCGCGCATGCGCTCCATGAGGACGGAGCCAACCATCCCCCGCCAGCCGACAAAGCCTACACGATTCATTACATTATACCCAAACGTTTTGAGTTTTCAGTTTCTGGTTTTTCTTAAGACGCTGGCCGACATCGCGTAACTGGGAACTGAAAACCGAAAACTGAAAATCTAACGGTACAACATCCGGATCATTCAACCGCGGCAAGGCGACCGGGGGCGAGCGGACCGGCGCCCGCAGCCCGCGTCGCGGTGCAGTATCGCACACGCGGGCACCGCGGGTGCAGGCGACGCAGCGAAACCTGGTCCCGGGTCGCCGCCGCGGCCTGGCCCTCAGGCCGCCAGGGCGGCCACCACCGCATCACCCATCTCCGCCGTACCGACCCGGCGCATGCCAGCGGACAGGATGTCCGGCGTGCGCAGCCCCGCGTCGAGCACCCGCGACACCGCCGCCTCGATGCGCTGCGCCACCGCCGGCGCCCCGAGCGAGTAGCGCAGCATCATGGCGACCGAGAGCAGGGTCGCGAGCGGGTTGGCGACGCCGGTGCCGGCGATGTCCGGGGCCGAGCCGTGGATCGGTTCGTACATGCCCTGACCGGCGGCATTCAGCGAAGCCGAGGGCAACATGCCGATGGAGCCGGTGAGCTGCGACGCGCAGTCCGAGAGGATGTCGCCGAACAGGTTGCCGGTCACCATCACGTCGAACTGCTTGGGCGCCCGCACCAGTTGCATGGCCGCGTTGTCGACGTACATGTGGGTCAGGGTCAGGTCCGGATACTCGGCGGCGACCCGCGTCGCCACTTCCCGCCACAGCTCGGTGCACTCCAACACGTTCGCCTTGTCCACCGAGCACACCCGGCGTCCGCGCTTCATCGCCAGGTCGAAGGCGACGCGGCAGATCCGCTCCACCTCGGACTCCGTGTAGACCATGGTGTTGATCCCGCGGCGCTCCCCGGAGGCCAGGGTCTCGACCCCGCGCGGCTGCCCGAAGTAAATGTCCCCGGTGAGTTCACGCACGATCAGGATGTCGAGCCCCGAGACCACCTCCGGCTTGAGGGTCGAGGCCCCGGCCAGTTGCGGATAGAGGATCGCCGGGCGCAGGTTGGCGAAGAGCCCGAGCCCGGCGCGCAGGCCCAAAAGGCCCCGCTCCGGCCGCTTGGAGATGTGCAGGGGTTCCCACTTGGGCCCGCCCACGGCGCCCAGCAGGACCGCATCCGCGGCCCGGGCAGCGGCCAGCGTCTGCTCCGGCAACGGGTCGCCGGTCTCGTCATAGGCGGCCCCACCCACCAGGGCGTACGACAGCTCGATCGCCACCGCACCCTCGGCATTCAGGGCCGCGAGGAGCTTGACCGCCTCACCGATGATCTCCGGGCCGATGCCGTCACCCGGGAGTACCAGAACCTTCTTCGACAATTCGTTATCTCCACTTAATTCTCTACCGGTCATCATGCCGCAGGCCAAATCGGGGCGTCGCGAGGACCCGGCGTTAAGGAACGGGTCACTAATAGGTTAAACAAGTCCATTAGAGAATGCCGGTCGCGTCGTTGTCGTTGTCGAGGCTATCGTAGCGCCCCGGATTCTCTCGCACGCCAAATTGCATTGCTTCTACGACTACGACTACGACTACGACAACGATTGCACTCCTTGTTTAACGTATTTCTGACGTGTGTTACTAAAACTGCCAGGGCGCCTCGACCCGACGGCGCGCCTCGTAGGCGCGGATGGCGTCCACGTGCTGCAAGGTCAGACCGATGTCATCCAGGCCCTCGAGCAGGCAGTGCTTGCGGAAGGCATCCACCTGGAACGGGATGGTCTCGCCGGCGCAGTCCAGGGTCTGAGCCGGCAGATCGACCGACAGGCGCAGGGCCGCGGGACCGCTCGCCTGGGCGAACAGCCGCGCGATCGTCGCCGCGTCCAAGACGATCGGCAGGATGCCGTTCTTGAAGCAATTGCTGAAAAAGATGTCCGCATAGCTCGGGGCCAGGATCACCCGGATGCCGAAGTCCGCCAGCGCCCAGGGGGCGTGCTCGCGGGACGACCCGCAGCCGAAGTTCTCGCGCGTGAGCAGGACCTCAGCACCCGCGTAGCGCGGGTCGTTGAGGACGAAGTCCGGGTTGCACGGCCGCCCGGTGCAGTCCATCTCGGGCTCACCGTGGTCCAGATAGCGCCACTCGTCGAAGAGATAGGGCCCAAAGCCGCTGCGCTTGATGCTCTTCAGAAACTGCTTGGGGATGATCGCATCGGTGTCCACGTTGGCCCGATCGAGCGGCAGCACGACCCCGGTGAAGTTCTTGAACGGCTCCATCTACAGCGTCCTCACGTCGATGAAATGACCGGTGACCGCGGCCGCCGCCGCCATGGCCGGGCTCACCAGGTGGGTACGCCCGCCCTGCCCCTGCCGGCCCTCGAAGTTGCGGTTGGAGGTCGAGGCGCAGCGCTCCTGTGGCTCCAGGCGATCCGCGTTCATGGCCAGGCACATGGAACAACCGGGCTCACGCCACTCGAAACCGGCCGCGGTAAAGATGCGATCCAGCCCCTCGATCTCGGCCTGCGCCTTGACCGGGCCCGAGCCCGGAACTACCAGGGCGAGCCGGATGCCCGCGGCGACGCGGCGGCCCTCGACCACGGCCGCCGCGGCGCGCAGGTCCTCGATGCGCGAGTTGGTGCAGGAGCCGATGAAGACCTTGTCGGGGCGGATCTCGGTGATCGGGGTGCCGGGTTCGAGCCCCATGTACTCGAGCGCGCGGCGCATACCGCCGGCCTTGGTCGCGTCCGGCTCCAACGCCGGGTCGGGCACCACCCCATCCACCGGCAGCACCATCTCCGGGGAGGTGCCCCAGGTGACCTGCGGCTTGATGTCGGCGGCCGCCAGCCGGACCACCCGCTCGAAGGGGGCGCCCGGGTCACTCACCAGGGTCCGCCAGTAGGCGGCGGCGCGCTCGAAGAGCGCGCCCTTGGGGGCAAAGTGTCGGCCGCGCAGGTAGTCGATGGTCTGCTCGTCCACCGCCACCAGCCCGGCACGGGCGCCGGCCTCGATGGCCATGTTGCAGACGGTCATACGCCCCTCCATCGAGAGTGCGCGGATCGCCTCGCCGCCGAACTCGACCACGTAGCCCGTGCCACCCGCGGTGCCGATCTCACCGATGACGGCGAGCACGATGTCCTTGGCGGTCACCCCGGGGCCAACCGCGCCGTCGATGCTGATCAGCATCGCCTTGGACTTGCGCTGGAGCAGGCACTGGGTGGCGAGCACATGCTCCACCTCTGAGGTGCCGATGCCGAAGGCCAGCGCCCCGAAGGCCCCGTGGGTGGCGGTGTGTGAGTCACCGCAGACGAGCGTGTTGCCCGGCAGGGTGAAGCCCTGCTCAGGGCCGATGACGTGGCAGATCCCCTGACGCGGATCGCCCATGGCGAATTCGGTGATGCCGAAGCTGCGGCAGTTCGCGTCCAGGGTCTCCACCTGGAGACGCGCGACCGGGTCCGTGATCCCGGCGGCCAGGTTGGCGGTAGGGACATTGTGATCCGGCACCGCCAGGTTGGCCGCCACCCGCCAGGGCCGACGCCCGGTCAGGCGCAGGCCCTCGAAGGCCTGGGGCGAGGTCACCTCGTGCACCAGTTGCCGGTCGATGTAAAGCAGCGCGGTGCCGTCCTCGTCCACCCGCACCACATGGTCGTCCCAGAGTTTGTCGTAGAGGGTTCGGGCACCCATGACGCCACCTCGTTGGCTGAATCGGGCGCTCGGGCGAGCGCAACGCATAAGAATAGACGGGGCGGTCTCCAAACTCAATTGCGGCGCGCCCTGAACGCAAACGAACGCAGATCTTTCCGGTATCAGCCACCGCGGGCACCACCCGGACGACGCCCGCGAAACCCCTTAGCCCCCAGGTCCTTGGTCTCCATTTTCGTTCGTTCGCGGACTAAATCCTCCTGCTTCGGGCTAATCCCGGCTACTGCGCCCCGACCGAGTCCAGCGAGCCCGCATACACGGGGGCCGAGGCGAAGGGCTCCGCGGCCAGCGGATCGACCGTGACCCAGACCCCACCCAGGAAGGGAGACCCCGGCACCTCCAAGCGCGTCAGCCGTTCAAACGGGATACCGCGCGCCGGGTCGAGCAGCGGGTGGTCGTGCCGGTACTGGTGGGTATCGCCGTGGATCAGGAGCACCGGGCCGGGAAATTGGCCCATCAGGGCGACCAGTTGCGCCTTGAAGCCGCGAAAGCCGTGCGGCCCCGGGGCGCTCTCGAACAGCGGGTCCGCCTGGATCACGATGACCAGGGCGCGGGCGGCGCGGCCCTGGGGTGAGGCCAGGACGCGGGTCAGGAAGGCCCGGTTGGCGGCGTCGCGCGCACCGAACTCGGCTTGGGCCGCCGGGTCATCGGCGTCGTACCCGTTGTCGCTGCCGACGACGTGCAGGGCCACGAACAGCACCTCGCGCAGCACAAAGCCGTAGACCTCCGGGAAGTCCGGCGCCGCGCTGGTCACGCCCAGCGCGGTCAGCCGCAGCACGCCCGGGTCGGCGTAGAAGACCTCCCGCACCCGCGCCAACCGCGCGCGCGGGTCCAGCCCCCCGGCGGACCAGCGGTGGCAATCGGTCCACTCGTTGTCCCCGGGGGTATAGACCAGCGGCACCGGCACCGCCCGAAAGATCCCGGCAATGGCCTGCAACTGCTCATCGGTACAGGGTGAACTGCCGGACTTTATGTCGCCCACATGGACGATGAAGGGCGACCCTTGGGCGACGGCGGCGGCGAGCAAGCGCTCCATGGGCGCCACCTCCGACTCACCATAAGGCAGATCCCCGAACGCAAAGAAGCGCAGGGGCGCGCGCGACTCCGCGACACCCGCGGCCGGAGCACCGCTATCTTGACCCGCCGCCGCGGCGGCGACCGGGGCAAGCGCGGCGATCCGCGCGCAGATCAGGGCGCACACCAGGGCACACACCAGGGCGCACACCAAGGCGCCGCCGGGACCACCGCGCCGCCAGACCGGGTTAAAGAGCCGAGACATCACATTCTGCCTTCTGAGCACGGCCACCGACGCGCCGCGACGCAAGTCTATAGAGACGCATGATGCCCGCGCCCGCCGCTGCGATCAAACCCGGTTACGGGGAGACGCCGCGCCGCCCCCGCGTGCAGATCGGCAGGCGACCCGCCCTCGATCCCGGATAGAATCGAGCCATGAAAACGCCAAGCCCCACCCCCTACGCCGACCTGAGCCCGGATCGCGTGCTCGACGCCGTGGAGTCCATCGGACTGCCCACGGACGGTCACCTGCTCGCGCTCAACAGCTACGAGAACCGGGTCTACCAGGTCGGCATCGACGAGGCCGAACCGGTCATCGCCAAGTTCTACCGCCCGGGCCGCTGGAGCGACGCCGCCATCCTGGAGGAACACGCCTTCAGCCAGGAACTGGCGGACGCGGAGATCCCGGCGGTCCCACCCTACGCGACCCTGGGCCGGACCCTGCACGAGCACCGCGGCCACCGCTTCTCGCTCAGCCCGCGGCACGGCGGGCGCACCCCGGAACTGGAGGACACCCCGGTGCTGGAGTGGCTCGGGCGACTCCTGGGGCGCATCCACGCCATCGGCGCCGTCACCCCCTTCGCGCACCGCCCCACGCTCGACATCGACGCCTTCGGCACCCGCCCGCGCGACCTGCTGCTCACCGGTGGCTGGATCCCTAAGGACCTGCTGCCCGCCTACAGTTCCGTCGTGGATCAGGCGCTCGAGGACGTACACGCCTGCTTTGCACGCGCCGGCGACTACACCGCGATCCGCCTGCACGGCGACTGCCACCGCGGCAACCTGCTGTGGACCGACCGCGGCCCCCACTTCGTCGACTTCGACGACGCCCGGATGGGACCCGCGGTGCAGGACCTGTGGATGCTGCTCTCCGGCGACCGCCCCGATCAAACCCGGCAGTTGGCGGACGTGCTGGCCGGCTACGAGGACTTCTGCGACTTCGACCACCGGGAACTGCACCTGATCGAGGCCCTGCGGACGCTGCGCCAGATCCACTATGCCGCCTGGCTCGCCGCGCGCTGGGAGGACCCCGCCTTCCCCGCCGCCTTCCCCTGGTTCAACACCCAGCACTATTGGCAGGACCACATCCTGGCCCTGCGCGAGCAGATTGCCGCCATGGAAGAGGGGCCGCTGTGGTCGGCCTGACCGCGCCCGTGAAACCGCTGCCCGCCTGCGGTAACGGTAGGATGGGTAGAGCGCAGCGAAACCCATCCATTGCGCCGAGCGCCGCGAGCGCAAAGAACCGGAGCGACGATCAAGCCGCGTAGGGTCCGCTGTGCGGACCGACGAACCGACCAAGACCAGCCGCAATGACGATCAAGCCCCCGCAGCCGAGGCGAACCACCATGACCAGCCCGTCGCTTTCCGGTAACACCTGCGACCTGCTTGATGGGGATCACGCGACCAGCTTGAGAGATATCTTGACTGCGCGACAAGACACCCTTTGGACGTCGCTAAGGCAAATGGGCGGACAACCGCGCACCCATCTTTCGCTCCGGGCCACCTATGTCGTCGCTGACGTCATGGACTGGCTCGCCGGGCTTCCGGCCCATTCCCTGCATGCCGTTGTGACCGATCCCCCCTATGGCCTGATCGAGTATAATCGCAAAGATCATGACAAGTTGAAAACCGGGCGCGGCGGGGTCTGGCGTATTCCGCCCGCGTTCGATGGCGCCAAGCGCAGACCGCTGCCCAGATTTACCGTTCTCTCGCCAGACGAAATCGCCGGACTCGACAGCTTTTTCAGCGACCTGGGCAATGCCTTGCTGCGGGCGCTGGTTCCGGGCGGCCATCTGTTCATCGCGTCCAATCCGCTGCTGTCGACCCTGACATTCCATGCGCTGCAGCGGTCCGGCTTCGAGAAGCGCGGTGAGCTGATCCGGTTGGTACAGACCCTGCGTGGTGGGGACCGACCCAAAGGCGCTGAGGATGAATTCCCAGAGGTCTGCATGATGGCGCGCTCCTGCTGGGAGCCATGGGGCATCTTTCGCAAGCCGTTTCCGGGTACGGCCGCCCAGAATCTTCGGCGTTGGGGCACCGGTGGATTACGCCGGATCGCCAACGACGAGCCCTTCAAAGACGTGATCGTCTGCTCGCCCACACGCGGACGCGAACGGGAGATTGCCCCGCACCCTTCGCTCAAGCCACAGCGCTTCATGCGGCAGGTAGTCCGTGCCGCGCTGCCATTGGGACTGGGGATCGTCTATGACCCGTTCGCCGGCAGTGGATCGACACTCGCTGCCGCCGCCGCGGTTGGCTACCTCGCAATCGGCACCGATCGTGACGAGAGCTATCACGCCCTGGCCCAAGGCGCCTTCGGCCCCCTTGCTACCCTCGAGGCCGGCGACCAATGAGTACCAAAGACACTGACACTCGAGAACCCTGCCCCTGCGGCTCCGGACGCGCCGGCGCGGACTGCTGCAACCCCTTCATTACGGGGACGGACCTCCCGGAAACGGCAGAGCAACTCATGCGCTCGCGCTACACCGCCTACACCCGAGGCGACGCCACGTATCTGAGCGCCACCTGGCACCCCACCACGCGGCACCAGGACCTCGAGGCCGACGCGACCCTGCGCTGGCTCGGGCTCAAAATCGTCGCCACCGAGCTGGGAGGGGCGCACGACCGCCATGGGGTGGTCGAGTTCGTCGCCCGCTACAAGATCGCCGGGCGCGCGCACCGGCTGCACGAGCGCAGCCGCTTCAAGCGCCACCAGGGGCGCTGGTACTATGTGGATGGTGACCTTCTCTGACCGGGGCAGACCGACTCATGAGCACCGCATCGACACCGCGACCCGCTGCCTGGATAGCGCTCTTCCTGCTCGCCACGGTCACGCTGCCGCCGGGCTGCGCAACCTCCGAGCGCTGGCGCACCGCCGGTGCGGTCACGACCAAGGACCGGCAGCCCTTTTACCTCACCAGCGGGAATCAGAAGCTCCTGATCGCACCCGGTACCCTGACCATCACGCCGGTCGAAGACGGCCTGTTTAATTCGCCGCAACTCGTGATCGAGAACGGCAAGGACCGGATGGTCATTGAACTGCATCAAGGCGAACTGACCAGGAACGAGATTCGCATCGTGGGCGTGACCCACGGCCTGTCCGCCAACATCCTCGGCACCTGGCAGGACACCCGCCGGGGCCTGCACGAAGGCTCCACGACCGAGTCGTGCAGCACGTCCGGATACTGCGCCAAGGAAAAGGAGGAAAAGAAATGCGATGATAAAGGAAACTGTCGGAAAGAGAAGTACTGGGAGCACGGCCACTATTCCGACTGCCCCGGGAGCCGTTATGTGACAATCCACTACGAGGATTTCACGCGCGCCTACCGCATCGCCTTCCTGAACCCGCGCAACACCAGGGACGAACTCGCAAACTATCAAGGCGAGACCGGGATGCTGTCGCGGGAGATCGGGCGGGATTCCGGCCCCTGCCAGTTGAACTATTCGGGGCACGGGCATCATCACCGGCGGCATTGACAGGGCACCGGAGCTTCGCGCACGCGACGACCGTTGTCGCATCGGCGGTCACACCGGAGTTGACACGCCCGCGGACGGGGGAAATACTGGAGCCCAGGTACTTGGAACGAGGCTGTTTTCTACCGAGCCGAGCCCGATGCAATTAACGCTGCAAATTCCCGACGACCTCGCGGCGGATCTGCGACCCCGCCAGCGGCGCCTGCCGCATATCCTGAGCCTCGGTCTGCGCGAACTCGATGCCGAAGGGGCTGCCGGGTTCTCGGGGCTGGCTGACGTGCTGGAACTGCTCGCCAGCCTGCCCACGCCGGAGCAGATCATGGCGCTACGTCCAAGCCAACTCCTTCAAGCGCAAATTGACCACCTTCTTGAGCGAAGCCGCGAGGGCGGCCTGACGGATGAGGAGGAGCAACAATGGCGCAACTATCAGTACATCGAGCATTTGGTCCGTGAGTCCAAGATTCGCGCAGCCGAACAACTCCGGCAGGTGTGAGCCGCAGTTTTATCCCCGTTGGTCTGTGCGGTGATCAGCCAACTCCTTTCAGTGATTTGTTTTTCTTTGTGTTCTTTGTGTCTTTGTGTGAGCAATTCCCGGACTTAGGATGAACGGTCGCCGCAAGTGCTCCAGGCCGCGAGCGTCCGTAGCCCAAACAAACTTGGTGATCGTTCGGGCCGCCGCCAGCACGTTACACTGGAGATCAAGGCTTTACCGTGAAAATCGCGCCGCGAATTCGAGTGACGCAACATTCCTGAACGCGAAGCACCGGGCATCCTGTGTAAAGAACAAAGGTAATCTATGAAGATCATTTTCAGTAGAAAGGGGTTTGATAGTGCCGCGGGCGGATTTCCAAGTCTCATATTCCCCGACAACACACTGTTTTCGATCGCAATTCCGAGCAATCCCAGCCACTGTGATTACGGCAGACTCGCGTTCAGATATGGGGAGGAGCCCATCCAAGATATTCTGAACCAGACCACAAATAGGAGGATTCATAGCAATGGAAAACGACATGCGTGCGACTATTCCGCGGCCGACCAAGGCTGCCATCACGACCCAATGTATCTTAAAGAATCAAACCAGTTGGTGCTTGGTCAAACGGAACAATCGGAATCTCATCTCAGGAATCAGGGCGTTTCTGCGAGCGATGTATTTCTATTCTATGGTTGGTTCCGAAGAGTCGCGCCAACCGGGGGTTGCTGGAATTATGTGCATGATGCACCAGACGTTCACCTGATCTGGTCATGGATGACCGTTGGTTCCGCGCTGAGGCTGGATACTCAAGAAGATATCAACGCTGCCCTTGCGGCCTTCCCTGGGCTCAACGTCCACGCCCACCTTGCCACTGACTGGGATCAACTGCCAAATAGCGTCTATATATCCGAAGAACATGGCTTGCTGCGTTTTTCAAGAAGCGGATGCTTAACCGACCTCAGACACCACGAAGGTCGCAGCAAATGGAGGTTGCCCGCATGCTTTAATCAACCGCGAGCATTTAGCTATCTGAAATCGTTCAGCCTTTCTGGTGCGGATGTCATCGTTAGATATCGCGGCCGTGGCCAGGAGTTTGTTCTTGATCTAGATAAGGTGACATCGGTCGGCGATCGGGAAAGAATCCTCGAATTTATTGAAGACATCCGTAATCCGCAAGGTTAGGACTCGTCGAGCTTGGCGCCTTGGCATGAGAATTCCCGGATTGAGGTTAATGTGAGTTCGGCGATCCCAGGTGTGGCGTCACTGCCATAAAGTCAAGCCCTTCTGGCTCCCATGCTCCAGCGTGGGAGCAAGCGCGGGCGCTCCGCGTCCATGGTCAAAACCGGACGCGGAGCGCCCGCCCGGCATTCCCACGCTGGAGCGTGGGAACGAGAAGCCTGGCCGTCGGCGCTTAACTAAATGGCAGTGAGGTGTGGCGTCCGATCAACCGGCGCCCACCGCCACCGCCGCCGGTTCCTCTGCCGTATAGCGCCACTGCACCGGCCCATCACCATTCACGGCCGCCTCATCCACCAGACAGCCGGTGACCCCGGTCATGGACGGCAGCTCGAACATGGGCCGCTGCAAGAGCCCTTCCAGCACGCTGCGCAGCCCGCGCGCCCCGGTGCCGCGGGCAATGGCCTTACGGGCGATGGCGACCAGGGCCTCGGGGGTGAAATCGAGGCTCGCCCCCTCGAACAGGAACAACTGCTGGTATTGACGCACCAGGGCGTTGCGGGGCTCGGTCAGGATGCGCACCAGTGCGGCCTCGTCGAGGTCGTGCAGGGCGACGACCACCGGCAGGCGGCCGATGAACTCCGGGATCAGGCCGAAGTGGCGCAGGTCGTCGGGCTGGGTCTCGTCATAGATGCGGGCGGCGGCGCGCGGGTCGGCCTTGGCCGTGATCTCCGAGTGGAAGCCGATCCCGGACGGGCCCGGCTCCAGGCGGCGGCGCAGGACGCGCTCCAGCCCGGCGAAGGCCCCGCCGACCATGAAGAGGATGTTGCGGGTGTCGATCAGCGGCGCTTCGCCCGACTCCTTGCGGCCCTTGGGATTGATCTTGACCTGGGTGCCCTCGATCAGCTTCAGCAAGGCCTGCTGTACCCCCTCGCCCGAGACGTCGCGGGTCCCGTGGCTGTTCTCCCCCACCCGGGCCAGCTTGTCGACCTCGTCGATGTAGACGATCCCCCACTCGGCCAGGTCCTTGTTGCCGCCGGCGGCGTCCATGAGGCGCACGATGATGCCCTCCACGTCGTCCCCTACATAGCCCGCCTGGGTCAGGGTGGTGGCATCGGCGATGACGAAGGGGACGCCGACGATGCGCGCCAGCGTCGCGGCGAGCAGGGTCTTGCCGGTCCCCGAGGGGCCGAGAAGCAGGATATTGGACTTGTCGATCTCCACCCGGTCGCGGTCGTCCAGCGCCCGCCGCGGGTGCCGGGCCTCCACCGCCAGGCGCTTGAAATGGTTGTGGACGGCCACCGCCAGGCACTCCTTGGCCGACTCCTGACCGATGACATAGCGGTCGAGCTGGTCCTTGATTTCCTTGGGCTTGGGCGGGGGCTTGAGCGGGCCGTTGAGCGCCCGGCACCGCCCCCAACTGGTGACCACCTGGTGGGCCAGGGCGACACAGGCCTCGCAGATGTGGCCGTCGATCCCAGCGATCAGGGGGGTCTCGGCGCCCTGGGGGGCCCCGCAGAAGGAACAGCTCTTAAGATTGTCGCTCATGCCGCCTGGTCTCCTATCCCGGTCTGGTCGAACCTCGTGTGCTCGGTCGGGGCCGCCGCGGCCTCGGCACCTGCCCCCTGTCGCAAGCCGCCGATCCAGGCCTTCTGACAGTCGCGGCGGCCGCGCGCTTCCAACAATTGACGGATCTGGGGCCGGGCCTGGTTGAAGGGAATGGAGCGTGCCGGCTGGATACGCTCACACAGGAGCAGGTGAAAGCCCAGTTCGGACTCCACCGGACCGCCGATTTCGCCCGACCCCAGGGCGAACAGGGCCGCATCGAGCGCCGGGTACAACTGGCCGGGGATCACCTCCCCCAGCCGCCCGCCCTCCAGGGCCGTCGGGCACTCCGAGTGCTTGCGCGCCAGGGCCTCGAAGCGCTGGACCCGGCCGCCGCCGGGCCCCCGGGCCTGCTCGGCCAGGCGCTCGATCCGCGCCCAGGCGGGGGCGCGCCGGTTCTCGGCAAAGTCGTCGTTCACCGTGATCAACAGATGGCGCGCGAGGCGCCGCTCCGGGACCGTAAAGCGTTCCTGGTGAAAGTCGTAGAAGAGCCGCTCCTCCAACTCATCCACCCCGGCATGGCGGCTGCCCACCCGCTGCATCACCGCATCGAAGGTCAGCTCGCGCCGCAGCGCCCGGTGCAGTGCCTCCAGGTCCAGACCGTTACGCGCGAGGTCGGAGCGGAACTCCTGGGTATCGCGGTAGCGCTCGCGCACCGCGGCCACGGCCGCCGCGACCTGATCGACCGGGATCACCAGGTCGCGCGCCTCCGCGGAACCGAGCACCAGGGACTCCAACTCGAAGGTGCGCCGCGCCTGCCGGATCACCTGCGCCGACTGGGCCTCGTCGAGGTCCGCCACGCCCAACTGGAAGCGCTCGCCGGCGGCCCGCAGCAGGTGATAGCGAAACTCGCCCACATCGCTCGCCGCGGTGTTCAGAAGAATGGGAATCTGGACTGCACTCATTAGGACGAACCCTAGGAAAAGCAAGATTCAACCAAGAATCGGCAATTGTTCACGCAAAGACGCCAAGAACGCATAGAAGAATAGAAGGTTGAAAGCGATGATCCGGGTGCTGCCAAGTTGGCCGTGAAACCGGGATATCGCATTGAAAAACTTTGCGTCTTTGCGTCTTTGCGTGAAACAAATGCTACTGCCACATTCAACCCTCGTCATCTAGCGCCGGTCCTTCCAGGGCCGACTCGGGCACCTGAAGCAGGTTGGACTCGCTGAATTGGACATGGTAGGCGACCCCCCCGGGGGCGTCGCGGACCACCTTCATGACCTCACCCGCGGCGCCCCGCGCCACCCGGACCTGCCCCTGAATCCCCAACGGGATGCGGGCACTCACCCGGTCACGGACCTCGAAGCGGCTCGGCACCCAGGGCTCGCTGGCCAGTTGCAATTCCTCCTCCCGGCAGCCGACCACGCGATCCTGGTCCAGGAAATGGACCGAATAGATGATCTGGTCCTGGAGGAAGGTCCCCAGATCGCGCACAAAGCCGACGCTACCGCGGCGCACCAGCAGGGCCCCGGTAGACTGGCCCGCAAAGGTGCCATCGTTACGCACATTGCGCAGGACCCGCACCTGCGCACCATAATCAAATGCCGGCAGCATGGGGGATCTGCCCGAGCAGGTCGCTCAATGGCACCGCGGCGATCTTGGGTTCGTGCATGTGAAAGACCCGGAAGACCTTTTCCGTGCGCGCATCCGAGTCTACGAAGTCCTGATAGGCCGCCGCCAGCCGGTCCGCGTGCAGGGTCCAGCGCGCCGCCGCCGCATCCGGCAGTTCGTCTGCCTCCGCCAGATAATCGTGGAAACGCTGCAGGATGTGCAGCCGGTTCACCTGCACCACCTTGGGATCGTAGGCGATGCGGAAATAATCCAGAAAGTCCTCCGCGCTGGACAGTTCCGCGAGATCGGAGTCAAAGTCGTCGATGGTCATGCTGGCCTCCGGGGGGAAGTGGATAGGTAACAGGTCAGAAACAAGTTAATCAACGAGCAAAGTCGTTGTCGTTGTCGTTGTCGTTGTCGGATTATCGTAGCAACCCGGACTCTCGCGCACGCCGAATTTCATCGCTTCTCCGATTACGACAACGACAACGACAACGACAACGATTAAGACAACGAAGCGACAAACATTCCCTAATCGACTCGTTCAACACCGCTCCCAGTTGACCGGCTAGCGGCCGATGAAACTCAGATTGCCGCCGGCGCGCTCCACCGCCGCCTCGGTCACGGCGCACTGGGCCAGGGCGCGCAGTTCCTTGATGCCGAGCCGGTCACTGGTATCGATCTCGGCAATTTTATCGAAGCGCTCTAGGGCCGCCACCGGCTCCCCCAAGCGCAGCAGCAGGTAGCCCGCGCCCTTGAGCGCGAGGAGCAGGAAGCGGGTCAGGCTCATGGAGACCAGCACCGAACCGCCCAGGTCCGCCTCCGACAGGTCCTGCCAGCGCGGCGGCAGGTCCAGGCGGGCGGCGGCGAGCGCGATGGCGCGCTCCGCCATCATCAAGGCCTCCCGATAGCAGCGCCGGTAATAGAAATAGCGATACAGGGCCACCAGTACGCTCAGGTGCTCGGGCTCCAGGAAATAGGCACGCAGCAGGCTGTGCTCCGCAACGGTTTCACCATAGTGCTCGGCGGCATACACCAGGAGCCGATTCACCTCCGGGGTTACCGGCTCGTCGAAATACATGGGCTCGCCGTCGAAGTCGAGTAGGTCCATCGTCACACCTCCAGGGCGCACTGGTGCTGATCCGGGGGCGCGCAGACCTGCTTGGCGTCACAGACCTCGCACTCGTCCTCCGGGGTGCAACCGCCCGGCAGGCAGCCGTGGATGCCCAGGTGCTGCTCCAGGTGCCGGATGCGGTCCAGGAGACAAGTGATGGCCCCGGCGACCGGGTCCGGAATCAGATGGTGGTCCAAATCGATCCCCTGGGGATTGGGGTGGCGCGACGGGCGCGTGCGCACCACCTTGGCGGGGATGCCGACCACGGTGCTGTCGTCCGGCACATGGCCGATGACCACCGAGTTGGCGCCGACCTTGACCCGACGGCCCAGCATCACGGGCCCCAGGATCTTGGCCCCGGCCCCCACCACGCAGCCGTCCCCCAGCGTGGGATGACGTTTGCCCCGGCGCCAGGAGGTCCCGCCGAGCGTTACCCCGTGATAGAGGGTCACGTCATCGCCGACCTCGGCGGTTTCACCGATCACCACCCCGGCCCCATGGTCGATGAAGAAGCGCCGGCCGATCCGCGCCCCGGGATGGATGTCGATGCTGGTCCAGATGCGAGCCAGATAGCTGATGAAGCGCGGCAGCCAGCGCAGCCCCCGCGCCCACAAGGGGTGAGCCAGGCGATGGAGCATCACCGCGTGCACCCCGGGGTAGGTCGTATAGACCTCGAAGCGATTGCGTGCCGCCGGATCGCGGGCGAAGACGCTGTCCACGTCCTCGCCGATCATGGACCAGATGCCGGGGGCGCACGGTTCTACCAGAATGGCCTCGTTCATTTGCGGACAATCATCCCTTCTCGCTATTGCAGAGCAACGCCCGAATGGCCGATTTCGACCAGGAAACGGCGCAGGTCCGCGGTGTTCGGTGAGCGCTTGTTCCGGGTGACAAAGCTGCGCACCAGGGGCAGTACGCGCTCCGCCTGCTCCGGGGCCAGGTCGAGGTGGAGGGTCTCGCCATAGACCTGACAGACCGAACTGCGGCCCGAGTGCTTACCGAGCACCAGCGCGTGCATCCGCCCCACCTCGGCCGGGTCGATGCCCTGATAATTCAGGGGGTCCTTGAGCAGCCCGTCCACATGGATGCCGGCCTCGTGGGTGAAGGCACCCGGCCCCACCAGGCTCTTGTGCCAGGCGACCGGCTTGCCGGAGGCGCGGGCCACCAGGCGCGACAAGACGTCGAAATGGGACATGTCCACCCCGGTATCCAGGCCCTGGGTATGTTTGAGACTCATCACCACCTCCTCCAGGGCGGCATTGCCGGCGCGCTCGCCGAGCCCATGGACCGTGGTATTGACGTGGGTCGCCCCGGCACGCGTCGCCGCCAGGGTGTTGGCGGTAGCGAGCCCCAGGTCGTCGTGGGCGTGCATCTCGATTGCCAGGTCGACGCGCTCCCGCAGTGCGCGGATGCGCTCGAAGACGCCGAAGGGCTCCAGGATCCCCATGGTGTCGGCGAAGCGAAAGCGCGTCGCCCCCGCCGCCTGGGCGGTCTCGGCGACCAGCCACAGGAACCCCGGGTCCGCCCGGGAGGCATCCTCGCCGCCGACACAGACCTCGAACCCCAGGTCCAGCGCGGAGCGCACCTCACGCCGGACCTGGGCCAGCACCCAGTCGCGGTCCCGCCCGAGCTTGCCCAGGATCTGCTGGTCCGAGACGGGGACCGACAGGTCGACAAGGTCCACCCCCAGCCCGCGGCATTGATCCAGGTCCTTGGGCAGCATCCGCGCCCACACCATTAGCCGCACCGGCAGCCCCAGGCCCGCCAAGGCGCGGATGGAGTCGCGCTCCTCCTCGCCCATGGCCGGGATGCCGACCTCCAGTTCCGGGACTCCGATGGCCGCGAGCCCCCGGGCGATGGCGAGCTTTTCATCCAGCGAAAAGGCGACGCCGGCGGACTGCTCGCCGTCGCGCAGCGTCGTATCGTTGATGGTCAGGGGTGGTCGATGGGCTGACATGGGTTGGGTTTGCTTCCAGTTCCGTTTGGTAAGCTGTAAGCAAACCGCGTGCCATCATCTTAAGGCTTCAACATCTGTTGCTTATGATGCGCCGCCCGCCTCCTTGAGGGATTTCCGACAAGCGAGCAGGGCGGCGCCTGTCGCAGAGCCTACCCCGTGCCCAGTTGTGGGGCGCCGCGGTGGCCGCAAGCCCCATCAGTAATGCGACATTCCGCCCGTCCTGGTGGTGCAACTGGCGTTGCAACTCGTCGCACAAGACGTAAACGCAACCGTACAGCCACTGATGCAACCACCTTTACAGGTCGTGCAATCGATGCTACCCGTGCAACCCGTGCAACCACTGGTGCAGCCCGTGCAGCTCGCCGTACAACCCGACGTGCAGCCACTCTTACAACTCGTGCAATCGGTGCAGCTCGTGCAGCTCGTGCAGCTCGTGCAACTCGTGCAGGAGCAAGCGTTGTTCTGCACGCAATCCGTGCACCCCGTGCAGTTCCATGCCAATTCCCCGGTGCGGCCTGATGCGGCCTGGTCGAGCGTGACGGCGGCCTTGCTGTCCAGACCGCCCACCACGGCCTGGGCGGCACCGGCGCCAAACAAGGACACCGCCGTGATCGCGCCCCACACCACCATCGGCCGCGTCTCCCGGCGCGGCGCCGTTACCCCGGCCGGCGGCGCTGCTGCCGCCGGTCCCCGGTCAGACGCCTGATCGATCTTGTCCTTCATGAGTACCCCCGCCGCTGGCATCGAATGTCTTCAGGAATTTTCCTTGCGCCTGATCCCACAGCAACTCCGTCAACACGGTTCGGCTAGTGGCGCACACTACGTCCTGGGTATAGCGCACGATCGCGGGCGAGGCCTTGGCATTGCCGGCGATGGTGAACTTGCCGACCGGGCAGCCGCCGCCGCATAACTGGCGGAAGGCACAGTCCGCGCATTCCGTACGGGTGGGAGCAGCGGCGATGGCCTGCATCTGTGCCATCACCGCCGGTCGCGGAAAGTCGTTGAGCGCCAGGTCCCCGAGCGCAAAGCGCTCGATACCGACCAGATAGATGCAGGAAAACACCCGGCCATCGGCGGTGATGACCGGGGTGTTGCCAAAGGGTGCGCCGCAGCCCAAGCCGGGTTGGGGATTCGGCCGCAATCGCGTCAGATAATCGTTGAACGGGAACAGCGCGGTGACCGGCCAGAGCCCGTCGCGATAGACTTGCCGCAGGCCCTCGGCATAGCGGGCGGGGTCCGGGCACAGCTCCAACGGCATGATCCATTCGTCTGAATCCACCGCGTTCAAGGGCACGAAGGCGCTCCCTGAGCCCCCTAGGGCCTGGTGCGTATGCGTCACCTCCAAGAGCCGATCGTGGTTGTGACTGGTCACCGTCGCACGCAACGCAACGGGCAGTCCGGCATCGCGCAGACGCCCGATGTGATCGGCGCTCTTGCGGAAACTGCTACCGTGCCGGGCGCTGTTCTTCAGGGGCCGGATCCGGTCGTGAATCTCCGCCGGTCCGTCGATGTCCACCAGGAACGTGATCGCATGGCGACGGGCCACCGCGATCAGGTCATCCGGAAACAGGGTGAGATTGGTGGTGAGGTGATAGGTGAAGGTCTGATCGGGATGGGCCGGTTTCAGTACCTCCTCACAGTAGGCGATGACGGCCTTGGCCAAGGGCCAGTTCAACAGCGGCTCACCGCCGAAAAAGATGACGTCCATCCGGCCGTCCGCGACAATGGATTCGCAGACGGTGCGCAGCGCGTCGCGGGCCACCGCGGCGGACATGATGAGTGTCGGTGCCTCCTGATAGGTGCTGCGCCCATCGAGACAATACAGGCAGGCCTGGTTGCAGGCGTGCGTGAGCAACAGATACAGGCTTCTGGCCGGCGCGAGTCCGGCGCCCGCCTGGCACCGGCACGTACCCGAGGCTTCCGCGGGAGGTGCAAGCGGAACGATCAGGCCGTGCGCCACGAAAAAATCAAACAGGTGTGGCGGGCAAAGATCGGCTGCCTGCCGCGTCAGGGGTCCCGCCTCGCCTAATGTTCGCAACAGCGCCAGCGCTTGTTCGCCGCCGCGCGGGAAGTAGATCGGATTGACTGCTGCGGGATTGAAAAGGATGTGTTCGCCCGCCCTTTCCAGTGATGCGAGACCCGCGGCGACTCTGAATTGCTCCACCGTTTCACCATTCCTTACAGTCCGATTGCCCGTCCACACCGACCGCTGCACCCTGCCCGTGGCGCTCAGGCGCTCCCGAGACCAGCCCGGCCCCAACGGTCTTCCCGGATGCCTGCGATACCCATCTAGAGTTATGGGAACAATACGCCCTGCCGATCGCCTGGTCAAGGGCATGGGTCGAAGCGATCACGGCGCAGCGGTGAACCGGGCGAGCCTGTCCACCCGGCACCGGCGACGCCTTTCCTTGGACGGAACGCGGTCCCTGGGCATTTGGCGGACTGCTCGGCCTTTGGTCCGCACGGCGGACCCTGCGGGTCGGCCCCGCCGACCTTGGTTCCAACCAAGCCGACTCGAAGCGACTGGAATCGGCCGCCGTCTTCGGCTCATCTGGAGTCGGATACCAGATTAACCGAAGACCATGCCCCCTTATGTCGATCGCACCCTGGCCGCAACCATCCACCGCGTCTCGGCGAGCTTCCCGGTCCTCCTGCTGACCGGGCCGCGTCAGGTCGGCAAGACCACCTTGCTTGAGGCCTGCGCCGAGCCGGGCCGGGGCTACGTCAGCCTGGACGATCTGGACCCGCGCGACTTAGCGCAGCGCGCCCCGGCCCTGTTTCTGCAGCGCCACCCCCCGCCGCTCATCATCGACGAGGTCTAGCCCATCTTTATCATGGCCCCATTGGTATTCGGGCCTAAGCTGCACCCAAGCGTTTGATCCGTATAGATGCACCTGCCCGAAGTCGTAATGTAGTGCCATGTTTTTCAATAGGGTGCGAATAAATCAG
>Ga0247837_1001149_pt1 | contig 56575 bp, 43 predicted proteins | sample LaCtaG_2_FD_187115 | JGI IMG/M metagenome (GOLD analysis project Ga0247837, IMG submission 187115) | Freshwater microbial communities from meromictic Lake La Cruz, Castile-La Mancha, Spain - LaCruzMarch2015_14.5m | ecosystem: Environmental > Aquatic > Freshwater > Lake | place: Spain: Castile-La... | reverse complement strand
ATATGGAAACTTCCACTCTGCACTCCAGCAAGTACTTTAGTATTAAGACCTAGCGAAAGTCCGATCCAACCCCTCAGAGAGTCACAGTCTCTCCTGGTAGGCCATATCCTCCCCAGTACAAACCTATATATCGCTATAAGTAATACTCGAGTTAGTTCTTTTCACTGATCAAGTGGCTCTAGTCCTTAGCAGCTATCCTTATTGGTAATAGAATGCGCCTTTTTATCCGGCGCTCCACTCCTGCAGGTCTGCTGACCTTCCGCCTAGAAGTCTCCACATCCTGCACTACGGACTCTCTGCGCTGTCAGATAGCCAAGCGACTCAGCCTGTCTCCCCACTTCTCTCTATATGCAGTTTTGAGCAAAGTCAAGGTGACCACTACTCAGACTTTGATGCCTGACGGCTGCCCTGCGAGCAGGTTTCTGCACGGAGAAGAAGCAGTCCTATTCGTGGAGGACAGGAAAGTGAGGAAACGAGAGTGTCACCCGGCTCTCCAACACCTTCAACAGGCCACAGTAGAGGGAGACAAAGCACGATTAGTAGGCCTTTACCAAGAATTTGAGCAGAGAGACGGTAGTTCCCTGGAAGACTGGGACCTCGGACTGCTGGACCAGGACTGCGGACTGGGCTGGACCTGTCTCCACTTGGCTTGTGAGCAGGGCCATGCCTCAGTGGTGGAGTGGCTGTTGGAGCAGGACTGTGACGTTAATGCAGAGACTGTGGAGGGCTGGACGCCTCTAGCCCTGGCAGCTGCACATAACCACTGTGACTGTACCCTTTACACAGGTATCCGCGCCCTTGGCTGCAGTCGGAAGCTACTGATGGGCTACTTCAGTGAAGTCAAGGGGACAGCGCTGGACTGTGCGCGGAGAGCTGGACATGTGGAGGCTAGGCAGGTCCTGCTTTCTTTGCACAACGCTCTAGACAGCCGGACTCTCCTAGCGCGCGCCCGTAGTCTCGCAGACATTTCCCAAGACGTGGAAGCCGACAGCCCCGATACCAAGCTCGAGGGAGTCGAGGTCCCACCCCCCTTCACCGGCCTACTCAGCTACAGTGAAAGCAGAACAGACCGCACTGTGTTCCTAGTGCTACTGCCACATCTCGGCCGTTTGCAGCGCTATGCGACTAAGGAGGCTTTCTACGACCAAAGTGACCCGGAAGGGGAGTTGCCGTTGGAAGCGATCCTGGAAGTCAAGCTGAATAAGTCCTCAGGACGGTCCTTTTTGGTCGTTTGCCACAAATCAGGCCGAGAGAGGTACTTTTCGGAGTTCCCGGAAGTGACTGCAGAGTGGCAGCGGCAAGTCCACTACTCCATGACTCTACACAGAAGTAAGCGTGAGTCCTTCCTACGCGCTTATCCCCTTCGGCGCAACCCGAGCCATGAAACCCTGGCAGACAGCAGTACTGATACAAGCATGGAGAAGGAGGCGGAAGTCACTTTGCAGGACTTTGAGGTGCTGGACGTGGTGGGCGCAGGCGCCTTTGGACGTGTTTATAAGGTGCAAAAGCGGGACTCTGGGCAAATCTTCGCTTTGAAGGCCCTGGACAAGCGCACACTCACTCAGAAGAATCAACTGAAGCATGCACTGAATGAAGGGAAAATCCATGCTCGTCTGAACTCTCCGTTCATCATCAAGCTGCACTACAAGTTCCAAACCCCGAGGAAATTGTACTTCGTCCTCGACTTCTGTCCCAATGGCGACCTGGGAGACTTGCTCACAGAGCACCGCAGTATCTCCGAAGACAAGGTGAAAATCTACATGGGAGAAGCACTACTGGCACTCGAGCATTTGCACGATCGAGACGTCCTGTACAGAGACATGAAGCCCGACAACTTACTATTGGACGCAGAAGGACACGTGAAATTGGCAGATTTCGGCCTGGCGACGGAAACGGGTGATGAGCTGAATACGACCTTCTGTGGGACTTTAGCCTACCTTTCGCCTGAAATGCTGCGGAGACAGGGAGCCTCGAAGGCCTCAGATGTATATGGCTGGGGCGCAGTCGTATATGAGCTGCTCACCGGAGATGCGCCCCACTACTCTGCAGACATGCCCACCATGCTCAGGAAGATAAAGACTGGGAAGTTGTCCCTGCCCTGGCGACTCTCAGCGAACGCGAAGAGTCTACTGACAGCGACAATGGCAGTTGACCCAACTACCAGGCCAGATGTAGCGACATTGAAAAGACATGCATTCTTCAATGGCATGGACTGGAGTGAGCTGGAAAGACGGGCCTCGACTGCAGTGAATGTGAAGAGCAGGACTGCCAGTGTCAGTGCTGGAGGCCCTGTGAGCCTGCGGGACATGGACTACTCGGAGAAGCCCAGCATGGAGGAGTGTCTGCTGGAGTTCTAGCTAGGCAGGAACAGTGGCTTGTAAGTAAGCACCTTCTCCTTAGTAGTGACATCTATGTCTTTGGGAAATCAGTAGAATTCCGCAATACCCTATTAACGACTTGGCTTTGGGACGGTTGATACAGGATTAAAGCGAAAATAAGCCAAAACAGCAGTGAATCGCCTTCGTCTCATAGAGAAGAAAACTGTTCCATTAGACTGAGTCTATCAGTTAGTCAGTACATTTAGTTTAGATATATCCTAGGAAGCTGTGGTAACCGCAGCGGCTTTGCCTTCCTACGCAGTCCCTCCCTGTGGTCAAATAGAAACCCGCCGCCTCTGCGAGGAGTAGCGAGTGGACTGTGGAGTGGGGAGAGACTTGTGTGCTGGGCAGTGGGAGAAACCGGCATTGAGGCAATTCCTGTCACTCCTATATGGCCCAAAAGACCCCTCCTGCGGCTTGGCTTATGCGCCAATCGCAACCATCTATAGGGAAACCGCTTGTATCCGAACTGCTCCTCATACTCCGGCACATTCGCAACAACCGCCTCCAGGCTGCTCAGTCTCACAGAAGGCAGCACGGCTGTCTGCATATCAGCCGTAGACACGCCCTTGCTGGCTGAGTTCACTAGAAGTCCCCGAGAGCCTCTCATTTTATTAGACTATTAAAGCTGTACTGAGGACTTTTTGGTGCGCTTGGGGAAGGTGGCGGCTAGGGTTTTGGCGACTTCGTGGAAAACGGGCTTTTCGATGATGGCTTCGGAGAGCATTTCTGCCTCTTCTGCAGCGCGGAATAGGGCCGTTTTGGATCCTGCCGAGGGCTCAGGACCGCCAGGGAGTCTGTCCTCCTCAGCAGCCTCAGACCCGTGGCTACTGCAAGAGGGAGACGACTGCGCTTCGAAAAAAGGCCGAACGGAAGGGTCTTCCCCCACTTCTTCCACTTCAGCGCCTCCGAAACGATAGGTAGGGGGCAGGTCCTGCCACTCCCCCGGCTTGCTTTCCTCCTCCTCCTCTGCAGGCTCTACTTCCTGAGGACGACTGGGTCGGTCTCCCCCAGCCGTCGCAATGGTCTCCACCTCGAGGTCGTCGTCCCGCAAGCCAATCGGTCTGTTCCTTTGAATCTTGCCACTGAGGCGGTTTTTGTAGTAAGCAGCCCCAGTGTCGAAGTCCTGCAAAAGCACCCACACCCCTTTCACCCGACTTTTGGTCGTCACCAAATCCGACCTTTTCACCTCAGTCGGTTCAAAGCCTAAAGCTTCACTATTCCCTTGGAAGCGAGGGTCGTCCAGCATCATTTCCGGGTCTTCTCGCAGCTTCTTGCGGGCTTGGTCAGCTAGGGCTTTGCCTTTGCGCTTCTTGTAGAAGAGGCCTGCGGCTCTGGCGCGGAGGTGTCGCTGGCAGAATTGGTGCTTGGACCAGAGGTCTTTGGGGACCTGGATGCGGCAGTCGTCGCAGTATATCTTGTTAGTGGAGGGCAGGTCTTGACTCATTATAATGAGGTCTGAGCACGGAAAAGGCTGCAGTGTGGCAGCTGACTGGGTATCTTTACAGCTATTTCTGACCGTAAGAAGCAGATCGGATTTGGCTGAGAGGACTTAGAGTAATAATGGAAGTGGCACTGTGGGTGACAGTGGGCCTCTCAGCCCTAGTGTACGGCCTAGTGGGACTGCTGCTGAGTGTCAGACGGCACCAGCGAGCTATAAGCAGCAGGTCGCCTTGGCTGCTGCTTATCGCCCATTGGAGCATTTTCGCAGATCTACTCCTGCTCTACCAAGCCATTTGGCGATACAAGGTCACCGACCCCAATTACAAGGTGTACTACACTGTAACCACCCTGATTTTCCACTATCTCTACTACTTCCCTTACCTCCTCCGCTGCTATCGGCTCAAATTCGTGTTTACGCTGGATGAAAACTGGGACAACACCTACTTCCGCGCTAACATCCGCAGATCCACACAGAACTGGCTGCTGTGCATACTGCTAGTTCTAATGCTGCCTGTGCTAATTGTGGCTGTTTTGATCATTGTGTACCCAGACGAAGTGGAAGTGGTGCCTGTAGGGACCGCTGTCGGTCTGATGACCACTGCCATATACGAATTGGTCTGTTTTCTGGAAGAAGTTCTGTTCGTGTTGGCGGTGTTTCAGCTCAGAAAGGTGCAGGACAGCTTCAGTATGACCCGAGAACTGACGATTGTGTGCATTATTTGGATGTGCAATAGTGCTTTTTCGAGGTTTTCCCAGAACTCTTGGTGGCTCTATGAGTGCGCAGGCAGAAACTGGGCTCTCATGCTTGTGTCCTCCCTCTGGCCGGTCTGTAAATCCTTCCACTCCCAAGGCTTTTCAGAGCCAATTACCACGGAAGTCGCGAATTCGCTGGATTTAGTGCTGCAGAACCAATTCACCCTCAACTGCTTCGAAAAGTTCCTCACTCACAGCAGTCCCGACCCCCACCAGTCCAAATTACTAGAGTTCTGGCTGCTATGTGAAATTTACCACAGCCAGCCCACCTCCCAAAAAGCCGAGGAAATAGGCATGAAATACAGGGAAATCAGCCTGCCAGAGTCTATTGGAAGGGAGATTTCGGCAGGGAAGGAACTGGGAGACAGGGATGGACTGCTGTTTGTGAAGGCCCAGGAGGTGGTGTTTGAGCAGCTGAGGGAACTCTTTTGGCAGTTCCAGAGGTCGAGTGAGTACTCGAAGATGATGAGGGAAGTGATGAGGCAGGAAATCTACTTGAATAGAGTAGTGGTTACGTCTCTACACGGACAGCTTATATACTAGATACTCAGCTAAACTCAGTGCAATTGTTCCTTCGAAGTCCATATTTAAACCATGTCCTCCTCCGTCGAAGTCATCCACGGTGAGCACTAGACAGACCGTCTCTTCTGGCTCAGTGACCGCCAGCCTCCCCGCAACAAGCCCACTTCCTTCTTCTTCTGCATCGACGAAGACCTGGTCTACGAGCCGTTCTGCTCCGATTTCGGCCCTTTGAACCTCGGCATGACCTATCAATTCTGCCACAAGTTGGAGCGCCTGCTCGCAGACCCCCGCTACCAGCGCCACCACATCTACCACTACACCTCCCAAGACCCTGCCAAGAAGGCCAATGCCGCCTACCTCATGGGCGCTTTTCAGATCATTGTGATGAATCGGCTGGCGGAGGAGGCGTGGCAGCACTTGGCGGCGGCCGGGCCATTTGTGGACTTCAGGGATGCGAGTTATGGCGGGTGCACGTATCGCTGCACTGTGCTGCACTGCTTGAGAGGACTGGAGAGGGCGAGGGACTTGGCGTGGTTCGACTACCGCACCTTTAACTTGGAGGAGTACCAGTTCTATGAGAAAGTCGAAAACGGGGATTTCAACTGGATCATTCCGCCGAAGTTGCTGGCCTTCAGCAGTCCCGCTGACCAGGCGGTGGACAACGAGGGTTGGCGGACCTTCACACCAGAAGACTACGTCCCTCTTTTCAAGCGAATGGGCATCACTGCAGTAGTTCGTCTCAATCAAAAGACCTATGAAGCTGATCGCTTTGTACGTCTGGGCATCCGCCATTACGACCTTTACTTTGTAGATGGCAGCATACCCACGGAAAGCATCGTAAGACGGTTTCTGGATATTGTGGAAAATGAACCAGGGGGAGTGGCTGTGCACTGCAAGGCCGGGCTAGGCAGGACTGGCACGCTGATAGGCTGCTATGCCATTAAGCACTTTAAGTTCCCTGCAGCGGACTTTATAGGCTGGGCCAGAGTTGCGAGGCCTGGGAGTGTGCTGGGTCCCCAGCAGCAGTATTTGCTGGAAATCGAGGAAAAGTGCATGCAGTGGGGACGCGACCTCAGTCCGAAACGCTACATTCGCCAGGAAAAGGTGGGGATGAGCCCTGAAGACAAGGTCAAAGCAGTCTACGGCGACCTAGGCCAAGCTAATCGGCTCCTTTCCGCTAAGCGATCCAACCAAAGCTCCCCCAGTCCCAGCTCCCCTCCAAAAGCCAGTCCCGCTTCTCCCGAAAAGCTGCAGCACCGGTCTCCCTTCTCCCTTTCCAACGTGCAGATGAGGGCGGTCTCCACAGGTCCAGGCCACCAACCTTCCCAGCGCAAGTCCGATATCACCCCTCAGAGAGTCACTGTCTCTCCTGGCAAGGCAGTGTCCTCACCAGTGCGAGCCAACTCCAGCTTCTCTTCCAAACCCTCCTATCGATATAAATAAGTAATACATAAGGACTACTCGTACTCTCGTCGTTTGAGGCCTTTAGCCAGTCGCACTACGTAGGAACTGGTGTTGGAGGAGAGGTTGTATTTGAAAATGCTGTCGGAGCGAAGGCAGTAGACTACGTCGCCACGCCGGACTGGGGCGCAGCTGCTCCAGGAGTTGCCGTAGCACAGTTTGCCTTCCTTTTGTGCTTGGCCAGTCTTCGGGTCCAAACGGCTGATTTCTCCGTTGAAGTTTCCGTGGAATACAAGGATGTTGCTTTCCATGGATAGCAGACTGGTTACATCACACAAGTCGAGGTAAGGGACCGGAACAAGTGTAAAGTCCCCCCTCGCTCTGTCATATATTTCCAAGGAAGAAGTATCTCCGTCCCCACACACTACCAGCAAGTCCGCATACACACAGCACCCCATATACGCCCTCCTTTCCTTCATCGGTGCTATGCTCTCCCAAGTCTCTCTCTCACAGTCATACCTTTCACACATGCTTATTTTCTCCTCATCCAGCAGGCCTCCGAATACATAACACCCGCCGTCGTGATATAGCGACCCGTGGCACCTGCGAGCCAGCATCATAGGCGCTAGGTCTGAAACTTGGGCAGTGGCCGGGGAGAAGCACATCACAGTGCTGCGGCTGTGTCCGGTCAGACTGCCTCCTGTGATGACTACGTCCCCACTGGGCAGTGTGCACCAGCAGGAGTTGTGAAGGAACTTTTGTCCTGGAACTGTGAGTTTTTCCGGAGATTGGTCTTCCGACTTGAAAATGCTTATAGCGCTGGAACCTCCGAAAAACTTGTATAATATCGGCTCGCTGACCTTTTTCCCTATGAAGTCGGTATGAAGCCGGAGAGCCTGTCGTAAATTTGCGGCCATGTCCATGTATTTGACCTCGAAGTCCAGCACCAGCAGGTCCTCGTCAGCATCTCCAAGTCTCGATAACACTGGAGAAGCCGAATAGGGTAAAGGCGTCTTATCGCTCAAATCCACCAACGCCTTCTCCAGTTCCTCCGCCAATCTAGCAGTTTCTCGATACAGTTCTTGCGCCAAATCTTCCACTACTCTAGCGATTTCAGCCTCATAGTGGACTTTGATCTGCTGCAGCTGCATCATAGAGTCGGCTTGGAAGGAGATGAGGCGCTTGATTTCACGCTCGATAAGAGCCCGTTTGGAAGCCACGGAATTGGGTTCGGCCATGGTCACATCTTTGTCTCGATCCAATTGATGCTTGAAGGACTGAATGAGATCGCGGGAGGTAATGGGCAGAGGCTTGTGGGCCAACGAAGGCGCCTCGAGGAGGTGGCCCGACAGACAGCTGCAGCACAGCCGCGCCTCCGAGCAAAAGCACAGGAACTCGGGTGGGGCAGTCTGACATCGTGAACAAAGGTGGTCGTTCATCGCGATTACAGCTGAAATTATTACGTACGACTGATGGGAAATATGTGGGCTATATCAGTGTATTAAGTCTAAACAGCTTAGACGGGTCGATTCTTCGGTAGAAACGTCGGACTCAGATCCATATTACAGCCCTGTTGTCTGCCTTTAGCCATTCGAACTCTAGAGTCGGTCCTTATGCAGCTAAGGCTAGTTTCGGGGATATACGCCAATTTCTCCTTCTTTTACTAGTTTGCTAGCTGCGGAGTGGGTTTCTCGCTATGTGGGAGATAGGAGAGGACGGAGAGTTTAGACGCTTTCAGAAATGTGGGGAATAAGACGATAGTGTGAAAGAGACTAGGGAAGAAGAGCTTAACGAAGGAAAGGGACAGAAGCGATTTTTATAAGTGTCGTTTCGACGACTATAGAGCCATACTCGAAGGCCAAAAATACCTTATCGGGGCCGATTCTATACCCATCCCCACCTGCAAACTCTCCCAATCAGCTTCCCTCCGCCCTAATACCGCTAGATTTAGGTTGCTTTCAACTCTCTGAAAACTTAGTGAACGGCCAAAACTTTGTGATAATGTCTCTCGGCTGTCTCAGTCCCTCTGCAGCGCCCTGCACTCCCCTAGACACGAGTTTGTCACTCTCTGGCGGAACCTGGGCTCGCTCGCACGCTTCGATGATTTTCGCCTCGCAGTCCCGAATGCCTTCATCCATGGCTTGCAGCCTGTCGGGGAGTTCCATGACCTTGCGGTGATTGCTAGTTGTGGCGCGGATGGAGGAGATTTTGTCTTGGGTGTGGAAGCCGTATTCTTCGGTCTTTAGTGCGATTTGGCTCGGGAAACGGCTGATGGTCTGCACCAAAGCATTAAGTCCATGCAGTTCCCCCAGCTGTTCAGGAATGCTATTGAGTGTGCTGGTCAAGTCATAGTAGGAACTCATCATTTTCTTCGCCGGCCGTCTCAACTTCTTCAAATTCACCTCAATAAAGGGACTTTCATGACTATACATGACCTGAATCACCTCGAAGTTGCCCTTCCCTTCGACCGATAGCACGGCTAACATCATTTTCACGATTTGCTTCATGTCAGAGTTGTGCTCGTAGTGCTTATCAGCCCCTAAAGCCTTCACAAAGTCGCTGATTGCGTAGTCCAGCCTGGATTTGCTCTCTTCTAGCACGCGAATTGCGTTTTCGCAGGTTTTGAAGACGATATCGAACTCTTTGATGCCTGTGTTCAGCAGAGTGCGGCCTGGCTCTTCGGGAGGGATGCGGGATTTGGAGCGTAGACAGCCCATTTTGTGTCTGAGACTGAAATACGTACAATAAGCTACAAGAACAGTTCTAACCTCCCTAACCCACTCAAATCGCATCTCCTTCCTTATACACTCCCAAATCCAACAGCACCGACAGCAGCGTCTCCATCCTCACAGTCTTCTCCCCCTCCGCCAAGTCCACATACAGAGCCAGTTCCTTCTGAACCAGCGGCAGCAGTTCTCTCCAGCGGAAATAGCGATTGACCAGGTCTTCCGCCTCTTTCCAAGTCAAAGTGTCAGTGACTGGCCACTGCATGGTGGTGTGGATGTGGCGCTTGGTGGCTTGGTACTGGTGGAGGAGAAGGGTGAGTAGGGAGTCAATGCTCACTTTGTCGATTTGAACTCGCAGGGAAATTGCTTCTGAGCGAATTACCAGCCGAGAAAGCGACTTCAGCACTTCTTCGAGCCGGGCAGAGGGCACCTTCCCTTCCAGGAACGCCCTTGAGACGTGCTCCGCTCGCTCCACAGACACGAAGTTCTCGAATGCGCTTTCATCGTACGGCACCGCGGCTCCTACCTGCGTCCTCAGCAGCATGTCACTGAGCATCACATAGCAGTTCCAGTCCTCGGTGGAGTACTTATCCCTCGCGAAGTCCAGAAACACACTCACTCGCTGCGACTTCTCACTACTCACTACAGCAGTTGTCAGCACTTCTCGCAGCTTTTTCTCCGCTACATTGCGAAGACCGTACTTGGTCATCATTTGCTCGTACAGGCTTTCCACGAGAGATGCACGTTTGGCGGTTGGAGTCTCTTTGAGCGTGTTGATGCGGTCGGAGTAGAAGTTGTTGATGGTCTTGAGCAGGGACTTGATGTGCATGGCTGGACGCAGGTCTGTGTGGGAGTCTGGGTGGAACTTACCTGCGGCTTGCAGTAGGTCGGAAAGCACTTTTACAGCGGGGTGGGAACGCTTGGTGGCCATTTTGGGTGGAGGCTGGGTTTTGGTCTCTTCGTTGGGTGCAGGGAATCTGGATGGTAAGGGCGAAATATCTCCTATAGGGTCAGTTTGGACTGAAGAGTCCATACACCCTTCCAAAGCTTCAGTTTGAATTTCAGCTGTGGCGGAAAACAGAGGACTTCGACCTGTATCTCGCAGTACAGTCGCTATTTCCTCCTCTGAAATCGCTCCTTTCCCAGTGCTTATTTCCGCTCCAAATGTACTGGCAATCAAAGCTTTCCCCATTGCGCCTATGAGAGCAGGCGACACTTGGATAGTTTCCTTGTTTTCAGCCACTCTCGCAGTCCTAACCAGTTCCAGTCCCAATCTCCCCACTGCCCCAGCCCTCCCCGCCTCCAACAAACAGTCCTGCAGCGCTTGTAACTGCTTTACTACCTCAACCGACTCTTGGACTGGGGCTGAAGTCTGCATTTCACAGCCATCCCTGGGAGACAGGGAACTTCTAGAGGAGTCCGAGCCCTGCTCAGAGTCCATTTCTGCCTGGATTTCGTGTCCAAATAGCTGAATTCCACGACTTACGACTCCAGTCAATACAGGGTGCTTTATATTCCATAGTGCCTTGAGGACCGTTATTAGCCTGATATCGTGTTTCCGCTGCTCTAAGGCGAACTCCGCATAGTCCTCCACCCACATCCCCTTCACTATCTCCGCTTCCGGTATATTCAGCATTCGCCTGCCTATGGCTTCCAGCTCTTCCTTCGTCACAAGCATCCAGCCTAGGTCTTCCTCAGTGTTGGTTTCCTTGTGATACGCCGGCACCTCCTCTACTAACTGCCCTGTGAATTCCTTTATTTCCACATGTCCCCTGTCGTCCGTCACTATTTCCCTCAGTCTGTGAAACCTGGCTTTATCGTCATAGTAGCCTTGTAGCAGTACAGTCTTCTGCAGGCTTCGATTGAAGGTGAATCCGGAAATGGAGCGATTTTCAAGGCTGTCCAATAGGTCCTGGTCCTCAGCAGTCGAAGTCCCTATAGTCCGCTTCGGAATCGGCGCTTTAAACCGCAGTTTGTTGAATTCTTCCGAAAGTCTCTTCTTCTCTTCCTCAATTTTGGCGTGGACTGTGGAGTTCGCGAGGGATTTCACGCTTTCCTGCAGGTCGCGAATTCGCTTCCGCTCGCGACTCAAAGCACCCTTCAATTCCTCATTTTCGCTTTCTCTGTCCTCAGCCTTTTTCGCTTCTTTCCGCAAATCCGCATTCAAATCCGCGTATTTTTTCGTCACAACTTTCAGCTTTTCTTCATAACTTTTGTTCCCTTTCGCGACTATTTCCTTGAAGCTGGCTTTGAGTTCTTCCAGTTTCTTGACGAAAGTGACTTCACTCTGAGCGAAAATGTCCACAGCGCGGTTCCAAATCCGGTCCATCAGCAGGCCGCGGGCACTGCAGTGGACTGAGACCTGCCTTGCGATTTCCCTGTACGCGGCTGTGTAGATCACCTGCGCGACTCGCGTCCTTTCCCTGGTGGCTGTGATGGCCCCGCTTTCGAGATACGTCTGGATCATGTAGTCCAGCCAAGCGCCTAACAGTTGGATTTCCCGCTTGCCGGACGGCTTACCATTGTGCAGGTGAATTGGCTTCTGGAGGTCAAGGAGTGGGGGGACAGGTCTGGGCTTGGAGAGACTTCTGTGACTCAGACTTGACCTGAAGTCACCGTTTTGAGTGAGTGTCTGAGTAGCCCTGAGTTGGGCTTTGTCGACTTCCTCGATGAACTTTTGGTGTTCGTATTCTTCCATTGCCTGGTCTGTTTGAGGGCCTGCAGCGTCCACTGTGGGACCGAAAATCGCTCGAAGTCGGTCCGCTCCCTCACCTTGCAGGACCATTTCTTCCAGTCTTTTCAGGTCTGTAGGCAGCGGATAGGGCACGAGTTGCGGTACTTCCAGACCCAGTGCTTCCGCCAGCTCCTTCTGGTCACCTGGGGGAGACTTCCCTGCAGGCACATCACGTCGGTACGACACATCCCTCGTAATCGCATGCTGCTTGACTCTATCAGTGCATAAAGCCTGTTTCCGGGTGTCCTCTAGCACTCTAGGCTCCGGGAACTCGAACAACCCCGGCAAACGACTGGTCTGGGAGTTGTCGGGAGATAGGGATCGGGACTCATAGTGGCTGCCTATGGATGCAGTGCGGAAGGACGACTGTGTTGTGGAGTAATTCATCAACTTGGCTCGCACCAGTGGCAGTTGACGCAGAGGACTGGTCATCCTTTATATGGAAAGTGGGTACGGAGTATAGATGGATGAGTGTGCTAGCTGTGGGGCTTTGGAAACTGATAGAGAGAAGGGGCTGTTTGTTTATCCTGCCTTCCGCTTATATGAAGTAGTATTCATATTTTGGAGATTTATCGCTGGATTTTGGAGTCCACTAGCCCGAGGTTCGTCTAGAATCTGGGTCAAACCAGAGAAACGCGTTTTCCCCATCTGAAATATACAATTCCCAGTACTACTCAGCAATCCTTCTAATAAGCATGAAAAGGTGCTATTTAGAAGTGCTCAAATTCACCTCAGCAGAAGACATCCTCCGCCACGCCTCTCTCACAAGCCGCCTTTGGTACCAAGTCTCCAACGAAACCGAACTTTGGCACGAGCTACTAGACCAGCAATCCCTCCCAGACCTGGGACCCAAGGAAACTTACCGTCAAGCCAGACAACTGGTACTAGCGAAGCTGGACCACGGCAATCTCCTGCTGTACCGCTTTACCTTGGGCACACAGGAAACCGTGCCTTTGAAGGGACCACATAAGTTTAGTTGGAATTCCGCACATGCGTTTGTGGACAAGTTTCGAGTATTGACGTGTGGGAGTCAGGTGGGCGGGTTCTCCGCAGACTCTTTCCTTATTGATATCAGAACTGGGGAGTGTACACAGGTGGAAAGCTTGACTGTGCCTCGAGTGGGGCATGGGCTGATCGTGGTTAAAGCCGCTGCTTATGCTTTCGGGGGTTACTCACCGCTGAAAAGCTGCGAAACGTGGAGAGAGGGCCAGTCCTGGAAGCTTTTCAGCCAGGAAATGAGAAGCCCTCGGGCTTGGTGCACTCCCTGCGCAGAGAAGGATGTGATTTACCTGTGTGGAGGCGGACAGGGACCATGTGAGCAATACGACATAAACAGAGAAAGTTTCGAGGATTTGAGTATTACGCTGTCGAGCGATTACATCTCCGCATGCACCGTCAGCTACAAGCACTGCCTCCTAATACTCACCAACTCCAACTTTACCGTCTACGACCTCCTCAGCAAGCAGAGCTACATCACGGAATACAGAGTGGGCAAAGACATGTGGTCCAACTCCCCAGCCGTGCTGTACAAAAACACCCTGATTTTGGAGCGAGATGAAGAGGAAAACAGAGAAGTGTCGCTGACTCCACTGCTCGTAGGCTCTGCTTTCGCCCACCTCCTTAGCTAATCCCTATGTTCCGGGACCCCAGGGGTCTGGGTGACTTTGAGCACTGGCGGGAGAGGCACCTGCAAAGGCAGGCGCCTACAATGGGTGCTGCTAGGTGAATGGGTGTAGCGACCCTATGACGAAGGCAGCGACAGCGCAGACTTCTCTGTAAATCGCTTCTATCTTGGTAGACACTTGTGACTCCGAGGAGTCATGAGAGCGTCCACCATTATAGTCCACAGGATGGTGAGGCCTAGCATAGTGTACGCTGCCAGTCTCAGGTGGTTATCATTTAAATGTCGGAGGAGGTGGAGAGCCACGTGCTGCGCAAGTATGAGTTGGTGCAGAAGTTGGGCAAAGGCGCCTACGGCATTGTGTGGAAGGCCATTGACAAGAAGACGCGTGATGTTGTGGCTTTAAAGAAGATCTTCGATGCTTTTCAGAACGCCACCGACGCCCAGCGGACTTTCCGAGAAATCATGTTCCTGCAGGAACTCAACGGCCACGAAAACATCATCCGCCTGCTCAACGTCATCAGAGCCGAGAACGACAAAGACATCTACCTCATATTCGACTACATGGAGACTGACATGCACGCGGTCATCAGAGCCGGCATTTTGGAAGAGATTCACAAGCAGTACATCGTGTATCAGACTTTGAGGGCGCTGAAGTATATGCACACTGGGCAACTGATTCATCGAGACTTGAAGCCGTCCAACATCCTTTTGAACTCGGAGTGCCATGTGAAAGTGGCGGACTTCGGCCTGGCGCGGTCCATCGCTACCCAAGAAGAAGGCGGCAACCAAGTGCTCACAGACTACGTGGCCACCCGGTGGTACCGAGCGCCTGAAATCCTCCTCGGCTCCACGAAGTACACGAAAGCTGTGGACGTGTGGAGTCTCGGCTGCATCGTGGGCGAACTGATCGCAGGCAAGCCCATCTTCCCAGGCACGTCCACCCTCAACCAGCTGGACAGAGTGATGGAACTCACTGGCAGGCCTTCCCAGGACGATATTGAGTCGGTGCAGTCTTCGCTGGCCGCCACTATGCTGGAGAGTCTGCCTCCCTCCCGCACTCGTTCCTTCCACAGCTTCTTTCCCGCTGCCAATGATGTCGCGATTGACCTGCTGAAGGGTATGCTGCACTTCAACCCGAGCAAGCGGCTGAGTGTCGAGGAGGCACTGGACCACCCCTACGTCGCTCAGTTCCACAACCCTGATGACGAGCCTTCCTGCCAGTATACAGTCCGCATTCCTATCGATGACGACCACAAGTTCTCTATCAGAGAGTACCGTGAGCGGCTCTACTCAGACATCGCGCGCAGGAAGAAGGAAATCCGACGCAAGCAATTGGCCGCTCGTGGCTATTACCACTAGTTCGCTCATAATAAGGGGGCAATTCTCGAATGCATTGGAAAGCGGCGGATATATCATAAAGGAGTCGATTTTTACAGTAAGTCTGTAAATGTGATCTACACTGTCTAGAAGGCTCAAAGGGAAATTCAGCCGAATTTCCAACACTGGAGAGGTCTTTGGAAGATAGAATTGAGAAAAGACCGCTGACGCGAATGAGAAATGGGTGGCTATTGCATGGACTAATAAAGGACTGAAAGCCGGTATACTTCCGCCAATCATTGCACAATTCGCCTATTCACTCGAGAAACCAATGCAATCTGCCGCCTTCTATAATCACAGAGAAGGCCGCTTTAAGCAAGCCAATCCAAGCAGTGGCTGTTTCCCCCAGAGCTACTCCAAGTATGCCAATCTAGCCTAAAGAGCAGCCCTGATGGAGATATTGCGTAGAACTGGCCTCGTCACTTCCCTCAGATCCCTCGCCAGTACTCCCAGCGGCATTCTCCCAACCGCCCTGACTATCTGTTTGTTATGTAAGCGCCTGAGCTGCAGGGCAGTAAGAGGCGTTAAGCTTCTCGAAAGTCGCTTGGTGGCCTGGGGAATAGGGGAAAAGCTGGTCTGTCTGATAGACTTCCTGACCAGTGGCATAGGCCTGCGAGAAGGCGCAGGACTGATGGATTTGGAGTGGAGATAAATTGAGCGACTGGTGGGGTTTAGCAGTCTTTCGTCGGTTTGAGTGCTTATTTCGCTTCGCTCCTTTCCCAGTAGGAAAGGCTTCAACTCCCTGGGAGATTCCGATAGAATAAACTCACCGGACTTAGACCTGAGTTTCAGCAGCATTTTGCATATAGATTACTTGAGGTCTACTAAGGGATTTCCGTCTCTCCACTGTCTCTGCCAGAGCTATTCTAGAAATGGCACAGGAGGAGGCTCGGACCATCACAGCGCTGCTCAACGAGGAAGAAGACGGAATTGACCGAGACGACTTCGGGAATGCGAGGGCTGGGACCTGTTGGAACATCCTATCCGGCACCTGGTACCGCAAGTGGCGTAGAACTCATGGCCTGTCCAATGGTCGCTCAGACAGCGACCTAGTGAGTGAAGAAGCCTTAGGACCGATTGACAATGGAGATATACTGCTGGACAGGGAGGAGTATTACCGAGGGGATGGAAGCAGTGCTGATCTGGACACGGTTTTGAAGGCGAAATTGATACTTGGAGAGGACTATGTGATTGTCCCACCCAAGGCTTGGGAGATACTGGTTCGCAGCTATGGAGTCAAGGAAGGGTCTGAAATCCAGCGAAAGAGCATACCTATGCCTAGGAGCAAGGAAACACAGGTCGAAGTCACTCTGCGCAAACTGCTATTGGGAGTCTACATTCCAGGGGAGAAGAAACTGCTAGACCCCAAGGCAATCTACCTGTCCCGGAAGCACAATATCGGAGATCTGAAGACTCGAATCTTAGTGGCGCTCAGAGGCCTCGTTCCCAGCGACTCCCTGAAAGCGGACCATTTCAGATTGTGGCAAGTAGCGCAATACCTTGCCTTCGAAAACAACGTAAAGAAGCAGTTTGCAGAGAGAGAAGAGGGCGCTATTCTGGACTTCCCCGGGAAACTGCTGACTGAGGACCATTTGACGTTGGATGAGGCTGATATTATGTTCGACACGCTGCTAATTGCCGAGTTCAAAGAGTCGGAAGGGAACTGGCTGTACCGCTGTTCGGACTCAGCAGCCAAGCCCAAATGCTCCTTTTGTCTAGAGACAATAGCGGATACGCCCCTCCAATGCTTCTGCAAAAATGTACTTTTCACCTAGTTTCTCTACTGCAATGACACCTGCAAAAGACGAGACGAGTCCTTCCACATCTGCGTCAGGCCAACTAATTCCTATCGAATCGTGACTTCCTCGTCTATCTCTGCCAACACTACCACCAGTGAATATAAGTATATGTCCTCGGTGCCGGCTTCCAGGCCTGCCAAGTCTGTGCCTACGAACTTTACCAAGTCGGAGAAAAGTCGGAATGGAGTGTGTGGACTGCAGAACTTAGGGAATACTTGCTTTATGAATTCGGGACTGCAGTGCTTGTCTAATACTAGGAGTCTCACGCGGATGTTCCTAGCAGACCTCTACCAGCAGGACTTAAACCCTAGCAACCCCATCGGAACCGGCTGCAAGCTAGTCCAAGCCTTCGCCACTCTTATGAAGGAAATGTGGTTCGGCACCCAGCCCGTCATATCCCCCTGGTACTTCAAGCGAGAACTAGGCGACTTCGTCCCTCAGTTCTACGGCTTCCAACAGCAAGACTCCCACGAACTAGTGACCTACACCCTCGACCTCATCCACGAAGATCTGAACCGAGTCAAGGTGAAGCCCACTCCTGGGGAAATCCAGACTGAGGGACTGACGGAAGAGCAGTTGGCTCAGAAGTCGTGGGAGGTCTATTTAAGCCGCAATCAGAGCCGGGTTATTGAGTTGATGCATGGACAGCTCAGGTCTCAGGTCACGTGTCCAATTTGTCAAAATGTGTCGGTCACTTTTGACCCGTTTGCGTCGAAGTCGGTGTCGTTCACGCCGAAGAGTAGTGAAAAGGCCTATGAGGCGCTTTTTGTTCCTTTGGATGTCGCGAAACCTGTGACTAAGTTTCGAGTGCAAGTGGGCAGGGGGGCGCGAGTCAGTGACTTGAAGGAGGCGACAGCCCGTGTCCTCGAACTAGAGGCGAATTCCCTGATGTTTATGAAGGCCTTCAGCTTCAGCTGCATAGAACAGCTGGAAGATGCAGTGGAATTAGCGAGTTTGCAGTCGCATCTGTCAATCGTAGCCTTGGAAACGCCGGTGAGGCCTCCGGCAGTTCCAGTGCTGCTGGATCTGTTCAGAAAGCCGGAGAGCAGATATGCAAGCAAAGGAGCACTGGCTTACACCCGAGTGCTAATGATAAGTCCAAGCACCAGTCTCCTGGACGTCCATCTCGAAGTCTATCGCTTCCTGCAAACAATAAAGCGCCAGCAGACCCAGGAAGAGGATAAAGACCTGGACAAGGAAGCCTACCATCTCTACCAAGCCCGCGACTCGCATACTAAATACGCACTCAATTTGATCAATTTGCAACGGGAAAAGCTCCAATTCAGCTCCTCCGTGCAGTACTCTTCCTCGGCGTATACCCCTTTGAAGTGCGATTTCTGTCAAAGGAAAGACTGCATGAACTGTCCGTTGCCTAGCGACCACGATGTGGCTTTTGCAGAGTTCATTGAGAAAAACACCAGTGGCAGACCTATTCGTCTAGAGGCTATTTTGCCGATTTCCGAAGCAATTCATATGAAGTCATTGGCGGGGACAGTGGTTCACCCCTCAGTAGCAGCTGGGCAGGCTGAGGAACAGCGGCTCAAGGAGCAGTCCTACACACTAGAAGAGTGCCTTTCTCTATCGGGCAGGCCTGAGCGACTGGACGCTGACAACCAAGTCTACTGCTCGAAGTGCAAAAAGCACGTGCAGGTAGATAAGCAAATGCAGCTGTATAAACTGCCACAAGTGCTGATTTTCCAGCTCAAGCGATTTAAGCAGAGAGGATATCGGAGGGATAAAGACGAACGACTGATCCGCTTCCCTCTCACTGGACTGGACATGACTCCCTTCATTTGTGGTCCGAGTACTGAGCCGCAGATCTACGACTTGTACGCAGTTTCCAACCACTATGGAGGACTTGGGGGAGGCCACTACACCGCCTATGCGAAAAACGCAGAAAACGAGCAGTGGTACAGCTTCAATGACTCCTCAGTTGGTAGAGTTGACGGAGACCCGAGCAACACAGTGGTGTCCCCAGGCGCCTACGTGCTCTTCTATGAACGCAGGGAAGTGCATTAGTAGTAACTAGCTAGGCTGCTTGGCATCACTGCTACATGAACTTCGTCTAAGTGTAGGTGTGGACTTGGATACGCAGGGTTTCGATGGTTCCCTCCACTTCCTCCGGGCAGTCCAGAGCACCATGTTCGTGTATATGCCGAGGTCCAGCTGGTCTCCGCGGAAGTGGCCAATTACACCCTCCCACGTGGAGTGGAAGACTCCACACTACCAGTGGGAGTTCGTAGTCTTTCTTGAACATGACTTTGCCTTCCGCGCTCTATTATTAATGGCTACCTTTCCGGGTCATGGACTGGGAGCCATTTTCGCGGGTAATACTCAATTGACCACCCTGAGCAGTCCAGGGGAGATTGGCAGGCTCAGAGTTTCATGGAGGAAACCATCAGCAACATGCTGGGCGACAATAGATTTCTTGTCGGGACTTTTGTCAGGTGGAATCGCCTATCCACCAAGTGGATAAGCCTTCTGGACTCCTAGTGGTTGTCGAGGCTGGTGTCCATACGCACAGCCCATAAAGTCTATAATAATTAGTGCGCAGATTAGCCATATTTCCCCTAATTTCCCTGCAAGTAGTATATTTCCAAGCTAATCAGTATATATACAAGCTAATCAGTATATATACAGGCAGGAAAGCTACACATTCCTAAATTACACTAACTCGCTTTCATCCGGGAAAGCATCCGCAAAATGATCCTTGCCTCCCGGCAGTCTCCTCACCGGCTGTCTCGCCAGTCCGGCCGGCCTACTCGTTATCACCTTCCCTGTCTTCACAGCGAGTCTCAGGCGCGGAGGCTTGATGTCCCCTAACTGCGAGCTAGGGACTGACTTGCGGTACAGCTCGGGAGACTGGTGGCGAGGGGAAAGACGGGGAGTGTCTGAGACGGGGGAGTAGCAGGTCCTGGTGTCGAAGCGGTCGGTGGGCATTTCCGTTAGAATGGGGTCTGGCTGCTCTAAGTCGGTCAGGGCTATGTGCGACTCTTTGATTTTGCCCTTGGCTGGAGTGCCTTTGAGGTCGGATAAGCCTTTTTCCAGGGTCTGAATTTCGCTTTCCAGGCTGCTTAGAGTGCGCTGCAGGTCTGGGATCACTGTTCCTTTCAAGTGACTCCGCTCACTCTGGGCGCTTTGCAGAGCAGTGGCCAGCGAGCCTACCTGTCCATGCAAGTCGGAGTTCGCGACTTTGAACAGCTCCACTTTCTTCAGCATTTCCTTCATCCGACTGCCCTCTCTACCCGGACTTTCCTCGCCTTTCTGCAGGGAAATCAGCTTCAAAGCGGCTTCATTGTATTTGCCTTCGCAGGTGGATTTCACCTTTTGAGCCTGAATCAGATCTCTCCGCAGCCTCTCCACCTCAGTGCGCAGTTGGGAAAGGCCTCTGAGTTGCTTGTTCTCCTCCTCCAATAGCACCAAGCGAGAGTCCAGGGCGCCTATGGAGCCTCCACTGCGCTGCATAGGGGTTTGCAGAGTCCGGACGAGGGCGATTTCTCTGTCTTTGGCTTCCAGCTGCTCTGCGTAGTCTCTGATCCTGGCTTCCAAGTGAGCGATTTGCAGGCGATGGGAATGACTACTGAGGGGGAAAGTCTCTCGGTTCTCCTCCTGAAGGCCTAGGAAGGAGTCCATCTGTCCTTGAAAGCTGCCGTCTATCCCAGCCAAGATGTCCCCCAGCGAGCTTTCCCTCTCGTCCATATGTGTAACAGATATGGGCAACTGCATGAAGTCGGCCACTCAGGACTTGGAAGTGCAGACTCCGGTACCTGACCCCATCCCCAGTCTCTCCCCTATCCTTAGTCCTCGTGATAATGCCTTTTCCGTGTGCCAAAGTCCCTTTTTCGACCCCAAAAACTCCACTTCCGGCGCGTCGTTAGGAATGAGGTCCGAAGCTCTCTTCGACAAGTCGCTGGAAAGGTCCATTGACGACCTTTCCCAGCAAATGGACCGGTCTCGGGTGTGGCAGGACGCGAAGTTTACCCGGGTCCTTGCTCAAACACGCCTGCTGGAGGCCAAATTGGAACATATGCAGCGAGAACGTCCCAATTCCCTTCCTAAACTTCCAGCCGCTAGTCCCAGACCCTCAATGGGCGAGTATCTAGCAGTGGAGCAGCAGTTGGAGCAGCAGCTAAGTGTGATACACGACGAAATGGAGGCCATTCAGCACGAAGTCACCTCTATCACTCAGTGCCTCGCCTCTACTTAGAGTAGGAACCTGTGTAGTTTCCATTCTGTCATGCAGTAGATTTGGGAAATTCCCTTGAAGATGGGAAAACTGTATATAAATGTTGCAAATTTAAGCCAAAGTTTGGGAATCTAGCAGATATGTATGCCGTAGAAAGGCAAATTGCATCCATTTATAGTCCTAAGGAGTTAAAACTCCGCGTCCCAGCCCGGGGGCGCCTTCTGCCTACTCCGCTGCGGCGACGTATCCCCATCCGCCTGCTCTTCCCTCTACCTACAGCTCACATCTATGAGTCCCATGAACTGGCGTCTCTCCACAGCAGCCGCAACTTCCTTAGCAATTGCAGTTCCACTGGGAACATAGGGTGCAGAGAGCTGTTTGCTGATGAGTCGGTCCTATGTGGAGTGTACCCAGTCGAAGTCTTTGAACCACTTGTGGGCTTTGAGGTTGTCGAGGCTGCCGCCAGTGCGCATGGCGGGGTTCTGGTTGAGGAGTTGCTCGATTAGAGGGCGGGCGGGGAACCTGGGGTCTACGAAGTGGGGGTAGACCAAGCGGTGCTCGAGTACCTTTTCGTAGATGGAGTATGGGTCGTCCTCGTCTTCCCCAAAGGGCACTCCTCCGCATGCAAGCTCATACAGAATGATGCCAATGCTATAGAAGTCCGCCACCAAGCCGTACCCTTTCCCCATTATCACCTCCGGCGCCATGTAATGCGGCGTGCCCACAATCGTATACGTCCGTCCATGCACAATCTTCGCTGTCCCAAAGTCTATAAGCCGCAAATAGCCCTCGTCGTCCACCATTATGTTTTCCGGCTTCAAATCTCGGTATATGATGTCTCTTTCATGCAAGTGCTCGATCATTAGGATCATTGAAGCGGTGAAGAACTTGGCATCCGGGTCACTGAGCAGTCCCATTTTCCGCAGTACATCAAATAAGTCCATTCCCTTCACAAACTCCATCAGCAGGTAAAGGCGCTTATCGTCTTTGAAGGTCTTCACCAGCTTCACAATGAAGACGTGGTCCAGTTGCAGCAAAATGCGTCTTTCCAGCTGAATGTTTTCGTGTATGTCGTAAAGATGCACTTTGCGACGAGAGACGGTTTTAAGGGCGTAAAAAGTGCCTTTATTGGGACTGACGCAAAGAAAGACATTTCCGAACATTCCTTTCCCCAGTGTTTTGACAACCACCAAGTCATCGAAGGAAATCGTGTCGTCCTGCAGTTCTATCCGCTTCATCAGCTGCGTGCGCACTCTTTCATCAATAATCTGCAAGAAATCCTCCTTATGCAGAATCCAGCAGCTCACAGGGCCTTTCGCCACAATCGTCGCAGACCTGAAGTCATCAAAAAGGACGGATCTCTCACCGAAATAGTCCAATTTGGTGATAGAACGGATATGCACGCCGTCCTTGAGTACGTCTACGGTACCGGATTTGATGATGAAGAAGGTGTCGCCGGGGTTGTGCTGCTGCACGATGGTTTGTCCGTTGGCGTAGTCTGTGATTCGGAGGGCGCGGATGAGGGCGCTTAGCTTCTCGGAGGAGAGAGCTCGAAGCAACTGTACTCTTTTGATGACGTTCAAAGCTTCATTGTTGACAGTAGCCTGGTCCAAAGCCCCTCCTATGCACTCCTCAAACTGCACTCTGTCGATCTCCGCCACATGCACTTCCGCTCCAATTGCCACATATGTGTCCTCAAACAAGCCTTCACACGGCCCTGCGAAGTAGGTTTCCCCCACACAGGACAGAGTGGGGGCCACTTCACGAGTCTCTGAAAAGCCTAGTGCTCCTTTCAGCACTACCCAGAACTTCAAGCCGCGCTGTTCTCCTTGGCGTATCACCGCTTGTCCGTTTGTGTAGGTGATTACTCGCATTGCGTCTATGAGTTTGTCGCATTGCTGCTTGTTGAGTCGCATTAAAGTGGCGTTTTTCTCGAAAGCGATTCGCTGAGTGTTGCGGTAAATGATGTGCTGTAGCTGACTGCCGAGCACTTGGACCAGGTCGACACGGCCAATGGACAGACACTTCACCTCTCCACCAACCGCAGTCACAGTCGCAGTCCGATTCGACCCATACAGCAGCGCCTGCTCCCCAAAGAACTCCCCCTTCGTGAGTCGTCTGACCTCATTCCCTTCCTTCGTGCAGGACACAGTGCCGTCCTTAATGATGTAAAAGAGGTCTCCAGGGTCGCCTTCGTTGACAATATGTTGTCCCATGGCAAACTTGTGTGTGGCCAGCGAGTTCAGCAAGGCTTCCTTCTGGTTCTCCGTGAGCATCGCGAAGAGGGCAATGCTGTCCAGAAAGGCCTTGTTCTCCGCATAGTTCTGCGCATTCACAGACTGCAGCATCTCCCGAAAAGAGATGCGGTCTACCGCCCACAGCGAGCAAGGCTCCAAAGTCCTAATAGTAGCAGACCTGGGAGTATCGTGCAATAGCGCCAGTTCTCCAAACCCTTCCCCCGGCTTGATCGTGTTCACAGTCCTGCCGTTGATAATGACATCCAGCCGGCCGGAAGCAAGCACGAAGAAGTGCATAGCGGGCTGGTTCTGCTGGAACACCACTTCGTTGGCTGTGAGGCGGTAGAACTTCATAGAGTCTATGAGAGTGAGGCGGTTTTCGTCGTGCAGACTGGCGAAGATGAAGTGTTTGGACAGGGCTGTGAGGATGGTTGCTCGGTCGGTGGAGGTTTTGGGCTTGTCGGACACGACGGCGTTGGGTGCTTCTTGCTGGGGCTCGGGCGCGACGCGAGAATCGATGAATTGCGCTTTCTTCTTGGTAATTTTGCGGGGGTCTAGGCGAGACCCTACCGATTTCACCTCCTCAGGCCTGGAGATAGGCGGAGCGTCCTGGGCTAGTCGAGTCGGACTGGGACTGTGGGCCGGACTACCTTTGCCACTAGCAGTTTTGGGCACTCCCAGTTTTTTCATTACTCCTAACGCTCCAGTAACTTTCACCGCTTACCTTGTGCCACACAATTTCAGCTTTTACTATTTAACTTGTCCTTGCGCATTCGACCAGACAGTCCTCCGAACACACTTCTAGGGAAGCTAGACCGTAGATGTGGCTTCGACACCTCTGGCTGGGCGCAGTTCCCCTCAAGAGCAGGGTCTACAGACTGCATTGAGCTGCTTCGACTATAGGAAGTCTCATGAAACTGAGAAATCTTCCGTGCAAAGGGAATCCCACTAATTGAAAAATGGGAGTTTCCGCGTTGCTTCACACAGTGCTTTCTCGCAGACATCTGAACTTCCCTGGGGAAAAGCAAGTGCAAGGGTAGCAGAGAAGGCGGGGAATTGGCACTGGGAGAGGCTTTCTCTTGCAGCCTGGGAGTCACTATAGGGGAGGAAGTCGGACTTGTAGGCTGAGACACAGACAGCCCACAGTGATTGAAAGCGCCTAACTTGGGCCTTATTCTGCTCGTAAAGACCTCAGGAAGTCCGCCCAATTGAGCCTGAATCCGCCTATCTGCCCGACTACTAGGACGCCTCTGCAGTCTTTCTCCGTTCATAAAGGCCACAGACACCACTGATATGTCTGAACGAGGGCGGAAAGGACTGCCCAGCTGTCTCTGAGACTCCCTCAGTCCTTTCATATTACTAACTTCCGTGGGTTAGAAGCAGTGGTCTGTGCCCTGGGAGTAGACTGCCGTAGGTACCAATTCGCTTACTGCAGGTCTGTGCTAATCCACATGGAAGGAGTTATTTAAGACTAGGACTCAGTTTCATCCTTGAGAGTGTGCTGGAAGTATAGGCCAGTTTCTTCAGAGTCTCTGTAGTGGAAGGGCAGCAGCCAGTAGGCCGGGCGGCGACCCAAACTGCACAGCAGGGACTCGTAGAAGGACGTGTAGTAGGAGAACTTCTCATCTCGCAAGCGGGGCAGTTTCCTGTGTTTCTCGCAAAACTCGATAGTGGTGGCTGCGTTCATGAGGAGATATATGTGGAAACACCAAAACAGAGTCACAGCCAGGGCCAAAATCAGCATCAGTGAGTATACTACAGTCACAAAGAAGGTAAAGCCAGTCCCAGTGTCGTCGTCTCTTAGCGCAATTAGCACAGTTTCCCAGAAAGTCCCTTCGAACACCCATAGGGCCAGCATACCGTAGGTGAGCATCAGGAAGAAGTACTTGTAGTTGTAGAAACCCACACAGTTGGCGATCCAGGGACAGTGGTGGTCCATTTTCAGCACGCACATGTCACAGAGACGACAGTGGTGACTCCGGTCAGGCTTGACTATACCGCAGCGCCGACACCAGCGCACAGCCCCATTGGTGTGCTTCTTCTCATGTAGGAGGTGAGCACGCGTTTGCTCGGCTGCTTGCAGGTCGGTCCACTCCGGAGTGTCAGGCACGCTTCCCGGGGCAGTCATAAAGGCTTGATAGAAGCTCCAGGCGAGGAGAAGCATAAAGAGCAACTCCAGGCCTAAGCAAGTGCTGCCCACTATCCTCGCCCTCGCATGTTCCCCGCCACTGTGCCAATAGTACAACTCCGGCCGGTCCTCCCCACTCACCACCATCGGCAGGAAGTACAGCAAGAAGTACACGACCGGCATCCCCACAAGCAAAAGCATGAGGATTGCCACAGGTGTGTATATCACTATGTTGTATCCAAAGATGCGTAGACGCTCGCGGCAGGACGCCTGCGGCCACTGCGGCATTATATCAGTGCTTATGCTTTCGCTGGAGACGCTGGGGTGGTGTGGGACGGTCGCTTGGGGAGGCTCGAATGCTTCGGCCATCTTGAAAACCTCTGCTAAACGAACATTTCGCAGGGACATGGATACCTGGATACTGTGAAAAACCCCCGCGGCTCCTTGACTGTAAGGCACTAATTGGAGAGGGAGGAATAGGCTGGAAATGGGGAATCTCGGCCAGAGTGGCTATTTCCTCTTGCGAATGTAAGCGAAATGCAGGCCTAATTGAGGTCAAGTATATGACAGAAGCAGAATTCGCTACAGCTTTAGCTGCTTTGGCCAGCCACAGTCAAATCGATTGTAGCGGGCAGCACACATATGGCGGATTTCTGAGGATAGTGGCGGCTTAGCAGATAGTCATCTACCAGCATTGAAAGTACAGATGTGAGAGCCTAGCTGTTACTTCTTCTTAGGAGCCTCGCCCTCAGCCTTGGGCTTCTTCTCCCCACCTTCGGCTTTGGGCTTGCCTCCCTTGCCCCCCTTTTCCTTCTTGGCCTGGATGGTGGCGTCCTTCATCATCCAGGGCTGGGCGAGGCTCAGTGTCTGGAAGGCGGAACAGGACTCGGCGGGTTGGGACAGGCGCGAGGCGGTCCGCAGCCCTCGGACAAGTACGCGAAGCAGCATGGTTTATTAGTCCATTGATTTGCCTACCATCAAATGTCCCTACGGCCTACATAAGGTTGCAGTCCTGACCGCCTGGAAATTGAGGCAGTGGGGGAGCCAGCTCGGGGGGCAGGTCTCCTAACTGCGCTATCTCAGCCATCCGCATCATCATGCGGTCCTTCGGCTCGCCCTGCTCCAGCGCCACACACATTTCTCTATAGGCCGCCAACTGCTGCTCATAGCGCGCCACCAACTCCGCCGACAGCTCCCCCCTCTTCTCCCCCAAGTACTTTTCCAGTCCATCACGCAGTCCCACCATTTCCTCCGACAGCACCTCCTTGCTGAACAGCTGGTCACTCAGTCCTTCCAAGGCACTCAGCATTTCAGGACTGCTTTCCAGCTGCTTGGCTAGCTCTTCCATGGCTTCGTTGAACTCGGCGGGCAGTTCGTCCTCTGTGGCCTGCTCGGGTCCTGTCACTTCCTTTAGCACTTCCTGCAAAGAAGGGGTCTCGGCCGGAGTCTCAGGCTTGTCTTCGCCTAACTCGTTTTCTGCGCTTTCGAGCAGGTCATCCATCCCCTTATCAGCCATTTACCTAGGGCAAACCCAATAGCCCCTGCTTCCTCGCAGCAAACATTGAGTGCTGCGCTGAAGGATATATACATAAACGGTGTCTAGCAGCAGATTTATATCAATAGTACTGTGTGCGAGGCTGTAAATCAAGCGAAATTATGGAATTTTGTGAGAAAAGCGACGTAATTGATTCTGATATTGATTAATAGGCAATTTTATATGTAAAGGGAAGATTGGAATGTCAGTTTTCCCCCCAAAGTCCGATTTAGTTCTCCAAAGCTCTAATTTTATCTTATTTTTCTATAACGATTCGTGCGAAATGGAGTTTCAAAAGGCCATTTTCAGCCCCTAATGTTCTCTATTACTCCTCTAAATCACCGAATTTTGCAAATACTGGTAGAGGACTTGTAAATTGCCCCAAAGACCCTAACTCGACCCATTCCGAGCCTAACAGTACTTCCGACCTGAAACCTTATCAGCCTGCAATACCCAATCCCCCCTTCTGATCGCTATTTCAGGTTTTTCGCTATAATGGAGGACATATTCGAGCAGTCTATCCCCGACGCCTGCAAAACCCTCACATCCCAGCTCAAAAGCAAGCAACTGCCAGTCGAGGCGATATGTCCAGTGCTGCAAAAGGCCCTAAATCAGCACATTTCCACAGTGGACTCAGTCCTCAGTTCCCACATTTTGGCTTTCCTCTCAGAACTGCAAGCCTCTAAGGCGCCCCCTGTGCTGGGCAGGGAACTACTACAGGCGGTTATTGCTGTGCAGGGCGGAATACAGGGGAAACGGCACTTCCAGCAGAGCCGTTCACTGTGTATTTCCGTGAGCATTGGGAAGAACTGCCTGCAATACTGCTCAAGCCGTTCTCCCTGCTGATTGATAGGGAAGCAGGGCCTCGGTCAGAGGAGTGATATGTATATAGACTGCTGGCGCATGCGCTATCGCTGTGGACATGTCAGAAACTGCAGAGTGCGGTTGAGTTCGCATGCGACTTTCAGGTCGAAGTAATGCGCGATTCAGAGAGGATTTCAACTAGAAACGGGTGCGTTTCTATCACTCGTCGACAGCAACAAAACAGACCTCGCCTTCAGTCTATTGAAAGGCGCGAAGGACCTAGCAGGCGAGTTAATTCCCCAGCTGATGCAGAGAAAGCAGACAAAGCTGGCCGCTAAATTGCTCGAGCAGAGCGAACTCAGCCCTGCAGCCTTCCCTGCAGTGGTGGCTGAGTTGCAACTCAGTGCAGTGCGCTACTATGCCAGTGGCCAGGACTGGGACTTGAGACAACTGCTGGACGTACTGAGTGAGGAGTGGGAAGGAGTGGCCTGTCTACTCACTGAACTGATGATGAGATGTAAGGGAGGTAGACAGATCGGGTGAAGGGAGAAATGCACTCGGGAGTCTTCGCGAAGCGCATAATAAGGGAATTTCCGCATTTGGAAACCCTAATTCCAGCGTCTATTTGGGAGGCTATTCAGGCGATACCGCCAGGACCAGAGTCCCTGTTCCCTTCCGACTCTTTCAGTCCGCTGGACCCAGAGGCTTTGCACTACCCACTGCACCCCTCCACTATCCACTTCATCTCCACTGAAGCTGATTTGGCGGAAATCGACCTGGAAGCGAGCGATTTGTTGGGGTTCGACTGTGAGTGGAAAGCCGGGCTGACCAGACTGCAAAAGCACCCAGTCGCCCTCTTCCAAATCGCAACTCGTGAGAATACCTATCTCCTGGATATGCTCAGTTTAGCTGGTTCTCCAATACTTGACAGCAAACTATCTGCCCTGTTCCTGAATCCTAGGGTCGTCAAACTGGGCCTCAGCTTTGATGGGGACCGAAAGCAACTCCTTCGCTCCTATCCCCTGGTCTCCGCCTTTCACCTCCCAATACAGGCCTATGTAGACCTGCAGCTGCTCTACAAGCACGCATTCCCTGCAGAGGGAGGCAGCGGAGGCTTAGCTATGCTAACGAAGAGGTTTCTGGGGGTGAAGCTGTGCAAGGCGGAGCAGGTTTCGAACTGGGCCAGGAGGCCGTTACGCAGTAGTCAAGTCCACTATGCAGCGCTGGACTCTATGGTGGAAATACTGATATGGGACAGGATGAGCAGAGAAGTGGATATTTCCCATTGCCTTGCAGAGACAGAGAGGAAATCGCTAGGGAACGCAGGGGAAGCGGGCAGTGGGAAGACATGCAAGCAGTGCGGAGAAACAGGACACAAGTCCAAGCGCTGTCCCACGACCCGACTCTGCGACCTGTGCCATCGAGTCGGCCACCCGGCCTCTTCCTGTCCCTCACTCAACTCCCCTTCCTAGTCTATTCCTCGTATTCTTAGGCTCAGTTAGTACTAGTTCCCATAGTTGGCCTTGAATCCTTCCCAGTGGCTCTTTGACGATTAGTGGGTATGCCATTTTGTGCAATGCTGAAAGTGCGCAGCTGCACAAACACCAGTGTCCACAGGAAACCCCTCTGCCCTCTCGATAAGCCCGCCTACCCCCTCCAAGCAATACAAGTCCAGAGATTTCACGTCTCCACCCACGCGAAAAGAGCGTTCTGCAGTCCTCCAGCCCGCTTCAGGACTAGGACTAGGAACAGTCCTTGCAACCCGCGCTTAAACTCCACGCCCAGTGACTTGGCCCGGCCAATCACTGTGAAGACTAGGAGGAAAGACCTGCAGAGTCTCAGACCAAAGCCCAACAGCGAAGTGAAACTCTCCAGAATTCGGTCTTTCCTGCTGCTGACTCTAGGTGAAGCCAGTGGCTGGGCTCCCCGCTACCCCGGCCCACTCACCCCTGCCCGTTCCTACCAAGTTACCACTTGCCAGAGTATATCTGCGAGTCAACTGTCCCTACTCAGTGATATGCCCAGTATAAGACCCAAACTGCAGTCCAAGACTCGCCCAGGCCTGCGGGTAAATACAGACCCGGAGGGGATTTCAGCCTGGGAGGCAGAAACTGAAGGCCGTCCGAGCAGCAACCTACGCTAATTCCTCTGTATAATAGACTTTCCCTGCAAAGGGCTATTATCGCCTATCGATACTAAACTCGTTCGCTAAAATAGGAAGTAAGGAAAGATGCAATTTCGGCTCTTAGCGTATTTGTCATAATTACATTTTATTAATGCGGAAACAGCTTTAATACGCCAATGCAAGCAGACATCTGGAAAAGCCTCTTGCCAGGTAGGGTTGAGTTTGCTTTCTTCGTATTGTGGGCTGATAAGTGCAATTGGTGCAGGGAAACTACCGAAGATTCATCTGAATTCGCTCGAAGTGGATCTTTTCAGCTGGAGTAAAGTACCGCTTAGCAATAATTTAGGCCTTTCTGTGGACTATATCAATAGTTTAGTATTGAAAACCCGTTCTAATGCAGGACTAACACCCAGAAACCAGTTGATTTCGGGCTTGTTTGCGTCTGGACTGAGAAAGGAAGTGGCAAGTAAGGAATATTTCCCTGTGGATTTCCTGCATTTCTAATACTTCAGTAGGGAAAACAGGTAAAATTAATACGAGGAGTGCAGAAATGTAGTGAAATTACGCATACTTACTGAGGTTTTTTCCTTCTCAGTCCTCCCTAACCCCTAAAAGCACACATCTCCTCCCATTCCCTCTATTTTCGGCTACACAAGCCATTCCCTTTTACGAAATCCGAAATTCACCCCAAAATACATCTGTATTTAAGGAATAACGACAAAGAGCAGTCAGAATTAGAGAGGAAAGCCTTGTCCCTGTCTAGCTGTTTCTGACATGCACTGGGCGAAAGCAGAACTACCGCTCCGAAATGCTGCTGAAAGGACGTAAAAAGCAGAGAGAAAACCGCAGAGATATTTTCCTGCTAAGGAAAATGGAGCGAATAGACACACAGCCGTGCAGGTTTAAAGCTAGTTTCGCCTACAACTGCAGTTTTAGCAATTAGAGCGGACTAAGGGGAATTGGCTTTATTCGGGTTTGAACCTTCCTCCAGTTCTCCTGCTCCCAGGGTCTCTTTTCCGCTTGCCGAAGGGAATGAGGGAGCTGGGCACTAAAAGGACGGATTTGAGTGTGAGGCCTGAGGACTTGCAAAGACTGGAACGCAGACCCTATTAATGTCATTTCTGAGAACTCCTAGGCCCAGTTCTCCCCCGGCTGGAAGTCCCAGGTCCTGGGAAATAATAATGGCTGAGAAGGAGCCGGAGGCCCAGTTCCAGCCTAGTGGCCGCAGGCCGTTCAGTCGGGACGCTGCGGAATTGGACAGAGGCGGGGAAAAGACAGGCCAAAGGCTCCTACTAGGGTCAGGAGCAGCTTTAGTATCCGAGTCCCATAGGAGCTGAAAAGGGAACAATGCGACTCCGCCTTGGTCTAAGCCCTGGTGAATAGGCCGGATGTTGTTGGGCATGTACTGGGTTATAATAAATAAAATGGACAGCGTAGAGATGGTACCCGCAGAAAGAGAAGCGGCCCAGGCCAATGTGCGCACTAGCAGAAGACTGCGCAGGAAGCCCGCCTTCTTCACTCCTGGGAACTACCTGGAGGCCAGTGCTGAGGACGATGTCAAGTACCGTGCTGTTGTCACGGACGTAAAGGGTTTCAGAGACTATGCGGAAAACGTGGATTTCAAGGGACCTTCGGTCTGGCGTCTGAAACAAATTTTGCGGAAACTCGTACAAGGACTGAAAGTGGACCCGAAGTTGAAGTACCAGTGGGCCATTTGGAATGAGGCCAGTCAAAGTAAGCACCACACAGAGTGGGAACGCCTCACCTCAATCACCCAACTGAGAAACCACGAAACTGCCAAGTTGAGAATTTTCAAGCAGAAGAAACCGCCAGCGCTGCCCAAAAAGCCGGAAAACAAAGAAGCGCCCAAGAGGACGGTAGCTGTCTCGCCCAAACCCGCGCCCCGCCCCTCACTGACAGCCCAGCAGCCCTACCTGCAGTTCTACCCGCAGTATCCGCCTATCATGACGGAGCAGGAGATGATGCACGCCTACATGATGATGTTCTGTGCCAACCCTTGGTTCTACTACCAAAACTACCAGTAGGCCTAGTCTCTAAGTGTGGCTAGCAGAGAGATATTGAGGCAGTTTCCTTCCCGACATACTGCGCTCCTGCTGCTTTTCTATATAGCTGAATTGAGATTTCCCACCTTTTCTAAGGAAAATATGTCCAGTTTCCTTCACTTGGTGGCGAAAGTCTTTATATCCCCGTCTCAGAGTGACAGAAATTGAGGGGAATTTTCACATTTGGAGGGAATTGGAAGCCATTATTTAGGATTTATATGTGTAGAGAGGAATTTGTGCTAGAATCAGGCTATTAAGTCACTGTTAGGGAAAAGATTATGTGAAACTCGAGCCTTTTATCTCGGTCTACTGCGGATATAGGCAAAGAAAGCGTCTTTCCACTGCTAAGTTCTTCCTCAAATGCCACTTCCTCATAGTAGCCGCCTATATTGCCATACTACTGCAGTTAGTGAGTCCTACATCACTTCACACCGCGATTTGGTGACTCCAAAGTGCACTACAGTCTCATACCTCCCAGTCTTCAGGGCTCTCCGGTCCCCTGTAAAGAAGCGATTTCCGCCTAAATTCAGCTCTACCAAGTGAATTAACCGCCTCAAGCTCATTTTTATATTGGCAGTGGCCCCGCTTCCTATCTGATTGGCAACGATGGATATCCGCTGGACAGAGTTCGGCATTTGCTGAAACAGGACTGAACAGCCTGTATCACTGATGTCGTTGAAGGAAAGGTCGATGTTGGTCAGGGCTAGCAGAGGCAGGAGTGCAGGAGCAAGGAGTGTAGCGCCTTCATCAGTGATTTCATTGTTGTTGAGTCGGAGGTACTGGAGGTGGGGCAGGAGAGCGAGGCCTTCGGCTAGGACTGCTGCGGAGGCGTCCACGAGGTGGTTCATGCTTAGGTCCAGGACTTCCACTTGGCTGGCGGAGTGGAAGCCGGCGACTAAGTGGCGGAGGCCGGCGGTGCCCAGGGCGTTGTCCATCAGGCGTAAATAAGACAGCCTCGTGAAATACTGCATTAGCAGTCGAAGATAGAGAGCGCCGTCTTCCGATATGCGCTCATTCGGCAGGTCAATAATCTGAAGTTGGACTTTGGAGATAGCCAGGGAGAACAAAACACGAATGCACTCTCGCATGTATCCCTTGTTCGCTTTGTACATTTCCTCGACTTGCCCCAGGTTGAAGCTGGTGTCCGGGTGCTGGCTGAAGACAGTGCGGAGTTCCTGGGTGAGTTGGTTGGCAGGCTGTGCTACGTTGGAGTTGACGTCCATTGCCTAAACTAGTTAAGGAGAAAACCGTCATACTTCTGCTGGAACCACTGCATAGCGTCTTCCCTGGTCACCTTGTGTGACTTCCCCAGCTTGCCAGGCGCTCTCCGTCTCAGCTTAATGCGTTTCCCTGCGCGGGTCAGCGATACGTAGAAGTCCATGCCGTAGATGCCTGTGCTGGGGTCGTATTTGATGCCCAGGTCAATGTGTTCCTGGATGCCGAAGCCGAAGTTGCCGGTGTCTGAGAAGTTCCCTTTCTTCAACTCGTACTCTTTCACCTTTAGGCCTTTCTCGAGAATTTCCTCCGCCTTATCCCCTCTCACTGTGACGTGGACGGCGATTTTTTCGCCTCTGCGGACACTGAAGGATCGAATGGTGTAGCGTGCCTTGGAGTAGACAGGCTGCTGGTCTGTCAAGTCAGTGAGCACCTTAGCGGCGCGAGTTAGGCGATCTCCAGACTCCCCCACGCAGATGTTAAGAACCACTTTCTCGATCTGAATGCCGCGCATGGGGTTGTCTGCCTTCGCCCCCTTTACCATCTTTTATTACCATCAGTTCCCTGTGTCTTTGCAAGGTCATTTCACAGCCGATTTGTCGATTATTTGTGTAAAATGGCAATGATGGGGTTTTCAGCAAGGAAAGGCTTATTTACGCTAGGAAGGAGTGGATTTGTGGAAAGTAGCTGTGTGGAAAGGGCAGATAGAGGCTGATTTTTCGTTTATTCCGCCCTATTACCTTACCGGGGCAGATTGCAGATTGCACTGAAAAGCCGTCTTTTCTTCATCTAAAGCGATACAATTAGCGCTAATACTGCTCCTCAGCCTCTTCCCTGGTCGGCTTGAGTGTGTCGAGCGTGGAGTTTTCCACCTGCGTCCAGTGTCTTTGCAAGCGACTAGTGGGCGAGTAGATGACTTTGGCCTTTTCACTGTCAGGCTCGTTCACCGTGATCGTGTACTTCCCTGGAAACCTTTCACTGTGGGACTTGCGAAGCCTGTGTTCTGCTTTGGACTGGTGCGCAGTGAGCTCTAGGACAGAGGCGTTGGGCGGCTGTTCAGGTGGGTCCCCCTGCTCCTGCGAGTCCTCGCGGAAGCACAAGTTGGTGGGACAGCAGACCATCAAGACACTGACGATTCTGAATCTCATTATTGCTTCAGTCCTAGTAACAGTCTCCGCTATGAACTGAGCTCCCCCACAGAGTTCCTACCAACTAGCCTAGGAAGCTAGCTGAGTTACCCTTGAGTTACAGCCGGGTCCTGCGGAAGTGTCACATTGTTCTTGTGGTTCTCCAGGCCTTTCAAAGAGGCAGCCAGCTGCTTCGCTACGAAGCGTCCCTTGACTCGCAGGCGAGTGTCCGCCACCCGCTTGCGGCAGAGATAGACCACTTTCTTATGAAAATTGCGTCTCAGCCGCTTAGCCAGAAAACGCTGAATTTTAGCCTGTCTCTCTTCAATAGACAACGGCCCTACCTGCTTGGTCTGCTGGTACAGGACTCTCACCACTGGGACTTGGAGAACTGCGGAGACCGGGTCTCTCTCCAGGTCATTCTCGGTAGGCGGAAACAGGCCTTCGCTGGCCAGCTGCCACTCTGGGGGAGCGAAGAGAAACGCATTGCCGTCCCTCGAGTCTTCCTCTCGCTTGACAGGGAAGAGCTGCAGGTCGATGGAGTTCTCAGGCATATAGCACAGGGAGGGGTCGAAGTAGTCGTGGAACAGGTCTGGGAAGAAGAATGGCACTTCGGCTAGCTTGGCTGGGTCTAGGTTGCTCCACTCGCCTTCGAACATATTATCTTACTATAAGGAGTGGAAAGATGGACTGCGGGGGCTAGTGCTCCCCGCTTCAATCATGTGTCTTCAAGGCCTACAGTTCCTATATACATATCCCTTTAGCCTATCTTCTCAACTCCTTCTCGAACTTTACCGCTGTACTGCTTTCCTTATGTGCCCATTTCACATCTTTCCCTTGTTTCCAAGTGTACAAGTAGGACTGTTTAGGGCAGCGAAAGCAGCGGAAGAGGTTGGAAAGCAGGCAACCCAATAGGTCTGCTTCTTAGTGGTATGCAGTGACTCTATCAGTCCGATCTGCTCACAAGTGATGCTAACCAGGCTTTAATAGTGCCATTTGGTAGGTCTGATAGGACCACATTTCTCGCTTTCTCATTTAAGCAATTATATATCGCTTTAGCGCATCTGAAAATACCCCAAAGTCTCTACATATTCCTGAATATATCTTCCGTAATAGCAAGGAGAGCCCACTCCAGGAACTGCTCAGTAATTCCAATAGTGAGATAGGGAGCTGTGCTTCATAGCATCTGGGTGGAAATAGCCAATAACTACAGTTTTCTCTGGAATCGAACTCACCTGCAATGGTTTTCCCTTCGTGCCTCGTCATTATAGAACTGAGTCCGACATTTGCACTTCTGAAGTAGTGGGAAAAGCCAATTCGCCGTAACAGCCTTGCCTTCCAGATTCCTCAGCAAATCCCCACTTGAGATCAGTCCTCAACCCCGCCTCTTCATACTTCGCAGGCCAATTCAGTAGGCTTTTCATCCTTTTGTATGCAGGTAGAGCGGTGTCTTGGTGGGGATGATAGAGGTGAACTGCCAAAGGAAGAGGGTCGGACTGAGGAAAGCAGTGCTTGAAGGGAGTCTTTGCGTTGCAGGTCGAAAAGTACACAAAGATGCTAGGTAAGGGACTATTTCGTCCCTTTTCCTCCCTCAAACTCCGCTTTTCTCAGCTCCTCCCAGACGTCCAAGCCCGCCTTTCCAAGCTTCGCAAGGAAAAGGGAGAACTGACCCTCGCAACCATCACTTCCGACCAAGTACTAGGCGGCATGCGAGGCATCCAAGCCACTTTAGCCCTCACTTCCAAACTCGACGGCAACTCCGGCATCCTATTCCGTGGCTTGACTATACAGGACTGCAGGGCAAAACTGCCCAAAAAGCTAATCGAGCCTTTGCCTGAAGGGATGATATACCTGCTAATGACCGGGGAAGTGCCGAATGCGGAGCAGGCTGAGGAAGTGAGGAAGGAAGTAGCTAGTAGGGCTGTAGTGCCTGAGACTGTGGAGCGGTTGGTGCGTTCTTTGCCCAGATCTATGCACCCGATGACCCAATTGTCCATAGGAGTGTTGGCCCTGCAGTCTGAAAGTGAGTTTTTGCAGCGATATCGAGTAGGACTGGCGAAGGCGGACTACTGGAAGCCGACATATGAAGACGCTCTCAATCTAATCGCCAGAATACCCCGTATCGCAGCAATTATATACCGACAGACCTATAAGGACGGGTCTATTGTCCCTAGCGACCCTCACTTGGACCTAGCCGCCAACTTCGCTCAAATGCTGGGCTACCCCGAAGCCAGCTTCAGTGAACTGATGCGGCTGTACATGATTCTGCACTGTGACTTGGAGAACAGCAACGCCAGTGCTCATACGACGCATATGGTGGGCAGTGCACTTTCCGACGCCTACTTAGCCTACTCTGCAGGGCTGAATGCACTTGCAGGCCCGCTGCACGGACTCGCCAATCAAGAGTGTCTCAAGTTCCTATTGAACTTGCAGGCGAGTGTAGGCGACGACCCCACTCCGGAAGCAGTGGAAACCTATGTGAAAGGTCTCCTGCAGTCCGGGCAACTAGTCCCTGGCTACGGTCACTCCGTATTGCGAGTCACAGACCCCCGCTTTACCTGTGAAATGGACTTCGCAGCCCGAGTAATGCCCGCAGACCCTTTATGTCGCTTAGTGCGGATATGCTCTGAAGTGGTTCCTAGGATGTTGGCTGCTACAGGGAAGGTTAAAAACCCTTGGCCCAATGTGGATGCACAGAGTGGAGCTTTGCTGTATCACTATGGACTGAGGGAGTTTGATTTCTATACTGTGCTGTTTGGAGTGTCGAGGGCGATTGGTACGATGTGTAGCTTGGTGTGGAGCAGGGGACTGGGACTGCCGATTGAGCGGCCGGAAAGCGTGACTTTGGAGTGGCTTTCGGCCTTCGCGAAAGGAAAAGCAGGTAGTAATCAGCCATAAGACCCACAAGCAGCTAAATAGTCCAGTGGACTCTATCTCATATATACATGGCAAACATGACACATCGGCTGCTCGCCCGGTACTCCGAAGGAACCAAGGAAATCCCGAAAGGAATACTCTCACCTGTGAGAGGACGAAAGAACAGAACCGTCCGCTTTGAATTCCCATCCCAAGCGACCAAAGTGAGAAACATATCGAAGGAACTGGACGAAATTGCAAATTCCCTAGCGATTCTAAAGAAGCCCACTGCTGCGACTATTAACCCTGCTAGAGTCCGTCTTGTTGATGCCCCGATTTCACTGGCTGACTACAAGTCTTTACCTCAACTACGGCTCAGGCCCAAACTCAAGCCTATGATGGAAATCGCTCACTCCAAGCCAAGGAAGCGAGTGGTTCACAGAGCAGTGGGCTGAGCCCTTAGTTTACCCTAAAGCCTGCACCACCACTCCATCTTCCAACTTCGCCAAGTAGCTTCGTCCTTGATTTCCACTCCGTCGAAGCAAAGTCTGAGTGTCTCCTCGGCCTTTGTGTGGGAGCACAGGCAGTTGTTAGTGTTTCGCCAGTTTCATGTAGTGCTTGGAACAACGCCAACATCAGAACGCTTGACAGCTCGAGCTGTGACAGTGATAGCCTTGTCCTGGCCTTGGGAGTCAGCTCATGCGTTTGCTTTCTTCATAGGGAATCGGGTCATTTATCACAAAAGGCGGCAGTTCGTATTTCTGTCCAAATTAGTCGATGTAGAGCGAAATTGAGGACTGCGGAAGGGTAAATCCGCTGGCTTTCCCAATAGCTCCTGCTGTATCTATATTTCCCCCTGAATCAGTGCTTAGCACTGCCCTGGACTCTGGCTTCCCATCCTTCCGCTGTCCTTCCTCACACGTCGCCCTGCTGAAGTCCTCCGCTTCCTTGAACATGTCCAGTGCCTGCAGAGCTGTCTGAAGGCGAAATTCCCCATACGTCGCATTTGTACTGTAGAGTGCCAGTTTCGCTGCAGCAGCAACTCCCCATCAAGTGTATTACGAGAAAGCTGATTAAATTAGAGCTTTGCGAGTGGGAGTTCGATGAGCTGGACGGGAGGAGGGTCGGAACGCTTGGTGGCCACCTTGCACAGGGCCACAAGAGCAAAGAAGACGTAAGCAACGGCAGCATAGTAGCAAGTATCGCCCGCGTCCTTCAGCTTCACTCCGTGCACCGGAATATACTCGTACTCATACTTCAGTGAAGTGCCAAGCGCTGACAGTCCGACTACCGCGAAGATTGACAGCCCTGCGCATAGAGACCAAGCGTCCCCCATTACTTTACAATCTACCAGGCTGGTCCACTGCGAAAGAAAGACTGGGACGGGCTGGATTGGGAGTTGAAAAGAAGTAAATGGAAAATTGATGTAAACTGGAAACTGAGTTTGAGTATCTGAGTGTGGAAGTATGGGAAATCGCTATTTGTCCATATGGAGAGCAGTGAGAGTATATTTGGAATACACTGGCTTTAGGGAGGATGGAGTGGCAGAGGAAATGAATTTGCCGGGCTTTGGAAGTGCATTGCCAGGCTTATCTCCCTTCCTAAGCCCTTCCAGCAGATCTCACCTAGATAATTCCATCCTTCACCTACCGAATTTCCACTACTCCCATAAACCCTTCTCCCATGGCTTCCTACCCAGTTCCCAACCCCCTCCTTTCTTCCATCTTCCTATCATTGGACTCCATAATCCATAGCCCCATGACCAGTGCAGTCCCTGCAGTTCTGATTTCCCCCAAGCCCATCCGGACTTCGCTGGTCTCCGCCCTGCCCCACGACCAGCCCAACTTCTTCCTTTCCCAGTCCAAAGCAACAGACTCCGACGAAGGCCTGCTCGTGGCGAAGGAAATCTCGCAGATCGTGAGGACCAGGGGAGCGGCGAGACAGATGGTGGGGAACAAGCAGAGTCCTGGACAGGGCAGAAGACTGGGGCAAGTGGCCGGACTGCCGCAGAGATGTGAGGGGAATCCTATGCTCAGTGACTCGGTTTTTCGGGAAATGGAGGAAACGGTGGGGGATTTCCCTTGGAATTAGCAGACTTTGTAAGCGAGTAGTATACTAGTAAAGGGAAGGACTGGGGATTTCAGACTTAGAAAGAGGGATTTTCAGATATCGTGTTGCAGACAGCGAATCCTGCTTTAACAGAATGGAAAATCGTGAAAGGGAACTCAGTCATACTATTGAAAAGGCACTTAGCTGAGTGCATCAAGCTTCCAATGTATGTGAGTTCTCTAAGTAAGGAACAAATCGATCCAATTTCAGCCTATTTCAAGCTAAAAGTCGCCTTTTCCATATCCCCTAACCCTACATCCTCTATGAGACACACGCTCCAGCCTAGGTTTACTGGAAGACGACTAGCTTCTTGAAGACCTGGTCAGGAATAGGCTCCGAGCCCTGCAGGCCCAGCACCACCCTGTTGTAGGCCAACTCCCCCCACCAAACACTCACCCCCACCGCCAAAATAGGCAGCAGCCAGTGCACTTTCTGCCGCAAACCCCACTTCCCGAACTGCGAAGAGACGCGTAGGACCGGGTAGGTTCCGTAGCGCAGTAGGTACTCCTTGTAGTAAATCCGCGTGAGCATAAGGGGGATTAGCGTTGCGAAGGTCTTTTGGAAGGGGCCGCGGATGTGGTTGCTTTCGAGGAAGTCCACAGGGCGGTACCCGATGCGGACTAGCTCGGAGTCGGGGATGCGATTCATCACCGAGTAGGTGTAGTTCCCAGCCATTTACTATCTAGCAGCACCCAACTCTCCCAAGCAATGCTCTTCAATCCGCCTTTCAACACTAACACAAATCAGACCTTGCACAGGCCTCCACTAGTATTGGATCGAAATCGACAGAAGGTGGGAACCACAGCAAAGTCCCGAGCTAAATATCCCCATGTCGTATTGGCACCAATAGCTGCCTTTAGAGCGTTTAGCTGGGCTATCAGCCTTCCCGCCCTCCCTGCATAACGGCCTTGCACGTTTTCGCAGCTATTTTTTCCCCAGTAATGGACTCTGCTCTGAAGGTCTTCCGTTCCCAATCGACTCGTCGAGAACGTCTCACTCAGCCCTGCACTCTGCCTATGAGTCCTTCCATGTTCCCTAACGACCTTTCCCTGCCCTACATTGACCAGTCCTTCTGTCGTCTCTCCCCAGAGCCGCTCCGCTCTATCACCCCTTCAACAAAGTCCACTTCCCCTCTCAACACTGAACTTTCACCATTCAAGTCTCAACTTCCACTGGACTTACCCATCGTTACCGCTAAAGCCTGGAGTGTTTGCGACGGCCAGAGCGGAGATATATTATGGGCGGTGAACGGAAAGGAAAGACGCGAAATGGCCAGTTTGACCAAAATAACGACCTGCTATATCGTCCTTCGCCTCCTCAAGCGTATCCCTGGTGTCTCTCTGTACACATCTGTAAAAGTCTCTAAGACTGCTGCGCAAGTAATCGGCACTTCCGCAGACCTAGAAGAAGGGGACGAAGTGACTGTTTGGGACTTACTGCATGGACTGATGCTGCCGTCAGGGAACGACGCAGCCTATTGCCTAGCAGAGTTCTTCGGCAGACTACTACATGACTGCCTGGAAAAAGAGTCCCCGAGCAGGAATTACGTCAGCTATTTTGTCAGGAAAATGAACAGTTTCGCGAAAAAGCACAAATTGAGGTCCACATCTTTCAGCAATCCGCACGGACTAGCAGACCCTACGAATCGCTCAAACGCCACGGACTTGGCCAAGTTGGCTTCGCTCTGTATGCGCAACTCCCGCTTTCGAGAGTTAGTGAGTACCAAGCGATTCACGAGTCTGATTTACCAGCCACAGCGCAGATGCTACAAGCGACTCACATGGCTGAATACAAATAAGCTGCTGGACGGACTGTGGATTGGGGTGAAGACGGGGGTGACGCATACAGCTGGACCCTGCTTAATAGCCTGCTGCAAGACTGAGACTAAGAACCAGCGACTGATAATTGTCCTGCTGGGCTGCAACTCCCTCGAACAAAGGTGGACTGAGGCTAGTCTGCTGGCTAACTGGGCAACCGACAAATTCTCATTCAGTACATAAATCTAAGCAATGCCTCTAGGGGAAGGCTAAAGTTTACACTAAGGCCCGGACTTCAAGTTCGCGACTATCTCCGAGTCTAAAGTGTTGATCTTTTTCCTGGCTTCACAGAGGTCGTTTTCCATCTTTTCCACGGAAGATTTGAGCATTGAAAGGATACTTGCCAAGGCCGGATTTAGCGGTTTTTTCGGTTTGGCCGCATCTTGCTTCGATCCCACTATATAAATATCCGGGTTTTCCCACAGCTTTTCAGCCTCTTCAGAGTTTGATTTCGGAGCCAAATGCGCAGTTTTGAGGTGTCCATAGTATCTGTTTTTGATATGGTCAGGAGGCCGCCCGTCCATATATTTAGCAATTCGTTTCCACACGGATCCAAACCTAGTCAGCAGACTGAGTATTTGTGCGTCCTCTTCAAGCGTCCAGGGTGTCTTCTTAATTCTCGGGTCGAAGCAATTTTCCCACCTTCTCTGCACTTCCGACTTATGTCTGTTCGGGAAGTGGGTGGAAACCTGGTCCCAGTCAGGCTCCTGATCTGCGGTTAGAGACTTCAATAGAGTGTCTTCTTCCTTGGTCCACTTCCCACTGTGGTCGCTGGACCGGTCGCGACGTCTGGAGCGTGAGCGTTTGGCGACTTGGCGCGCTTCTCTGCTGGGGAGTTCCTGGGGAGTGAGGGGCTGCGGGGATATGAGGTCCTGGAAGGAGAGCAGTTCTAGGTCGGGGTCGTGGAAGTCCAGGTCCTCTTCCATCTATTACGAAATTCTGGGTTATTTGAGGCAGCAGAAAGGTCGGTATGGGAGGAAGCCAGGAATGTGGGGCGGAAACAGGCCTACAGTAGACTGAACAAAGTAGGGGCATTGTGTATATAGCACAAAGTTGTGTATTAGCTGTGTAGTCTTTGTGGATAGTGGGACCCACTAATTCACATGGAACTACCCTCAGACCTTCTATTTGAGCCTGAAACGCTGGGCGAATACCCATTTATTCCCCTCCTTGTCCATTAATAAGTCCAGCCTACTCCCTCGAAGCCATTTCCCGACTTCAACAAGTCTTCTCGTTACACCTGTTAAACCCTCCTCTTGCCCTATATCTCAGACACTCTAGCACTTCTCTCTTATATCCAGTTGCTAAGCACATACAGAGAACTCGGTGTGGGGAGAGCATGCTGGCATTCCTTTAGATGCTGGGAAATATGAGGAAGAACTTGTAGCGGAAAGGAGACAGATATACTGGAAAAATCGACAGAAATGTATATATTTCGAGGTAAACCCCTTATTTCCTAGCGTCCATATGCTTATACTAGCCCTCAACGAACTATATCTCACCCATACCCAAGTACAGACAGTGGCTAGCACTCCCTCCATATAGAGAAAGCAGCCTATCTGTCCATTCTTGTCTACTAGGAGAGGTTTAGGCCCATTTGTCCTCATCTACGTGCATTTTGTCCGACGGACCCCAGCCCTGCGAAGTCTTGGGCTCCCATCCACTCGCCCAGGTCTCTCCCTGCTCCCCGTCCTTGCTTTCCTCCCGGTCCTTGCGACCCCGACTGCGGGGTTTGGACTCCTCGGGGCAGTCCTTGGCCATGTGGCCGGTCTTTTGGCAGTTGTAGCACTGCACTTCCTTGTTGCCTTTGGGACAACTGCGGCTGATATGGCCTTCTTCATGACATATGTAGCAGCCTCTGCCCCGGCTCCGGCCCGCTCCTCTGCTGCGCCTATCTCCGAAGTCGCCTTCGTCCTCCGCAGGTCTGCTGGGCTTGGACGGCACATCGTCCTCTCTGGGCGTGCCCCAAGGCTTCCAGGCCGGCTCTGCCTGACTGACTGGAGTCCTCCAAGGGTCTTCCTGCTCGACTTCCCGCCTGGGAGTGTGTCTGGGTCTGTCTAGGTCGCCTCGACTGCTGTACACAGGACTCACCCGGCCTGAGTCGAACCTGCGGTCTTCCTCTCGGTGTGGAGTCATAGGGCGTTCGGTCTTTTTGCCTGGGATGGCGTAGCGGTTTTCGGTGTTTACCTTGGGGGCGTGGCTGCTGGTCTTGCTCACGAAGGACTGGTACTCGTGTTCGGAGTAGTGCCGTTTGAACCAAGCGGTCAAGTGGCTCAAATTAGGGAAGGACTTCTCATGGAAAAACAGTCCATTCGGCTTGACCTTGATATACTCCTTGATAAGCGTCTTGCGAGGCATGTAGGAAAGCACGATAAACTGCGGATAGCTGGGCACAACAGCGAAATAGTAAGGAATACTCGCAGGAACTGCCAGTTTTTCCGCCCGCACAGTCCCTTCCAGCACTTCCAGTCCTCCATCCGCAGTGTCTAGGAACTTCTTGTGGTTGATAACGTCCTTTGTGAGAGTGGCAACATTGACTACGTACCGCTCAATGATTTCCTGCAGCGACTCATATACTGCATCTCCTATGCGGAAGCGAGAGCCCAGCATACTGTCAGCAGGCTTGCCTTCCTCCACTATGTCCAGATGACAGCAGACGTTTTCGTAGAATTTAAAGGTGCAGGTGATGTGGTCAGGCCCACGACTACTCGGTCTAAAGATGCAGTCCCCGATGTCTTTTTTCGCTAGCTCCGCTAGAGCTGTGTTCAGTCCAATGTTGCGGAACTTTGGATGATTAATCAGTCTCGGGATATACTTCTGTCCGTTCTTCACCTCTTCCTCCACATACGCCACTTCCTTCCAGTCGCCAGGAGTCTCCACAAACGCAGGGTCCAGCTCCGTGAGTCTCAGTATGTCATCCTTATAGTTCATATGGTTCTCTAGGTCTTCCTGACTACAGGACAACTGAACCTGGAAAAAGAGGTTATCCGGGCTTTTGCACTCCGCAATTATCTTGATAACCCGGCCTCTGACTGTCAAGCCTTCCTTGACCTCCTCAGGCAGTGCCTTCACAATAGCGTCCAAATCACACTCCAGTCTACACCTCACAGGCTTATCTGTCATTATGGACGTCACTTTGGCCTGCACAATCACCCCTCTCCTCAGTGTGTACTCTGTCATTCCCGAGGACAAGTACAGGGCAGTGAGTGGCTTCATGTCTTCGTAGAACGGCCAATCCACGTGGAATGGCTGCTTCATTTCCTTCGCCACCATTTCAATCACATCCTTCATCTTCGCTCTTCCCTTCGTAGCCAGGTAGTTCGCGTAGTCGTCCAAGTCCAGGTTGACCTTATCCAGTCTTTCCGGATTCTTCATAACCCGCTCAACGTTCCTTTCGTCGGTTTCGTCCTTGGAGTCGAGTGCAGAGGCAGCAATGGTCTGTGCGATTTCGTAGTGAGAAGGGTGGATGCGGGTCCGGTCTAAAGGGTCGGAGCGGTCGCTGCCTTGGATCTTTATGAAGCCGATGCTGTTTTCGAAGACTCGGGGCTCGAGGAATCGGTTGTGGATTAGCTCCATGCGCACGGGAATGTGACCGACGCGCATGAGGTTTTCGAAGAGGAAGTGGGCTTTCACGAGGCCCAGGCCTGGAATGAAGCTGAGAGGAGGGCGGAGGTGAGGGTTGTCCAGCATGCGATTCAAGTCCGCCCCAATAAAAGCGCAAACCCTCACCGCCGCTTCCTCCAACGACTCAATAAGCTGCTTTTCCGGCACAAGCTTCTGCAACACATGCAAGTCGAGCTTGGACGTGAGGTTCTCACTAGGGTCTTGCCACAGTCCGAGGATCTCCGCCACAGGACTTTGCATCTGTCGGCCCATAGACACGGCCTGTCTTAGGAGGGGAGTGGAGTCTGAGAGCATTCGCTTCCCACGGTGGCTTTCGGCGAAGAGTCGAGGGACTTCGGTGTCGCCCATCACTACGTCCGGCATTCTCTCAAGCAAAGCACTAGGATCCACATTCCAATCCACCCTGTCCTTCTCATACCCTTCCTTCGTCATCAACTTGCACACTGTGGCCACCATCTTCCGCAGCAGCACGCACTGCATGCAGTTGGCGCTCAGAATCGCCACTTCTGGACGGTATGTCAACAGCATCCTTTGGAAGGTCTTGACGTCTGTGTTGTGTCTTTCCTGGTCTGCGGGCTGCAACACTTCTTTTTCCCACTTCAGCAGGGCTGTCAAGTGGGTGGAATCCACGACTTGTCCGTTTCGGTCCAGGACTGCAAGGGCAATATGGCCAAATTTGGGAGTGGCGGGGTCTGCTACCAGTGAAAACACCTTGGGAGAAGTGACTTCTTCATCCCTCACCAGGTACGGAGAGGCCATAAGGCGGGCTTGGTATACTTCTCTGCACTTCTGAAGCACGTTTTCCTCTGATTTCATGGTCAAGTAGCGTCTGTACTCGGCCTCTAGGGCTGTGTAGAGGTCGTTTAGGGCTTGGTGCAGCACTTCGCCCCGGAACTCGTTCCACTCAGCCTCGATTTCTTCCATACTTTCGCCTGACAAATAGAACATTTTCAGTTCATTGAGGATCTTATCCTCACTCGTATCGCTCCAAGGCAGCACGAAATCGACCTTTATCAGGCCGTCCGCCTCACACTTGCAGACTTCCAGCCAAAGGTCCGTTTTTCCGAAGGAGTCCACGTCTTTGCCCTCTTTCCTCTCTTCCCCCTCGGCTGGGTTCAGTCTCCCTAGCGATTTCGTTCTATAAAAAGGGTGAAATACGTCCAAATCCGCTTTCCCCTTCTCAGTGGGACTGGTGTACACTCGTACGTAGTAGGCGTATTTGGCCCTTACGAAGGACCTAAAGATAGGCTGGACCATGAGTTCTGCTTTCATATAGTTCCGCAGCGCTGTGAGAACTGTGGCTTCCTGCGAGTACTCATTGCATAGGTAGTCGAAGGCCATTTCCTGCGGCTTGATGGTGTTGCGGGGCACAGCGAAGAGTCGGGAGTTGTGCTCGATGTTTTCACGGAGTTGCACGAGTGAGAGTGCTGACTTCTCTGCGAACTCGTGCAGGCGGAATTTCCGTCCTTCCAGCAGAAGTTGGTTTTTGGCAGTGATTCGCTTGCCTTTTCCTCTGACATCGATGGAAGTCAGGTAGATATTCAGGTAGTTTTCCAAGTCTTCCAGTTCGAAATAGTAGTTTTGGTCGGAAGTTTTGTCCAGTAAGTCAGTTAAGTCCGATGGAAGAACGTCGGTTGGATGCAAAAACAGCCTTTTGCCAGGGGCTAAAGAGACGCCTTGCTCGAATAGCTGTGTGTTTTGCAGCGCTTCCTGAAGCATTTCCCGTATTTTCCGCTTTTGCTCGTAGATGTAGCCCCACTCCTGGTCCAGTCTGGTGAGTTCCCATAGGTCTTCACCTGACAATTCGGGACTGAGAAGGTTGAACTTGTAAGTCTGAATATAGGCAGTTTCGTACTTATCCACCCTGTACAGCTGCAGGAAGTAGCGGACTTTGGCCTGCACTTCTTGGAGGTTAAATGAGGCCTTGTTGGCTGCGAGGCGCAGTTGTAGCCATTTGGCTTCTAGCTCCAGTTCCTCGTCGCCTGGTTCCATACGTCCTTTGAATCGCTTCTGCAGGCGCTCCGGGAAATCCGTGACGCGGACTATCTCATCCTCAGGAAGCCCAAAGCGGCAAATGACGTCCGCAGGTTCAAAAACAGCCCTAGGAGGTTCAGCCTCTACAGGGATGTAGGCGCCCAGTCCATAGGAAGCAGCGGAAGGCACTTCCAGGTCTCGCTCGATAAAGGCGTCGTCTTTATCAGATTCGTCCATGTCTTCAGAGTGGTGTGGGGCGGAGGAGGGCATGGATGGACGTCCGTTATCTCTGAAGAGCTGTTCCTCCAGATCATCTGCAGTGCCGGCCCTCAACGTAGTCTGTACTCCCGCCTGTTCCACGTCCTTCGCGTCAGGTTTCGACTTCTTTACCGGTCGGCTACCGCCAGACCGCTTCTTGTGCCTGCCCCCATGGTCGCTGTCGGACGGGGGCTCATCCACCTGGTCATCTGGCACAACGAAGTCGCCTTCGTAGTGATCGTCGGCCTTCTCGCTGGAGTCATCACTGCTCGAGGAAGACAAACTTTCGCCTTCGGACTCAGACCCTCGCGGTCTTTTAGACATTATAATCCCCTCCAGCCTGCGCAAACCCTATTAGTCCTATCTGCCCTTCCGCATCATTCTCTCTACCTCCTCTTCCGTCTCCTTGTCCGCCTTCTTCTGCTTTTCCATCTGCGCTCTGCGCTCTTCCTCCTTCTTTTCAGGTGTTTTCACCTCTGCAGCCTCCGCTTCCTCATCCTCAATTATGTCAATTTGCAGCAGTCCCAGCAGTCGCAGTCTCTCTCGCTCCCTCTCGATTTCCCAGCTGGAGCCTGCCGCGAGTTTGTATAAAGGGTCGAGGTGGTTGTCCATGTCGTCCTCTACGTCGTTGGCTTCGTCCAGGTCCCAGTCGTAGATTGCCTCGTCGTATTTCGGGTTGAAAAAGGCCTTCAGTGGCAAATCCTTTTGCATCCGCATATTCAGCCGTTTGTTAAACTTCGCAAAGTGCCGCAGTCTCGCAGGGTCCAAAGGCGTCCTATCGCCCTGCGCAGCATTAAAAGTCCACTGGTCCGCCCTCTCTGTGTCGTGATTCAGCAGCATTTCATTCAGCCAAGGCGGATACTGGTCCAAGGACTTGAACTCCGGGTCTTTCTTGTCCACGAAGATGTTGATCAGGTCTTGGGAAATCACTGCTGCCTTGTCGGCGCTCTTCTTCTCCTTCTTGGGGGCGCGCAGGGAGCGGCAGACTCCAATAACTCGTCTCCACATTGGGAATTACAGCGCAGACCTGTGAAAAACTGTCAATTGCCTATGTAAGCTGCTAATTTGAGTGACGCTTTGATGCCTTTCCGCCCTTCATTGACGTAGCAATGGTAGTGAAGGGCTGCTTCCGCTTCTTTTACAACCTCTACAACACTGCAGTCGGCAAATGTCTGCACAACTGCATGATCCGCAACCGCCACTTCCGCAGAATCCGCTCAGGACAGCACCTGGACCACTCCAATATTGACAGAGAGTTTATCGACTTTCCGACTTTGAGGATCAAAATAGTCCCGCTCGCTAAGACTAATTATAGCTACTTTATGCAAGATCTGCCCTCTGGATTGCTGGCGGTTGTGGACCCGGGTGATCCGGACTATTTGGCGCATATCGCTGACACTGTCTTTCACCAGCCCATTTCCTTCGCCTTCGTGACCCACAAGCACTGGGACCACTCCGCAGGCGTGACAGCCCTCAAAGCGCGCTACCCAGCCCTTCGCGTAATCGCTCACTCCAAAGAAAAGCTCGCAGAGGCCACCGAGCGTCTGAACGACCGGGATTTCGTGAAACTAGGCACGACCACTGTGACTTTGCTGCATACTCCGGGACATACTGAGGGCTCTGTGTGCTATTATGTGTTTCAGGAGGAGTACCAGCCGATACTCTTCACGGGAGATACGCTCTTTCTTGGGGGGATGGGGGCGTTCTTTGAAGGCTCGGCCAGAGCTATTCTGTCTACGATTGACAAGCTGAAGACACTGCCTGATGAAACGCTGATCTTTCCAGGCCACGAGTACTCCGAATATACTCTTCGCTTCGCCCGCTACATTGACTCAAAAAACTCCTCTGCACTTACTAAGGGCCGCTGGGTCTTTCGCCGTCGAAACCGCTATTTCTGCACTATTCCCATGACCATGAAGGAAGAGAAGAGCTACAACCCTTTTCTAAGACTCGGCACTGACGCAGTGCAGGAAACGACGCAGACGCATACCGAACTAGCAGCGCTGCTAGGACTAATGAGGCTGCGGATAACCAAAAGAAGCGAGTACAAGCGCACTCCGCTGTCCACAGCTTTGCCCTAAGTAGAAACAGTAAAGTACTGCGGGACTTGGAGGGGTAAAAGGCGCTATGGCTGGGTGAGGGTTGCGGTTACTTGGGAAAATGGGGTATCGGGAGGGAAAGGATATCGTTGTGAGGGCGGAAGTCTGTAGGTAAGTGGGAGAGGGGGAAGGCCTGATAGGAGGAAGTGATTTGGTCCTTTTGCTTGGGGAATAGCACAGGCAGGTGGGACTGCAGTAGATGGGAAGTGAAGAGGGAGTTAGTGCTGGAAAGATGAAAACTAGGCTTTCGAAGACTACTCTATCTCCGCCTCTGTAGGGTCTTCCGGCTCTTCCCAGGCCGAGTGCACTCCCTCCTTATCCATCTTTCTCTTCATTTCCCTGAACTCCTTACTTCTCCACAGACTCGTCAGTGCCTTCTCAGTCGCTTCCTTGCCCTCCCTCTCATACTGCTCCGCTGTCACTCTCCGGCAACATACCCGCTCCTGCTCCTTCCCAATACATAGCCACAGCAAACAGCCTGCCAAAGCCACCAGGCCCAGACCTGGCAGGAGCAGGGATTCCGACAGGAACTGGTGCAGGAGGAAACGTTGGAGGTAGCAGAGGTAGAGGAGGAGCAGACTCAGTCCCAGCACCACGAGTGTCCGACTCAGACTTATCATTATAGTAAGGGCAAATGGAGCCCTATTGGAGGGATAGGCTGGGCTCTAGACCTGCGCAATATGGGCGGTTTGGACAGTTTTGGGGGAGTGGATGGGCAGATTTATTGGTCTTTGCAGAGATGGAGGTTACGAATTGGTGGGAAAGGCGGCTTTTGCGATTTTAGTGATTAAGTGCTACTGCTAAACGCAATTATATAGGGTTTATCGTCCTTTGTTAGCGTATTTGCAGGCGGAATTGCCGTAACAGCTGATTTCTCCGAGCAGTTTCAAACATAGGCATTTCCCTTGCGCACACTGGGAATGAGTCATTTAAGCGTCTAGAAGGTCTGGGAAATGCCTATTTTCGGTATTCGCTCAATGGACATGCGTACGACGTCCTTACTCCCCTCTACTTCCCAACGTCCCCTAGACTTTCCTAAACCCCCCTAGAACTATAGGCAACAAGTTACTACTAGCGGTGCAGTTCCTTGAGGAGCCAGTGTGTAGCTTGCGCCTTGCCGTGGTGCAGGGCCAGCCGGGTGACCAGGCCTTGGAAGGACTTGAAGTCGCGCTGCTGGTGGGAAGGCTTGCAGGCGCGGAGACGGAGATGGGACTTGGAGCTCCACTGAGAGGTAGAGCGGGCGAGGTTGTGGCCGGAGGGCCTCGGTGCCCTGGGAGAAGCCAAGGGAAGGTCAAGGAAGCCAAACCACCCGAACTCCGGATGCGTCTGGACACCTTCCGGTCCTGCGGCTTCCCTCAGTCTCGCCAGCGTGGCTTCAACTGCGCTGAGGTTCATCACTTATGTAGGCTCGATTGGCGTGGATTTAATATTGACTACACTATGGGGCGTGCCTGAGGGACCCTGACCCGCCCAGACTGCACAAACAGCAGAGACTCCCGGCACTTCTGTCTATGTGACCAGAAACCCGGGGCAGTGCTGGCTCAAAAGGAAGCTGTATAGGTCCAAAATAACCTAGAAAGCTGCTGAAGTGTTAGGCGGGGTAGGAAGGTGTAAGAACAATGGACAGAACTCAGTCATACAACAGTGAAAGGGTATGTTAATAGGGTAGGCTCTATAGTAGCCTCCTGTCCTTAGCTGCTTTGCACCATCACACCCGTCTTTCAATATCCCAAATGTATGTAGCCATGTCGAAAAAGGGGAAGCCTCCCAGCAAAAGCCTCACATCAAAGCCACCAATTCCTACATGCAAACCCTCAGCCTGCAAAGCCAAGACTCAGCTTCTTTGGCTTCATTTCCTCTCCTCACTGTACCGCTCTGTGCCGCTTTCTGTCCTGCGAGAGGTCGCTTTGTACATTCCCGACCCACCGTTGTTCGTCCTCTTGACCAACGCATATCTTTCCTGCTTGGATCTGGGGACTGGGTGCATGTCGCCCAAAATACGACTGCAAAGTTATAAATTTCGCACATGCGCTTCCCCTTCCTATCTCGTTCTCGACTCTACCCAGCTTTTTTGCTGCGGAGGCACTGGTAAATATCACCCAGACCATACACTCCCCTCGAACCAGGTGCTGACTGTCAACATTTCCACCGGAAAGATAGGGCAAAAGCCGAATATGACAATTGCTCGGGCAGCCTGCGGACTGGCCTTATACCAGAAAGCCGTTTACGTATTCGGCGGCTCTGGCAAAATCTCCTCTTCCCTTCCATCAGCTCTAACCTCCACTGAATCCTTCAATCTCCCTTTAAACCACTGGAACATGATAGGATATATGAACAAACCGAGGGAAAACTTCAACCCCTGTGTATGGCGCAAAGAAATATACCTCTGTGATGGCTATTCCACCGACATATTCACTGTCGAAACCCGCTCCTTTCGAGCGATTTCCCTGCCTTTACCGCTGAGAGGCAGCGCCCTGGTCTGTGTCAATGGAGCGGAACTGGTGGTTGTGACGGTGGATTCGATGGTTGTTTTGAGGTATAGAAATGAGGCTTTGGAAGTGGAAAAGAAGCAGTGCTCTGCCTTGCATTCGGCTTCTCAGTGTCCACCTTTATTGTGGGAAAGCCGAATTTACAGCTTTTTCAGGAAGAATGTAGCGGTACTTGATGCAAAGACCGGGGAAAAGTGCAGCTAGCAAGTAGTTAAATGTTGCACTAAATGTCTGTTTACACTCCTTTTAGTTCCAATAAATGCAGTCCAGGAAGAAACTCGCAGAAGCTCCAAAGTCCAAAATCCCACACAAGCCCTCTAAAGCCTCCTCTCAGGTCTCCAAGGCCTCTCCTCAACCCTCTAAAGTCCCCAGCCGTCCCTCCAACCTGCAATCCCGAGTGCACCTCCTCTGGCTACACTCTCTCCCACTGCTCTATAGGCAGATCCCGCTTGTAGTCCTTCGTGAAGTGGCGGCTTACCTCTCCGACCCTCCCTTGTTTGTACTGCTTTCTCAGTCTTTTCTATCGATTTTAGACCTGTCCGCAGAGAAGCCAGTGCCTAGGACAAGAATTCAGCTGAGTGAGCGTGTGAGGTTAGGAGACCCTGTTTATGCAGTGCTCGGTAGAACCCAATTACTATGTTGTGGAGGCAACGGTACCTTCTAAACAGCAATGAGCAAGTTAGGTGAAGCTTTGAGCCAGGCTTTCACTGTAAATCTCGCTACAGGGACTTTGACTCCCTTACCTGATATGCAGATGGCGAGGGACAGATGTGGCTTGATCGTATATGACAAAGTCGCCTATGTGTTTGGAGGCGGGAACGAAGGGTCCGCGTTCCCAATTGCTCCCTGCGCCCATACCTCCGAAGCCCTCTCCACAGCCTTTAACAGTCCTTGGGAGCGACTGGCTGATATGAACCAGCCCAGGTGGAGGTTCAGCCCATGTGCATGGAAAGCTGAAATTTACCTTTGCGACGCACTTTCAATTGAAATATTCAGCCCTGAAAGCCGCTCTTTCCGCCTTGTATCAATCCCTTTTCCCCAGGAGGAAAGAGAAGCCTGTGCCTATCTTTGGCAGGACCAGTTGGTAGTACTCAGTCACAACTACACTACAACAATCAGGTATGTGGATGGAAGACTGGAGAGTGAAAGCAGCAAACATGCTCTGTTGTGGAAAACAGTGGCGGAGTGCTTGCCTTTAGTGTGGGGAAGTCGAGTTTATTGGGTGAATCGTGAGGAAGTAGTGGTGGTCGAGGCCAAAACTGGGGAGAAGATAACTTAATAATCTATACTAAATTAAGCGAATTCAGACTCAGTGCCACTAGCGGGGTCAGTGGAGTATACGAATATCTTCCTCAAAGTAAACATAGACACACATATTTCCCTGTTGTGCGTGACAGTGCATACATTTGCCCAACTAAGTGCAACTTACGGCGTAATAGATCGACCAGCAGAAGTAAAAGTCTGTATTTCCTCCCCAGGCCGCCATTTGGACCGATAACGGCCATTTTCCAGGACTAAGTCTTGCCCTACGAAGGTAGCAACGCACCAGGAACTCCCAGGCAGTCTGAAAGGCAGTTCCTCATATACATTAGTGCGAGTGTCGAATACATGGCACACATCCGCATTGCCCCCACATAGGTAAATGCACCTTTTTCTGACACAAGGAGTAAAGGCACTCCGCTTTACTGGCATGGGAGGCAGCCTACTCCACTCTTTGTTTGATAAACTGCATTTCTCAGCGGATTTACCGTCTGAAATGTCTCCTCCGAAGAGAAAAACAGTGCGAAAGAGGCACACACTGGCGTGATATTTGCGCTCATTCAGCGAGTCAGGGTATTCTGTGACCTGAGCAGTACCGAAGTGGACTAGCAAGGCTTGCTTATGACTTTTTCCGTTCCCCGTGATAAAAGCTTCGTTATCCCTCACCATCACTGCTGAACCAGTAGTCTGGATTGCACACGATATTTGTGCAAGTGTCTCGTGCGTGCGGCAGTCAAACAGCTTTAGCATACAGTTAGTTCCGATGACAAGGTTGAATATCTCCACATCTCTGAGTTGTTTATAGGCGAGTTTGGGACTGAGTTGGCAGGAAGCAATATCAGCGGAGGAGATATTGGCAGAGTCACACAGGGAACGCCAAATTTCGTGGGAGTTGGAGAGACGCAGCCAGTGCTGAGACACACAACTGGTGCAGCGGAGGATTTCCAGGGCTGCTAGGAAGCCTAGCACTTCCAACACACTCCTATTGCTCTCCATTACTACCTCAATCCATCTTTCAGGACTGAGGAATAAGTCCTTATTACCTAAAGCTTCGAGCGCCGCAGGTCCTGCAGCATCCCCACCCAAGCCGCCTTGTCATAGCACTCCTTCGCTCCCTCCACCGCCTCCATGAAATGGCGGTACACCTGTCCATCCCGCATGCCAAGCGGCGAGCCAATCAGCCTATCCGGCAGGGCAATAGCGTCAATTATCCGAACTGAAGACTCCGCCAACTCCTCACAAAGAGCCACAACGTAAGTCTTTACGGCATGTCCTTGCGCTGTGGAGAGGTAGTCATGTTCCCGGAACACTGCCAAGTCTTTCTCCACTTTCGTGTACACGAAGAGTTCAGTGATTCGTAGGAGCAGAGCGGAGGTATTGGCGCACACAGGACGCATTTCTGCGTATTTCGTTAGGAGGAGCTTGGCGTAGTACAGCTCGCCATAGGCCACTGCAGCGTCGTAGAGGTGGTGCACTTGGGTTTGGTTCCAGGCGTGGGTGATGTCTGTGTGCTTGGTCACGTTTTCCTGCAGCTTCAGCATGCTGTTCTGCACCAGGCGATTGAGCTTGTGACTGAGGAGAGACAGGAGCAGTTGTGGCTGGTCGCGGAGGGACCCAGCGGGCATCTTCGCAGCGGAAACCGCCTCTTGGTCCAACGTCAACTCCGCCAAACTGCGCGTTTCCATGCGTTCCCCCTTCACCAGCTTCTGCACTCCCTTCAAAATGAACTTCGCAGGCTGCTGAATCAACACATGGTTCGCCCCCTCCCATGTAGTCGTCACATCCAAGCCTTCCCGCATCACTCCCAACTGACTGAAGGCGGAGTAACCCAGGCCTCCGCAGGCTTCCCGGCACTCCTGCAGTCCTGCCATGCCGTACATCGAGGACAGCACCTTCATGACTGAGGCCACAGCGTGCACTTCTTCCTTAGAACTGTGCTCCGGCTGCTCTCTGAATAGGTCTCTGGAGTGCTTGAGGTCGACGATGAACTGTTCAGTGCCCAGAGCGACTGCGAAGTAGTTGGACAAGTGGGGCATCAAGCGGTAGCGGTGCATTTGATAGTCCAGAATCGGGACTTCAGGCCCGTCAGCGAGTGCGAATTGCTTGCGGACGGCTGCGTAGCGGATGGCAATAGTGAGCGCATTGCGCAGTTGGGAAGCGCTGGCCATAAAGACGCCTGAGCGTCCTCTCAGCAGGCCTGACAGCATCGTGGCGAACCGCTTGTTCTTGCTTTTAATGGAAGACTTGAAGTGGCCGCTGGGAGATATCTGCGAAAAGCGGTCTAATAGCGCGTCGTAAGGCACTTTATAGTCGTTAAACAGGATAAATCCGTTATCAATGCCATCCAAACCCACCTTCGGCCCGCAGTCTCCCAGAATCACCCCTGGCAAAGGCTCGTGCGTCTCGTAGTGGCGGATAGGCAGGACGAAGGCGTGTAGGCCGTGGTTAATGCCGCCCACTATTAGGTGAGCCAGCACAGCTGCCATGTTGGCGGTCTTCCCCGCTGCTCCGATCCAGAACTTAGCCGCGAGCTGCGTGGGCGAAGACAGCACAAAGCTGCGAGTGCTGTGCTCATACACCGCCGTCGTCAGAATCCCATTCGCATTACTGCCATGTCCCAACTCCGTCAACGCAAAGCAGCCATAATCCTTCATTTCAAACGCTCGTCTGCACAGGTACATGTGCTTCTCAGACCCCAGTTCTCGCACAGTGTCGAAATACAGGCAGGTATGCACTGTAAAGCGGGTTTCCAGGCCGACATCGAACGCTATCATTACCTTTACAAAAGCGTAGGCCTGGGCTGGGTCTGCATCGTCTTCTTGGATGCTTAAGGACACCTTTCCTGTCAAGGCTAGTAGTTGTCTGATGTAGAGCTCTCGTAGTTCTTTGCGGGAGGAGTCGATTAGCAGCTTTTTGTCGTAGATGGGAGTGGACTCGAACAGTCGGATGTAGTGCCAGAAGGCGGTGGGGTTGGAGAAGTCCACTAAGTCGCGTAGCAGCTCAGGCTTAAAGGCACTGCCCCGCTGTCTGTACTGGTCCAAGGACAAGTCTGTCTCTGCAAAGCTGAAGTTGCGCCTCGCAGACATTAATGCAACTCGTGACGTGGCCTTTAAGATGGTGATCACAGGAATGACAGATCGGACGAATGAGAACTTTTGGTCATTTCCGCCCTCAGAAAAGACGTAAAACCGCTTTTTCCCATCACAGGAAAGTCCTGAAATCCCTCCTTTAGGCCTGGACTCTATCCGCGCTCTCTGTCTAAGTCATCGAAATACCTTACTGCTACGCCGTCAAAAAGCCTAAAGAAGCAACTAATTGCCTATACTACCAGTTCCTGAGTCTACAATTAGAAGAAAAGCCTCTAAAACTACTCAAACTGGCGAGGGATAAAGCCAATTCCTGTGTCTTTAGCTATATGGTTTGAACAGTAGCCGAAACTTCCTTACTGTATATATAACTTTGATGTTTACAGTGGAAATAGGGGGAAATGAATTTGCAGGGCTTAGATACGAACAGCACTATTCCTGCCAAATAGAAGGATTTCCCATATATGTGGGTGACTACTCTAAAGAGATAATTGACTATTTGGCTGTACTCATCAGTCGATGTTGCACACTTTTAAGGCAGAATGGGTTGACTAAGGGATGTCTGTACTAGGACAAATCAATCGTGGAGGCTTCAATAGGAGATTTTCCTAGTAATGGAAAAGAGGCGTAGGCCTCCCGCAGTGCTCCTCTTCTGGACCCGCCTGCACTCTCCCTACTGCTCTATTCCCTCCTCAGTCCTACGAGAGATTTGCTCCTATTTCCCTCTTCCCCAGCTACTTTTCTACCTTTCTCGAGAGTCTATTCGCCAATACGACTTCCTGCGGTCCTGTTGGCGTCCTGCTAGTGTGCTTAGTGAGGCTTTACCG
>Ga0247837_1001148_pt1 | contig 56580 bp, 52 predicted proteins | sample LaCtaG_2_FD_187115 | JGI IMG/M metagenome (GOLD analysis project Ga0247837, IMG submission 187115) | Freshwater microbial communities from meromictic Lake La Cruz, Castile-La Mancha, Spain - LaCruzMarch2015_14.5m | ecosystem: Environmental > Aquatic > Freshwater > Lake | place: Spain: Castile-La... | reverse complement strand
TCTATATAAGGAGGAGTTTTACCTCTTGGGAGGGGGGTGGACGTCCACAGCAGAGCTGTTTTCTCCTGTGAAGTGCAGGTTTAGGACCCTCACACTGGAACTGCCGTATCACGGCTTCAACTTTGCAGTGGTCTACGACCAGGACATATACTGCTTTTCACACGGACGAGTCCTAACCTGGGAAATCAACATGGGCGGACAGTACCTAAACGAAATTATCGATAATTCCCAGGACCTTATATACTACGTAGGCACTGGCTGTCCTGTCAGAGTGGGCGATGAAGTCTTTTTCTGTGGGAAAAATCGTAAGGAGAGGCAGAAATGCCTGTTTTCCTTTGATTTGAGCAGGAAAAGCTTCGAAGTAAAAGCGGAACTCGAAAGTTGGAAGGAGGATTAGATAGGGAAACCGCTTAAAATAGAGCGAAAGATGGAAAATCTAGCAATAATTTTGTGATTTTGCAAATTTTTAAAAACAAATTTGTGCATTTTTGACTAATTTCCCATTCCCCTATATAACCGACCAATTTCAACATTTCCCCTTTATTTAAACTCCCCAAATAGCACTATTTTGTCTATTCCTTAAGAGAAATATCAGTAAATCAACTCGCCATCAAAGGCCTCGAATCCAAATTATTTAGTTGTAGGCCAAATAAAGGCGCTGTTTCCTCATATACTGTACACTCCATGTCACTAGTGGGCTTTTCACTGCTGGATTTTGCTGTTTTCGACTGTAGTTCAGCGTTGTTTGCCTTCATTTCCGCAGCCAAATCCTCACCCTAACCCCTCCCGTTCATACCGCTACCTGTAGCAGTGAGAGTGATTCTGCCGGTTTCCTACCTGGCGACTACTACATCCAGCCTGGGTGAGTAATGGTTCAGGGCTTTGGGAAAGAAGGGAAATCGGGAAGCTATGCATATAGATAAGGAAGGATCTGGGAAGTGTGGGACAGAGGATTGCAGTCAGTGTGCTTCGCTGGTTGTAGGGTTGGAGAGGGTAGTAGCACTGCTGTATGGTGAAGATGGTATTGGATCATATATAGAGTGGGAATGTGCGATTTTAGGCATCTGCCGTATACTGAAAATCGAGAACAAAGCAAAAACTCAGGGAAAATTCTCGTTTTCCCCTCGATTTCCTCAATTTATACAATTTCCCACTCCCCAAAGCAATCCTTTTTCTTATGGCTCAATGGTCGTCCAGCCATTTCCGCTCACCAGCTAGTGATAGAAAGCTTTCTCGTTATCTACTGTTTATTCGCACTAGGCCTGGTCTTTGTGCTCTCCTCGACTCCGCTTGTGCAGGCTTTCCTCTTCTGAGCCTGCTGAATCCTCGTTTTCCTCTATATGCTGTCTCTTGTGTAAGGAAAAGCGACTTGCTTGTCGGAAACGCTCGCCGCAGACTCGGCAGATGTAGGGCTTTTTGCCGAAGTGCAAGTCACTATGCTCCACACAAGTCTGTCTACTTGCAAAGGACTGGTGGCAGAAATCACACTCATACGGTCTCAGGCCCCAGTGGCAGGCCTCCACGTGGCGCTTGAGGTTGGACTTGGAGTTGTAGGTTTTATCGCAGTCCGCAGCCATGCAGCAGTAGACACGCGAGACCAATTCTGGAATGACTGTATGTTCCATTTAATTGCAACCACGGAATGGCCTGACAAAGTCTTTTTAGCTACTTTGCTGGACGTGGATGTCGGGAATGTATGAGGATAACATCACGAGATAGAGAGGGGATAGAGAAGGAGAAGGGGATTAGTGCAAATAGGGAAGGGAGGGGAGGGCAGAGCGCCATTTCGAAATGAGTGTAGTAAGTCAGGACAAAAGCTTATTCCCCTTTGACTCGCCTGTTGCGCCTGCTGCCGTCCTCTAACGTCCTTTTTCTCATATATTCCTTTTACATTCAAATGGATCGGACTCAAGTCTGCGGCCTGTACTCGCATATCTGCACTGTCGTACTACTCACGTAGGACCTGCTGAAAGCCACTCGTCCTCGCCTGAATCTAACCTCTTCAGACCTCGCCAGCACACTGCTTCCTGCCAAGTGTGCACAGTTCGACGAGAAAATGTATGTGATCGATAAAGTGGTGAGACGAAGGATGAGCGACGGAGTGCCGTTCGGCTTCGACGGATCTGAGCTGCTGCAGCTGGACTGGGAAGCGGAGGACTGGGGCGAGAACTTGGGGCCGAAACTGATGGAGAGATTGGAAACAGCACAGAACAGGCAGAAGCGGGGAGTCTCTTTTGAGAACTGGAAAAGACGCAAAGAGGCTGAAAACCGGCTAAAAAGACGGCTTTTGAGGGATATTGAAGCAGAAGAAAAGGTCGAAAAAACCGCAAATTCCCAGCTGAAAGCTCACCAAAGAGAGCTAAACAAAGCGAAAGTCGCTCGCTGGCGAGTACAGAAGACTGTTGAGGACCAGTCCAAACGGCAGCAGGCGAAAGTAGTCCGAAAGCGCTTGAAAGCCGCAGAAGTCGTGAAAAGAACTGAAAGTCGCATGTCCTATATGAACTGGCTGAGAGCAGATTTGGGGAAAAGGAAAAGAACCATAGAAGAAAGCGGACATAGGAGAGGGAAGTCTGTGGGCAATAGACATGCGGGAAGACCCTATTCAGTGCAGGGAAGGGCGGGACAGAGAGATGGGAAGCACAGGGAAAAGGCGGTTCATAGTGTGTCTGCAATGCGTGGTTATGGCGCTAACTCACAAATCTCAGGACCCCAACTGCTCACCTACTCCCTCAACCCCAAAAGCGACCTCTCTGGCTCCTCCCAGCACAGTCGCTCGAGCCTAGACTACCTCAAGTCCTCAGGCCTCCACCCCTCCCGCCTGGAAGCCGCGGACGACTGGAAAGATATATCAGTGGAAGTGCGTAATGGGGTCTAGTAGCAGTGGTTAGAACTAGTAGGACGTCCATTTAAGACATCGACTAGTAGTCGTTGACAGATGCTTGCAGGACGTTATCGAGTATCTCCTCCTCATCTTTCTCGAAATCCGTGAAAGTATCATAGTCAAAGCGGTGTCTGTAGGTGAGGTGCTCAGCCAGCGTGAGTCCCTCGTCCTCATCCGACTCTCCCCAAGGCATCGCCGCGCAGATAGGACAGCCAGCATACAGGTCCTCATGCTGCGAGGTCACGTGACTCGCTAGACCTTCACGGTCCAGGTTGCGCAGGTCGCAGTCTGGGCAGGAGAAGGTCCAGCGGTTCGTGGTTTCGGGCGCTGCACGCTTGGCTACTTCGCAGGCCGAGCGAATACTGCCCTGCACCTGCCCACACCCATCATGGTGTCGGTTGTAGGCCGAATAGGCCACCACCACTCCACACCCACACCTCACCACCGCCCTCCCCACCGCCTCCGCCAGTACCGGACTCGGCACAATCTCCCAGGCCGCCATTTCCCCTCTACACATTGGACACTTCGCCTCCAATTCCAGCGTTTTCTGCATCTCTGCCACGCAGTCCTGGCAAAAGCTTTGTCTGCAGGGCAGGTGAGTGACTGGGCGAGTCAGCACCATTCTGCAAATGCCGCAGGTCAGGTCTGCGCGCAGGTCTGTGTCAGGCTCCATTTATACCTGCTTATCAGATGCAGCGGAGGAGGACAGACGCGAGAATCGAAGGCGGAATTGGGGACTAAATCTGATGCTGTTCGGCATATGAAACTCCGAAATAGTGAAGTTCTACAGATAAAAGAGGTAGAAGTATGGGACTTTTAGGGATATAGTGGAAGTTTGAAGGCTTGTGAGGAAGTTTCTGAGTGGAAATGGCGCTTAGCTGGGATGTAGCGACAGTGGGCGAAATTAATGTCTAGTGTAGGCCTAGAAGAAGTCCTTGTTTTCGGGACTCGGCTCTTCGAACTGAAACTCCTCTTTCGGCTTCTCACCTTCGAAATTGAAATCGAAATTCGGGTTTTTCCCCTGTTCCTGCGGAGAATCAAACTCGAAATCCGAGTTTTTCTGCGCAGAATAGCGGAAATTCTTTGGCGAGTGCGCCGGCGACTTGCCCACTCCCTGCATCATCTCATCAAACATGAAATCATGGGCTTTCTTAGGCAATTCGAAGTCGAAGCCTTCCTTGGGGTCAGTCTGAGGCAGTTCGAAGTCGAAGTCTTCCCTCGGGTTGGGGTGGTCTGGTATCAAATCGTCCTCTTCGTCCAAAAAGCCGGTCTGTTTGCCCGGATATAGCTGCTTTTCTGAGGGAGTTGGGAGGGGTTTGGAGGGCTCTGTGGCTTTTTCAGCTGTTTGAGGTCTGGGATCTGCCTTGGCGAGTAGGTCTTCTTGAGGGTCGCTGTGGTCGGCCGACTCTTCCGAGTGGTCTATGGGCGCAGACTCCACATTTGCTGCGAAAGTGGTGAAATCCTCCACTAATTGTCTCAAATTTTCACTCAAATCTCGTATTAGAGTGGCAGTTTCCTTGCCTTCTTGTCGGGTGTTTTCGAGGTTTTGGCTGATTTGGGTGAATTGGGAGTGGAAAGGGCTGAGGTCGGGCTGAGGGATGTGGGCGAAGTCGTCTTGGAGGGCCTGGATAGAGCTTTGAACTGAGGCGAGGACTGTGGTTTGAGCCTGGCTTTCTGCAGAGAGGGAGTTCATTTGGGCCTGAAGGGTGCTTAGACCCTGCTTCGTTTCCTCTGAATCCTCCCCCAAAGCACTAATATCTGCCCGAACATCACTCCGCACTGCGCCCAATTCTCTCTGCAAAGCGCTAATTTCCCCCTGAACAGTCTCCAAAGCAGCCTGCACCGCTTCCCTATCCCCCTTTCTTTCCCCCAAGTCCACCCCCATCTGTCTCACTTCCCTCGTCAGTTCTCCCAGCTCCTCTGTTATTTCCTTCGCCCAAACAGCTGAATTATCTATCATTTCCTCAGGCTGTTTTGCCTCCGGCCTTGGAATTGACTCGATTAAAGTCTGAGTTTGCTGGAAATAGCGCTGCAGGTCTCGACTGGTGGAGTCGATTTGGAGGCTTTGGGTGTCTCGCAGAGAGGCGATTTCGGACTTGGTGGCTTTGAAGTCTGTTGCTAGGGAGTCGATTCTGCCCTCTAAATTCCTTATAACTCGCAATAACTCCTGCAGTAAAGCAGGGTCCGGACTCAGGTCTGCCCTGGGCTGAGGCGGCATCGGGTCATCAGTCCTGCGAGCAAGCTCAGGGGCAGGCCTGGGAGGGGCAGGCTGAACCACTGCAAAATTCACCTTTAACTGAGTTCCCACTAGGGCTGCCAGGGAAGTAGGCAGTGAGTCTGGTATCCTCACCCCGTTTTTCGCCTTTATCAGCAGCTGCATAGCCACGAAGAACTGACTTTTGGTCAACACTCCGGTATCTTGCGGGTCTGCCAGACTCCACACTCGTGTCAACTCGCTAGGACTCAGGCCTGCACGGTCAAACAGCGCTTTCGCCTCCTGTCCCCCCAAAGTCGCTTTCCCTTGCGTCTGAGTCGCGAAGATTTGTTCATATTTCAGTCGATCAGCCTGCGACATCGCGAATTGGTCGGCTTCCGCAGCCACAGCCGCCCCTGAGACCTGGTCGAATTGGGGCAAGTCGACCTCAGCCACGCCTTGCAAGGACTCATTGGTCACTGTATGCCCATGCTGCGCCAAAGCTATCAGTCTCATAGCGACAAAGAACCGCTCTCTATCCAAAAAGCCCTCTCCTGCCACTGCTAGCGCCCATACTTCCTTCAGTGTGTCCATGGGCAGGCCGCTGAGTCTAAAGAACTCCACAGCGGCTTTGCCCTCTACGCGGCCGGTGTTGCTAGGGTCTGCGCGGGCGAGGAAGAGTGGGAAGGCGGTTCTTTCCTTGGCGGAAAGGCGGATTTTGGGCTGGACAGGACGGGACGGAGCGGTGCTGAAGGGGCCTCCTACGGACATATTGTGTGGGTGCGGGGGGACTGGAAAAAATGGAGAATGAGGGAATTGAACCCTCGGCCTCATGCATGCGAAGCATGCGCTCTACCTCTGAGCTAATTCCCCAGGCACTAGTCCTATTTTTACTAGTCTGATATAGGCCTTAGATGCCGCGGGCGGCTCGATATTGCTTGGAACAGTCCATACAGTAGTACGCTCCACTTCTACTTTGGACATAGGAAGGCACCCAATGCCCACAAGTGTTGCATTTCATATTGGGAAAAGAACTCTTGAAGCAATCCAAGCAGCAAAACCGGTAACACTGGTCCTTGAAAGGACGGTAAGGAGCAGGAATGTTGCCAAGCCAGGCTAGAGTCTTGACATGTTGTCTGTTACATGCTTTACAGAGTAGAGGGCCTTTTTTACTGCACTTTTTGGAACAGTAGTTCTTCTGACCAGACGTGGGTAAAACCTGATTTCCACACACTAAGCAGTAGCGGAAGGAGCAGTGATGGCTGACCACATGAGCAGAGGGTGCAGCATATGGGTAGCAACTGCCTCCGGACCAAGTTGGGGCACTTGTAAATGCAGGCGGGAACATAGGCGCTGTGAACGCTGGCATAGGGACAGGGAATGCAGCGAGGAAAGGGAAGGGAGAAGGCTGGAGCGGAACTGATGCACTGGGCATGGGCTGGTAAGGACTGGGTGTTTGCGTGTTCTGGCCATATCCAGCAGGACTGCTCTGCGCGACTGGCACAGAGCTGCTCTGAGCAATCAGCAACTGCTCCAAATCCACGAAATTCACTCTCCCTGGGTCACTATTCAGCATCATAGTTACCCACGGCCCCAGTTCCGGGTACATCCTCTGCACTTCTCCACAGACCAGCGCAGTTCCTTGCTGCAGATTGGCCAGATTCAGCATCTCTACAGGCGGCTGCAAGCGAGCTAAGTGAGCCATCGTCATTCCCAGCGAGTAGACATCGGAGCGATAGGGGTCGTAGGGGTCGTTCGCCGGTAGGCCTTGGAGGAGATTAGCGTATTTGGTCTTTAGTTCAGGACTAAGGAACAACGGACTGCCTTGCAGGGTCTTGGTAAGGAAATTCGACCCTCCATAGGCTTCATGCGAAGACCCGAAATCGCCGATTTTGACGTTTCCCTGGGTTATAAAGATGTTCTGGGGCTTGATGTCCCTGTGACTCACTCCCCGCTGCTGTGCGTAACTGAGTGCGCCCACTGTAGTCTGCAAACACCCCATCAACTCCGCTTCCTGCCAATGGTCCCCAGTGCCAGCCCTCCGTTCCACCTCTTTAGCCAGGTCACTGTCCATCAGCTCCACCAACAGCACCGTTTTGAACGCGTTTCCACTCTGCTCCAGAAAGCAGTAGTACACCTGGCAGATCGCAGAGTGGCTCAGACCTCGCTGGGTCATGGCTTCCTGGATAGCGCTGTTGGCGTCTTCTATAGTGGGCTGCTGCGTTTCTTTGATGGCCACTGCGAGGTTGGAGTCCTGGAGAAGGCCGCTGAACACCTCTACGCCGGAGCTGGAGGAGGCGTAGATCCGGGCGTTGCGGGTGAATGGGTGCTTTTGCATTATGGGAACTGTCTACAATTCCATACTTGCCTCTAATGTGGTAGGAGGCTTCTAGTGTTGCTGCTACTAATACTGTGCGAATAGAACTGTATTTCCAGCGAGAAAAATAGAGAAACACAGGAAAAACACGCAAAGAAGTATATCAATTGGTCCGAATTCAGTCCTTTCTCGCTGTCCTCAACCCCGCATTCCCTCTGAATTGGCGGAATTGCAGGTAATATGGCCGCCCTGCAGCGCACCCAGCCTATCTACTTCAACGACAACGCCAATGTGCGAGTCTGGCGAGGACTCCTGAACTCCCAGCCCGTGGCAATCAAGGATTGCATCTACTTCTCTCTTGACCAGGCCAATGCCACCATTAAGGAGGGACTGCTCATGGCCAGCCTGCACCACCCTGCCATTTGTAGAGTATACGACTGCTTCCTCGAGAAGTGCGAAGAGGGGTACAAGGCAGTGCTCGTAGTGGAGCTGCTGGAAGGGGACCTAGCAGCAGAGATAAGCAGGCGGTACATGCGGGAGGAGCGCTGGTCTGAGGGGGAGTTGCTGGGCATACTGGGCACTGTGGTGAGTGGACTATGCGCGGCTAAGAGTAAGGGAGTGGCGCATAGGGATATCAAGCCTCAGAACCTGTTTATATCGGGGAGCACGGTTAAGATTGGGGATTTCGGCTCTGCGGCCTTCGATCCGATTGCTAATTACCAGCGAAGCACACTACAAGGCACTCCCTACTACCTCAGTCCCGAACTCAAGGAAAAGTACGCCCGAGTCCTGCTCCACGAGTCCGACTCCACAGAGTACAACCCCTTCACCTCAGACGTGTACTCCCTCGGCCTGACTATGGTGTATTTGGCTCTGTTGCAGGCCCCCGAGGAGCTGACTAGGCTGGAAAACTTGAGGAGGGACACTGCTAAGGTGGTGCAGAAGTTGAGTCATTATCCGCTTTTGCAGGGGATTTTGGTGGGGATGCTGGAGGTGGACCAGTCCTGTAGGGTCACTTTAGAGGAACTGCAAGTGAAGCTCGAGTCCCTGCCGGAGTCCAGTCCTGAAGTCCCCAGCGAGCCCTCAATTCCCACCCCAATCCGCACTATTTGCTCCGGCTGTCCCTCCATCTGCCACCTCGACTCCGTGCCACTCGCCTGCAGCCACTCCTTCCACAGTCCCGACTGCCTCTTCCGCAACATGCGCGCCCAAACCCAAGGCTTCACCCTAGGCAACACCCCCACATGTCCCATCTGCTCAGCCCCCATTTCCCAAGAACACCTCTGCTCCATATACGGCACTGAGAGGTACGAAGCTATGGTTGCGAGTGAGTATTTGTCTAAGTGCTGTGTGTGTCATGAGAGAGATGTGCAGGTTTCTTATAAGAAGTGTGCACATTTGTGCTGTGGGCAGTGCCAGATGACGGTTTTTTCGGTTTCGGTTTGCCCGATTTGCTCGAAGTGGGCGAAGGTGGTGTCGTTTGGGGCGGGTAGTAGGGTAAAGAAATAGGAAATGAGGGTGTTAAAGGCGAGAAAGGGGGATTTTTGAGGGATTTCAGACTAGATTTGCCTACAAATGTGTATAAATGTACTCTGTTTTAAGAACTACCCTTCGCTGTTTCCCCCAATCAATAGAAAATAGAGCCTGCAAGCGGCAGTCATTAAAGCTTTTCCAGCCTCCACCCTGAGACCTAGACTCCTCCATAACATGGTCGAAGTGGGGAACTGGCTTGCACTTTTAGGCCTTCTGATAGTGGGGAAGTCGCTATTAGGGCTGATTTGGGGACTATTCAAGCGGAAAGTGGACATCGAGGAGTTCAAGTACGGCTGGGCAGTGATCACAGGGGCTACAGACGGCATAGGCAAGGGACTGGCAGTGGAGCTGCACCGCAGGGGCTTTAACCTCGTCCTAATTTCCCGCAACCCTGGGAAGCTGGAGCAGGTGAGGGCGGAACTGCTGCAGGGGAGTACGGAGGCGCAGGTGGTCTGTGTGCCTGTGGACTTTAGCACTTGTCACCACGACCCAATTCCCTTCTTCCAAGCCATCGAGGAAATGCTGCGTCCTTACGAAATCTCAGTCCTCATCAACAACGTGGGAGTCATGTACCTCGGCCCTCTCCACAAAATGGCCTGGAAGGAAGTGGAGGAAATGGCTGCAATCAACATCTACCCGCAGACCTTCCTCACTCGCATGCTGCTGCCCAGCATGACCGTCCGCTACACAGCAACGAAGCAGCGGAGCTTGATCATCAACCTGAGCTCCACAGCTTCCATCCTCCCCCTGCCAATGATGTCCCTGTACGGCGCTACGAAGGCGTTTAACGACTGGCTGAGCCGGGCGCTGAGTTATGAGTGTGAGCCGGCAATACAAATAGTGTCCTTTAGGCCTGGGGTGGTTAATACAAATCTACCGAAGGCTGCTAATGTGAAGGGGTCAGGGCCGGGCGTCATAGAGACTGAGGCCTTTTCCAGAGCCGCTATGAACTGTCTGAACCAGCGCACCTGCTCCCCTCACTGGGTGCACTCCTTCATGGCCTGGGGCATGGAAAACATCGCGTGGCCCGAGTTCATGATCCCTGTGGTCTTCTGGGGCTGGAAGAAGTTCAGCACGGACTGGGACCAAGGCTTCAAGAAGATAGATTAGGCCTAGCTAGGAAGCGGGATATCGACTGTGCCCACTGGGTAGGAGTTACCGAAGCGACGCATGTAGTCTATGAGTTGGGGGACTGCTCGGGCGGAAAGGATTGGCAGGAGGTAGGTGATCAGGCCGTAGATGGGGCTTCCGTCTTTTAGAGCTCGGCACAGGGCGATGCCTTCGCCTTCGTCGGGACCGCCTCTGCGGCCGTAGACCAGGGGAGGGTGGAAGCGGTGCACGTCGAAGTGGTCTCCTCCCAGTGTAAAACCTGCGCCTATAGTGTTGTCGCGACTGTCCAGGGCGGCGAGGTAGGGTCTGGGTGGAAGTCACTGGAGTTCGGCAGGGTCGATTTGCACGTTGGCAGCCAGCACTTGGCAGGACTGGTCGAAGATGACGGCGCGAGCCCACTCCGTTTGCTTCTTTAGTTCTTCTCGCAGAGTGTCGCAGTCTAGACCGTGGCCAGCCATTACTTACAGATGATTGAAAGCTCAGTCCTCCGCGAAGTCCGCACTCAGCTCCTTTCCCTCGACCTCAGCCGCGCAGGCACTCTCCACTGGGACCTGATCCAGTCCACTCTCCACACCGCAGGCGTGGACCTCGCAGCAGACAACCTCTTAACCATTACTCAGTTCTTTGCTGAGTCTTCAGGAGTCAGGTATCAGGAACTACTGCGGAATCTGCATGCTTCGCTGAGCGACGGAGTGAGGACTTGGAGAGTGTATCGACCCACGTATACCTTTGAGTCGAGGAATTTGAGGGAAAGTGAGGGAAATACGATGGTTAGAAAGGCGGTACTGACTCCGGTACCGCCTGCAGAGCCGAAAGCGCCTAGTCTCATAGCCCAGCTCCAGAGTGACCAGGTGGATTATCTGAGTCTCACCCTGGCTCGGGAGAACTTCAAGCGACTAGATTGTGAGAACACAGGACTGCTCACTCCCCAGGCCTTTGAAAGCTGTTTCCGTGCTCGGAACATCTCTCCTACCAGTCTCAAGTCCATAACCGCTCAAAGTATGAACGCAAGCGGCCAAGTCGACTTGAGCAAATTCAACCAAATCATGGAACAGTACAAGTTCGCCCCAATCCGAGGTTCGATTTCCCCTCACAGAAAGCAGTCCGAAGACCACCATATCAGACTAACTCCCATCCTACCAGGCCCCAACAAGCACCTTTCCACTATAATGGAAGCCCTGTCTGCCAAACTTAAGGCCAAATATAAGTCCGCTGCGGCTGCCTTTAGGGCTTTCAGCCATGGACAAATAGTCGATGCGAACCACTTCGCCACAGAAGTGGACAACTTGGGACTGGATTTACCCGAAACAGACCTGCTAGAGCTATTTACCTATATCTCGCAAGGAAGCAGTGAAGTTCCATTTGAGCAGTTTAACGCTGTATTCGAGGCTTCCAGGCCGCAGTTCGTAGCCAGGCCTAATGTGCCTCGCATGGCTTTGACGCCTGAGCGGTTTCCCCCAGTCCGGCAGGCCGGAGTGTTGCCGAGTGACCGCAGTCCTACCTTCGCCTACGGCCTCCGAAGCAAGAAAAGTGACAATATCTCTCAACTGCTGAAAAACGACTTTGTCAAAGCCTCGCCCAGACGCAAGCTTAAAAGGCGCCTAGCAGTCAACTAAGCTAATCCTATTGTACTAAAACTCAGGCTTATCAGCTACTTTCTTCCCATCTCGCCAGATACCCCGCTGCAGAGGTCCGTCTACAGGGTAATACACCCCGTCTCCGTGCTGCTTCCCAGCCAGCCAATTGCCCTTATACACCCTTCCATCCGCCCAGGTGTACTCTCCATAGCCTTCCTTCTTGTCATTGCTGTACTCGCCCTCGAACTTCCTACCGTCTCTCCAAGTGTAGAGGCCTCTCCCATGCATATTGTTGTTTTTCCACTCCCCCTCGTATCTCCGGCCGTCGATCCAGGTGTAGATGCCGAAGCCTTCGATTTTGTTGTCCACCCAGTGGCCGGAGTATATAGAGCCGTCATGCCAGGAGTAGGTGCCCAGGCCGGATTTGGCCCCGTTGTGGTAAAAGCCGGAGTAGTGACTGCCGTCGGCCCAGGTTTCGACCCCGAAGCCTTGTTGTAGGTCGTCTTTCCATTGGCCGAAATACTTAGCGCCATTCTTATGCACGTATATTCCCATCCCAAAGGCCTTATCCTCCATCCAGTGTCCCACAAACACATCCCCGTCCACGTGCCAGAACACCCCGTGGCCAGCTGCCTTGTTCTGCACCCAACTGCCTGCGTACTTCGCTCCGTCAGGCCACTGCTGAGTGCCTTCTCCGTGTCTGTCCAGGCCCAGCCACTGGCCTGTGTACACAGCGCCGCTAGCGAAGGTGTAGGGCGGCCGAGTCTCGAGATCACTGGTGGGAGTGTCGTTGTTTCTGCGTTGTTTGGTGTGCAGTAGGTGAGAAACTTGCTTCTTTACTTGGTACATTCGCCAATAGGCTTGCAGTTGGACTATCTTTTGAATGTCCTTGGTGGTGAGTTTGGGCAGGAGGAAGACCTCGCTGGACGTGTCCTTGGCTTTCTTCCTAGGAGACGTGTCTGTGTACAGAGTGGACGTAGGCAGACTCTTCACTTCCACCTGACTGCTGATGTCCACTTCCTTTTCATTGCATCCGCACTGGCGACACCCACATTGGCCCATATCCTTTATAAGCAGCAGGAGACATGTATGAGAATGCTACAGTTGTTACTGGATATCTCCAGTCAGGTGCTACACAGTTTCTAACATTCCCACAAAGTACGGCTAGTCTAGGCTAAAAGGCAGTTTCAGCTAGTTCCAGTACTACAGAGATTCAGGGTGTACGGTTTGCTGATTAGTGGTGGTACATTGGCATACGCCTAGCACTTCCAGGGTCGGTAATTCGGCGTTTCTTAGGCTGCATAGTAATCAAGAGGCATAGAGAAGGTATGGGATGCGAACCCGTGGATGTGGTAAAATGGCCAGGCATTTGTCGATTATTCGAGCCAAGGTGTGGCTGTTTTCCCTCAAACATCTTCTGGGGAAAGGAAGTCTTACAATCAACGTAATTCGAGAAATCTGCTCCTATATCGCTCCTGCTTCCAGGGAGCTGGTCCAGGTCTCAGACACTTTCATGAGTTTCTTCAACTGGCAAGCCTCTATTTGGGGCCCACGGGTCCTTCTAAGTACCTTAATACGAGCGGATGATAGCAGTACCTGGGTAGTACTGGAGAACGGCAGTTTATTCTGCAGTGGAGGCGGTAAATGCCAGGCAGGAGCTGCTTTTTGGGCTTGGAGTGGAGCTTATTTGCTGAGTCGTACTGGAGCAGTGGACAAATTGAGCCTAATCACCGGTCGAGCCTACCACGGAGTCATCCAAGTGGGAGACATTTACATATTCGGAGGATGTACAGCCTAAGTAGGGAAGTATGTCGAACTCAGCATCACACTAAACACCAGTCGTAAGGCTTATTCAGGCACTAGTAGAGGCTAATTAGTGAATGAATGTGAGAAAATTGACCTGAGCAGTCATGTGTCTACGGCTCTGCCAAGCATGAGAGAAGCGAAATGCAGCTTTAACCCATGTCTATTCTGCGGGTATATTTACCTATATGGCGGAGAGAATCAACTAATGGAGGCCTTTTCTACCCGGACCGACTCTTTCCTCCCCCTCCTATTCCCACTCCCAGAAGCCTCTTCCTGCTGTCTCTATGTCTGTAACAGCTTTTTAATAGTCCACTCCTATCGCTACATTTCTAAGTTTGCAGCAGGGAATGCGGGCCAACTCCTCTCTCACTCTCAAGTAGAAGCGCAGATGAGTGTGAACAAGTACTCCAATTCACAGCCTGTGCTGGACTGCTTGCACGGCTTATTCTGGATAGTCCAGGAGAATAGGTGCATTTGTATGGACATGGATACAGGTGCGCAAGTCCAAAGTTTCGCTTAATTTTGTTAGGTTTTCTACTACTTTTCACATGGATAAGACCAGTCCACGATATAAATATACCTTAGTATATGAGAAAAGTGCATGAGCATATGCCAATTATATATATTTACACCAATTATTCCAGTTTATGGCTAAATCTTTATTATAGTCCTAAATTCAGTCACTCCCAATCATCTGCTCCAATGACCACTATTGTATTCTTTTTTTTCGCTGATTTCTACTGCGCTTCCCGTAGTCCTAAAGCAGTTGCCTGACCAGAGCTAGCGAAATATCAGCAAATTGCTTGATATTGCGAATTGGGGGGATGATTACGTCCCTAGGAACCCACAGTCAGCGTGTAGCAGGTGAGGGAAAACAGCGCTTCATGCTGATTTTCACTGGAACTGATAAATATGCAGGCCAGAACTCGCCACTCCCACACTCGCCCCAAGCCGTCAGCCCTCGACCCTCCCCTTTCCCACCAAGACAAACTCCTCCTCAGCATTTCCTCCATGAACAAGTCCCTCCTCATCTACCCGCACCTCCTGCAGTACGCCCAGACCGCCCTTCTCCATCTCCACCTGCCCGAAACCCTGCTCCTAGACCAAAGCCCGCCAGTACTGCTCTTCAGTGACAGCAGTGGCATAGTGAGAGTCAGCAGAGGGGACATGGCGAAGCACAGCTTTATAACTATAACGAGGGAGAAAATCAAGCAGTTGAGGAATGTCAATCCGCAGGGAGTGCATTTCCCCCAGTTCATTGCCTTTAGAGGGGGGAAAGCGCTGTTTACGATACATAGGAAGGCGGACTTGGCTGGCTGCTTGGAGACTGGCGAGCCGGCAACTGCAGTGCAGAGGTTCATTTGGCCGGAGAACTTCAGAGTCAAGAAATTGGTGGTCGTGTGGAAGCGGACGAAAAGGACGAAGTTGTACTCCATTTCGCCGAGAAACGGCTCAAAGCCTCCTCCCTCCAAAAGGCCCCCGCAAAGTGCCTCCGAACTGACACTGGACAGCAGTTACATGGCCTCTACCCACTCTATCAGTGACAGCAGTGTGACTCGGGAGAAAATGCCAGCGGAAGTCGAGGGCCTTCTGGAGACTTTGCGGACAGTACTAAGCAGACAGGCTCTCAGGCCTGAGGAGAGACTCGAGGAATTACTGGTTTCACTATGCAAATCGCATGACGGAAAGATGTATTTCCTCAATGCACCCCAAGCGAAGGTGTCTGTGCAGCAAAGTCCCAGCTTAGCCTTTCATCACAGCTTCACTGCCTCCCAGTTCTCCACCATTCTACAGGAAATGGACGCTTCTGACCGGCTGAAGTCGAAGTTTCTCCCTTATCTGAACCTCACTGAAGTGACTGAGCAAAGCGAAAGGCTGTACCCACTGCACCTGCCTTCACATACCCGGCAGCTAAGTCATGTGCAGTCTTTGTCTGAGCAACTCGCAGCGAAGCGACTGGGCGAAGTGGCAGCCCAGTTCGACAGTTTGCAGCAAGAAGCTCAGGAGCTCAAGCGGGAATTCGGCATCGTTATGAAGGTGCAGCTCACCAACTACCCCCAAGACACCCTGGACCGAGTCATCCACCAGGTCTACGAATTCGTCCAAAAGGACTCTCGGCTGAACAAGTACTACTCTGACAGATCGCGCATATTCCAGAAGCTCATGCATGCGGTTAAGTCCGTCTTTCTGTGTGGGCTGAGTAGGAACATCCGCAACCGCATGCACAGAGCTCACATGGGACTAGGCATCACGCATGCGGATTTCGACCTCTACTTGAAGTACTTCCTAGACGCCATGCGTCTGCTCGAGATAAAGGACGCAGAAGTGCAGCAGACGCAGCAGTTCTTGGAAGGCTTTCGAGCGGATGTAGTGCAGCGACTGCTGAGCCAGACTAGTTAATCTTTTCCATGGCAGTTCTGTTAAAAAGACGGCATTTGGACCCAGTGCTGCGGACTGCTTCGTCTCGCAGGCAAGCAACAGACCCGGATTCCAGCAGAAACGACCAATCCTTGACACCCAAGCGACTGACAGCTGTGGGGGTCAGTCGCTCCACTCGCAACTGGCCTCTAGGCCCGGTTAAGCGTACGTCCAAGCCCAGAATTCGCTCGAAAGAGCGGCCCGCAGCCCTGCTGCAGTCTGAAGAAGACCGTCTAAACCACTCTTTCTCCTGTTCCCAAGTGAATCGCTTCCGATCTAGGCGCGGATTCGAAGCAGAGTACCTTTCAGGGGAGCCTCTGGACCCCTCCATTCAGACCGTAAGTCTCAAAACTGCCTCCAGTCAGCGCAGACTGGGTCAAAGTCCTGACCGGGAGCGAGCTTTGCAAGGAGAATTTATTCGGAAAAGAGATGTTTTCGAGGAAATTCTGAGAGGAGAATGCAGTAAAAACCGTTCTGCGCTAAAAACTATCAAAGTGGTATACGAAGACTACATTTCCGCACTAGAAATCGAACTTTCAGAGCTGAAAATCGACCTTCAAACGCACAAAATTGCCAATTCTTCCCTTCAAACCACCGTAAAAAAGCTCGAATCCCTCGCAACTGCCCTCCAAACCAAAGTCCAAACCCTCAAATTCGAGCTGGATTTCCGCATCTTTGAAGCCAGGGAAAACGCAGAGGAAACGCCAGCGGATTTGTCCTCTACTCGAGACGAAGAAGTGGAAATTCTGAAGCAAAAGATGCATTTGTGCAGCAAATTGCTGACTTATATGAGGGAAAAGGGACTGCCGGTGCAGGAAACGTATAGGGAAATGAGGTCGCAGTGGAAGGGGAGAGCCAGTCAGTCTGTGTTGGTGAGTTTGTCGGAGTTGGAGATAGGTGGAGAAGCACTGAAGGAGGTCAATTTGGCAGGGAAAAGGCCTGTGGAGGTGCCGAGAATCCTGATTCCGCCCGTTGAAGACAGGAAGCCGGACTTTCAGGACGAGTTTTTGTCGAAGATTGAGGAGTTTTCAGAGTCGTGGAGGCTGCAAATTGCAAAGCAGCAAGCGAAGCATCTGTAGACTAGGAGTGAAAGGCCCGCTATTTCGTGCTAACCAGGCTCGCTTTGCCCACTATCTAGAAACGCCTTTAACTAATTGTTCTAACTTCCAACACCTGTCCCTTGGGATGCACATACCTGATGTCTATATTCATCAACTCGTGTTCCCACCCTCTCTCCACTCTGCGATCTTCCGGCTTTATCAGCTTCGCATAGAGGTACAGCGAGGGAAAAGTCTGCTGCAAAGGCACAGTCACTGCCATTTCCCGACTTTCTCCCAGAGAGAAGTCCAGCCAGAACATAGGCTGCAGCTCACACCCGGCCTTGCCTCGGAATTCACACACTGTATGCGAGTCCTTCGTTTCGATGCTGTACACCGGCGGTACTGAGGCTGTAGAGTCCACGAGTGCATGCACATCTCGTATAGTCCACAGGTTGTTATACACGTCAAACGCTGCAGACTCGACACTGACATAGGTCAAACTGGTGAACACCATCAGTGTCTGCACTGGACAGGTGAAGTCGCCCTTGCGAGAAACACGCACAGACTTGAGGAAGGCTAGTTGAGTGCAGGCGGGGAAGGTAGGCAGCGACACAGTCTCGGTCAGAACTAAGCGGTTGTCTGGGTGTTGGACCAGTTGGTTGATTGGCGGAGAGTCGGACTTGATGCGTGCCAGCACTTCTCTTACTGACTTCTGCATGTCTGCAGCCTGCTCGCCGTCTAATAGCACTAGGTCAGGCTCTGTCGTTGCGAAGTACTTCAATATTTCACTTCCGTACATCAGCAGCAAGTCCTCATTTTCCACCACTTCCCGTAGTCTTCTGCTGCCTCTGTCCATCCGACTGGCAGCCTCTTGCAGTCTCTCTTTCATCCTCTGCAGTGCCATCTTCTCTGCGAGCAGGTCCTGAGAAGCCTTCAAGACGCCGGCTATGTTCACATTGCGAGTGTTTTCCTGGGAACAATACACTGAGGTGCGGCTCTTTTGGAAGACTCTGTGCAGCCAAAAGTGTGTGTTGTCCTCATCCACGCCGCCATTGGTCGCAAATCCGTGGTAGTCCAGTTTCTCTTTGTTCATCTCTTTGACGGTCTTCAGCAGCTGGTACTGTGTTGCATAGCTGATGCGGACAGGGCCAGTAGCGCTGTTGTAGCTTGTTGGTAGGAATAAGTCGCGCTCGAACAATATAGCGATCAGCTCTGCAGACCGTGCGATGGCATTGAAATACCTGGAAACGACCGCTACAGCCGCCCAGTCCCTCCCCTGCAAATGCGCAAATATCCACACAGTCGCGCAATCCGGCAAGCTCCACATTATAAGCATCCATTGGCTTCTATCTAATATGGAGCTGCTCGAAGACCGAGTGTACGACACGGTCATCGTAGGCACCGACACCAGCATCAGTGTCCTAGCAGCGTAAGGCCTAGGCAGAGCTTTGGCCCGGGCAGGACAGAAGATCCTGCACTTGGATGTGAGCAACTACTACGGAGGAGCAGACGCATCCCTGTCTGTGGCGGAGTTCCTGGCTTTTGCTGCCTCTCCCGACACAAGTCCTTACACAAGGAAGGAACTGATAGTGGCTGCACCTGAAACTCCGGAGTTCAAAGTGCTGAATCGGCGCTTTTCCATCGACCTGAACCCTAGACTTGTCTACGCCACAGGTAGTACTGTGGACTCCATGATCCAGGGCGGGGTGTCCCAGTACTTGGAGTTCAAGCCTGTAGTGTCTGGAGTGATGTGGCAGGGGGACCGGTTTGCCCAGCTCCCCTGCAATAAAAGCGAAATCTTCCAAAATCAAGACATGTCGCTGAGGGAAAAAAGAGCCTTGATGAGGCTTTTGGAGGCTATTCCCACTCTGGAGGACGGGCAAAAGAGCTTCGATGAGGTGCTTGCAGGCTTCGACCTGAGTCCCAAACTACGCAACATCATCATGTACGGACTACTGTATCGCTTGGATGAGAGCGAAGTGATGAGCACTCACAAGGCAGTGGAGCGAATAATGGTACTTTCCATGCAGAAATACGCAAATTCGTTGAATTTGTATAAGGAAAACACCTCTATGTTGTACCCTTTGTTTGGAAGTGCAGATGTGCCACAGGCTTTTTGTCGCTTGGCGGCTGTATATGGCTCTGTATACATCCTAAGCACAGACCTGTACCTGGAAGCCCTCAATTCCACTGCGGACTCCATCCATCTGCCCACATCTATGGGCGATTTGGAGTGCCAGAGAGCGGTGTTGTCCTCGCGCTACCTCTCCCTCGACCCAGCTTCCAGGCCTGTAGTGTCGCAACAGATACTCAGGATGGTGCTGGTGACTACTGCGGCAGCCTATGAGAGTGACGGCCCTGTCATGCTGTCTGTGCCGCCGAGTGAGAGTGTGTCTGTGCCGGTGTATATTCTGCAAGTCACGAATAATACAAGCTGTGTGCCTGATGGGTATGCGATATATTACCTGTGGACGAGACTGAGGGAGGAAAGTAGAGCTGCGCTGGAAGCAGCTGCAAGTCTACTGCCTGGAGAAGTGACGATTAAGGCTGTGTACCAGCAGGATGTGGTAAGAAACGGTACTGAAGACAGGGAAAGTCGGGTGTGGCATGTGAGAGATGTGGAGGACGGCGTGGACCTCGATGCTCACTTCGTACCTTCCACCTAGGACGAAGCCAAATCGCTCTTTTCCCAACTCGCCCCAGGCGCCGAGTTCCTGCCTCCCCGAGTGCAGGCAGACCCGTCCCCAGAGGAAGAAATTCTGAAGGAGTTCGAAACCAAGCAGCCAGAGGACTAGAGACTTGCTTAGTCTAAAGGGAGACGTAGCTAGTCTGACCTTCTTTGAGTAGTCCCCTGCTCTTCTTCTTGCTCAGCATGATGGTCCGCACGAACATGTAGTAGACTCCGGCGAACATGCTGCCCAGGACTAAGCAGGCGACGAAGAGGGAGGTGAGGAAGGACGGAGCTGAGGCTGAGGTCTGACAGAAGCCGCTTGCGCACTCACTGAAGCAAGTAGCGGAGGTGGAAGTCAGGCAGACTTCTTGACAGCGAGTGAGGCAAGTGTCGGAGAACACTGTGGTCGCGGCTGCGGGGGCTGGAGTGGGCTCGACTGCGCTCGGTGTGGGAGTGGGCTGTGCGGCAGGAGCGCTAGGAGTCACAGGCGTGGGCTCTGCTACTACTGGAGTAGTGGGAGCAGCCGGAGTAGCTGGAGTGGCTGGGGTAGCCGGAGTAGCGGGAGTGGCTGGGGTGGCTGGAGTAGCGGGAGTGGCTGGGACTGGCTCTACAACAATGGGGACAGCAGGAGCTGCAGGAGTGGGCTCTACCACTGCTGGAGTAGAGGGAGCGGCAGGCACTGGATTCGGAGTCACTGGGGCCGGACTAGGCGTCGGGTTGGCTGGAGCGGGTGTCGGGTCGACCGGTGCAGGGGTGGGTACCACTGGAGCAACAGGGGCAGGGGTGGGTACCACGGGAGTTACAGGCACAGGAGTGGGAGTAACCACAGGGTCGACTACAGGGGTGGGTACCACTGGCGTTACAGGCGCAGGAGTCGGTGTAACCACAGGTGTGACAGGGGCCGGAACGGGCTGCACGGGTGTAATAGGGGTAGGAGGAAGCACCGGTGTAACAGGGGCGGGAGGGAGTACTGGGGCAGGAGGGAGTACTGGGGCAGGAGGGAGTACTGGGGCAGGGGGAGGAGGCGGTGGCAGGACCTCTGATATGAAGAGTCCGCATCCACAGTGCTCCGTGCAGTGAATGGTGTTCCACCCCGTAGCGAAGCGGAAGCAAATTTCCCCGCAGGAAAGGTTGCAGCCGAAAGTGTCCTCCACGAATTCCTCCTCACTCTGAGGGATGAGCTGTACATTGAAGTTGCGTCCATCCTCCGTCCGCACAGGTCCTCCGAAGTAAGACCGGGCTGTGACGGGCAGACAGCCGCAGTTCGCATAGCAGCTGGGCCCATTGGTCGCTAGGCACGAGTTCAGACACGTGCGGATGCAGGCTGAGGCGCTGTACGCCAGCAGCACTACGAGCAGTACTCGCAGAGACATACTTATTATTGCGTGCTAACCACTCGTTTCCATAAGGTCCGAGGACTGCACTGGGTAGACAGGTCAATAGCTTTCGCCCATTTCTTGTGGGTCCGTCTGAGGTGACAGGGCAGTGCAGCTCTCCTGGATTGCAGGTCCTTAAGAGCATTGGTCTGCGCCTAATCCCAGCCCTCCCGTCCTCTGCTGCCTACCTATCCTACTTATCTGTTTTCCAGCTTGTTCACAAGGACTCTATTCAGACTCACGAGGTAGTCGCTATAGCTCATTTCTGACGCCGTGGAGTCCTCCACCAGTAGATGTCTCACAGTCAGGAGGGCACTAAATAAAGGGTACTTAGGGGCTGTGTCTGCCACTATTTGAAGGGCTTGGAAGGCGCCTGGGTTCTTACGGTGCAGTTCGTTCAGAATTGCTTGCAGGCGGCAGGATAAGTCTGAGGACAGGTCTGGTAGAGAGGCGATTCCGCTCACTTCCTCGACAGTAGAGACGTCGAATAGGTCAGTTAGGACGGAAACGGAGGTTTCAGGCCCTACCAAGAGGTACAAAACAGCCCCATTATCCAGCAAATAAACCCCGTGTTTGCTCAGTTTCGTAGTAGACGCAGGCACTATAGTGGGCATAATGGTCATTCCATCAGGCCCAATCGACCCTGGATTGTGCTCCTGTTCCTCCAAATCATGCACACTATATACTCTCGGGTAGCTCATCAAGAAGCTGGTAAGCACAGGCATGCCCTTAAGTCTCGCTACAGAGGCCATTCGGGCGTCTGGTCCCACTCGGTTGAGGGAGAAAGCAGGCTGCTTCATCGTGGCAATGGTGCAAAGAGGCAGAGTGTCCATGGTCTCGGGCATGGCTAGCTGACCTGGGGGGATTTGGTGATTGCCTTTCAGCCTGTAATGTATGAGGAAGTTGACCACAGCCCCATGCCACTCCTCCCTAATCGTCTTCAGCGGCTGATCCAGCAACTTCATCAGCTGCATCTTCATCAACACATTATGCACCGCATTCACATCCGCTACCGCATACATATTCCCCACCTGCACAGAAGCCTTCAAAGCAGTGTTGCACACCCTTATGAGTCTCTCTCCTGCCAGGGAGGTATACAGCATAGCGCACTGCACGTAGTACTCGCCTCCTTCCTTCAGCTTTTCTTCGTGCTTCAGTAGGATGGTGAAGGCTTTGTCGGAGTCAAGAATGGCGGTTTCCATGTCGGTGGCGCCTTTGCGATTGTAGTGGCCGATGTAAGAGTCCACTGTCAGGCCGTTGCTGCACCTCGCCCGCATAAGCACCTGGAAAGCCTGTGGCCTGGTCAATATCCTCACAATCGTGAAGTGCATTTTCTCTGCGTCGAAAGGACTGAAGTGGGAGTAGTAGTGCAGGTCGCCGCAGGTGATAGTGACTAGAGGGTATAGAGAAGAGATGTCCAGGTAGGGCTGGGCTGCGCAGGCGAACACGTCTATGGTAATGCCGGCTGCACTGCAGTCTCTGGCGAGGTCGTATATTGCATTTGATTGAGGCACATACAGCGTGTTTTCCTTCTCAGTGTTATACAGGCGAGTATCATCCCTCGAAGCGAGTTTCAGCAAGCCGAGAGTGCCCAGTCCCGAAGTGAACAAAAGCACTCGGCCTCCAGAACTGCCCAGCGCCTCTTTGGCCGCTGTAATAACCGCTGCAGGGGAAATCAGCTCCTTCGCAGGTTTCACTATACTGTTAATTTTCTCAACCAGCGCATCGATAAAAACCGTGAAAAGGTCTAATTGAGAGTCCAAAGCGAAGCTGAGTCCCTCCACAGGGTCTGCGAGGAAAGGCTCCTCCACCTCTCTGACTACTACCTCTTGTAGCGTTGCTGAAGGCCGGTAGTAGGTAAATGAGTCTGAATAGGTCATGACGCAGATGCGAGATCGCTCTGGAGAGGGGATGTAGGGAGCGACGGATTTGAGAGAAACCAGGACGCTCTGAGGAAGGCTTTTCTCTATGGAGTCCGCAGAGATGTCCACACATACGAAGAAAATATTGAGCTGAGGCGGCTTGGTAATGTACGCAGCCGGCACTAGGAAGTCCACAGTTCCATTCGTAAGCTCATAGTGAAGCTCCCGCTCCGAGACCAACTCTACCGGCATCGGCTGAGTCAGTCCACACATATTGCAAGTCACAGTCCTCGACGAATCGTAGGAAACGAAGAAAGGATTGGCATATGCAAGGCAGCGACTGCAGCGCACTGGCCCTTTCTTAGTCGCATCCACAACAGGAATCGGACTATCCTGCGTGCCTAGCTCTGCCATAGGCTGCCACACACAAGCCATCGGCAGTCCCGTTTCCACCTGCGAAGAGTTGTCCAGAAGGATGGACGGAGTAGTGAGGCGCAGTAGTCTGGGGTTGGAGATCTTTTCTTCTCGCACAGTGTATTCGCTGTAAACGTGTGGATCTGCTTCTCCCTTGGGCACGTACACTCCTTGGTTTGAGTCCCATCTCTGGCAGGGTCGGGGCGCCCGGTCGAGGATGGGCTTGGAAGTGGGGGCTGTTGGGACAGGCGACTCGGCCACAGGCTGAGGGGCTGCGGAGGCTTCAGGCATAGGGGGTGTGGGGCCTGGAGCCTTCGTTTCCTCTGGAGGAGGGTAGTAGCGGCCCTGCAGATGTGGCAGTCGAGCCATTTTCTCAAGTCTATCGTGGCATTCAGGCGAATATGACAGCTTTTACATACCCTCGCAGTCCCTAGAACTAGCTTTAAACCGCAATATCTCCTGCCTGCAAGCAAAATATGAAGCTGACCTTGGAGCACCTCAGCGCCCGCTGTCCGAATTACCGAGAAATCCGCGCTTTAAGCCTGGACTGCCAAGGCCTGGGCTCCGCCTCGGAACTAGAGAAATGTCCCCAGCTCCAATTCCTGTCCCTCCGCTTCAACTCCCTGCTGGATATTGCCCCCCTGGCTAGGTGCAGGAACTTATGGGTGTTGGACTTGCAGCAGAACAGAGTGGGCGGTTTGGAGGCTTTGGCGGCCTTGCCTGCGCTGGGAAGCCTGGGATTGGCGTCGAATCCCATCAGTTTGGAGGCTTTGCAGCCGCTTCGACAGGTTCAAATTCTGAACTTAGAGGTGTCGGGGCTGGAAATTGAGCAAGTAGCAGGCCTGCTACCCAGTACTGTCTATATAGAACTGTGGACTCTCAATGGAGACTACCTCTGGCCCAGAGACCCAACCTCCCTCGGTCGCAAGCCAATTCGCTTCTACGTATCTCCGAAGGCGCAAGAAGTCTTGCAGATCTGCGATTTAGCCGACGAGCGCGAAAAAGAACTAGTGAAAATGCAGTACTTAGTGCAAGACTTGGACTACTGTGTGGAGCTGCAGGGACTAGTCAGCTGCGCAGGTATGGACTTGAGCAAAAGTCGAGGTCTGAAGTTCCCAGCTTTCCAGCTGACCCAGTGGCTGGCTATGGACGCAGACTGCAAAGTGCAGATTTCCGTCTATATAGACTTGTACTTGGAAGGGATTTGCAGTGAACAGACCTTCGCGATGGTGACTGGAGGACTGCTCAAAGCCGCGGATATGCACCCAAAGGGACTACTAGACTTGCGTCCGCATTTACTGCTCGGCCTAGGCTTGATCCTGTCTGCGAACTGTAAAGGGCATTCACTGCCACTCTCAGAGGACCAGATGTTCACGTTTCAGGACCTCGCCACAAACTTCGCCGCTATAAAGTCGCGATTGTGTCCGAAAACGCAAGTGCAGGAGAGCAGCGCTGAGACCAGCTTCCACTCCAATGAGAAGATCCGAGCCCTATGTCAGGCCGGACTCGCCATCGCAGACCATATCCAGCTGAACTACTCCTCAGAGCCAAGACTGCAGCGTGGGAAGCCGCCCCAGGCCAAGCAGTTATTCGCCACAATGCGCCTATTCGCAGAGCCCAGCTCTCTCCTCGCAGACACGAAGCCAACTGACCCCGCCCTGGTCCCAGACCGCTCCTATGAAAACGGCCGAAACTACTCACTTGACAGGAAGCCGCCAAGTGGGAAAAAGCCGAAAGCCAGGCCTGCAGCCTCCCAGCGCAGTCCTGACGCAGAGCCCAAAGGCCCAATACAGGTTTTCAGCGCTGAAAATATGCGAAGTCCCCAGTTTATCCTCTGTACTGATGCGCAAGTCTTGGCGCAGCCTGGAGCTGACTGGAGGAGCCTGCAAACAGCCCCGGATATGTACTTAATCCAGACTAATGAGTCGAGAGTGGACGCGAGTGACCAAGTTCCTTCAGTGATTGCTGAAAAGGAGGAGCTTTTGAGTCAGTTTTCAGGGGCTTCCACACCCATTCCGCCGAGAATGAGAGAGTCGTCGCCTGGAGAGTCAGGGGAAGGCAAGAAAGACGGGACTTTCCTGACGTCTATTGGACTAGGACCGCAAAGGCCGGTTCCCAGGTCTTTATCCACCACTACACTCACAAGTCGGCCATCTATGTTTGTCAGTGCAGGAAAGTGGCGCCCTGTGGCTTCCAAGGTGCTCTGTGTAGTCACAGCCCCAGTCCCAGTGAGCAGTTACAACTACTACGAGTCTCACAAGGACCTGCTGCCCGCCCTGCCCAAGCGCAAAGTCAGCAGACCAAAGATGTCAATTGTGGGAAGACAGGCAGGAGCTCGGGGGAAAGTAGCCTGCGGGAGTGCGGAGGAACACTTGACTCGAGTCTTCAATCGGGATTTCACGCCCTGGGTGCCGTATCAGCTCTACCCGCGGTTTAAAGCGCGGAAGGACCAGTTTTGTGTAAATTACGGAGAAATACTGGTAAGGAATAAGCAGAATTTGAACCCTAGACCTGTCACGGAGGAGCCTTCTGCTCTGGTCGTTGACTCCCACATACGCAACCTGAGTGAAGACGCACAGGACTAGCAAGTAACTGTTAGTTTGCACTCTGTCTAGGTCAGGATATGCTATTACAAGAGGAAGCAGCAGGCTTTCAGCTTGGCCAACTCAGTACAGTGACAGATTTGACACTGGAGCTTAAAGCTGCTTCGCGGGATTTTCAGCATATAGCTTGATCTGTCTCTGAGTCTTTAGATATAAAATGGACTCCACCCGCTCAACCCTCCCCTGCGACAAATCTGCCGAAGCCATCGCCTCCAAGCTTCCACCAAACGCCGCTAACTCAGACTCCCAGGAAGCAGATACTGGGGAGATGTATGACCCAGGACTCTCAGTAACAACGCAGGAAGTCCCAAATCAGCCGTTCTTCGACCTCTCTCCAGACGAACTAGTTCTGAAAGGATTGGACGATTTCGCGGACAAAACGGCCAGAGAGGAACTTTGCGTGAAATACCACGTGGACCCGCGAGACTTCTATTCCCGGTGGATTGCGCTATTGCGTGTGAGAAAGGGCGAGACGAGGCATTCGGCCAAAGATGTCTTCGAAGTGCTGCAGTACATGAAGAGTCGAATGTCTCACACTCCAAACGAAGTTTCAACTGAACTCAAAGTCCCTATACACACCATCAAAGCTATAATGTCGAGGATCAATGAACAGGCGACTGGACACCCGCGGACCAGACCAGGACACCCGCGGACCAGACCTGGACACCCGCGGACCAGACCTGGACACCAAGCTCGCAAGCCTCGAACTCACAAGCCTCAAACTCTCCAATGTCCGCCTCCAGTTAACTGGACTGAAGAGTCCGTAAAGCTATTGCGGACTTTGGAATTAAGTCCAACGACGGTTGACCCTGTGGCTCAACTTGAGGTTATCGGAGCGATGGCTAGGCGTCAATCTCTTGACAAGGCCTGTCGCTCTCAGAACGTCGACCCTCAAGAGTTTGGGAAGCTGTGGAAGCCTTTGGATGTAGGCCAATGTCCACAAGCACTGGAATGCTTACTCTGTGGAGTGCTCCTGCTTGTTCGTAAGGCTCTTTCGAAGGCAGCTATCGCTGCCTACCTTTGCAGAGACGAAGCAGTGGTTACAGACATACTGCAGAGACTGGGTGTGCGAACCGTTCTGAGGATTCTTCCTGATCTCGAAGACTCGAAGACTGCAATGCTGCCAAGGAAGATCAGCAAGACAGTGAGACTGGCTGTCCAAGAGGAGTGCGAACGTCTGGAGTTGCCTATATACAAGAGCAGCCAGGCACTGGATCTCTGCGAGATTGGAGTGGCGCTGGAGCTGGCTGCGGACCTAGCTGCTGTGCCTAGAAACTGCCTTCGCTCTGCACTCTAAGTCTAGCTGTAGTGGAGATAGTGTTGGTAGGCTGCATACTGCTCAAAAAGGTGCTGCAGTACATGAAGAGTCGAATGTCTCACACTCCAAACGAAGTTTCAACTGAACTCAAAGTCCCTATACATACCATCAAAGCTATAATGTCGAGGATCAATGAACAGGCGACTGGACACCCGCGGACCAGACCTGGACACCAAGCTCGCAAGCCTCAGTCTCGCAAGCTTCAAACTCTCCAATGTCCGCCTCCAGTTAACTGGACTGAAGAGTCCGTAAAGCTATTGCGGACTTTGGAACTGAGTCAAGCGACGATTGACCCTGTGGCTCAGCTTGAGGTTATAGGTGCGATGGCTAGGCGTCAATCTCTTGACAAGGCCTGTCGCTCGCAGAACGTCGACCCTCAAGAGTTCGCGAAGCTGTGGAAGCCGAATGTTTGCAAATACCCACAAACGCTGGAATGCATAGTCTGTGGAGTGCTGGTGCTGATTCGCAAGGCACTTTCGTTCACGGCTATAGCTACCTATCTTTGCAGAGAGGAAGCAGTGGTAACAGACATACTGCAGAGACTGGGTGTGCTAGCCGTACAGACAATTCTTCCTGATCTCGAAGACTCGAAGGCTTCAATGTCTCCAAGGAAGATCAGCAAGACTGAGAGACTGGCTGTCCAAGAGGAGTGCGAAAGTCAGGAGTTGCTTGCGGACAGAGGCAGCCAGGCACTGGATCTCTGCGAGATTGGAGTGGCGCTGGAGCTGGCTGCGGACTTAGCTGCTGTGCCTAGAAACTGCCTTCGCTCTGCACTCTAAGTCTAGCTGTAGTGGAGATAGTGTTGGTAGGCTGCATACTGCTTAAAAATGTGCAAAGTCATAGACTACAGCTTGAAAGGAAAACAGTCCAATAGCTAAATCCCGCAGCATTAAGAAATACACGCAATTTCCCTGATTTTCAGCGACATTACTATGGACTACATGAAGGACCGAGCATCACTCCTGCCTGTCGCTACATCCTCCTTCTTCTCCTGCGCTATATTCTGATTATACACGCTGAACGCCACAAAGAAGGCAAACGCCAAAATCGGGTACAAAATCGACACAGTCAGTGCAAGCGCAGGTCCATCCAGCGAACACAACTTAGTCTTCGAGTCACCCTTAGTAAGGTCCGCACAGTCACTATCATAGAAGCTATTGGCCACTAAGCACCACTGAATCAGCGCTGTTAGGTGCAGGGCTGCGCCGATTACAGGCACAGCGTAGGCTATTTCGTTGGTCAGGATCGGTTTGTTGTAGAGTTCGAGGACGAGACGGACTGCCCAGGCGACTAGGCAGACTAGGGACAGGACTTCTAAGGCGATATAGGACTTTCCGGCGTCTCGGAGACTTTCGAATTGGTCGCAGTACCCGGTCCTCGGCCGGTAGGGGAATTTGCACTCTTCGTCCGCTATGTCTTCATAGGACTTGTCCGTCCAATTGCCTGGACAGGAGTCGCACTCCAGCAGACTGCCCTTCCAATGCGTTTCTCCTTGGCCTTGCTCCACCCATCTTTGCGTGCCCAGGCCTCCGATCATCAGACAGAAGAGCAGGAGCAGCGCTGCTAGGAAGACTCGCCACCAGTTCACAAAGCGCACATCGAAGAGCTCGAATTGCTGCTTCGCCAGCTGCTCGATTTCCATTTAAAAGGAAAGTGAACGCTATGAAATACAGGAATTCTGTGTAGGCAATGAACTGCGATTTCAGTTAGATTTAGTTATCATTCGGCTAGAGAGTTAGGAGGGTAAAAGCCTAGGCAAGGCGCTGGGACTGTTTTTCTATATAGAGCGAGAATCACTATAGTGGAATTGCTGAAAATCGGTCTCCTGCATCCTACATTTCCTCAGAGATTTGGCCTGAAACCCCTCTAATTCAGGCTTGCGAGTTCCATTTTCCATAGGGAATAGATATGAGTTCAGCAGTTTCCTAGGTGTCAGCCACTCTTGGAGCTACTGAACAGCTCAGGCTCAAAATCCTTAAAACTAGCGAACAAAGTGAGAAGTTGGGAAACTAATAAGACTGAAATCCCTGCTTTTGTGTGAATTCCCTGCTGAGGGCAATATATCGTGGTAGGGAATTACTCAGACTTAGAAGTTCTCCAAGGAAATAGTTAGTCAGGGCCTATAACTCACTTCCAATGCTAGTAAACTGCACAGTTTCGATCAGCACTCGGGCCATTAGTTCTCGAATCCCACTTGCGATATGCCAATTATAATGAATTTGCAGGGCGATTCTTTTGATCTCTCCTCACGTATACCGTCACGTCCACGATCAGACGCCGGCGAGCCTCGGACTAAAGAGGTGGACACGGATGAATACGTGTCCCAGCTGCAGGCAGGGCAAGCCAACATACTGGTGGCAGTGCGGTGTCGACCTTACACCAAGAAGGAAAAGGAGCAGGACCTGCCTAACATCGTGCAGGTCTTGGAAGACAAAGTAGTGGTGTTGCTGGACTTGGCTGAAGACGGAGCTGAGGCCTATCGAGTCAACCGTACGAAGGAAAAGCAATACGCCTTCGATTTCGCCTTCCAACCAACCGCGACTCAGCAGATGGTCTTCGAGAAAACCACTGCTTTTCTGCTAGAAGGAGTCATCAGCGGCTACAACGCCACCGTTTTCGCCTACGGTCCAACAGGCGCAGGCAAGACCTACTCCATGCTCGGTATCCCCGAGAGTCCCGGCCTCATGCTTAACTCCGTCTCCCGACTTTTCGAACGCATCGAAGAACTAAAGGTAGAAAAGGAGTACACGCTCAAACTGTCCTACCTAGAGATCTACAATGAAATGATTAGGGACTTACTCACTCCTGCTCAGGAAGTCTTGGAAATACGGGAAGACCCGGCCAAGGGAGTGCTGGTCGCTGGACTGTCGGAGATGGTGGCGGTGTCGCAGGAGCAGATTACGAGTGCGATTCGCATGGGGAATAGGCGCAGGACTACGGAGCCCACTATGGCCAATGAAACGTCCTCTAGGTCACACGCAGTGCTGCAAATTGTGGTGGAGCACAAGGACCGAGCCGCAGGCACAGAGGCGGAAATAGCCATTGGCAAGCTGTCTTTAGTAGACTTAGCAGGATCAGAGCGCGCCTCGAACACTCAAAACAAAGGCCAGCGGCTGATAGAAGGAGCCAACATCAACCGGTCCCTATTAGCCCTGGGCAATTGCATCAATGCTTTATGCGAAAGCAGCGAAAAAGGCGTAAAGGTGTTTATCCCCTACCGAGACTCGAAGTTGACTCGACTATTGAAGGATTCCCTGGGTGGGAACTGCAGGACTGTAATGCTGGCCTGCATTTCCCCCCATCCCGCCTCCTATGAAGACACCCACAACACTCTGAAGTACGCCAACAGAGCCAAGAACATCAAAACCTCCGTAGTTCGCAACGTGCTCAGCGTCTCCTACCATATCTCCAAGTACACGGACATCATTGCGAAGTTGAAGCAGGAAGTGACGGACCTGCGGTCTCTTGTGCAGACCAAGAGCAAAGGCACTTTGCCGCCTATTATCAGCATTGAAAAGTACCAATTAGAGCTGAATGCGCATTTCCAAGAAGAAGCGAAAAGTCGCAAGCGCATGTATGAGGCTGAGCAAAGCAATGAGCAGCTCAGCTTCATCCTCTTCGCCCGGCAAACTGAACTCGCACAGGCAGTGAAAGCCCAAACCGACACACCCGCAAGCCGCAAAATGAGGGAAGAAATCGACGTCCTGAGCAGTACTATGACCGCTAATTCCAACACGATTGAGACTGAAACGGATAGGTTCAGAGACTTGGAAAGGAAAAGGACAGGAATCGGACAGACCTGGGAAAAGGCCGGAATTCGCGACCCTGGACTTGCCCTCCTGAAGACTATGCTCAAGCAGCACACTGTGACTATGAGCAACATGGACCTGCAGCGCAAGGAAAAGCACAGCGAAATGGTCTTACGACAGAAGGAAATGTACATCAAGCACCTCGAAAGTCAGGTGAAAGTCCGAGACGTCATCATTGAAGAGCACCAAGTCTCTATAGTGGGGCACAGTGTGCATGTGACCGAGCCAATCAAGCGAGCTATGCAGGAAATCCAAAGTTTGTCGGAAATTGCCACTCACTCCAAAGTCTCTTTCCCAGATCTATACCCTGATGTGGTCCCCAAGGAGTCGCAAATACCCAAAATTCGGCAAAAGCCGCCTGAGAGAAAGAAAGCACATGTGAGACGCAGAGGCCATAGGAACCGATCCAACTCCGTGCACTCCAATGAGTCGGAAACCAGCACTGCCTCCAGCGGCGCACAGAGCGAACACCACAAAGCCCTACTCCGAGTCGCGCAAAAGTTCCAAAAAAGCCCATACGTCACTAGAGGGAAAAGCACTCAGCAGAAAGAGACCGGCCGCAAGCAGCATTTAGACCCTACAAGAGTGCGGTACGGCGCTGCTATCAGACGTTTGGAAGATGCGAAGTAGCTATAAATGTTCAACTCGTATGTGCATGAACAGCGGGTGCAGACTGCTGCAGTGTCCTCTCGCAGACAGTTGGAGCAGGTGAAGACCACTGAGAAGGGGGGAAGGGTGCGCACGGAGTTGGCGCTGAGGTACAAACAGCGGCTGGACCAGGAGCTGGTGAAGGTGACAGACAGGCAGCTGGCTTTGGACTGCAGTGCGGGGAAAAGCAGGGATGTGCAGACTAGCAAGCTGCTGGGAGAGGCGAAGTTCAGGATCCAGGGACATAGGACGACGCTGGAAAGGCTGGAAGAAAGCGCCCAAGAAAGAGCCTTACTGGACACTTCCGCCTCCCATGCGCCTGTTTTCCTGCTGCGGGAGCGACGAAAGGAGCTTGAAATCGGCACAGCACTGCACTTCGGCGTAAAGACGCAAGCCGAGCGACTGACCGCCGCAGTGAATTCCCAAGTCCGTTATACTCCCGAGCCCAGGCAGTACTCTGAAATGAGGACGCAGTCAGCTGGCCGGGGCTTGCTGCCTGAGTACCACCACAAGACCCACTACAAGACGATACTGTCCCTGGAAATGAACTTGCACACTTGGCAGCAAGGCAAGCACTAGGCAGGGCCGAAGGAGAAACTGCTGAGAGAGCGGGTGAGGCAGGAGAAGCTGGGGAAAGTCACGATGGAGCCGCGGACTGATAAGCCCTTACTGCTGAAGCAGCCTTTGGACAGCAGTCTTTCTCTACTGGACAACCTGCGGAATGCGCCTTCGGCAGACAATTTAGTCCTAACGCAGGAGCAGAAGAAGCGCCTAACGGAGGAAATTGTGCGCCATACGGATTTGAAGGCGGTCCGCAGGTGCAATGTGACTCCGCTCAGATCGCGAATCGGCTCCAGTCCTACGACCTACCACAGCAGCTTTATGCGAGTGCCGTCGCTGTCGCCAAGTCGCAAGACTCATGAGCGAAAGCTAATGTCTTAGGCTACGGTGAAGTCGCAACTCGCAACTTCCTTCTCCCCAGCACTGCACGTGGCATGCAGCGCATCCCCCGACTTGATAGGCCCCACTCCAGGGGGAGTCCCCGTCATTATGACGTCTCCCTTGTTGAGAGTGAAGATCGAGCTCAGGTAGCTGATGAGGAAGGGCAGTTTGTAGTGCATGTCACTGGTGCTTCCCCGCTGCTTCACTTCCCCATTAATCTTCAATTCCAGTGTCAAAGCGTTCGGATCTCCAATCGCATCTCTCGGAATAAACTGGGAAAGTGGCAAAGCGCCGTCGAATCCTTTGGCGGTGTCCCAGGGCAGGCCCAGCTTTTTGGCCTCCGCCTGCAGGTTCCTGGCTGTGAGGTCCAGTCCTATCATGTATCCGCCCACGTAAGTCATAGCCAGGGCTTCGGGGATGTGCTTGCCTCGCTTGCCTATCATCACTGCTAGTTCCACTGTCTAGCCGCTTACGCTCGTGATGCACGTCGTAGCCTTTGGGGAGGACGATGGGAGTCGTGTGCCGCTGGATGGATGTGAGAGGCTTCATGAAGATGACGGGGGCGGCAGGCATTGCCGTCCCTCCCATCTCCTTGACGTGCTCTAAGTAGTTCTTCCCCACACATAGCACCTTTGGATGCGTGCCTTTGAAGAGTTTGTAAAAGGCAGCTTCCACCATTACAGAGAGCCCTTGCTGGCCAGGGCTCAAGGAGGCTATAATAGCCACATGTCAGACTGGGAGCCAACGGAGGATGCGGTTGAGCCAGCGACTAGTTCCTCAGCACTCACTGAAGCGTCTGACACCCAGGCAAAATCCCAAAGTGCGGGCGACTATTGGACGGAAACAGCCTTTCGGGAAGGCGGAAAGGAACAAGCGGAAGAAAGAAAGCAGGCCTCAGAGCGAGAATTCGGAGAAGAAAAGTCTGCAGGCCGACTGAAGGCTGCTTCCAGGCCAGGGACTGCTGCACCAGTTGTTGACGACTGGGAGGCCGAGACCTTCCACGAGAACCGCAAGCCCACCACACGCTCAACCCACCCAGTCTCTATGTATGCTCAAACCGCCCCTAAGCCTGCAATGGCCAGAGACGCTGTGCAGAGAATGCAGCAAGCGCCTAGACGAGAGTATGGATATGAGCAGTCGAGGGAGCAGCCATATACTCGCATGCCTTCGTACCCTGCACCTCGAGACCAATATCAGCCCTCTAGTTTCCAAGCCGCTCCGCATCAGTTCCGCTCTCAGTACCCCGGGCCTTCTGTTCCTTCATACAGAGCTTCAGAAGCACCAGCGGACTATTGGAGTAATGCTTCCATTCCAGAGACCCGGCAAATACCCAGAAGAGATAACCACGTGAACTCCGACTTCGACCCACAAGGACAGGACTGGAACGCCTATCGAGGGAACCCGCGACCCAGTCAGTCTTCCCAACAGGACACTTTTAACAGACCTGCAGAGCCATGGGGAGTGCCTGTGTTCAAACCCAACTCTTACAAGGAACAATCGCAATGGAAACAGCCGGAAACGGCAGGCGGCAGAGACTGGGACATGCCTGTACGTGCTCAATCGGGAAGAGGGGATTTCCCTTGCTCTGTGGAAAATAGTGGAAATCCCGCAGGCTATTACAGAGCCCAGGGAGACTTCAGACCTCCGATAAGACCCAGTGAAGGGCAGACCTTCAAACAGAGTTATCCCAGAGGTGCACCTTATCAGCCTGATAATGGGCAAACTCAAGTGCAGAGGGGCGATTTCAGGACTGACAATTCGCTTAATGACGACTATATCAAAAATCCGCACAGTGAAAAAGACTTTTTCACTGAAGACATCCCCATTGACCCCAACATGCTCTCCCAAGACAGTCACTTCCGCAGTGACCGTTCCTGGGCCAGCTTCGACTTCCCAGCTCCCCTGCTCACTGCAGTCAAGCAAAGCGGCTACGAGTTCCCTTCCAAAATCCAAGAAATGGGCTTCGACCTGCTAATGACCGGCCAATATGAACATGTGGTAGTGCAAGCGCCTACAGGCTCAGGCAAGACTCTGACCTTTGTCCTGCCTACACTGGCCCTCATGGACGCAAAGTGTGTGCAGCCTCAGGTCGTGGTAGTTGCGCCGACGCTGGAATTGCTGACTCAGCTGACGGCGGAGTATACGAAGTATGCGCAGACTTTGGGGATATCGGTGGGGTGCGTGCGCAGAGGCTGTGAGATTAGTCAGGTCATGCTAATGACTCCGAGACAGTGCGCTTTCCTGCTTCAGGCCCGTCCAACCGACTTTTCCAGTCTCAAATTCGCAATTTTCGACGAAGCCGACCACCTTCTCGACAAAGACGACCAAATGGAGTTCGCAATGAACGCCGGCATTGTAGTCAAGCAAGTGCCTAGCACTTGTCACGTCCTGTGCTTTTCCGCGACATACAGTGACTCCGTCCGAGCCGAACTGGACAAACTGCTGGGTGAGTTTTCGGAAATCATGGTAAAGAAGGAGGACTTGGTACTGGAAAATATAAAAATGTACTATGTGAAGAGAGGGCTGAGAGAGACGAAACTGGACTTATTGGAGCGGATTTTGGACCGGAAAGTCCCAGGCGTGACGCTGATTTTCGTGAACACAGTCCGATTCGCTCAAGTCCTGTCAGGCGTGCTAACCCGCAGAGGTCTGAAATGCGCCCTGCTAGTCGGCCGGAACATCACCGTAGACGAGCGCTTCCTAACAGTCCAAGACTTCAAACGTGGCTTCTACGAAGTAGTGGTCAGTACCAACTTATTAGCCCGCGGAATTGACAATACACATATAACCCGAGTGATAAACTTCGACATCCCGAATCACTGGACCACTCGCCTAGTCGACACAGAGACTTACTTGCACCGAATTGGCAGAGCCGGGAGATTCGCAAGGACTGGAGAGGCCATTACAATGGTAGCGTGTGAGGCGGAGTTGAAGATGGTGGAGGAGGTGATGCGGCATTATGGCTGCGTTATTGAGCAGTTGCCGATGGGAAGGGAACAGCAATAGGCATTATATAGGCTGGAAAAGCGTAGATTCCGCCTCAGTTTCCTTCATGTCTGATGCCATAATAGTTCCATTTAATGCAAGAGTGGAGACCTTTCGTCTCCTCTTTCGTCGCGAACACATACTCGGAGTACTCACAGCGCGTTTTGCAGGAGGAAGCCCTGGCCCGCAGACAAGGCAGTCAGCCAGTTCCGCCTTTGTTCTCCTACACGCCCTCAGCCAAGGACGTGGAAAGCCAGGCTCAGCAGTTTCGCTCGCTGCAGGTCAGAGTACAGCGCCAGCGGAGACTTAGCAAAATGCGAGATAAAAGCTGGGTCAAGGCTCGCTGGGATAGGGGAGATGCAAAGCCGAGGGAAGGGGAGAAGGGACGGAAGTGGGGAAAAGGAGTTTCCTCGATTTCCAATACTTCAATGGTCAAATCGCAGGCTCCAAGTGAACGAGAATTCTGCAAAAAGACGCACAGACCGACTCGGTCTGACGGAGGAAGTCTGGTACTGCCCGCTCCCCTCCCATACAGACCTAAGGAAGCCTCTTTCACCCCTGCTTGCAGCTCTCTCCCGCCTGCCCCCTTCCGATCTACCTTTTGGGTAACCGAACTACCCATCAAAGTCACATCCAAGTAGCTACCTATCACTCGCTAATATGAAAAAGGGAAGTCGAGCCTTCAAGGATAAACTAAAGGGACACAAACATGCAGTGGTTGCTCTGCACGCTCCAGAAGGCCCGGAGGGCAGAAGACTGATCAGTGCATCTGCTGATGGAATGGTGCGGTTTTGGAACATTGGGAGGAGAGAGTGCGAAAACAAGTTTGTGCTGTCGAAGCCCAGTGCTCGCGCTATGCTCCTGTGCTACCTCTTTAGGTCGGAAACTCTGTACGTGGGCTATGATGACCACTCCATACTTGGGTATGACATGACCACTGGGGCGGAGCGAGTGTCGCTGGAGGGACATGAAGGTGCAATCAATGCTTTGGAAGCGAATGAAGAAACAAAGGTGTACTCAGGGTCACATGATAGGACTGTGAGAGTGTGGCAGACTGACACAGGCGTCTGTTTGCTCCTATTTCAGTTCTCAGATCCAATATCAGTCCTGCGACTGGCGCCCTCCGGCTCCGATCTGTATGTAGGCACTTGGGACAGAGTCCTGCGCAAGGTAAACCTGCAGTCGCACCAAGTGCAGGAAGTGCTGCTGGCTTCCTCCGAAGTGATTAAGGCTGTGCTAGTAACTGACACGCATGTATATGTGGGCGGGTGTGACCCAGTGATCAGGGCTTGGACGAAGGAAACAGGAGAGTGGAAGCCTTTCAAGGGACATTTGGGCTGGGTGCTGGGGCTGAGACTGTATCGCGGCTGGTTGTTTTCTTTTGCAGATGACCGCACTATCCGCGTGTGGGATCCCGAGTCAACCAAATGCCTCGAAGAGTTCCACGGCCACGAAGACGCAGTCAGTGCAGTGGAAATTGTCGGAGACGTGCTTTACTCTGCCTCCCTGGACCACTCCGTGCGAACCTGGGATTTGCGGGAAATGGCGGTGAGAGTGCAGGAGAGGTCGGGCATGCAGAGGGAAGATGTGCTGTCTTGGAAGGTGTACGTGTACTTTAAGACCATCGAAACCAGGAGAAACGCCAAGAAAAAGAAAGGGAAGAAGAAGAAGGGCAAAAGCAAGGGCAAGAAAGGCAAAGGCCGTCGACGGTAGCTTACCTAAAGAACTAAGGCGAACACGTTCAGAATGCAGTGCATAGTCGCGTTTTCCCACTTGATCGAGAAGCTTCCATCCGTGCTCGAGTCCCAAAAGCACGTGGAGCTGATGTGCAGCCCCGCCTCCCCCTTCTGCATGATCACGCAGGTCACAGCGTACTTGAAGGAACTGCTGATATCCTTGAGCTGCAGCGCAACCTTTTCAGACACTTCCGCGGTCCAGTTCTGCACCTCGCTTTGGTTGTACGTCTTGGACTCCAGCAGGTCTGTGATCAGCCGCTGAGACACAGACTGAGCTTGCTCTTTCTGAGTGGAACTTACGATCGCTGAGAAGGTCTGCTCGTGAGGCATTCGGAATATTGATTATCAACAGGGCTCCATGACCACCAGTCTGCCCAAGCTAAGGCGCTCATACACACCTGTCCGCTTCCCCCGACAACTCACTCGGAAAAGTCCCCTTCTACCCTCATCCGAAGGCCACCGCGCCGTTAGCTCAGAGGCCAAATCCTTCCTCAGCGCCGTCGGACTGGGCATGCGAGAGTCCGTCCAAGACCTAATCCACCACAAAAACCTCAACTTCCGAGTAAAGGACCCTCGAGGCTTCAACTGCGTGCAACTAGCAGTGAAGCGAGACGACGTGAAACTACTGGAACTACTGTGTGAAAAGTGTCATGTGCCTCCTGGCGAGCCTGTGAGGGAGGAAATGAACATCACCTCTGTGCATAGAGCTGCTAAGGCTGGTAGTCTGAATTCCCTCAAATACCTCATAGAAAAGGCTCAAGTAAGTGCACATGCAAAGGACAATTTGGGTCGAAACGCAATCTTTTACGCAGCGTCCAAGGGACATTTGGATTGCGTGATTTACCTAGTGATAAGTGCGAAAGCAAGTGCAAAGCAGGTGCAGCGGAAAACCGGAGACACAGTGCTGCACATAGCAGCCCGAGGCGGCTTCCTCCAGCTCTGCAAGTGGCTAGTGGAAAGGGCTGGTTTGGACCCTCATGTGTTTAACTATATGAGTCGCAACTCCCTGCATCTAGCTGTCAAGTCCAATTCTCTGGACTTGGTCAAGTACTTGCATGGGCGAAAGGAGGTGAATCCCTTCCTGCCGGATAACAAAAACATGAATGCGGTGGGTTATTCTGCACTCATCATTTCTCGTTTGCAGATATTTCAGTACTTTCTGGAGGCTTTGGGAGTCACTGCAATTATGTTAGGAGACGCTAATGTGACTAGGTCACAGTGGACTCCGCCGCCTACAGCGTTGGAAGTAGCCCAGGAAAGGCACAATACAGTTGCGCTGGAGTTAATAATGCAAGCGAAAAAGGTGCTTTCGCGCTTATTGCTTATATGGGTGAATACGTATCGATGGCCTTTTGAGGAAGCCTTGGTCAAAGGAATCGCTGAGTATATTTAGACAGAAAGGCAGTATTGCCAAAAGCCGGAGATCTATATGCTAGAATACTAATAATATAATAGAAACGGTCAAATATCTCCGCATTTCGATGTCAAACACAGACATATCTCGCACTTGGTGCTATTACCAACAGTAAACAGCAACAGATCAAGGGTTTCCACATACATAGAAGCGCCACTGGACAAGCAGCAGTCTTTTCTCCATATCGCCTCCAAAGCCTCCCCACTCCCTTACCCTTCATCTACCCTCTTTTTACTCATAGTCGAGTAACACCTAATCTTCTTCAGACCGATCCACTAGTTTTATGGGACTCAGTAGCTAGCCATAATGTCCAGCTCGGAGCCTTCTCGGAGTCTCTGTGGGCGCTTCTGCTCGCTGTTTTCTCGCCTTTGCACGAAGCGCTCCCCAGGCAGGACCAGGGTTTCTGTTGGCTTCCGGGTGAGCACGACTTTCAACTCCTCCTTATCCCCTGCAGTGAATCTCAAAGAAATGAGCTCTTTCATGAGGCAACTCTACTACTCCCGGCGCAGTTCTGGAGGCACAAACAGCTTCAATCAAAGCATCGACAGTAAAATCATCAAGGACCGGAAGCAGATGAGTCTAGCCTCTGGACGGTCCTTCTACAGACAACTAATCCAGAAGCACGAGGGGGAAATGTCCCTCACCTGCGCTGAGGACTACCGCGATGTAGCGGGAGTGCCGATTCTCAGCGTGCAGATACGAGTGCCGCAGTCTAGACTGGAGGTGGATAAGCGACCTGCCATGAGGCCGCGGATGAATTCAATTTAATGTGTCATAGCTGAGACTACAGACCTCTCGTGGCTTTCGGACGCTTCGCTCGCAGCTCCAAGTCGGGTACAGACAAGTCACTTAAGTCTGTCCGCAGTTGCACCCCAATTTCCACCGATTTCGCTTTCCGCGGCTTTGAGAACCTCTCTGATACCCGCTTTAGCTCTGCAGAGGCCGCAGTCTGTCCACTTTCCTCCATTTCCACCCTGAGTAGCGTCTCTGGCGTTATCATTGCAAGTCCTTCCCAGTCCTCCAGCAGTCTTTCAGCCCAGTAAAGGCTCAATTGCAGCCAGGAAGGCCTGTGCATGACCTGACACAGAGCAGTTTTTAGGTGCGCCACAGTCATATTGGAGGTGTAGGGCAGGGAGTAAATGGCCTGCTGGGCTTTAGAGTACACTGTCATCTGGCCCTGCAGGTGAATTGAAGCTCCGTGCCAGCCTGGCAGTGGGCGAATTACCTTGATTGGTCCTTTGGCTGTAGGCATTTCCTGCCCCATTAAGAGGGTATTAGTCCGAAGAACTGGCAATTGCTTAGCCTGTTACAACCTTGCTAGGCTTGAAGTGGCCGTTTAATGGGTGATATACCTCTCTTTGCAGTAAATGATGCATTCGTACTCGTCTATCAGGAAATATAGATCTTACCAGGGCAGCTATTTCCCTTTATATCGCTATAAGCAGGGTACTGTATGGCGGAAAGGACTAAATCGTATGCTCTGTATTGTCCACTTCCCTGTGTGAGTGAGTCCACTGTAGTAGGCATTAGACTGTGGGACCTGGATTTCTCAGGCTCTAGGAGCAGCCTAGCGCTGCAGCCATAATGGTGTATTGGCTGATTTCTGTCCGCTGCCCTCCAGCCCAGGCGGAGTCGCTGTGGGCCAGCGTGCAGACTGACCTGCGCGGTGCAGGGTTCGGCAGTATGACCAAGTTCCGCTTCGAGGTGCCGACCCACTTCAAGATAGGCTCCCTCGACTCCCTGGTCTCACTCGCTGACGACCTGGGGAAATTGGACCACCAGTTAGAAGCTCTTACGAAAAAGGCAGAACGCCAACTCAAAGAACTCGACCCGAATGCTGAGTTGACTGTCAATCGGCCCAATTTGAACGTGTTCGACTCCTACCGTCCTCGGGCCTATGTCAGCCAGTTCGCTTGGAACAACGCCAAGTTCCCTGCTGCGAAGTCGCTGCCGGAGTTGGCGGCTCTGATTCAGGAGAAGCTGAGTCAGCTGGACACGGATGTGAAGAAGAAGGGGCAGGAGTACTTGGACGCCAAGTCTGCGCTGGACGCGTACCTCAAAAAGGAAGGGGGGAACCTGACGGTCAGGGACTTGGGAGAGGTGCTGACACCGGCTGTCGCTCGGCGTGAGGACTTTGTGAGCAGTGACCACTTGCAGACTCTCCTCGTAGTAGTCCCAGAGAAAGACACGCAGAAATTCACGCAGACCTATGAGCAACTCAGCCAGTGGGTGGTGCCGCGCAGTGCCAAGCAGTTCCGGGTGGAGGATCGAGACGGGTTTACACTGTGGCGAATGGTGGTGTGGAAGACGGCTGTTAATGACATTCAAACTGCTTGCCGCGCTGAGAAGTGGGTGGCTCGCGAGTTTGAGTACCAAGCAGACTACCTCGCCAAGCAAGCTGCCTCCCGCGAGGAACTGAGAAAGGCCTACGAAGACACCTCTCGCAAGCTGCTAAAAACTTGCAAAGAAGTCTTCAGCGAGCTGTACATCTGTCTGATGCACTTGAAGGCCATCCGACTCTTCGTAGAGTCAGTGCTGCGGTACTCACTGCCTCCGACCTTCCTAGCCTTCGGACTGGAGCCAGAGGAAGGACGGGAGCGGAAGTTAGAGGACGTGTTGGTGCGTAAGTTCCTGAGAGAAGGGGAAAGTGTGGACCTGTACGTGCGGACGGACCAAGATGAAGGCGAGGACTTTTTCCCCTACGTCATGATCCCTATCAACGTAGTCGTCGGCTAGCTAGGTCTAGACTTACGCCTCGCTCTGGAACGCCTTCAGCAGTCTGAGCCTCGCAGCGGCTTCCTCCGCATACAGGTCCAACTCCTCACAAAACACAGCCGCCTGCTGCTCCGCCAATAGCGACTCCAGCCTATTGGGCGGGGGAATAGCTCTGTACAGCTGTCCACTGCCCTCATATATGTTGATCAGTGGCTGTCCTCTCATTTTCCGCTGTCTGTTTTCCTCGACGATCTTCTGCTCGTTCAGTTTCTGCTGAGCCTTTTGCTTCTGAAGACTGCGCACGTAGATGTGAGTTTTCTGCTGCTTGTCGGAAAGCTCCTCCACGCACTCAGTCAGAGAGCTGAGTTCCTTCTCGAGGAAGCCCATGCCCACGGAAGACTTGAACACTCCGGCGGCGTCTTCGGGCGCAAATTGAGCTAAAAAGGCTTCAGTGATACTGCTGTGCTGCACCTCCAGCGCAATGCTCTCAAACACGCCTCCTGAACGCAGATCATACTTCCTAGCCTGCACAAAGGTGTGTTCCTGCGACGCATAAAAAGCCATAAAAGCCTCAGTCAGGCGATAGGCTTTAAGCGGAAAGCCGCCAGTCGCTTCCTGCACCGGGTCGTAAGTCAGCATGATGGAATTCCGGTTTTCCTTCTGCATCTCATACTGATTCTCAACCGAAGCAGCATCGATAAAGTCGCCATAGTCGCTTCTTTGGAACCACCCAACCGTCTTGTTGTCCAGGCCCAGCCCTCCCAGGACTTCGTGCATCTTGTTGTTGTACTGCTCGATGGAGGCGTACTTGTCGCCTGGTCTGAGGGGCAGCGGGTAGCAATCTGTCACTTCCACGACTTTGCCCAGGTCTAGTCCCAGCAGGTGGCCGATTGCAGTCGTTTCGGAGTCTTGGCAGAGCTGAGTGAGCTTAAGCAGGATCAGGGAGTCGAACTTGACCAGCTCTGCTGTTTTGCCCTGGCCGCTGCCCTCCATTTCTCAGCCAGAGACGACATATCGCTTGCATCGGATCGGGCTATAGTCAGTATTAGGGAAATGTCCAGACGAGTAGTGTCGAAATCGCCCAGAAGAAGCGAAGGCAGGCCACTTCAAGCTGTCAAAAGCTCAGGGAACCTCGTTTCCACCTCTCCCTCCACCCACTCCTACGCAATGGCCCTCAACAGCCATAGAATCAGCGAAGCCCTCTCCAGCAACCCCCAAATCGAAGAGCAGGAAAGGCGTCTGCAAGCGCTTTCCTCTGAAATTCGATCCAAAGAGCGGTCTTTAGACCTTTTGACAGCCCGTTTTCCCTCTGATAGTGAGGATTTCATCTCTCAACTCCAGGAAAGAGACCTAAAAATCGAAGAAATCACTGAGAAACTGAGGGGAGTTTCTGCACAATTGGCTGTGGCGGGCCTCGAAAGCGCAAGCGCTAAAGAAAAGCAAATCGCGCTATTGCAGGAGGACAAAATCCGCCTATTCAGAGACCTGCAGACCAGTGAGGAGCAAATAACCGCCCTGCAAATTGAGCTAAAGGAGAGGGAAAAGACACTGCAGGAGGAAAAGGAAAATATTGAGTTGGTGGAAGAGGCGTTGACTGAGGAAAATGCGGCTTTGAAGGCTCAAATCATGCGAAAAGACGAGCAAATCAAGGCAAATCGAGGCGACGTTTCGCAACTTTCCAAAATCGTGGGAGAAATGTCGAAGCTGAACACGGATTTGAACGAGAAGATACTCGCACTGAACGGGCAGATGGAGAAAACCAATGCAGCTGCGTACGAGCACCAGGCCAGAGCGCAGCAAACTGATGAACTGGAAAAGGCCTATAACCAGCTCAGGACTGACTATTTGGCAGTGCAGAAAAGGGAAAAAAGGACTGGGGAGGAATTGGCTGGACTCAGGGAATTGAGTAATACCTCTTTGCGATGCCAGGAAAGGCTTAAATTGCTGGAAGAGTCCCTACCCCCTGAGTCCAGAAATGTCTATTTGGCTATACAGGAAGTGCGACATGAGCTGAAAACGCAAACTGCAGTAAAGGACCCAAATAGCGATATTTCCACTCTAAAACAACAGTTGAATGAACTCTCCGAAGCCTACAAATTCATAACTCTCGAACTCTACCAAGCCAAAACCACCCTGGGAGCGGCTTTAAAGCGCAGTGAATCCTTCGAATCGGACAAGCAAAGGATTAGGGAGCAGTATGAGGAGTCGCTGGGAAGACTGGGGTTGAAAGGGCAGGTTACAGCGGATATATATGAGAAATTGAGGGGAAAAGTGGAATTACTCACTGATGAATTGACTAGAACTGATGCGGAGTTGCAGAAAGCGATGACGAAAGTAGTGTCGCTGCAGGGGTTTGTGGACAGGCTGAAAGGGGAAAAAACGGCTAATAGTCGACTAGAAGAGGCCAAAAATAGGCAAATTCACGACCTAAAGACGCAATTATTAACACTAAAAAGCCAAAAAGCGACTCAGGAAACTGCAATGGCCGCTAGAGAAAACCGACTCAGGAACACTGCTGCGGAAATGAAGGAACTTATCAACGAAGTCTGGAAAAAAGACACAGAAATACTGAAATTGAAGAAAATAATTGCCAAAACAGCGCAAAGTAGTGAAGAAACCCGCAGTAGTGCTGGCATTCGAGTGCAAGCCGCCGCTCAATTTGCCACCAACAGTGATGAAATAGAGAAAAGAGACCGAGAAATTGAGCTGTTCCGGGGGATGCTGCGAAGCACGCAGTTGCAACTAAAGGCGAAAGAGGCGGAAGTGATAAGACTGAAGCGGAAGTATGAAAATGACCCTGTAAGGGAAGGAAGACCAGTGCTAGTCCCTGCTAGAGACCTCAGTCCTGAGCGTCTGGCTGTTAAACTGGACTCGGAAGTGAGGAAAATGGAGGAATTGGCGGAAATGCGGAAGCAAGTGCACGCAGGCGTTTCCGTGCCTTTTGACAGCCTGCGGAGAGTGCTGCTGCTCGAGGAGTGGCCTGCAGACAAGGGGAAAGTCGAGGGACTGATTGCAGCGAAGCTGAGCGAAGTGTATGAAACTCTGGCGAAGTGGACGCGTCTGAAGTTCAAAGCAGGCCTGCCGCTGGCCCTGTCTGCCCAGGTCACTTCCCCGCTGCTCACTTCCCTACTCAGCGCCACGGCCCCACTGGATGTTGGCCTGCTGCTAGAGCGCCTGCGAGAGCTAGTCCAGAGTCCTCCCAAGCATAGGAAGGCTGCTTAACTACTCAGTCTTAGCCTTGCCTCTGTACTCAGTCGAGCTTCTCCCAGTGAACACTTTCAGCATTTCCGGCGACCTGACGATGTCCACCAACTCATAGAAGAACTTCTCCTCGTTCACCAGGTCGCCCGCCATCCTGGCCAAGAAGACTGCATCGCACATGGCCAGGAGCTTGTCTGGCATCGGCATTTCCGTCATTATGAAGTTCTCAGCGCTGCCTCCGGTCACCATTCGCAGTATCCTCCCCGCCAAGTAAACCACTGATACATAAAACGTCACCACACTGATATCAAGTGTGACAGGACTGTACTTATCTGATAGGACGTAGAACTTGAGTTCGCGTAAGTCGCTGGTATTGGCAGTCCCAGGCACTCCCACACGCCAGTACTCCAGGCCGTTCGGTGTGAGGCCTTGACGGAACTGCAAGTTCGTCTCGAAGTCACTGGCGTTCCGAGTGATCATGTTGGGGTTGAGACTTTCCCCTGCGGAGGGAATGCGGAAGAGGGAGTGGAAGTACTTGGGGAAGGAGAAGCAACTGGTGGAGTTGTCTTTTATTATGTCAGTGGTGTTGTAAGCCTTGCGGTAGGGCTTGCTTTCCACTTTCTGGTCCACAGGATGCTACATGAGTCTTACATCTCTCGTATAAGTCGTCGTCATCATTACCTCAATCGTATTATTCGACCCCAAGGACGTCATCAGCACGTCTCTGCTTTCAGGAGTAATGTCCCAAATGGTATCTCCAGATATAGGGATTGTCAGTACTTGGATGTCTCCCTTTTCGGTGTCTTTTATGTCTCGTAGTAGGTTGAATTTCTTGGCTTCCCACTCCTTTTCGGTCAGGTCGTGCATGTCTTGGATGCGACTGACAGAAAACATGCGGAAGTAATTCGCATTCACGAGAATCCCAAACTCCGCACTCATAGTGCGCACCGGGTTGTCAAAAACAATAAAATTGAGCGAACTGAAAATCAACATAGGCGCCAAAATGATCAAAATCGTCACCAAAGTGCCACAAATCCCAATCCAGAACTTATAGCACTTATCAATAGGCTCTCCAATAGTCCTGTCAATGTAGTAACTTTGGTTCACCTTCGTGATGTACAGTCTCGCATACAAGTCCTCAAACTTCAGCCACTGCCAGAAGTCCAGTGCAGTCTTCGTGAAGGCCCAGTCGGTCAGAGTCCTCAGTTCGAATAGAAAAGGCAGTTGGAGGTAGACCTGAAAGGCCCACTTGGAGACTAGGTTGTAGTTGTGGGTTAGGGGCAGAGAGCCTTTGCGGAAGCTGGGCACGCCTAATTTCAGCTGCAAGGCGCTCACTATGAGGTACACAAGGTACAGGAGGTAGAACCAACGCAGTGCATAGTTTATTTCGAAGTCGTTGCATGTGTTAATGGCTGTCTAATGCATACTTTTCGGCTCTCTGCATACAATCCCGCCGCCAACCTTCACATTCCCCGTCAAAGGATACAGGAAAAAGACCAAAACATGCACGAACACAGTGAGTGCAATGTGCATCACCAACTTGCAAAAGAACGGCAACATCGTCCACAGCCACTCTCCCCAAGTCACCTGCTCCGCCGACACTTCCGGCTTGTCCGCTCTCTGCACAGACGTCGAAGTAATGGCCAAGTACAAGTACCTGTCCATCAGAATCACTACGATGTGGCAGAAAATCGCTATCACCATTTGGCCGGAAAACTGGTTGACTCTGTGTGAAGGTTACTTGATGGCGAGGGAGATGTCTTGGGACTCGCCGTCCATGTGGGTGTAGAGCAGGATGATGCAGAGGAGGATCAGCATTTGCATTATTATTGTGTACGTGTACAGGTCATGTCCCGGCTTTTCCTCACTATCAAAGGGCAGTAATCGTCTGAAGAACCTCTTCACTCTGCCTTCAGACTTCTTTTCCTCTTCCATCGACAGCATGAGCAGACTGGCTTCATTTTCCAAGCTGAAATTTTCACTAACAGCCCGCTCTACCGGTCCTTCCCCACCCTGGTATTCTGGCACTTCTTGAAAAGACAGGGAAATTGCTCCTTTTTCTTCCTCTTCCTCTCTTGGCAGCTCCAGCAGTAGCGGCACTGCCGGGCTCCGCTCTTCCTTTATCAGCCCCAGGCGGACTTTGGCATTATGCAGCGTTTCAGTGTCGTACTCCGACTTCTCACTCAGTCCCGACTTCAGCAAAATGTACTCATGACAGATAATGCCGCAGATGCAAAGCACGTCCCAAATGGTGTAGTAAAACAGCGTTTCCGAGTAGGTAAGTCTGCACAGGCTAAAGCCGACTTTGTACGGGTCCTTATATTCATGCAGGGAAAAGCTGAAGTACTTAGTCACCAGCAGTTCCAACATCGTCAACTGCAGGGAGTACTTGACGAAGAAGACGCTGACACTGTAGTAGAGCATTAACTTCCAGTAGCGGGGAGAGGGCCTGGGGTTGTCCAGCATTGCGTAGCTGCTTAGGAGTTACCATAGGGCGCTCAGGGGAAAGATGATGGACTCGAAACTCGCGTAGAAGTAGTGGTTGAGGAAAAACAGCAAAAAGCAGATTTCCTGGGTGTGACTGCAAATGATGTACCAAACTAGCAATACGAGGCGCTTGCAGGAGAGGTAGATTTTCCCTTCTTCCTCGGGAAATCCGCTGTAGGGGGGCGATATCGCCTCTGGACTCTCTACTGGTTGACTTTCGCCTCGCTTTAGAGCCAATGTAGACACGAAGGACTGGAAAAGAGGCTTGCTGAGGCGGGCTAGTAGCACGGCTTTAACCCAGTCTGTGACACTAATGGAGGGCTCGACAGCGCTTTTTACCTCCATTTGGGACTTTTCCTTGCCTAGTTCGTACCACTCACTGACTCCTTTCAGCATTTCCTGGCCTTCTGCCTTGATCCTGCGCTTCTTCTCCGCAAACTCCTTGGACAGCTGAATTCGACTGTTATTGAACTCCTCAGCAGTGCGCCTGCACACATCCTCCGCCGAGTCCTTAATCTCATTATGGTACTTGGTGATGTACTCCTGAAAGTCGTCATTGGAGAACATCTTGGTCAATAGGCGTAGAAAGGCAAAAGTCCAGATCTTGAATAGCACCCAGTCGTAGTGAATGCGGGCCTCTGCAGGCTCCTGCTGGTCTCCCGCTCTCCACAGGGACAGGAGTCCGAAGGCCTTGAGGAACTCGCTTTGAGTGCCTGTGTGCAGCCAGGCGAGTGGGATTTGGTAGATTATCAGCGCCGCTAGGTCCAAAATCAGGAAAGTCAGAAAGTACTTCTCCAGCAGCTTTTTGAAGTCTTCCCAGGTCTGATCCAGCTTCAAAAGCGTGTTCGCTTCCATCAGAAATGCCAGTGAAAACAGACAGTAAATGACCGAAGTCAGTCCACTGCTTTGGCTCACAAAGATGAGCACTAGGACCAGGATGAAGATGTGCGCTGTGCTATAGAAGAAGTGCTTCACCTTCACTCGGAAAGGCACAGTTTTGTCCTGCTCCGACTCTTCACCTTCTTGCAGCTGCACAGGTCGGGCGACCTCCAAGCGCCTTTCGTCCATATACTCGAAGTAGACCAGTATCCCCAGTAGCACGAGGACATCGTAGCCTATGTTGTAGATCTGAGCAGTGCTGGTGCCTAGGTTGAGGAAGGTGGGGTCGTCCTGGATGTGCGGGAGTTCCTGTGGGTTAGTGGGGTTGCCCCAGTTGAGAGAAGGGTACCAAGGGATAGGCAATGGCTTATTTTCCACCACAGGAGGAGAAACAGGCGAAATTTCCGCTCTAAGGTTACTGAGAATAACGGAATATTGCGCGAATATGGAGAAAGAAACCACATATGTGAGAATAATCAGCTTCTTCCGGTTATCAGTCCCCAGAAAGCAGAGAACAAACACAGTGAACACGTACAAAAGACTCACAACTGTCAATTTGCTGAAGGCCACTACCAGTATGCACAGCAAAATCGTCTCTTCATATATCACTCGCAGGTGGTTCCACACCTGAAAAGTCAGATTGATCTCATATCTGGTCTCGGATTTCGGGTCGGTGTGGGCTTTTAGGTACTCCACACAGTGCTTTTCCACTACAAGTAGAGCTAAAATGAGAATATACCCGCTCATTTCTGAGAACAAGTACTCCTCCGGCCCCGGCTTATTCACCCCCAAAGCGAACATCACCCATATCGCCGATTCAAACTCTTCCGTGAGCATATATTGCCGATCCAGCAGAAAAGCCCCATAGTCCATCAGCATAAACAGGATACAGACTAGGAACAACGCGTCCCACGCCCTTTGTCGCAGCGCCAGTTCCCCATCTCTCACATGTACCACTTCCTTGGTTTCGTATGCACTATGAAGACGTCGGTAGTGGTAAGTCACAGCGGAGCACATGAAGAAAAGGACGCAGAGGAAGACTAGCAGCATGGAGGCGGATAGGCGCCAGTATATGGCTATGGCGCAGAGACCTACCATCATGCTTTTCCCGAATATTTCCGCGAGGCCGTATAGGACACTGGACCGTTCGCCCACTCCGGAGCCTTGTGGTAGGAGCGACCTTTCAGCCAGGACTGACCCGAGGAAGATGATGGAGTCCCAGGTCATTGCTTTATACAGCTCCGTAACCTCATATCGCTCGATCCCCAATAAGCGCAAATTTTGACTCAACTCACTGTTCGACTCGCTTTCGTCACTGTAACTGAATTGATATACGTAGCGAAGGACGAGGATCAGCCCACTGTAGTACTTCAGCGCGAACCAGATCACCTTGAGCTTATTTCTGCCCAATTCCAGCGTTTTATCGTTAAAATGGACCACGAAGAATATAATGAGCAGCACAAATCGCAGGAAGTTGAGCACATTTTGCCCCGAAATGACCATCACTCCCAATATCAAGCCGTACATGACCCAAATTTGGTAGCTGGACACGTAGTACTGGATCCACTTCTTGACCCACAGCAGTGGGTTGAGCAGCACACTCACTTTCTCGGTGGAGATGTAGCGGTAGTGCTCGGCTTCTTGGATGTCGTACATAACCATTTGCATGAATTCCGAGTAAAACAGTGCAAACAAAAGGTAGTTCCTCGGTATAAAGTCCACAATGGGCTCCAACTCCACGACTTTCGTCTCCACTCCCAGCACTTTCCACAAATACGCATTGTCCAACTCAATATCCGTAAGGTTGAGCAGCAACATCCACACATACAGTCCAAACAGCATTAGCACAGTATACAGCATCAGTCCTTTCCACCACGCTTTGGCCTTCTCCAAGTCCAGCAGAAACACACTGCACAGGACCATTAGCACAGTGTGCATTAGGTCAATGGAACTCAGGCCGACTAGGAACAACACGCAGATGGAGAACTTGTCGAGGCTGTAGACGACTTCGTGGATTATCACGCGGAGGGACTCGCTCTTGGGGGAAGGGTCTTTGATAGGGTCTTGCAGACGACTGGCGGTGAAGACGCACCAGGAAAAGACACAAACTTGCAGGAAGAACTCGAAAGTGGGGGAGTGGAAAACCTGCAGACCGTACTTTTCTAGGGATACTTGAGGGCTGGAGAACAGGATGTTCCAGACGTAGAAGGTCAGCATTTGCAGGAGAAGCACAGGCAGCAGCAGGACTGAGGTCAGCTTGTGCAGTAAACTGTCATCCTTGTACAAGAAACAGGACAGAAATACCCACAGCAGCACCAGCAGACTCGACAGACACTGATAGTGCGACAGCCAGGCCACTGCCAGAACCCTCGCAACCGCCAGAGCGAACTCCGGCCCCTGCAAGTACCGCAGCAGCCAAGACAGGAGGGAGAGTTCGTAGGGCTGGGATGCCATAGTGAAGCTTTTCTTGATCGTGTCCTTATTGATGGGGAACTCAGAGGACGGTAGAGTCCTGGTCCGGGGACGAAGGCGGAGTTGAGAGGGAGTCATTGACTGGGCGAGTCGCTTCTGGTCGTCGGAAAGCAGTGGAGTCTGCAGATCTCCGCCTGTTGCCTGTCTTTCAAGCCCGTCTGAGACTTGTCCGAGCAGCCCTGCGCTGAAGTAGATCAGCAGTACCAGACAGAGCACTATCAGCGGCTTTTCCTTTGTGTCCAAAATGCCCATCTGCACCTCGTAGTCCACATCCAGCTGAAACAGGTTGAGGACGTGCTCGGTGTAGGAGAGACAGAAGTGAGACATCGTCACCACCACTGCAAGCACTGCTGTCCACCTCTGTGCCCACTTCCACCACACCAAGCCCAGAGCCCAGGTGCACCCCAACACTAGGTAAGCCAGGCCGAACCACCAACGCACACACACGCCTGCCGCCAGTAGTAGAAAGACTGTGAAGAGCGGTACCACCTGAGACTTGGGCGACTCACTGCCTTCTCTCGAGAAGTGCGCCACCAAGTAACTGAGCGGCAAGCACAGCAGTTCCGGGAGGTAGGTGTACACTGTCGTCCAGTGCAGCAGTATGTGCGGGTCGTAGAACACTCCCAGGAAGGTGCTGAGCTCTGCGGGTGAAAGGCCGATCGAGACCTGAGGCCAGACCAAGAGCAGCGGCAGTGACTTCGCCACTAGCAGCACTGCACTGCCCACTGCTACAGCGTACATCACTCTTTGGGCCAGCTGTTCTTTGCTGCACAGCAGAGCTACAGTCACTCCCACGCCGCCCACGAGGTACAGCGCTGAACTCACAGTGCTGCTCCACACTGCGGTTGCGAAGAACACTGCACAGACCACTAGGTCCAGCTTCTTCATTTTACTAAGCTAACAGAATTACTTGCAGGCGCGGCTCTATTGCTGTATGCAAGACAAATTAAGGTGAAGATAAGCTTAGTGAGCCAAATGCATAAATGGTATAGACAGCAAAGCAATAGGTCTCGCAGAGTGCACTTCCAGAAAGTGACATGGAGCATAGATTTGCCCGCTCCACCCATCTCTGTCCCTTTTATCAAGTAAATCCTTCCACAAAGCGATCAATTGCAGTTATTCCACAGACCAGCGGAAGGAAAGATTGTGGCTTCAAAGAGAAACTGATTGCAGGACTAATACCTTAGCTGGCTTTCAATCCAGGCAGAATATCTCAAGAGGGAAATCCAAGTTAAGACACACTATACTCCAACAGACTGCCTTCACAAGCAGTTCTCCTGCTCTCCACTACTTCCGCGGCTCCTCTTTCCCTCCTGTGCGAAGTCACGATCACTGCGTTGTTGGAAAAGGGAAGCAAGGAAGGGCCAAGTCCCCAGGCCAGTTTCCTGTGCAGTGCACAGATGTGGGAGTTCTGGGCACGTGCGAAGCTTTCAGGAGTGGGAGGGAATAGCTGGGAGGACATTAATACTTCGTGGACTGCACTGGTGGATAGAGTACGGAAGCCTGGCTGGGGATGTTGGAGAAGGTAGTAGAAGCCTGTGAGCCAGGCGGAGTCGCAGAAACTGTGTAGGTCCATAATTGCCTGGGAGATTTCTGGGAAAGTGATGGGCTCTCCGGGTTCTTGGGCTTCGAGATGGGGAATTAGCAGGGTAAGGGAGGAGCGAGTACTGGCTGCGGGGATAGGCATGCAGGCTGCGTGAAGACGTAGTTTGCTGCCAGCCTTCCAATACAGGTTTTCCAGTGTGTCCGCTTCCTCGCAGGCTAGGTCTAGCGGAGACACCACTAGCACCTTCGCTGCAGGGTCCACTATGCTCAAATCCGTGGTCACTTTGGTGTAGTTTAGGACTGAAGTGTGTGGGAAATCTGGGTACCACAGGCTATAAACTGCCTCGAAACTGACCCCCTGTGCCTCCAAGTATCTCAAAGTAGCAGAAAGAAACCGCCGTCTGAGAGCTCCAATTAGCACCAAGCGAAACACACTTCCCAGCTTGATCAGTCCACTGACCACTCCTCTCCTTAGTAACAAGTGCACATCTCCTAGTCCCAACTGTCTCTTCCAGCACCCCAACACTCCTTCGAAGTGCACAATCACCACTTGCCTGGTGGTCCGCTGGACTGGAGAGCGAGCAACGAGCCGCAACTGACCCAGACCTCTGTAGTCTCTGAGGACTGTCTTGAGGAAGAGCTGTTTGTAGTGCAGACTGGGGTGGAGGTAGAGCTGGGGACGACAGGTGCAGTGCTGACTGGGGGAACTCGTCTGTTCCCTGCTGAACCACCAAGACGACTGCAGTGCCTGTTTCCGCACAGGCGATACAGTCCGTCTTTCAGGTAATACCAGGTAGGGAAAGGCGGAGAAGTCCTCCACAGCGCAGTCCATCACTTCGCTGAAGCCACTGCCTGGCAGTCGATACCAAGCTTCAGTCCCTTCCTCCTCTGAACTCCCAGCACTCGATTCCTGCTTCGACACGCGCTTTTTCCGCCTCCACCTTCTCCTGCTCACAGGCTTGTGCAGGGTGTTAGGGCTGCAAGGGGAAGAGTGGCGGGGCTTTGAAGGGGATTTGGGGAGGAAAGTAGGGTCTTGGCATGAGGAGCGGCAGTGAACTTTGCCTCTGGTACGCTGGGGCGTGGCTTTCAAGTGGAGAGGGGGCAATGTGCAGCTTTCCTCGGGTAGCAGGGAACTGGAAAGTAGGTCTACATCTAGCAAGCTCCGAGCCACGCGGTGGAAAGAGGGCCAGAGCAGACGCTTTTCAGGCATGAACGTAGCGGCATAGCTTCTCCTCAGCACAGAAATGTTAGTCAAACTCTGTGTTTGACTATGCTTGTGCATATTTTACAACCTGCCCCCAGCCTGCGACCTACTCTGCATCTATAGACAGTGCATTAATACCATGTTCACATCCCTGCTAGCGGGGGTTCTGACTTCTCGGCTAGGCAAGTACCTGCGCGGGCTAGACGAGGTGTCCGTGGGCCTGTGGGCTGGGCAGGTAGCGGTGGAGCGGGTGCAGGTCAAGTGTGAGGCACTGGATACTCTCAATTTACCCTTTCAACTGGTAGCTGGAGTCATTGGACGACTGGAAGTGAAGATACCGTGGACAAGGCTGAGCAGCTCCGCTGTGACTGTGACTGTGAGAGATGTGGTGCTAGTGCTCAGGCCCAAGGAGCGAGAGCAGTGGGTTGTATCAGATGACGCCTACCTCGAGGCTCTGCAGCGCACTTTGGAGCACTACGAATTGAGCTTGAAGAGTGACTTTGAGGCCAGGAGACTGAATTCAGACCAGCAAAGGAGCCAAAGTTCGTATGTCAGTCAAATGCTCAAATGCGTTATTGACAACCTAGTTGTGAATGTCACCAATATACATCTCAGACTGGAAATCGGACCTGCGCCCAAGACTTTTCCGTGTGGAATTCGAGTTGAGAGCCTACAAATATGCAATAAGCCGGGACAAGAAGCAGAGGAATGCGCTCGGAAAAGTGCCTTGTTGACAGGGCTTTCCGCTTATTGTGGGTATGTGCAGGAGTCTATATTCCTCCCAGACTCAGACTTCGCCTCAAATCTAGCGAAGTTGAACTCGCTTTCCTCTCCTTCTCCCGTAGTGTTACCAGGTATTTCCCACACAGTCAATCTGGAAGCAACAATTGTGCACAGCCAAAGAGATGGGAAGTCACTGTATACAATCGAAGCAAACATCGCGGCTTATCAGGTGAAAGTGCACCCAAAGCAGGTAAAGGTGCTGATGATGCTCAATAGACTGGTGAGAGACCACCACCAATTTGTGGCCGCGGAGTAGGAGTTAGACAGGAAACAGAAGAAGTCGGTGATGCGCTTCAGGCCAGAGCGTAGAAGCGGCAGGGAACTGTGGAAGTACGCTCTCCAGGCAGTGAGATTTCTGCTTGAGCAACAAAGGACAGGAGTAGAGCGCCCAACAGCCTCTCCTCTGGAGTACATCTTCTGGAAAGAAGACTTCACAACTGGGTACTTGGAAGCCCGCTGCACCGCTTTCCCTAGTCTTTCCTCCGTGTTCAAGTCAGCTTTGCTCTCCACTCCCACGGAAGTACTGCAGCTTTGGATTTCGGACCTCGTGCAAGCGGAAGTGCAGGCTGCATCCCAGGCTCAGAGCCAGGGTGTCACAGCCTGGCTGCGGAGCTGGTGGAGTTCCGAGCCTGTCCAGGCCCCATCTCCAGACTCACTCCCTTCTCCAAGATCCCAAAGAGACTGGAAGTGGCTGGAAGTCCGACTGACCATTAACGAGACTGAGTTGGAAGTAGCGCAAACCAGACTGCAGGTAGGCAGCCAGTGGGAAGGGTTTCGAGTATGGGCCGAGCAAGTGCAGCTGCACATCACTGCTAGTTCCAAAGCCTTGCAAAGCCAACTCAAGGTCAACCGTCTAGGTGCAGTCCTATGGACGGACCAACGCTCTGGCAGAGACTCCTGGGACTGTCTTTCCTCCCAAGAAAGTCCGCACCTGGCCATAGACCTGGCCTGGGGCAGTCAAGACGACTTCGAAGTCGCTTGCACTCTGCGGGGAAGTGAAGTGAGGTATCGCAAGGAACTGCTGGCACACCTGGTAGCCCTATGGTCTCAGACGGATTTGGCGCCTAGGGAGTCTGTCTCTGCCTGGGAAACGGTTGCCTTGCTGCGCAGCGCTGGGCAGAGCACTTGGAAGCGAGTCGCGGAAAAGGCTCGAAAGCGACTAAATCTCCGAGCAAATCGCTTAAAGCTAACAGTGGCTTTGACACCCGACGAAGCTATCCAGGCCTCTATTGGCACATTGGCCTTCGACCTGCCTGAAGATCCAGTTCTCAAGAAATCCCTCAAACTGTCCTCTGTCTCCCTCACTAGTCAGTCTGCAAGTGGTGAGGAGACTCTCCTGTCCGGACTATCTCTCAAAGTGCTCGCTGAAGGCGAGGAAACCTGCCGAAACATCATAGTGGAAAGTTCAGATTTCGAACTGCACTGCGGACACTGCCTCTACCATAAGGTGAAAGACTACCTTGCGTCCTCAAGTCTCCCTCCGACCCTTAGCACTGCAAGGGAGTATGAAAAAAGAGTTATTTTGAAGGCCGCCATTAAGTCCGATTTAATGGAAACCAGTGCAGATACGGTCCTTTGGGAGCCGCTGTTTACAGTCCTATCAGGCCCTTATCTGTACTTTTTCAACTCACCGAAGGACTTGGCGGCTGCTTCCTACTTCTACCTAACGAACGCTCACTTGAAATCGGAAGAACTGCAATTAAGTGTGCTGACTGACTCCGCCGACTGCTATTTCCGATGTAAGTCCACCTCTCAGCTCGAAGACTGGTCTACCAGTCTTCAAACCCACATCAATAGTCTCAGTAAAACAGGTCTGATTTTAAGTCCGCAGAAGAAATCGCCAGGGAAATCGAAGGTTACTGTGACCTTTTGGTCCCCAAAGGCAGCTGTAGTACTGCAGGACCCTAGCCTGCAATTAGCTGTGCGCCTGGAAGTCCTGGACCTCACAGTGACAGGGAACAGAGGGGTGACTTGGTCGAGTCTGGTGTTGACAGAGGAAAGGACAGCGCAGGCCTTAGTGGCGCTGCCCAGTCCTGAGCAAATCCAGCTGACCAAAGGACCGAACTGCCTTCATTTCAGCCAAATCCTGGTTCACTGGCATCTGTATACCTTCCGAAGTCTGTGGAACTTCTTGCAACGCCGGCCCTATGAGACTGAGTCCTCCATCAGTCCTAGACAGGCCCCAGACTTTGCAGGTGTTAGGGTGTCTTGCTCACTGCTGGACTTATACTGTGTCAATCAAGTCAACGGTTTCTTACTAGCTCACCTACAGGCCAAGGATCTCAGCTGCTCCGTAGGACCGGCTGAAGGCGGAGGCAAGAGAATTGCGCTTTCCATTCCTACCCTGAGGGCGGAGGACCTAACCGACTACCCCAGGACTATGCTCAAACGGCCTGCCACTGAGCCCTTAGTGCTGGTTCAGGGAGATATCGCCTTGGAAATCGTGCTACGGCCGGATATCAACGAAAAGCTTCAAGGCAATTTCCTCACTCTGCAGAGCCAATCTCTGAGTCTGGTGCATATGAACCAGCCACTCCTACGCCTGTGGAACTATATTCAAACCAAACTACTGGGCCTTTTCGACAAAGAGTAAGTAGCTACATTAGCGCCCGCGCTGCCCAGTACGCTCAGGCCAAAAAA
>Ga0247837_1001142_pt1 | contig 56677 bp, 13 predicted proteins | sample LaCtaG_2_FD_187115 | JGI IMG/M metagenome (GOLD analysis project Ga0247837, IMG submission 187115) | Freshwater microbial communities from meromictic Lake La Cruz, Castile-La Mancha, Spain - LaCruzMarch2015_14.5m | ecosystem: Environmental > Aquatic > Freshwater > Lake | place: Spain: Castile-La... | reverse complement strand
CAGACTCCAGCTTGGTGTCTGCGGCAACAAAGGTGCCCCTACCTCTAGCCCTTCCGCTCTCTCCGCACTCACGTCCTCCTGCATCATCAGGCCTGTCTCCTGCACTAACGAGTACACTACGTGGTTAAGAGTAGGCTGCAAGTGTCTGGCAGGCCGCTGGTAAAGCTGCAGGAACTGTATGTGCAGTTGTCTCGAGGAGAGCTGGGTGCAGTGGCCGTGAGACAGCAGCCAGACTTGGTAGTCGGCCTCGAAGGCCTCAGATTGCCGGCTCCAAGCAGCGTCGACGCTGGCTGGATTGAGCAAAGACTTGGCCAAATAGGCGGAAAACTGGACTGCGGATAGGTGTGAGTCCTGCTTCTCCCCCAGCAGTGCCTTCCCAAGCACCTGCATCCAGGCCGCCAACTCGAGTTTGTTCAGACTCAGGGCGCACGCCAAAGTGTGCACTACTACACTCCAGTTCCACCCTGGCGCACACATCTCTCCCACCTGTTGCACGATTCGGTCCAGGACGAAGTCTTGAAGACGGGAAACAGGGCCTGGGAGCAAGCTGAATGCACTGGGATTTCTGCTCATATTTATAGGTTTCGCTTTTAATTGCAATATTTGCCTTTTCGCTCCCGAGATCGGGTGAATGAGCGCATACAGACCTGTGTGCGAGTTATTGACATTTGCTCACTCACACTTTCACCATCTCAAAGGCAATTTCTCCTTTCCCATAACACTTTTCTACCCAATTCTAATATTCCGCCTGGAACCTGCCTTATCCCATCCCTCTAATGACCATGAGGACTTATTTAGGCTTTCTCTGCTTCTTCGCACTGGACTTGGCAGGCCCGGGCTCACTCCTGCGCTTGACCACCGCATTCCCAAAGAAGTTTTCCAGTCTGGTCTGCGCAGGCTTGCCCTGCACTTTCTTTATCCTTGCAAGTCCACTGTCCACCCGCACAGCAGCGAAGCCTTTGCCGCCTATGAGGAACTCTTTGAGCTGGTCATCTACTGGGGGTTGCCAGGTGAAGGGAGGGTGGGAGGGCGGGAGGACGTCGGGGGCGCTGAATAGTGCTCTGGCGGCTTCGTAGTTGAAGTTCGCAGGGACTTTGTACTTCGGCTTTCGCTCTAATTCGGGTAAAATCGCTTCGAGGGAGTGGTGCTTTTTGATGAATTTGAAGGCGGTGACTGGACCTACGCCCTGTATCGCATCTGTATAGTCAGACCCGCAGAGTATGCATAAATCCACAAATTCCTGCATAGGCATATCAAAGGCCCGCAGCACTTCCTCGAGACAGACCTCAGTGATGGGTTCTTTTTTGGAGTTGAAGCCTCTCAGTAGGTACTTGGCGCCAAAGGTCAAAGAGTCCAAGTCCTCAGAAGCCACTCCGTAGGCTGACCCCAAAGTAACGAAGGAAGAACACTGGGCTTCCGCCTCACCCGGAGCTTCAATAACCGGCACACCCATTAACCGCAGCATGAGCTTGGCGTCTTCCGTCATTTCCCGACTGATGTGTACTGTCCTCTGGGCGAACTTGGCAGCTGCTTCCAGGTTTCCCTCCTCCTTCGCTGCCTCCAAGTTGTCCTTCGCTTCCTCTTTGGCTTTCTTTCTGCGCTCGAGTTCGCCTGACTTCATCACTGGCGGCTTGCCGTCGAACACCCACACTGGCTTCACTCCATGCTCTAGGAACAGTATTGTCCGGTTGAAAAGTCCCAGTAGGTGAGCAGTGGGCGTGCCTTGGTCGTCTGTGAGCATGGCCAGGCCCTGGCTGCTGGAGAACTGGGTGGCAATGATGAATTGGTACATCGCCATAGAGGCGTCGCAGGCGATAATGCGGCCCACATAGGTCTCAAGAGGCACTTTTCGCACTGCGGCAGCTGCTTTTTCGTTGATGAGACTCATGAGTTGCTTGATGCCCATTTCCCGCTATATAATGCTAGCAATGGACTCCATTTCCCGCCTTGCCTACGAAGGACTTCGAAGAGCACTCACACTGCCGAGTAGTTTCGCGGTTCCCACTGACGAAACTAGTGACACTGCATAGGGGGATAGCTTGAAAGTGGAAAAGCTGCCTCGTGGCAACTTAGTGCATCCAGTGAAGGCACACTCAAGCCACTAGCAGGTCCAATTGCTAATCTGTCTTTTCAGTCCTGTAAGTGCTCAGTACTGAAGCAGTAGCAAAGACCTACACAATAAAGAAGCAGAAAACCTAATCTAGTCTAATCGCTCTTTAGCACAATCCCAATGCACAGTCTATCCCTAGCAGTTCTCCATTCTCATATGTACTGGGAGCAGGGAGTTGATAAGGCAGGAGGGAGAAGGAAGGACAGCCCACCTAGCTCAGTCGGTAGAGCGCCAGCCTTTTAAGCTGGTGGTCAAGGGTTCAAGTCCCTTGGTGGGCGCTTTTTGCTGGGAGTCCCAATACACTCCCGTAGACACAGGCATTGGCAGGGAAGCCTGTGCAGTGGAGGGGAATGCAGCTGTATTGGGTGGGGAGAGGGAGAAGGCTATTAGACACTCGATTGTCTGAGTATGTAATTTGCCACTAAAGCACAGACTCCTTCTTGGTGTTCAGAAAGGCAGCGGTTTCCCCTCTTCAGCTTCCCTAATTTCCTCGTTCAACGCAGTCTAACGCCCTTTGCGCATTTCATTCCTGCACCCTGTAATCAGGCAATGGGCTGCAACGTCGCCGGTCGCAAGCGAGTGCAGCATGAAACAATCGACAGTTCCCTGCCCCACAACCCTCCTCTGCCTGTGGAAATCTCGCTGTCCCCGGCTCAGGCCAGCGCCTACCAGCAGCTACAGACCTTGTATGACGAGGAAAAGGCCTATATTCCCAAAAAGGTCGAGCCGTACTATCGATTTGTCCTGAACCGCACTCAAACAGCGGTTACTGAAGTCGTCATTAAGGTCGCCAACTTGGAGCTACAGGGCATGCAGTACCTGTGCAAGATACTGCCGTTCTACGGAGGCATAGGCGAGTTACGCCTCTGGAAAGTGACGATAGACGTGCAGTGTGCAGCGGCGCTAGCCTGCCAGCTGCCCTACCTAGCCAACTTGCAAAAGCTGGTCTTGGAGGACGACTCCCTGGGAGACGAAGCAGTGCTGGCACTTTGCAGTGGCTTGACAGAACTCACAGTCCTGCGAGAACTCTCCCTTTCTTGCAACCGCATCAGTTCTATGGGCTGCAAACATCTCTCCCGTGTCATGCCCAGTCTGACTTTCCTGGAGTGTCTGAACCTGGACTATAACGAACTCGAGTCCAAAGGGTGCAAACACCTGTGTGACGAACTGCTGTCCTTCCACCCTCTCCAGACGCTGTCTCTCGAAGCCAATTCCATCGAGGGCACTGCGGCGGAAGCGCTGGCTAAGCTGGGACAGCTGAATCCGCCACTGTGTAGGGTGAATTTGAAGGGAAATCGGCTGGAGGAGGAGCAGGTGAGGGTGCTGGAGGAGGCGTTCCCCAAGGGCAAGGTAGAGTTGGGGCTGCAAATAGTCACTATTATGAAATAGACCGAAAAGTCACTATTTTACAACCGAATTCGCAGTTCAGGAGGGAAAAACTGGTTATTTCAGTACACAATTTCTTTCTCCATTGTATATAGTTCTCATTATGGGAACTATCTCGAATTTCCGCAGTCTAAAAGCACAGTATCTCTCTTAATTAGCCTAATCCACTCGAGAGCGTCTTTAAATACTAGTTAGAGCGCAGCACTTGAAGCTTTATACGGACTTAGAAGTGACTAATTGCTGATTTCCAGCCCTCCTACACCTATTTCTCTAAGTGGGGGAGCTATACGAGTGCTTAAGTCAGGCAAACATCACTTTCTCACAGACTTAAAACCAGTACTGGTCCTGAATGCAGGAAAGACTATGGTAACTCTAGTGGGAGAAGGGGAATTCTCCTTGATTTAGTGGATATTTCCTCTACTCCTTTAGCACTGCATCAGAACTCTGGGAAATCGCTAGAACACAGTTTGTCCGAGTCAAGTAGCATGGGCAGGTGCAAGACTTGAGGAAGTCACTGGGTGTTAGTCGTACTTCGGGATAGCAACATACAGAGAGGCTACAAACTGACTTTTACGAAGGTCTCAATCACTATTTAGACCGTCAAAGGAGTCATTTTGCCTCGTACAATATCAGTCCTTCTGCTCTCAGTCCCGAAGTCTGTATTTGGGGCTAAATGGCCATCTTGCTCGAGCAGCGCAGGATTGTGGCTGTAAAGCGACAACGACTGTGAGGGCTGCTCTAATGGAGCAGCAGAGAGACTAAAGCAAGCGAACTAGGGGAGTTACAGCGTGCGTCTAGAGCGCTTCGCTAGTAACTTGCTCGAGCCGATGGTCAGCTTTACTTCTTGTCTCAGGACGGGAGCCAGGTCTTCGTTGTTGAGACTCTTGCATTTGAGTATATCTTGGCCTGTAATGCCCGCTGCAGGGACGCAGGGCTTGAGGGTGAGGAAGCGGTCGAAGTCAGAGTGCAAGGTCTTGAGGTCGCCTGTAGCCGGCTGAATGTCGTCCTTCACAAGCGCCACGGGACTGGAAGGCCCCCAATCGTGAATTACCTTCAGAACGAAGGGGTTCGGTAGGCGTCTCTGTTTTACGCTACCATCAGATCTCGTGACGTCCATATATTAAGACCCCACCATACACTTGTCATAATCCCAGGCCCGGCCTCTTCCGCCAGCTGCCTTTCCCCATAGTGCCCAGCCTTCATCCAGTCTAATTGAATTCAATGGATTTGGCGGCAGCTCTTGACTCTGCGCAGGCGGTGATAACCACCCCGCAGCCTGATCGCAGTCTGGCGGGGCTGATTGCCTCGCCCTTCTCCCAGTTCTGCGTGAAGTCCTTGTCCCCTCTACCCGCTGGATTGGCCCAGAGACTGGCCTCTCCAGGGCCTTTCCAAAACCTGCAGTTCTCACCTATGCGGCTCAACTCCCCGGCGGCCACTTGGAAGGGCCTGGCCACGCTTTCGCCCGACCTGGAAGAGAAATTCCAGCGGGCAGAAGAGCCCAAACGCAGGCTCATGCAGCGCCTCGACTTCTCCTCTCTGCCTTCCCCCACCGTCCAATTCACCGCCAATGCCCTCAAAGTGCAGATTTCCCTGGCGGACGAAGCAGAGCCCAGTCTCCCCGACACTTCCAAGCCAGACAAGCGTCCCTCCAAGCGCCCGCGCTCCCCTCGTCTCTGTCAAGTCCGTCGCGAGGGCGAAGGCATGTGCTGCAACTGCCAAAAGTCCCAGTGTCTGAAGCTGTACTGCGACTGCTTCCGAGCGGGACTGGTGTGCAATGGCTGCAACTGTGTGAACTGCCACAACACTCAGGACTACGAGGAAGAGCGAGGGCTGGCTATTGAAGCCACTCTCGATAGGAACCCTTCGGCCTTTAAGCCCAAAATCGACACCATTGTGATGGAGTCGGAAGCGCTGTTGAGACACAATAAAGGGTGCAATTGCAAGAAATCCGCCTGTCTCAAGAAGTATTGTGAGTGCTTCCAAAGCGGGGTGAAGTGCTGCGACAACTGCAAGTGCAGCGGGTGCAAGAACAAGGAGGAGAGTGCGCCCAAGCCGAGGAAGCGCAAGGACAGTCGCAAGTCTCGTCTGTAACATATAATGGAGACAGTGACGTCCTGCCCTGTCTGTTTCTGCCGCTATACAAAGGAGCGACTGCCGCTGGTGCTGGGATGTGGGCACACCTTCTGCAAAGTCTGTGTCAGCAGAGTTCCTCGCTGTCCCTTTTGTCGCAGGAATGTCACCAGCACTGCCGCCAACTTGCTTGTGCTGCAACTTACAGGACTGCCGACCCAACAAGCCTGTCCCCACGACCACAAAGACATCTTCTGTCCTCTCTGCTGCTTCGCTCTGTGTCTACAGTGTCTCACACAGCACAATTTGCACGGAATTCTGCCGCTTTCAGATCTGTCGGCCCTCTCCGCAATCAACGACCGCATAAGACACCTGAAGGAGAAGCTAGAAAACTCGAATAAGGAAATTGCGGCTAGTCTGGAGCAGGTTTCAATGCTGTATCAGGTAGTAGAAGCGGCCTATGAGAGTCAGGTGGAGTTCGCCAAAGGGAAGTTTCAGGCTTTAAAGGCAGTTTTGGAAGCCAGGGAGAGGGAAATTTTGGAGGAAATCAATGGAGTGTTTCAGCCACTCACTTCCAAACTACTTGGCTTCACCTCCGAGTTAGACCAAAGTCTCAAATCCAACGCAGCGCAACTGACCACACTGGAGGAAACGATAAAGCTGTCGGACCAAGACCGAGTTCTGCGTTTTCACCCTGTGGAAGTGATGACTCCGACCTGCAGAATCACTGAGAAACTAACTTCTCGCATTCACAAACTGCCCGCACTCTCTATCAATATCGAGCGAGTGGCGGACTTTATTCGAGTCATGGGCAAGGTCGAAGTGCCACTAGAGAAAAAGCTCTCCTTTGCCTCAGTTTAAATGGTAATGGCCAGCGAGAGCAGAGCAACATGCTACCCACAGGTCCGTTTACCATTGCCATGAAGGGATGAGTCTGAAGGGCGGTTTGGCCTACATTGAGAGGTTAAGAAAGTTGAGTTAGACTGACCTTCCGTTTTCTTCAGTTTCGAGGACTGTGAACATGCCTTCATCTGCATCAATGAGCGGCTCCACCTGCTGTGGCTCGACCAACAAGTGAAAGGAAAGTCTGGGCTGCTGCTTGGCAGACTCCAGTCTCTCAGTGAGGAAGTCCGCCACTCTCGTGATGACGTCGTAGGGACGAGGGGAGTTGTGGTCGCCTTGGAAGATGTCGAAGGACTTGTCACCCCGGTAGCGGTCGAAAAGGGTCAGGGAGTGGCGTGGACGCACGAAGTAGTCTTCGTTGGCAGTCATAAACAGTGCGGGCACAATGCATCCCTTCGCCGCAGCTATAGGCTGTATATCTTCGATATCAAACTTCCCATGTGTCAGAATGGCGTTTCTGATGAGCGAAATAGTGGCAGACGTGATGAAAGTGGGCATTTTGGCGTAGTGACTGGCAATTTCGCCTGCTAAAGTGTGGATATCAGAGAAAGGAGAGTCCAGAACCACAGCATTGATATTTGCGTCTTTTTCCAGGTATAGGAGAGCTGTTACTGCGCCCATTGAACGTCCCCAAAGCCCGATTTTGCTGATCCGTCCAGATTTGCGGATGTGCTCCACTACACAGGCCAAGTCGTCTTTCTCGAACCACCCGAGGGAGATGTACTTTCCTTCGGATTTCCCACATCCTGAGAAGTCGAAGCACACCACACACATATTCCTGGAGAGCAGGATCGGCACATTGCCCAGAGCCTCTATTCTGGAACTGCAGTTGCCGTGCAGGTAGATAACGCAGGGCAGTTGGTAGGTGGGTCGCTCTGCTTCCACTGGCTCGAACATAGAGCACTTGAGGGTCAAGCTGCGCTCGTTTAGTACTTCGAAGTCGCTGCGTTGGTACGTCCGGTCCTTTATTTCGAAGCGAGTGGGGCCCAAGTCATAGTACCGATATGAATCGCGAGGAGGGCGGATAAACAGCTTCCACAACTCATCGAATCCGACCATTATAGCGACTTCCTGTCCCACTGCCGCTACCTCTCTCCAGTTCCCTCCCTTAGTCCACACCACATCTAGAATTAGTGCAGCGTAGCTTCTAAAATAAAGCAGAACAAACGAAACAACCGACCAATTTCCAAGTCCCTGAGTGCTGTGGACCTGCCCAGGACCTGAAATCCATAATAGTCCAGGTTTAAGGCAGCCATACTTCCTTTCCTTCTAGAAACTTCCACGGACTATTTAAGTGGCCCACAGCTTCCCTTAGAATCCATATGAGCAGCGAAACCTTCTTCTTCAATGCTGACATCTCCCAGCTGATGTCTCTGATCATCAACACCTTCTACTCCAACAAGGAGATTTTCATCAGAGAGCTCATTTCGAACTCGTCAGATGCGTTGGATAAGATCCGCTTCCTGTCCATTACGGACCACGACCAGTTGCAGCACGAACCTGAGTTCCGCATTCGTGTAGTCCCCGACAAGACCAACAACACCCTGACCATCTACGACACCGGCATCGGCATGACCAAGAACGACATGATCAAGAACCTCGGCACCATTGCCAAGTCCGGCACCAAGGCCTTCATGGAGGCTCTCACCAGCGGCGCTGACATCTCTATGATTGGACAGTTCGGCGTGGGCTTCTACAGTGCCTTCCTGGTTTCCGACAAAGTGACGGTCACCAGCAAGCACAATGAGGATGAACAATGGGTGTGGGAAAGCACTGCGGGCGGCACCTTCACTATCATGAAGGACGAAAACCCCGCCTCTGAGAAACTCACCCGCGGCTCTAAGGTCGTACTCCACCTCAAGGATGACCAGTTGGAGTTCCTGGAAGAGCGCAAGATGAAGGACTTGATCAAGAAGCACTCGCAGTTCATTGGATTCCCCATCGAACTCTACATTGAGAAGACCACTGAGAAGGAAGTGTCTGATGACGAGGATGATGAGGAAGAAAAGAAGGAGGAAGGCAAGATTGAGGAAGTCACCGAGGAAGAGGAAAAGAAGAAGAAGGACAAAAAGAAGAAGAAGATCAAGGAAGTCTCGCACGAATACGAACAGGTGAACAAGACCAAGCCACTGTGGATGCGTGCGCCTGAGAGCATCACCAAGGAGGAGTACTCTGGCTTCTACAAGTCACTCACCAATGACTGGGATGACCACTTGGCTGTCAAGCACTTCTCGGTGGAGGGACAGCTCGAGTTCAAGGCGCTTTTGTTTGTCCCCAAACGAGCTCCTTTCGACCTCTTCGAGAGCCGCAAGAAGCGCAACAACATCAAGCTCTACGTCAGACGTGTCTTCATCATGGACGACTGCGACGACCTGATCCCCGAGTGGCTGAGCTTCGTGAAGGGAGTAGTGGACTCCGACGACTTGCCTCTGAACATCAGCAGAGAGACTCTGCAGCAGAACAAGATCCTCAAAGTCATCAAGAAGACACTCGTCAAGAAGTGCTTGGAGATGTTCCAGGAAATCAGTGAGAATGAGGAGGACTATAAGAAGTTCTATGAGCAGTTCAGCAAGAACATGAAGCTGGGCGTGCATGAGGACGCTACCAACAGAGCCAAGGTCGCAGAGTTCCTGAGGTTCTACACTTCCAGGTCCGAGGAGAACTTGGTATCCCTCAAGCAATACGTCAGCCGCATGAAGGAAGATCAGAAGGAAATCTTCTACATCACTGGCGAGTCCAAGCAGGCAGTGGCCAACTCCCCCTTCATCGAATCCCTCAAAAAGAAGGGCTACGAGGTGCTCTACATGACTGACCCAATTGACGAATACGCCGTCCAGCAACTCAAGGAGTTCGACGGCAAGAAGCTGAGAAGCTGCACCAAGGAAGGCCTGGAGTTGGAGTCTTCAGAGGAGGAGAAGAAGGCCAGAGACGAAGAGAAGGCGCAGTACGAAGGCTTGTGCAAGTTGGTGAAGGAAGTGCTCGGCGACAAGGTGGAGAAGGTGCAAGTCAGCCACCGCATTTCTGAGTCTCCCTGCGTGCTGGTGACCGGCGAATACGGCTGGACCGCCAACATGGAGCGAATCATGAAGGCCCAGGCCCTGCGCGACCCCTCTATGACTTCCTACATGATGTCGAAGAAGACTATGGAAGTGAACCCCCGCCACCCCATTGTGGTGGAGCTGAAGAAGAAGTCGGATGCGGACAGGTCGGACAAGACTGTGAAGGACTTGATTTGGCTGCTGTACGAGACTTCGCTGCTCACTTCTGGCTTCTCACTGGAGGAACCCAACGTCTTCGCCAACAGAATCCACAGAATGATCAAGTTGGGTCTGTCAATCGAAGACAGTGTAGTGGAAGCGGACGTGGACATGCCCGAACTGGTGCCTGACGCCTCAGCCGCCGCAACAACATCAAACATGGAAGATGTGGACTAGTTAGGTACAGAGATAGTAACCCTCCCAAAAACTGCCGTCTCAGCTACTTCCAATACAGTATTGCCAGGCCTTGGGAAAGTGACTAGTCTATTAGTCATCACTAGACTCTTCCTCATTGCCTGAGTAAATGAACCCCTCCACATCTTCCTCCCCTGAAGCGAAGTGTCCTCCCTGGTGCGACGTCCGCTGTATGGAGGACAACTCCTCTATCGGCTGCACGTCCTCAGCCCGCTTGCCCTTGCCTTTCCCCCGCTTCAGTCTCTGTCGCTTCTGGGAGGAGGTGGAGGAGTGCAGGGTTTTGACGGGCTCGGTGCTGGATTCCTCTTGCACGAGGTCTGCTTCGGAGCTGGTGTACTTGGAGGGGTTGTCTTGGCTGGTGGGGGAACTCGTCGTTTTGAGTCGGCGGTTGGGGGAGTAGGCGAGCATTATGGGCTTTTTCGGCTTGTCGGCTTTGGAGATGACGGAGCTGATGGACCTGTTCATCTGAGAGGTTTTCCTCCGCACCCAGTCCTGGAACTGCTGCTCACACTGCCACTTCCTCTCTTCATCTAGCCGCTGTCTCTCCGCCGCTCGCAAGGCTTCAGTCCTAAGTTCCGCCTTCTCCATACGTTTAGTCTCCTTCAGCTTCATAAAGTTCCCCCTCAGCCAGGTCTTGAACTGCTCCTCTGCCTTGGTCTTTTGGCGCTCCTTGTGCTCTTCTTCCTTGTGCTGCTTGGCCTGGACCTCCAGCTCCCGCTGCTTGGCTTCCTGCCGCTTCTGAGCCTCCCACTCCACAGCTTTCCTTTGTGATTCTTCAATGCGACGTTCCTGTGCCTCTGCCTGCTCTATGCGTTTTTGGGCTTCTTCCTGGGCCGCATCGTCGATGAGTTTCTTTTTGAGTCTGATTTCCGCCTCTTTCTTCCTCTTCCACTCATCGAAGTGCAGCTGCGGAGACTGGGTGCCCGGGACTGTGCGACTGAGTCGCTCCATCAGCTTCTTGCTGAACTGGCCTTCGTTCAAGCCCTCGCCTCGGTCGGGCTTGAGGTCATTCGTGCCCGCCACAAAGGGCTCCAGCATTTCCCTCTCCAAGTTCAGTACTTCAGAGTGGTCGAAGCCGAACTTGGCTTCCTTGGTCCGCAGCCGCACCAGCTTGTCAATCAAGTACAGTGTTCGCTCCGGCACCTCGGTCTCTTGGCTGGGAAAGCGCTGGACTTGGGAATTTAGTGCGCGGACGTATTCGGAGGAGCTGAAGCGGGTGAGAGGCTTGGAGGCGGACTGCAGGTCGGACTTACACACGTGGGAATAGATGGAGTCGCGGGTCAGGTGCAGACGAGAGGAGTGGTGCATCATTTGATATTGCTATGAGAGCCACTAGTCACACTAGCACTTCGACTTGCCTCGAGGCTGACTTGGCTTCGACAAGAAGTCGTACTTAGGCGAGTAGTAATCCGGCGCATACGTAGGCAGCCTGAATAGTTCTCTTCTCGGTGAGTAGGCGCCAAAGGCATGCACTTTCCTGCCTCTTCCCCTGCTTTCCTTCAGCAGTATAAACCGTTTCTCGTTCGGTCCTTTGCGCGGGTCTATGAACTTGGGTCTTTCCGTCTGCTTCCCAAAAGGAATGCCCCGGAACTTGGAAGAGGTGTGTTCTACAGATGTGAAGGACTTGTTGTGCCGTTGGCAGCCGTCAGAGGCGGGGAAAGTGTGGCCGGCAGGGACGGGCACAGGCCTGGCACGAGAGAAGATAATGCGCGGACTTTTGGCCAGCAGATAGTCGAACTGCGGGAAGTAGCTGCCGGGCGGGGGAGTTTCAGACCTGTTCCGATTGCCCACTTGCTCCCTGCCCACAGCACTGAAGGAACTCGTGCCTCTGGCCGTCTCCCTGAGCTCCGTCCTCCCCTCCAGCTCCTCCTCCTGCCTCAGCGCCAAGTCCACTCTCTGGCCCAGCTTGAGGGAAAGGTCGTCAGGAGTCAGCACAGGCCTGGGAGTGAAGGCGCGACTGGGCACAGCTCTGTACTCTTCGGCTCGAGAGGTGGGCTGGATGCGGTCGATCACTAGAGCCATGCGGGACCAGGAGGGACGGTGGCCTGAGATGCCCAGGTGCATTAATACTAGGCAGGGAGGTAAATACTTTGGGGTTTAGAGGAAGATTTGGGGTTTAAAGAGGAAAGTTGGGGAAATTAAGACTAATTGAGGCTTTTCCTGACGCGTTTTGAGCATAACAGCAATGTGAGAATATCGGAAGCAATATAATACTGCAAAGCAAAGCCTGTCTGTCAGCCAATTTCACCACTTCAGGGAGAGCAATGTTCTTTTCGCTGATGAGTGGCAGTATTTTGGCGTAATTCAAGCAGAAATTACACTACAGAGCCGACATTAGTTTACAGCGGTTGCAAGCTTTTATTGGTGCTAAGCAACTCTGAGGCTCTGGACGTCTCCCTGCTTCTGCGGCCTCTTGCTGCGGAGAGCTTCCACCCGCTCATTCCTTTGCGGGAGCCTAGTGGCTCCTTCGGGTCTTCATTGTGGTCAAATCGCCTCAGGTACACCTCCACATCCGACCACTGTCGCCCATGTCCCTGTTCCTTCCTTTTCACTCCCACCAGTCTTTTCGGTCTGAGGTAGCTGTTGACTATATACGTATCTGTCAGTTCGCCTGTCTCCAGCTGGAGACTGAGCACCTGCACAGACCTAGGCACAGGGTAGAGTTGAGGCTTGGACTGAGTCCACTGAGAGGGCAAGGCGGTGCGACTGGATGAGAAGGTCTGGGAGAACATAGGGAGAAGGATGGAGCTGTGGGCAGTGGGGACGGGGGAAAGCTTGGGAGAGATGGGCTTGGGCCGAGGGACTAGGAGTTTGCTGGGCCTTACAGTCGTGTGTTGGGTGATACTGTCGATATAGCGCTGGGTGTGGTTGGATCTCAGCTCCGCTCCTCGCTTTTCGTGAGTGTCTTTCTGGAAGTGCTTGGGGCCTTTCAACTTCACCCAACTTGTCGGTATGGACGTCTTCCACAAGTACCTGACCTGTCTATCCCTCACCGGAGAGCCGGGCTCGAGCCAGGGCCGCACAGGTTGGTTGCAAGACAGTGTATTACTAGGGAACTAGGTCCATTAGGACGAGTGACAGATGTACGGCTTGAACTCTTTAAATCGCTGCAGAATCGCCTCTGTGTGCTCAGGCGAGCAAATGGGAGACACGGCTTCTGCTAGGACTTGCAGGAGGATTTGGAAGTGGTGGGGACTGATGGTGTAGTTCTGGTGCACTTTTCGGAGTATTTCTTTGTAGTAAAAGTTGTATTCTCCCCGCAGAACTCTCATAACGGAGTTTGAAACTAGTAGCATTTGGTCGGGACTCATGCCTTCGAGCACGAAACCTTCGATATCGTCGTGTCGATAGAACTTCAGTAGTGCCGCATACACCACTGGCTCCCAAGACTTTCCACCCCCGTACTTCTCCACAAAGTTGAGCCTTTCAGCAGCCTGCGTCCTAGAGGCTCTAGACCGACACAGCAGTAGGTCCATTCTGTCCACTTCTCTGCTGATGACCTCCTCCACCAGTCTGCTTTTCTGCGGACTTGTCTTTCTCTGCGGCTCGTCCTCTCGCTTGGACTCCTGTGGCAGCTCGGAGTACTCCTTGCCTGTGCGGAGGAAGCCGGTCCAGCTCAGATGCTGCTGTGTAGCAATGTCATGCAGCTTCGTGTTCCAGTTGAGACGATCTGCCACTTCCTTCGTCTGGGCGGCTACAGGGTACAGCAGGAAGCCCGAGTTGATGGGGAGCTGCGGAGCAATGGTGACAGCAAGCAGCTGCCTAGCAGGCTGGAAGGCCAGTCCTTGGCAGCAGAGAAACACCCAGCGAGCGGCCTGGTCTTGCGCGAAGTCGCAGACCAATTCACTGATCGTCGCTTTTCGCTTGAGTTCCGACCGCAGGATACGCACAATAGCGGCCATCGCAGGGTCTAAATCAGGCGCGTGCTTGATTCTCACTACTGTCAGAGCCGCAGATTCCGGCTGCACTCCAACCACGAAACTAGCAGACCTCGACAACAGAGCCGGCAGTCGAGTCTTCCTTTGTCCTTCGTACAGTGCATAGCACACTAAGGGCTGACTCTGCTTCCAATGGGCTCGCAGGAGGGAAGGAGTTTTGGAGCGCGGCTGGACGAAGGCTTGGAGTTGCTGGGAAGGGTTGCTGGGGCTCCATGCTGCTATGGCGCTGTTGAGGTGAGGGTGGAAACTGCTGGGCTGTGCTTCACTTCTGTAGACGAATTGTGGGAAATCAGGCCTTTGTTGGCCTTCTGCGGCTTTCTGAAATGCTTGAAGGGCAGTTGGGAGGTGAGAAAATGTGCGTTTTTCGACTATATCATTGGACTGGTTAGTGAGTAGAACTACGCCAGTGGGTGTCGAGAGCAGGGTAGGTGGGATACGAAGACAGGGGTGGCAGTCTGAGCCCGCAATAGCCCGCAAGACGTTAAGGTTGAGGAGAGTGCAGTGGCCTGGCGGAAGCAGTTGCTGCACCTTCCTTGCCTGGGACTGGGAGCGGTGGAAGTGCTGGACTGACATTCGAGAGCGGAGCTGTCGCTGCGCCCTGCACAGTGGAGTTTGGTACGGTCTGGCTTTGAGAGCTTCCTTAAAGTCATGCATAAGCCGGGTGACTTCTGCTTCCGAAGGTATTTCCTCCATAGGACTCTAATCAGATGGGCGATTACAGCGGCTTACGGATGAACTCCTCCAACTGCAGGATCCTCGCTTCGATCTTCTCTGCGTCCCTCCGTCCAGCTACTTCCACCAGCACAGGCCTCAGCCACTCCAGCAAGCAGCCGAAGTGCTCCTTCCGCACATCCACCCTGTCGTGCGTCTTCCTGAGAGCCTCTTTGTAGTAGAAGCTGTAGTCTCCTTTCAGCACTCTCAGCAGAGTGCAGGCCTTCATATCCGCCGCCTCCGGACCCATCTGCTCCTGAAACAACTCCCTCACCCTTCCATCCTGCTGAAAGGCCAGCACCGCCCTCCTCAGCGGCAACAGCCACACCAGCGGCCCTCCACAGAGCTCCACGAAGTCCACCTTGTTGCGACTTTCCACTTTGTACTGCTGGGAAGACCGCAGCAAAGACTCGAACTGGCTGAGGTCGCGGGCGACTAGGGACTCCACTAGGCCTTCCGCCTTGCTTTCCTCACTTTCTAGGTCCGGCAGGTCGAGGTAACTTTGAGTCTTCGAGGGACCCAGCACGCCGCACTCTTCCGAAGCGGTGGAAATGTGGGTGATTTCTTCTTTGTGCTGCACTGCGATGCTTTGCAGGGTGTTGTTCCACCGCAGACGTCGCTTCAAAGCGTACCGATTTGCAACCACCGGATACATCAAAAACCGCACATCAATTGTCCTGTTTTGGGCTAGGAGTTGCGATACAGGTCGCTTCCGAGTGCTGAAGGTGAACCCTGCACACCTCAGAAACACCCACTTCCTCTGCACTCCTGCAGCGAAGTCACACACCATTTCCGTCACTTGCTGTCCTCTGCGCAGACTGCCGTCTAGGACTCGAGCGCACTCTGCCAGGGGCGCAGTGAGTTCCGGCATTTCACGAGCTCGCTGGACTACCAGAGTGGAGCCACTGGGCGGCTTGCTGTCTTGTATATCCGGCTCTGAACTGGACCTTTCCAGGCGAACTACCTTGGCTAGCAGGGACGGCAACTGCTGCGGCTTCCCAGTGCCTCTCTGTGATATGAAGTAGTACACAGGGGCTTTCTTCGCTCGCTGCCAGTGCACACGCAGCAGCGTAGACTGCTTGGACGCAGGCTGGATGTACTGCTGGAGTCGCTGGGATTTCCCGGAGTTGCTGCGCCACAGAAGCGCCGCGGAGTCAAAGGTGACGTGGAGGCTGGAGGGGCCGGATTCCAACTTGTGGGCGAATTGAGGTAAGTTGGGCCTGAGCGTCCCTGCCCGGTGAACCTCGTCCTGAAAAGCCTGCAAAGCTCTGGCTTCGTCCCCAAAGGTGCGACTAACGACCTGACCCGAGTCACCAGTGCGCAGTAGAACAGATAGCGAGGCAGAGTACAGGAGCGTAATAGGAATCAGCAGAGAGGCAGGCTCAGTGGCTACGAGGCCGAGCAGGTCTACGGAAAGCTGGGTGGACTGGCCGGGAGGGAGGAGGTGCCAAATGCGACTTGCGTCTGATTCGGCTTTTTGGGAATATTTTGCGGAGTTTTTCTGCACGATCAGCTTTTGCACTCTTTGGAGCGGCGTTTGGAACCTGGTTTGCTTCAGTACTCGGCGGTACTCTCTGAAGACCCGGTCGATTTCCTCAGTATCGCCCATATATGTCAGTGACTAGTTAGTAGCTAGCCTAGCACAAGAAAGGGCAGAAGGAGTAGATCTGAGCAGAGCTTGGCTCTCCCCTCGCAATTACTGTGCTTTTGCTTGCAGTTGAAACTGTTAGCACATATCTCTAGATTTGTATTTGCGTGGAGACTCGCAGATTGTAATTGCTAAAGCGTTACGAGAAGGAATAGGAGGGTTTGAGAAAGAGACGGCCAAGCCAGGAGTCTGGCTTACCCTCATTGACCCAGTCTTTCTATAATCTGCAGTTTGCCTGGCGGCCAGATTACCTGAGTAAACATGCATCCATATCTATAGTTGAGAGACAGGGACATGTAAGGTCCCTATTAACTCAGTTGTCTGCATACTCACTTCTACTCGAAAGCTCAGGTAAACAACTAGCGGAATTTCCACCTTTCGTCCATTAATGTCCACAGTCAGCCGCCCGCATCCTCTGATCTACTCATTCACTCGGCTGCCCAGTTCGAGTTTGGAAACTTTGGTGATTCACAATGCTAACTGCCCACTATCCGCTTATCTGCAGGGCCGAAAGCCTGTGTTTGCCTAACAACTTGTTCAGGCTTTTGCCTGAGTTTGTGCAAGAGGGGGTGAAGTGTGAGCAACAGGAAGGGATTCGGTATGAATTGGTGCATACTATTGGCTTGGGATGGAGCAGGTGCACACTCACTAGGAGTTGTAAAGACTGAGAATTGGTCTTAGCACTAGTCCTCAGGAAAAGGCATATGCGGGCAGTAGTGCCGACTGCTACCAATATAGCAATTCTTCCATGAGAACTGATATGAAGCGCTTTGGACATGTTGATACCACTAGGGTAATCATCCTTCAATATCAGAATTTAGACCTACTCAGCCACAGGGATAAAAACATGATTTGCATACTTGGCACAACTGAGATGTAGACAGGACTTAACCCCAGTCGTTCTCGATGCAGGCCGTTTCGCCCACCACAAAGGCTGCTCTCAATACCGCCAAGACCAGCCACTATGAGTTTGTTGGCTTGGTGGCTACTAAAGCCTTAGCCAGTCGCACTCCGGGTGGCTAGCTGTGGTGCAGTCCACGGTAGAAATGTACTAGTGCCGACTTTGGATAAAGCTTCCGCTAGGGCTATTGATCGCGAGTTCAATCTGGAGAGACTTGGGGACAGTGCTGCTAGTGGCAAAGGCGGACTAGTCAACAGTGTCTAAGGCCTTAAGCAGCTCTTGCGCCTTCTTAGACTTGGGACTCCTCGCGACGACACTGAGGACTTCATAAGTCCGCTCCTTAGTGAGCATGTTACAGCGCAGTCGACCCCTGTATCTCTCCACAGACAAGGCTCGCTGCTGCTTCAGCGAGTCCACTCGTCGGTCCAGGGCAGTCCACTGGTCCAGCAAGTCAGTCTGTCGGGTGAACTGAAGGCGCTGGAGACGGCGGCGCTTCACTTGGCACTCCTCTGCCTTTTCCCGCAGTTGCTCTTGTCGGTTGAGCTGAGCGTCTCGCTGGACTGTCAGGCGGGCTTCGACTGCGGTCTCAGTAGCCACTTGCTGTGCTTCCAGAGACTTCACCCAGGCGACTAGGGCTTGGCGCTGGGCCTGCCGGTTGCAAGCGGCCTTGCGCGCCTTCTCTTCTCTCTCCTGTCTCCACCTCTCCTTGGTCTCTTGCTTCTTGCGGGGACTCACGGACTGCTGTTTCTGCACGTACGCCAGCAGTCTGTCCTGCTCCTCATCCCTGCGAGGCGCCAAAGACCCAGCCCTGCGTCTCTTCTGAGCCGCAGACTGCGCTCTCGTCTGCAGCACTGCCGAGTGCAGTTCATTGGAGTGCTCCAGCCTGCGCTGCACCTCCCGCAGGCGCGTCTCCACCAGCGCCTCCTCCTGCAACTGCTGCTGAGTGCGCAGGGTCTTGATCTCTGCCAAGCGACTGTGTGGCTTGAGTCGCTCTGTAGGACTGGGGTCGGTGGCGGGCAGCCTTTCGGTGACTGGCTTGCTGGCTAAGGCTTCTCTGGGCAGAACGCGTGGAGAATGTCTGGGAGAGGCCTTGGGAGGCTCCAGTTTGGCTTGGCGGAGCAGTTTGGCCTGATAAAGACGCTCCAGTCGCTCCTTTTCAGCCTCTGTGTCGAGCAGGGTGCGGACCTGGTGGCGCTGCCACACCACCACATCCCTGCTGGGCCGCACAGACGTATCACTCGCAGACATTTCTAAGCTAGCTGCTAGGGACTCAGGCTTCTGCCGTATTTCCATAGCGGGGAACTTGTGTAGATACTTGTGTTTTCGAGTCCTTCGTGCATTTCCCCTCTGTTTTTCCTCAAAAACTTCGCCAAGACGCCCTTTAGACCTAAATATCGCCCAATTTCTAGAGGATCTCGTGCTTTCCGTCTGACCCCGCTGAGATCTCCAACCTGTATTTTGCCCTAGAGCGCAGAATAGACTTCTAGCGTTGTTTATTGCTTATTGGTAGAAAGCAGTGAGTTTGGGCACTAGGCTGCCTACATAGACAATTTGCATATATACGCTACACCTGGGACTTCGCCCATATATAATTTCCCCTGTCAAAGCGTAACCGTCGCTTTGGTCCCTAGGCTAGACTAGGCGCCTGGGGGAAAGAAAGCAGTTTTCGCAACTAGCCTTCTTCCTAAGGCTTTACCCGCGAAATGGCTTATAGGCGACTAATTAAAGCCGGGGAAAGGCTGCTGCTAAATCGAGAGGCTGGCAAGGCTTCATAAAAATATGGTTCGGCTATTCCAGTTCTTGGTCTCGCTGACGGTCCTGCTGCAAAGCCACATCAAGGCGCTTACTCCTGATGGCTTTCAGCCGATCTCAGCTACAAGATCAAATGCGAACGCCGTAGCGGACTACGCCTTCAAGTTCACTGTGAACAATTCCGTGGCGATGCAAGGCAACTTGCTCGTCATCTTCCCGACCCAGTTCATAGCCACCAACTTGGGCATTGACGCCTGCAGGGGGTCCTACTCCACCGGTGTGGTAGTAATCCCAGTGCCCTGCACCGTGATGAACAACGGAGTCAATCTCAGCCTCGGTCCAGTCATCGCAGGGACTATGGTGATAGTGATATATGATGTCCGGAACCCGGAGGCTCTGGGAGGCACTGACCAGTTCGGTGTGAAGCTCTTGAAGAGTGGCTATACGATCGAACAAGAACTCCTCTTCGGAACTGTGGGCATCACACCCGCCGCGAGTCTCATGACTGCCGCCACACTGGCGCCGCCTGGCACCATCGTCAATTCATCTCCTCCAGATACGCCAATCCTCAACATCGTCCAGACCTACTACATCGGACTTACCCCGTCCGTCAGTCTGGAGTCAGGGACTTGGTTCTTAGTGACTATTGCCAAGGGATTTGACCTGTCGGGAGCCATCGGGTGCTCGGTCGGCGGAACTGGAGTGACTTGCACTCTACAACGTGACAATACGGTGATGACTTCGGGCTCTGGCGCAGCGCTTCCAGCCGGTGTTCAGTTCACTCTGAGCATCACTGGAGTGAAAAATCCGCCGATTACTGGGCCTACCGGCTTCTTCAAAGTGGAGTCATTCATTCCCAAAACCTTCACCGTCTCTAACGTCTCGCCTCTAATGCTCGGACCTGTGATCCAGCCCAACACCATCACGCCAGTGACCTTGATCGGCTCGACTTTCATCCAAGACACCAATGCGTGGTACACCTTCCAGTTCAAGACCATCAACACTGTGCCTGTTGGAGGCTTTATCGTGGTCACAATGCCGCCTGAGTTCCTCGAAGTCAACGGTTGCATCATCTCCTCCGGACTGACTGCCGTGTCCACTCCGATGGTGTGTGACCTCAACAAGTTCGTCAACTCAGTGATGGTTTCGGGCTTTCAGAGCTTTACTGCCGCGACTGTGCAGCTCCGCATCCGCGCCAAGAACCCCAAGACCACGAACAGCTCGCAGTCTGTGGTGAAGACCCTTCTGCCCAATGGCAACTTGATCGACGTCAACATGGCAGCCGGAACTGTGGGGCCGTTCACGCCTGCGCCTCAATCCGCAGCCTTCGTGGACCTATTCGGAGTGAAAACGGACCTGAAAGTGGGGCAAACCGGACCTTTGGAGCTGTTTCTAGAGTGCCAGTCAGTTGATGTGCTGAGGTCTACGCCGCAATATAGTTCCGTCACCAACGGCAACGATGTGTATGGGGAAATTGTGGTGACTCTGCCGGATTACATCGAAGTCAGCTCTGCATCTACACCAGCCAATGTCCTGCCTAACGCTCAATTCAACCTAGCGAAGCTGTCCTGCCTCTTTGGCGCCACTCAACAGCGCGCGATGAAGTGTGACTGGGACCATGCCAAGAAGCAAATCACCATCCGCACGCCCAGAGATATGACGGGTCTCGACCAATGCCCAATCTACCTTTACATTGGGATCATTGGCGATACCGCGGCCACTGCCTTTGGCTTCCGCTTCCCTTTCAGTCACCCGGGACAGCAGGTCATTAGACTGCAGACCTATGTGAAAACCGCTGCCGGAGGCTCCATCACGAACCAGGAAGACGCCTTCATCTACTTCATGGTGCCGCCAAAACTGTTCACTGACCCTGCGACCGGCTACACTGCAGGCAGTGCAACTGCGAGTTCAATGGTGAACTACGTAAACACTGAGGACATGCTGCGGCTGATCATCGTGCCGACTGGCCCTCTCGCTATTGGGTACACCATCGAGGTGGAGTTTACACCAGCGAATTTCGCAGGCGGATATGCGACTAACCTGGGTTACGGAGGGACTGTTGGACAGGTAGTCGCCTTCCCTTGCTTCGCCTCCGGGAACATTCAATTCACTTCATGCGAAATGCTGGTGGGAGACAATGGGTCGAGTCCCAAGAAGTCCACTTTCGTGAGGTTCCGAAACGCTATAGCTGCACTCGCTGCAGGCGCCTCGACAACTCTCTATATAGCGGGAATCACCAATGGACCGACCCCCGGCTCGACTCGAACTTTCACAGTTCGCTCGAAAATGGACAATATCAACGAAACTTACGAATACGCCGATATAACACTTTCCAACCTTATCGCCATCCCAACAATCAGCTCCATGACAGTAGTCATCAGCACTGCAGCCTTGGCAGTACAAGTGGCAACCCCCAGCCTGGGCCTGACCTTTACCTTCGGCGGGGCCTTTGTTCTACAAGCCGGAGGAGTGATTGTGCTGAAGTTTCCTCCTATGCCGTGGACCGATACATCCGCAGTCTCAGTCGCTCCTTCCACTGCGGTGACTGTCAGCGTGGGCTCGGGTAGTGCTACCTTCGCGAAACTGGTGTCTGCCACGAAGCGGTATATAATCATCACTGCGACGTCTATACTCAACGCATCGACCCAATTCACCTTCGAACTGGAAAGAAGCTCATTTTACGCGACCTCATCCAGCCTCGAAGTCCTCACTTTCAACCCCGACCTCAGCCAGCTCTCCGCAAACACTCTTTCCCTAATCACCGTCGCCAACACCATCACTGCAGCGACTTTGACTGAAGTGTTGGAGGAGCCAACCGTGCATCTCACAGGCCAACTCTCCCTGTTCAAGCTCACCTTCACTACGCAAGGACTTGTGAAGTCGACCGGAGCTGTGCTGCTGCTCTTTGAAAACGCGAAGTTCGACTTGGACAGTTGCTTCAGTCTGTCGGCGGACTTCACTCAAGGGTCAGTGTGCACAAAGGAAGCGGGCACAGTCTCGTATACATCCACTTACCAACGCTTGGTGATTAGAGGCTGGACGGACAACCTGGCAGCAGGGGCGAAGACCGTGTATCTCTACGCGAAGTCACTGGTAACGCCTGGGAATGTGCGAGTTGTGACTAACTACGAAGTGCAGACTGACCTATCGACGAACCTACAGTTGGTAGATGAGAGTGTTGTGCTGGCTTACTCAGAATCCCTGACCACTACGTTGGCTCCAACGACTGCCACTGTGGGCGCCTTTGCAGCGCCTATGATCGAGGCTCGAGCCGGAGCCACCACTTACGCTGTTTTGACCTTTGACCTGACCATTGCAACGGCGATTACCTCCTCTGCAGGCACAGGCGCAGGCCAATATGGATATGTGCAGGTGACAATTCCTCTCAAAGGACTGAAATACGACCTAAGCGCAACCGAAACAAGCAATACTTTCACAGAGGCAGGCACCGGAGGCTACTACGAGTGCTATTTCACCAAGGTGTCGGCAGGAGTGTCCACCAAAACTCTAGCTTCTCGCTGCTTCTCCCCTTCCACTAGAGTATACCGAGCCTACAGTCCTGCTACTACCTCCTACCTCGCAGCAGGCCAAACAGTCAGTCTTTCCATCAATATCCGTGATACAGGCACAGCTTTCGAAGGTTTCAAGACTCCCACAGACCCTGGCTACTACGAGTTCCTGGTGGAGTCGTACAACGGCTCGCCTGACACTTTGCTGCAGCGTGCCCAGCCTGTGGTGTACGTAGGACCCGCGACTTCCTTCTACGGCATCTCTGTCACTAACTACAACAAGTACGTGAATCAAATGTCGGGACTTAAATTCGCCTTCACTACGAAAACCGCAATCCCCTTCTCAGCGGGGAATCCTGGCTTTATCGCGATTGACTTCCCTGTGGGAGCTTCAGGCTGGTTGGCTGACTTGGGAACAGGACTAGGTCCGAATGCACCGATTGACTGTCCCACAACTCCCGGACTGACATTTACGTGCAACTTGGTGCGGATTAATGGGGAAACCACGCAACTGAGACTGAAATTCACAGCAGTTGTGAATGCCGCCACTGCAGTCGATTTCATACTAGTGGGCATCACGAACCCAACGACTGTTAAACTGGATCTACAGCTGAAAATCGCCTCCTACAACTGGGTCACCGCTGCTTCGCCTTACTACACGCCTCTAGACCTGAGTTATTACAGCTATATCGACACTCTCCTGACAGCTGTAGCACCCTCTGCAGTTGCGGACGCTGCAGCGACCATATCAGCCAGTACTTATGCGACTAGCACGCTGACAGTGACTCTGAAAGTGAACCCAGGCACAGCTCTGCTGGCCGGAGACCTGATCCTGGTCAAATGCCCTGCAGACTATCCTGTGGCCACCACTCCCACTCCCACCTGCACTTACCCAGGCTCCACAGGTGTCACTTGCTTCACGCTGCCCCTTACAGGGTACGTGCTCATTACTTTGGGCACTGGCACACCTACAGCAGGGGACCAGGCCATGACTATTGCCCAGGTCACCTCTCCCAGTTACTACTCCACGTCGATTGCCTACACTTCCTACCTGTTTACGTCCAGGAAACTCACTAGTGTGATAGCGCATACCCTCGCCACGCCAATGGCCAAGCCTGCAATCACTGAAAACGAAATTACCTTCAGTCCCATTGCCAGTCCCAAAGTGACTGGCAATTTGAGTGAGTACTGTTTGAAGTTCACAGTAGTCACTGCAGTGCCTCAAGCCGGTCAAGTGCGCATCCTCTTCCCAAGTGCCTTTGCAACCAAACTGAAAGCAGATTCTGCATACTTCGGCCCTGAAAGCAGCTTCGATCTGGCCGGCAAAATCAACGCCAAGTTCGTGATTGATAGCACGACGACCAATCTGCTGATTATATCTGAGTTCCCAGTGGCCATCGCAGCTGCTAAGACCTTGCAAGTGTGCGGCCAAGCCACTCTACCCGTAGTCGCCACCTACACTGGCTGGGTATACGACACCTACGCCCTAGCAGCAGATACCAATCGGCCTATCGATACTAAGATTGGGACTGCTTCGGTCATAGTCACCGCGGCCAGTGCTGATCCAGTTACTACATTAGTCGCTGGCTTCCCGTACCAAAACCCTATCAGACTTATCCTAAAGGACGACATCACTCCTTTGGTAATTACGCTGCGACTGCCCAACGACTTGACCAAAAACGTAGGCTACGTCAACCTCAACATCGCTCCAGTAGTGGTGTTCGCTAACACAGCACCAGAAAACCTGAGATGCATCTGGAAAGACCAAAATGGGGAAGAACTGATTTCAGACAGGTGCGTAGCTGCCCCCGAAACAGTACAGACACTGCCTACTACTCAAATCAAAGTTACAGCCCCGAGGGATGTGGACATCCTGGCTTCGCTCACTTACCTGCTCACTATCACTACGATAAACGCAGGGAGCAATGGAATTGTGTGGGCAGACACGGCTTACACTGTAGACGTGCAAGGCACAATCGCAGACGGATCCTCTTTGAGCTGTCAAGGACGTCTCTACATTGATGTGCAGAACCCGAATCTGGCGGTCGCTTCAGTAACCTACGACCACAACAACACGGGCCAAAGGAACCGCTTCAACATCTCCTTCAAGACAGTCACTGCTATTCCCGCCTGGGTCGCCGGCGGCCGCATTGCTATTGAGTTCCCAGGCACACTCTTCGACTCCAAACTCGGGTACAGTCGCAACCACGCGCCTGTATCATGCTCAGTCACAGGACTCGTAGATGTACAAGCTGCCAATACTCCCGCTGCTTCTGGATTACCCGTTGTTTCCTGCTACGTTCAAGAGGGAGTGACTCGCATTGCTAAGAACCCGACAGTCATTGTCACAGGCTTTAAGGCAGTTACTGCAAGCACGGATGTGACGATTTCGCTGCAGAATATTTTGAACCCTTCGACGCCTGGTGACTTCCAGATTGTGTGGGTGGGGATCAAGACGCTAAATGTGCAAACTGCGGGTTGGCCCGGAACAGTGCTGGACCAGCAGCGCGTGAACTACGTGTTCGCAGTCGGCACCGGCTCCGCCTCGCCCTACAGCGTGCCTGCACTGACCTCCAGTTCCAGCGTCATTGCCAGTGACGTGACTTACACCTTCACAGTCCAGCCTCCCTCCGGCAACACGGCACTGGGTGATTATATTTACCTCACTCTGGACACACGGATGGTCATTAAGGCCGCTACTACTCCCACTATCACTTTTTCAAGCGGGACGAATACGTACTATTCACTCACCAGAACGTTGGTGTTGACGGTGAACAGTGCAGGACTGGCCTCTGTGACACTCACAATGGCTACGTTCACACATCCCAAGTACATCCCTTCGCCTGGCTTTTCCATCACAGGGACGTATATCCGGGCCAACAGTGTGATCGGCTACTTCACTTCAACCGCGACCGACAGTACCTTCGTGACGATCAAAACCACAGGCAGTCCCAGTCTCTCGCGAGTGGACGGACTGGTGGCCTTCTACAAGCAAGACATAGTGGACTGGAGCTTTAAAATCACTCCCACTGTGGACATCCCTGCAGGCGGAGGACTCGTCATTACGCTCACTTCCTCCACTTTCAGAGAAACGACCTGCTTCAACAACGTAGACGCAGCCAGTGCCTTAGTGGGTTCTTACCGATGCGCAGTAAGTGGCAATGTGGCGACTGTCACGTTCAACTCCGACCAAACTGCAGCTGCAGGTTCCTCACTGATCTTCATCGCGAACGTGATAAACGGAGTTTCCGACGATAGTGTGACTATTTACACCATTTACAACACTGGAACTCCGGGAAGCTACATGGAAAAACCAGCCGCTGTGAACGTGCCTATGAACAACGCATTTGCACTGTCAGACCATCAAATTCCGCTGCAGTTGAAGTTCCACGACTATGTGCGAGCGTGCGGCACTGGCAGTCTGACCTTCTCAGTGGTGCTTTCTGATCAAATGACAGCGGGTGCGGGAGGACTGCTGTTGGTTTGGCCCACTGTTCAGGGTCTTGCGCCTGGGGGAACCCTACAGTGCATCTGGAAGGACGTGTCTGGCACTACGTACCTCGCATCTGCCTGCACGGTTTCCGCTTTAAATGCCGTCTCCAACGCTATTACGACTCCTTTCACATTCACAATCAAAGCCCCGTCCTCAGTGACTCTGCCTGCTGGAGCCACCACTGTAGTTCTCACTACAATTAATGCTGAAAATCCAGTGGGGCAAGGCCTCATTTATCCCGCTGCCTCAGAAACCTCATCGTTGAGCGTATATGAATGTCTGGCTACTTTCACTGGATGCACTGCAGGTGGCGGATCCTCTAGATCTGCTACAGAAAGCTTCTTGGTGCTCCCAGCCACTCGCTTCAAAACCTTCAGCATCACGTACGGACACAGACACCGCAACACTAAAAACTACTTCCGCTTCAACTTCGAGCCCAACACTCCCCTGGTTGCTACCAATACGTTGGAAATTTGGTTCCCCACACACGACGGCACCAACAACCTCTTCCTACCGGACCTAGGCTTTGGACAGGCAGACGCCTCTGTGATTCCCTGCTACAGCGCAGCGACGGTTGCCTGCACCTTGAAACTAGGCATGGAGCATGTGGACAGACCTGCCAAGATTGTAGTCACTATTGGAGCAGGAGGCTACACCAGTGGAATCATATCCATCCCGAATATCCTCAACCCCACACTGGGTGGGGACTCAATGCATGTGCACATTACGGCAGTCACGTACTTAGGGGTTGTTCTGAAAGATGCGCAAACCTACTACGATGTCTTTAACGTACTGAACACTGCACCTCCGGCTCAAATAGCAGGTCCTGGGCTGATTGCTCCGGCCTATGCAGGCACAGCTTTCCTAACGACTGCAACTCTCACTATCAACTTCGTGACTACAACGTTCGACGCGACTTCCATCATTCTGATAACTCTGCCGTTTTCGGTTGTCACTGGCAACACATACCCAATAACAGGCGGCACCACTGCTGAGCCGTATCCATCTGCCGCCTCCGCTCAGCAACTGGTATCTATCGGAATAGTTGCCCAAATGGTGATCACCTTTGGCACTACAGGACTGAGCTACGCACCTACTGGCGCAGTTATCAGCTACCAGCACATGAAGAACGGACTCATTGTTGAGGACTACACCTTCCCTGGCATCATAGGAGGCACAGCCATAACTTCCACCAATCATGTGGCTCTCTTTGTCATGTACAGTGATGTAGATGGAACACTCTTCACGAAGCTATATCCCACCTATTACCAGGAACTCACGATCACCTTCAAACCTAAGCAGGTCCTGACTAAGGATGGCTGCGTCAAATTTACAGTTGATACCGGGACTCCTGCGATAGACACAAGCTACTGCAGACCTTCATACTACGGATCAGTTAAACAACTAGGCACTAAGTGTGCTTTGACGTCCACCACTATGGAGATAACTGGCTTCTCTTTGGACTTAATGGCTAACACAGAAGTCATTCGGTACATAACCCGTGCGAAAATCTCAACCGATATAAAGATAAAAGCAGCCACATTTGCTTCTAACGACTGCTTGTCCAAGCCAGTGGAAATAGAAGATGCAGCTGCTCTGGTAGCGCTCACTGTGGGTCTTACTACTCCTCCAGCCAATACCTACGCTCGACTGCCCAGCGTGGTGAGGAAAGTGGGGGTGAAGAGTGATCAAGTGGACTTGGAGTTCAAGCTGAAACTCATCACTCTACTCAACGCTGACTCCACTACTTACCTGAAACTCGCTCCCTCCACAACTACAGCCACGGCTTTTGACACCCAACTCACTGCAGCAAGTACCACGCTCTCTCTGTCATGCACCATCACTGGGACCAGCGGCTTTGTCCCTGCTCCGTGCTCTTGGAACAGTGCTAGCAAGTTCATTAGCGTCTACCCCTCCGCCAACCTGAGTCCTGAGCCAGCTGTGTACACGTTGAAAGTTACTACGAAGGGAGGCACTAATGAAGTGAATGGACTGACGCTGGGCGCTAACAACGAAGCACAGTATATGGAACTGACGACATATAACTATGGAGTCTCGAAGGATTACGGAGTATTCTACTTCACAGTCCCAGATACTGCTGTCGCTGCTCTAGTCGTGACGCTGGGTCACTGGACCTCCAACTATCTCAACTACTACACCATTAAAATTACAGCGCCAATAGGCACAGGCACAAACGTAGTGGTGGAGTTCCCTATGTACAGCTTCGATATGCAGTACAAGCTCTTTGCACCGGACTTAGGGACTGGCCTGGCCACTGGACAGAAGCTGTCTGGCTTTATTACAGGAGGCGCTGGAGTAGACTGTGAACTGATACTGGGAAATGTGGCGAGGAATGTACCGGCTCAAATAAAGGTGCCCACAGCTGCTATTGCTGCCGCAGCTAACTTCGAAGTGACGATCTGGGGAATAATTAACCCTATTCCGAAAGCAAGCGATGGAACTGAGAGCCACGACAATGCCTATTTGCATATTCGTGTGTATGTGGAGAACCCTAGTGGATTATTGCTATATGAACGCACAGTCTTTGACCTAGGTACCTTCATCAAAAACGGAGTTACTGTGCCTGCAGTGAGCGGACTGCAACCAGCTACAGTGGACTGGAGCCCAGTTCCTGCAGTGGGTGCGACTGGGATTGTGAACGTCGTCATTGCAGAAGTAGGAACTGCAGTCACTCGAAATGTTGTAGTTGTAGGCGGAGCTAATGCTCCTTCGTTCTCAGCTATGACTGCAGTCAATGTTTTCTCATCTAAACTCATTTGGAAAACTATGACTTTGGGGACTCTGGCTCTGAATAACCTCAAGGTCCCGAATTATGCTAGCACTACTACTGATATTAGTACCTACATTATGGGCGACGCCTCAAGCGTTGCTCCTGGCGATACTCGTCAAATCCTCATTTCTTACAAGAATGTCGTGACTGTGACTGCCCCAACTGCCGACACCACTATAGCTGCTACTGCAATTACTCCAACATACACATGCGATGTCGGCATGCAGCCCATCAAACTCACGGTAACGGGTGGCCTTGCAATTCCATTAGGCAGCTACATGGCGATTAATATTGCCGGAGGAGGAGCTAATGGAAATCTGCGAACTATAGACGAGAGCTTTTTGGAGTCTATAGACGTGCCTTTCCCGCTTGTTTATTCTTATGCATCAAACAGCTTTTTGGTATATATGGGAATGGCCTTGACAGCTGGGGCTCCATATAATTTCCAGGTGTACGCATCGCTACCAGCATCTGGAACAGCACCTTCATTTAAAGTGAGCGTGTTTCTTGACCAAGGAATGACGCAGACATTTGCAACCTCAACTCTGAAAACTGGGACTGCTTCCACTAGTTGTGGTACTGTGGCTTCCGCCATGGCTGTGAAAACCACAGTGTCGCCGATGCTGAAGGTCTTAACAGGAGTAACGTCCTTGACTTTCCAGTTCACAACCACTGTTGCGCTCACATTTGTCAGTGGCACTCCCGCCAGCACCGATGAGATAATTGTTGACCTGACCTCTGCGAGCCTGATTTGTGCTGCTACTCTGTCACCTACAACAGCAACAATTAACACTGTGGCAGTCACTAGTGCTACTACTGCAGCCAAAATAGTAACTGCTAAAGTGGGCGCTAACGTTGCTATTGGACTTGTGACTTTAGTACTTACATTTCCATCTGCCATTTGTTTACCAACCGCACCCGGTTATACCGCTATTTCGCTAACTACCAAACTAGCAGGAGGCGCGATACAAGACCAAGGTATGGCGAGGCTGCTAATTATGCCTGCCATTAGCTATTCAGCTCTGTCAATCGTGCCAGTTGTGAAGACTATCGGTGTAATGAACGTTGTGGCCGTCACTCTGAAGTCGTTAGTAACGGGAGGTCTGGTTGCAGGGAACTACTTGAAGTTCAGCTTCCCCACAGGCACAGGCGGAGTCGTCTCATACTTCACCCCTGACTTGGGCCTGGCAACTACTCTCACTCCCGCGATCAACACTGAGGGCGCCGCTATTCCGTCTTACGGCAGCGTGCACGACCCATGCACTATCCAGCCTGGCCGGACTACCGTGTTGGGTGATGGCACCACTGCGCGGACTATGGTGGTTTGCAGAGTAAATGATGTTGTGGCTTTGGAGGCAGAAATGCGGCTTAGCTTCATCTACTTGAAGAATCCTTCGAATGCAGGCGATGTTTACTTCGAAGCGTTTACCTATAAAGCAGGAGCGCTGGTGGAATACGGCGTGTCCGCGACCTACACAATGGCAAACACAGGCAGCGCTTGCACGACTTCACCGTATGACAGCGCAACTACCAAGATACTGCCAATCCCTTCCACTATTAGCGCCGCTGCAAACTACCCAATCACAGTCACGCTCCCTACCGGCATAAGCTCGAATTCTGGAGACTACTACCTCGTAGTTCTCGGATCGGACTTCGACGGATCCTTTGCTAAGGTCGCCGCAGGCTCAGGCGCAGGGCCGCTGCACGTCATTTACACCCCCTCGCCCTGTCCCTGCGTGTTAGTGCCGTACAACGGGTCTACGACCAGCACTCCCAACTTCAACATCAACACGATGAACAACCCAGCCACCAGTGGCAGTTACCACAATATTCAGGTCCATCCACTGCTATTGAATACAAGTGTAGGAGTCTGCAGCACGGTGCAAACCTATGGAATTGACCTCACAGCGGGAACGATGACAAGCGTAGCACTGTCAAACAAGGATATTGCCTCAGGAACTCCCCTACTGTACGCAGGCGAAGACACTCCCATGACTCTGAAAATGGTGACGACCAGTGTTATCCCTGTGGGCGGAGCAATCTTAGTGACTTTCAGTTCTCCGCAGTACACTACCTTCTCTATGGACGCAACTAGTGCCTACTTGTCTCCGGCCTCCACTACGAAGGTGTCATATGCGTACACAGATACGACTTTGAAAATAACGGGCTTTAGCAGCATTCCAGCGGGAAATGTGTTTCTGTACAACCTCTACTTCCCTATCCCCGCAGGCTCGCCCGGCACTTTGGTCGTGACTGTGACGACTTCCAAGGACGGCGGCAATAACATCGAATCAGGCACAGCCACCCATTCCTTCATTGCACCCTACAGTTATCTGGACTCACAGCACTTCTACCCACTCACTCCTGCGCTCTACAGCACTCCGCGCTCCAGTCCCTTAGCAGCCGGACCAGACCGAGTCTCCTTCAGTATTCACCTCGATATACATCAAACAATGGTCCTTGCAACAGAGTATGTAAGTTTGAAGTTTGCATCTGCATACACTACTACAAGCGCAATATATGCTTACTTCGTGAACAGCTCAGGGAAGAAGACGGCTTCGATGAAAGTGGACACGATAACTGCTTCCACTTTGAAAGTAATGGCACCGCCCACACCTGGAGACATCATCGCTGGGGAATATGACATTTTTGTGAGTGCGAGAAATAACGACAATGATGGGCTTTTGTATGCCCCGCTCCCTCTTCAAGTCGATGTTGTGTGCACACTTACACGTACAGCAACCAAAATAATCGTACCGGGTGGAACTGCCTTCCAGTACATCACTCTGACTCCCTTCGCTTACAATCAAAACACAGCACTGCCCTACCTCCTCACTTTCAAAGCCCGCAGTCCCACTCTCTTTACCGTGAATAGTGTAGCGACTGAAATAGTGGTGGAACTGCCCGTCTACGACCCAACATTCGGCAAAACGGCCTTTACTTCCAACCCTGCGTCCTTGTCAATGGGCTCCACTTGCACAGTGGGTGTGCGCATAGCAGCAGGCTACGTAACTCCTGTCTCCTGTGAGTACTACCATGGAAATCCAGGCAGTCCAGATCTCCTAACAGCTCTCAGGAACCCGGTGTCCTTCATCATCAGACTGGGAGGGCTTTTGGCTCTTAATGCTGAGGTGGAAGTGCTGCTTCCGCCGATATCCAATGCTTTGTCAGCCACTGGTGCTCCGCTCTATGGACTGGTGGCAGATGTCGTGGTGTACACTCGAACTGTCACAGGCGGTGCCGCCGCAGGAGATTTACCTGCAGTTTCTGACTATACAGTGGTGCGCAACGCCGTCCTCACCTCACCTAATGCAGTTTCCAGCATTACAGGGGCTTTCCCCACTATCAGTCCGAACCCGACTGCCCCAATTATACAGGGAATTACCAACGAGTACGCCTTCGCTTTGACTTCTGTTGTAGGTGCGGTGCAAATCCTGCTAGTCTTCCCTGTTGCTTACTCCACCAGCACATCTGTCCCGATCACTGAAAAAACCTCCTTAGCTACAGTGCTGCAGAGCACAGGACTGGGCTACATGTACATGTCCAAACTGACTACCACTGCCGTCACAGGAACTTTCACCCTCAAGGACATGATAAATCCGGCGTATATCCCAGCCACAGCCAACGAAAGCGTGATTACGGTCTATTCGACCAACAGCATACTTTCCGCCACTCAACACGTGCTAAAAACTAGTCCACCCACCTGGAAAGCCGCCACTGTCGCACCTGGAACTCATGTCCCCGCCGCAAACTTTATGTTCTGGGGGTACAGTATAGACGCGGAAATCCAATTCAAAACGGAATTCGCAGTTGTGCCTAAGAACGGAGTGGCTAAGTTGCAGTTCCCTACCAATTATGCACGTGCGTCTGTCTCAGTTACTTCTGCCGGCGGTATTTGCCAGGGCAATTCTGCAGCTTTGACTTGGACCTGCTCCTACACTGCAGGAGTGGCCATAGATACAATGCTCACGCTGAAAGGACGAATTCGCTCAGTGGCTACGAATCCGGGTGGAACTCCTAAACTCAAAGTCACATATTATGCGGATGCTGCACAGACCAAGAAAATCGCGGAAACAGAATTGGATGATCTGACGTATGGAACTGTTGCGCTATACTCCCTTCCTGAGGACTTCTACGCATCTGAGCAGCGCGAGTATTTGGACATTCCTGTCAAGGCCACAGAGAACGGAGTGCTTTCCGTCATCTTCAAGCCCAACTCCACGCTGCGTAAGAACGTAGACACACTCACTATTCAGGAAACACTGAATGCGCAGTTCACGACCACAGCTCTGCCCACCAAATTTGTGTGCAAGTTCACAGACATGACCACGCAAATCAGCTACCGAGCTTCGTCCTGCACTAACTCTGTGAGCACTTGGACTTTGTACGCCCCTCTGGAAACTGACATTCTCAGCTCCAAACAGTGGACTGCCTCAGTCTTCACCACTGGATTGGAAAGCCAAACGGGCCCTGTGCTCAATGGAATTACCTTCCCTGCAGTAGCTACAAAGAAGTACACTATCAAGGTGAGCATGACTGGCGGCAGAACGTTCGAAGAGACTCTGTTCAACGTGATTAACTCGCCCACTAAATGCAAGCTTTCTGTCCTTTCAAGCGAGACAAACTTCGCAGGCAACTACTTCGTGCTGCAGTACGACACAGCAGTGGCCGAGGATAACCCCGCGGGCGCCAGTCGTGGTGTCTTGTCACTACTGTTCCCTCTGGCTGTGGACAGCTCTACGGCCTTCACCGCTCAGCTCGGGTCTGAAGACATGGGTACCAACCTTGGCTGCAAGTTCAAGGACAGTACCTTGAAACTGGTCGCAAGCGTTGATTTCAGCTGCTCAGTAGCTCCTTATGGATTCACCTACGCCGGCACTCGTGTTATGCGTCTAGACATGCACGGCTTCGCAGTAGCGGCAGCGGGAACTCTCCGGACAGTGGTCTTCAGTGGGATAACAAACCCTGCACTGGTGGGACTGGTGTCTTGGATCGGGTTCCAAGTGCAGACTGTGACCTCTGGGGTAGTGGAACTCACTTCCTTCGCCAAGATGCAGTATGTCCTGCAAGTCACAGGTGCGCCTGTGGGCGTTTCCAGAGCGGCGGCGACAGCTGGCACTGCTGTAGCCGCGGCTGACTTAGCCTTGGATTCAACCGTCACTTTGACAATCACAGCCGATGGTATCCTCAAGGCCGGAGCACTCGTGACCATTGAATTCCCCTATGTTATCGATACAGTTACTGATTCTCCCGCTAATGGAGATTTACTGGCTATCAACGGAGCAAAAACCACTCTTCTACTAATGATTGCCACGGAAATCGCTGCTGCTGACCCTATTTCTATAACCACTATTCGGACCCCTTCTTACGTTCCAGCTTCCGCTACATCATTTGTTTACCTCGCCAGCTTCGTAAACGGTGTTCCTGAGAGTTACTACAAACAAGCAATGACATTTGCAACAGCAATTACGACAACGACTTTGGCTCAAGTCACTGGACTGACTGCAGCTGCTACCCAATATGTGAAGGGAGCCATGGTGAATTATCAGTTGACTTACAAATATGCGAATGCTATCACCCCATCAACTACCACAAGTTTCAAATTCACCTTCCCCCTTGGCTCTGAAGTAGTGGCATGTCAAGCAGTGACTGCTCCTGTGACTAAGGATTACAACGGCTCTGAAACCAGTTTCTACGGAGAAGACCTGTGTTCTGTCAGTGGAGCAACTGCTACAGTGAAAGTAGGCGACACATATACAATCAATACGGAATATAAGGTAAACATCTGGGCTCAGGCCACTGACGTTACCTTATTCCTCTATTCCGAAACCTTCGTGGACTACAACACGCTGCAAGGTAAAGGACAGACTGCTCTCGCTGTAACCGTCACAACCACTGGAGGGCTTTTGTCTCTGGGATTAGGAGATCAACTCGCCGCGCAAAACTACGTATACCTGCGGAGTGGCTTCTCTGCTCTCACAGTTACCTACACGCATAAAAATGCAGACACGAAGAACGTATTTACGATTACAGTAACGACAAAGACACAAGTGCCGTCTTGGTCGTCCGGAGGGAGACTGGCAGTGGCGTTCACCGGCACCTTCGATACCTTACTGGGATATGACAGAGACCACGCCCCAGTGGGGTGCACCACCACCGGCCTAACACCAGTTTCCGCCACTCCCAAGGCAGGCAGTCCCTCCATTTCCTGCTACGTGCAGAAGGGCAGTACTGGCCAAGTCCCTGTCGTGATAGTCACCGGCTTCTCCACAATCGCTGCAGCGACAGTAGTCACAATCGTTCTGTCGGGCATCAAGAACCCTACGACGGTGGGCGCTATAGTGAGTGTGAAAGTCACAGCTCTGGACGTGAGCAGTGGCTGGCCAGGCACGGCTCTAAATACGCGTGAACAGACTGAAGTCTTAACTACTGTAGCTGCTTTCACCACAGCTGCTTATACTCCGGCGATGGTTTCAATCGTAAATCCGATAATGGGCGCAACTAATGGGGAATACACTTTCACAGCGCAAACGCCTACAGGAAACATCGCGGCAGGCGATTATATCCAGATGGATCTCGACCCAGGCCTGACACTCACTACGATTCCGCCTACTATCACCTGTACGGACTGTGATAGCAGCATATTCATCCCGGTCACTCTAACTATCGTACTCAAAATGAAAGCAGTATCCGCGACTTCCACAACTTTCACAATCAAGGACTTCACCAATCCTCAGACGCAGCCCACCAACAACCTCAGGTACTCGGGCTTCTATGTGGTGGCTCAAGCCATAACGGGCAATTTCTTGTCGGCCGACAAACTTAATGCCTTCACAGCCAAGGCAGGCGGAGACATCCTCGTGAAGCGGTCTGACGGTCTGAACACGTTCTACAAGGGTGACACTTTGGACTGGAGCTTTTCCTTCACTCCCACTCTCGCAATCCCTGCCAACGGCAAAATAACGATCGGACTAAAGACTTCCACTTTCCGCGAGACTACTTGTTATAACAATGTGGACGGAGGCAGCACCCTCACAGGAGCTTATGAGTGCTCGATTTTCAGTGCTGCCATTGACAATACCGCTGCTCCCTTAGCAACTGCTACACTAAAAATAAAAACTCAGCAGACCGCCACACTCATTTCCATCATCGCTAGTGTAGCGAACGGAACAGCAGCGAATCCTAAGGTCATCATTAGTACATATTATGACTACGCCAGTACGAGCCCTATGGAGACTTTCTCCGAGTACACGGTTACACTCAATGGAGCCTCCGCGCCTAGCAGTCACCAAATCCCTCGCCAGGTGCAGTTCCACAACTACGTGCGAGCAGGCATGACCGGCAGTCTGACATTCTCAGTGAAAGTGCCGATTGCCATGACAGCAAGCACCGGCTACATCGAATTGTCCCTACCCGGCTTCGGAGGAGTAGCCACTGGGGGAGATTTGCTGTGCATATTTGAAAGTAGTACAGGAGAGAAAAAGACTGCTAGTACCTGCACCTACCCGACACCTCTTGTGGACCCTATGGTTGTGACGATTAAAGCGCCTGAAGACGCTAATTTGGCAATTGGCATGTTCCGAGTCGCGATTTCGTCCACTAATGCGAACGATGTGGACAGTCAGGGCATCATCTACCCTTCAAGTGCTCAAGATGTGTCTGTGAAGACCAAGGTGTGCGCTGACACTACTTGTACTACGCCTTTCGAAGGCACGGAAACGCTGACTGTCCTGCCCTCGACCCTGTTCACTGCACTGTCGGTCAAATACGCACACAATGTGAAAGCCGCACAGAACTACTTCCAGTTCTCCATCAAACCCATTACGACTATTCCAATAGGCGGGAAGCTGAGAATCATGTTCCCTGTGAAGGACTCGACTAACACAGTGTCTATTTTCGAAGACGGCTTGGGACTAGGCGTAATTCCAGGCTCCACTATCGGCTGTAAACTTGAAAATGATGCAGGTGCTGTGTGCAAGTTTTACCGAGGCCAAGGCGCTTTCGACCGTCCTGCTTACATCGATGTCACTCTCGCAGCGATCATAGACGCTAGTGCAGCCAAAACTCTGTCCTTCAACTCCATTTACAACCCGACAATAGGAGGGGACAACGTGCATGTCAGTTTCACAGTTATATCTTTGAGTGTGAGCGGAGTGCCACTGGACGCGCAGACTTTGTTTGATGTGTACACTGTGCATTATTCCAATACTATGCCTACTTCGGTGGATGTTCTCACAGTTGGGACTGCCCCTGCCTTTACGGGTGGGGTGGCGGACGTAAGTGCCACGTTAACAGTTCTCCTAGAAGCAACTACACTGACTACTGCATCGATCAGTACGTCTATCTTCGTTGTGAAACTGATGGACATCACCCTGACTTCGAGCTTTACAGTGACCACCAATGTCGCAACTACAGTGGAAGTGTTCGTAAGTGATAACATCGCAGTAGTCTTCGGAGTGGCTTCGCTTACAACTGTGACGTTCAATTTCCTGTCCACTGGCCTGCCCTACATCCCGATATCTGGCAAAGTCGTAGTCACGCAATACAACGCTGGCATAGTGGAGAAATACGTGCAATTGAAAGGTATTACGGGTTCACTCACCGCAACCGGAACTTCTGTGACGACGCAATCTATGTTCGGTGGGACGCAATACCATTTCGACCATCGCGACTTCATGCTAATATATGCGCTCACTAAAGACATACCTCAAGCAGGCTGCATGCAGTTCGAACTCACTACCACTGGAGTGCTGGACACAACTTGGTGCCGGCCTTCTTATGACGCGCCAAATTCCCTCAAAACTGCCTGGTCCTGTGCCATCACTTCAGCCGGAGGAGTTTATACGGTTAAAATTAATTCGTTCGGCGGAGCATTTGTCGCCGGTAATGTAATTCGCGTTTGGGTGAGACTTCAATCTGCTGTAAATGTAGCGGCCGTATTTAAGTCCTACTACGCATCAACCTGCGACAAGAACGATATTGAAAAGTCGACCTCAGCCGCCGCTGCAGTGACAGTCGTATCGAGCGATCTTGATGCTCGGGCCTTCATGCGGGAACCCACTGTGGTCAGGAGTGTTAGTACTGTGGGAGGCAGGGCTGACTTGGAGTTTAAGTTGAATCCCAGCACTGCGCTTACCTATACTGCGGGCACCAATGCGCCCTTCCTCGTGTTTACAGGCTCGACTGAAATGGCAGCTGCTTGGCCTCTAGTCGGCAACGAGCGCCTCTCCTGCTCCCTCGAAGACATCACAACTTCCCCCTTCACAAAAGACTCTCGAATTGCTACTCCTTGCACCATGACCAGCGCAGGCCTTCTCCAGCTCACTCCACTGGCTGCTCTCTCCGCCTCCATCACTTACCGCATTCGCATCACCACACAGGGAGGCGCTAACGGTCTGAACGGACTGCGCTTGCCTAGCAGCGCTATCGCCCAGAGCATCGAACTGAGGACGTACCAAAACACTGTCAACGCAGCTGGGTTGAAGGACTACGGAGTGTACTACTTCTCAGTGCCTACGGAGAGTCTGAAGATTCTGCAGGTCAAGCCGTACCACTTCACTCCTGGCTACTACAATATCTTTGAAGTCTACTTCAAGACCTCCACTGTCGCACTATCAGGCAACACGCTGGTGGTGGAGTTCCCAGGTGGAACCAACCGTTTCGCAAACGATCTCGGGATTACAGGCGGAGTGAGGACAGTGGTGCCCTGCACTTTCGCAGTCATCACAGGATCTCCTGCTTGCTACTTGATTCCCGGCAAAACCGGAGTCTCAAACCCTCAAATTCGCATAGAAGGTGCGACTTTGGCAGCAAACACAGCGGGCACTGTGTACATCGCTAGTGTCGTGAATCCCGTTCAAGCAGCAGGAGCTGAAATAACGACGGAGCTGTCCTTCAGAGTGTTCATTGAGAACTCAGCGCGACTGGTATTGGCGGAACGCACAGTGGGCAACATCTTCCTGGACGCCATCACATCTTTCGCTGATACTGTTGGGGTGAACTGGGGTACAGTAGCTGGTGTGGCCCCGGTAGCAGGGGCGACCGGTCAGACAGTCGCTGTTGACGGTACAGGCTTGACAGTAGTCGGGACCATTTTGATTAACCCGAGTGGAGGCACTACAGCACCGGATGTAACCCTTGGAACGCTGAATACTATAGTCTTTACAGGCTTCAACGTGGTTTACAGAGCTACTGCTACAGCGACCTTTGCAGGACTGACTGCGCCCAATTACGTGACTTCTGTGACTCTAAATGCTCTTATGCTGATTGCGCATCCTACTTCTGGAAGGAACCAGGTGGCTAAAAAGCATGTTAAGGCTATGATAGCGACCACAACAGGCGTCTTGACAGTAACTAACTTCCAATCAACGCTCACAGCCCTCAAAAAGCCTGACACCTGGGTCTTCCATCAGATTACCGTTGTTACCACAGTACAAATCGATGCCTCCACCTATATATTCTACGTCCTCAAAGGCGCCTCCAACCCCATGAATAATGCGGACACCTCGTACTTCCAACCAGTCGATTTCTCCTGTTCAATCAAGCACCGCTGGGTCACAATCGGAACTGACAACGGCTTCCTAGTTTGGGGCTGCACACTGGCAGCTGGCACGTACAATGCCAAGGTGTACGGTCAAGTGACCGGCACGCTGGGCATCACTGTGAAGACTTGCACTGACGTGGCCTGTGCTAATGTGATCGCCACTGGATCGACGACACCCACAGCTTATACGACTCCTACGGCTTCGTTGACTCCAACAGTCACTGAGACTTTAACAGCAGGGGCTTTAATCAACGCACTAACCTTCACTTTCACTTACCCAACTCGTACCTGGGTCGCCTACGATGTTGCAGCCTCAGGCTTCTTTGTGGACTTATCGGATCCCCTATTAGGCTGTCCTGCGGCTCCTACACTTACCGCAGCTACCAGCAAATGGGCTTCCACTTCCGCTACCGCTGTGACGGATGGAGCTAAAATACTGGGTGTGGCACCGGCGGCGGCTCTGGCTTTAACAACTACACAATCCATGCCCGTGCTGTTCACGTTTAACACAAATAAGTGCACACCATTAGGAGGCGGCTACGTAACTGTGTACTCGAAGCTGCTCGACGGAGCGGTTGAAGTGGGTGTGGGCATCACCAACATCTACATCAATGCCGCAAATACCTTCACCAGCTTTAGCTTGCAGACTATGTCGCGTATTCGCGATCAACTGAGCATTGCACAATCTCTGCTCATTTCCAGCGTCGCGCTCAGCGCAAATGACATCTTCTCCTTTGGTTTCTACTACCATTCTGCGAATGGGTATCCATTGGACTTAGGATTAGAGTCGGCGTCTGGCGTACCACTGGTGTCTGGAGAAGTCACTCCAGTGGCCTCGAAGCCTGCAGGGCTGTTCACGGAATGCTGGCTGCAGAAAGGCACAGCCACTGCTGGAACTATCACTTTCCCCATCCGGATCAACTGCAAACTGACTGCGGAGGCAATTTTACCCGTCCCGGCCTGGGAAATTTACTTCCCCAAGATCAAGAACCCTTCAGCTTACGCTGCCCTGTTTGACCTCCGATGCGACGTGTTTAGGAGCAATACAATTCACCAATCAGGTTCCAATCCAATTTCCGGGGCTCTTGATGCAGCCATTACCCCAGCTGTCGTACCCTCTGTGTCGCTCCCTACAACAGGCTTCGTCTTCAGCTCGCCTACAGACTACGCCTTCAGTGTAGTGCTGACCTCCCCCAATGAAAGCGTGGGCAACGACTACTACCTGATCGAGCTGGGCACAGGCTTTGACATCACCAATGCAGTGGGAGCGAGTGGCGCAGGGCCCTTGCTAAAGATCAGTTCTCCGTACCCGTGTCCCTGCTTGATAGTGCTTTTCATCTCTGCACAGACTGCTAATGTCAACTTCAACATTAACTCGCTCGGAAATCCACCTGATAACGGAACGTACACGATCAAAATCTACCCGAATCTGTATAATGGAGTAACTTCCGGAGCGGCAGTCACCCGTCGAGTTGACAATGTGAACACATATACTGTTGCACTAACACAACGCACAGGCATGTCAGTAAGTGTAGCTAACAAGAACCCCTCAGCCACCTCAGTGTTCTACCCATTGGAAGACACCTTTGTGTCAGTCACCTTCAAACCCACGAGTGCAGTGGCCTCTACCTCGAAACTCATCCTAACCTTCCCTGCGATCTTTACGGCGCCCGATGCGTACTGTGCCTACACCAGTCTCTCGTCAACAACAAAGATCACGTACACTCTCGCTTCACAGATACTCACAATCACGGACTTCAGCTATACCATCCCTGCCAACCAGTTCTTCACAATCTCGAACATATATGCACCGCTACTCACTGGCACTACCGGAAACGTGTTGGTGGATATCAAAGGAGCTACAAATAATATGATTGAGAGCGGAACCGTTAGTGTTACTTTATCCGCAGCTTCACCGGTATATCTACCTCTCAGCAAGTTCTCGTCCTCTCTGCCCACGCCCAACTACCAGCTCTTCTCGAATCCAAATGGAAGTCTTGCAAGAGTGGCGATCAACTTGCACTTCTATATGGTTACCGGCTTTTCCACTAATGCAAACGGAGTCACAATTACTGGAACATCTGGACTCGAAATTCCGCATCTCAGCAGCCTTCTCTATGGTGTCTTTAGAAGTTGGTCAACTGGCATAGTGAAAGCCTCAGCCAAATTGACTACCTCGGCAGGAGTCATCAATATATTCCCGCCGGTTGGCGACACACTGGCTGCAGGGGAGTACGATCTAGAAGTGGGTGCCAATAACTACGAACAAGACGGCTTGGAATTCAACCTCGCAGTGATTTCGGAGATCAAAATAAATGCGGCCGCTACAGTTTACACTGCAGTAAAAGTAAACACTCCAGGAGGAAACACCTTCAAGGACATGTATGTGAGGCCTGTAACCTACCTCAAGGCCACGCCCCAGCCAGTCCTAGTGTACTTCAAAGCACGGACCAGTCTGCTGCTCGCCAATAACCCTGAAGTGGTCATCACTTTGCCGGTGCAGGACATGGACTACCCCGCCACACTACTGGCTGAAAACCCCGTCAGTACTTCTCCTGTGCCCGCCAGCAGCGACTTAGTGGACTGCTCTCTTTACAAGGCGACAATTCTGCAGACTGCTGCGACTTGCAGGTTCTACCAGGGCATTAAGGCTTATCCCTCTGTCGCTACGTATGACCGACACATGGCTGCACGCAACCCAGTGACGTTCATTATCAGTGGAGTCGCAATAGCCGCGGACGACTTGATCACTGTGATGCTTCCGCCTATCAACCTTGCAACTGATGCGGCCAATGGAGCCTCAGCAGGACTAGTGGCAGACGTCACAGTCTTTACCAGGGAAGTACCAGTGGTTGCTAACTTGGACTCCTATTTAGTGAAGGATTATATGATCTATCGTAATGCACTGCTGTCCAGTACAGTTACTGTGGGCACCGGGGCGACTGTCACTTTCCCCACTAAGCAGATTGCCGCAGCCAACGACTTCGATGTTGTGCTGCAGACTGGCGGCTCATACACCTTCTCTGTGAAAAGCCACAGTGGCGCCGACATGTTTTTGATGCAGTTCCCTGCGGCCTTCCCCACTACCACTTTCCTGGGCTCCGTCAAAGCCACCAGTCCCGCGGACTCCAAGATCTTCGCTCTGCCCAAGTTGGGATACGTACTGGTCATTCCGCCAGCTGCTCAGGTGGCCGGAGACACCACGCTGACTTTATCGAGTATGGTAAATCCGTCCTACATCGACTCCGTCGGGTTCGCAGTTACATACAAAATCGTTGTAAACGTGTCGTATAATAACTTCCTGCTCACAACCTACAACTTTGCACCGGCGGATGCTACTTTCCTGACTGCGGCTTCAGCGGGTTTCGCTTCTTCGATGACTTTCGGCACGGACAGCTATGGAACGAGTGATGGAAAGGTGTACCAGCATCACTCTGACTCGTACACTCTTGTTGTGAGTTTCCCTAACACTGCAGTACCTGATGGCGGCACTGTGCAGCTGGAGTTCCCCACGAGCTACACAGTGTCTGCCACGGTGTACTCCCCAATTGCAGGCTCTGTGTGCAGTCAAGACGGACTTAGATGGAACTGTAAACTTACAACTGGCGTCTCCGCTGCAACAGACATTAAGTTCGTAGGCAATGCTCGCTCACTGGACGCTTCAGGGACAAGCACCAACTTTGCTATCCGCGCTTTCTCGGACAACACCCCTCCTGCAAAGCTAATCGCGCAGAACACTTCCGCAGGCACAATAAGCGTCCTTGGAAGTCCGAGGAAGTTCTCCATTCCTGACGACTTCAACGTGCCTCTGCAGCAGGAGTACATGGACAAGCCGGTACGTGCAAGCGCTCGAGCGCCCTTCTTAGTGAACTTCCAGCCGCCGACAGGCAAAACTCTTGTTAAGAACGTCGGGGTCGTCAACATTTCAGAAACATCAAGCACTTGGCTCACGGTGCCTGCAACTGTTGGCACCGCCCTAGTATGCAAGTTCAAGGACATGAGCTCCGGAGCCGCAGCCGGTGCAGAATACAGAGCCTCGTCCTGCGTTTACTCGCTGTACAGCTTCCAGATCAAGGCACCTATCAACACAGACATCGTCGATACTAAGCTTTGGCAAGTCTCGATTTACACGACTGGGGCAGAGACGAATGCAGCTTCGAATGGACTGCTTTACCCCGACAATAATAAGGCGACTTTCACAATCAAGGTCTCTTTCGGCGGATTGGTGTTTGAAGAGTCGCTTTTCAATGCGTACAGCAAGCCTTCGATCTGCAGCATCCAGCCGCTGGTCAGACACAAATCCTATGTCAACAACTTCTTCGTGCTGAAGTTCCAATCACCTGTACTCGCCAGCAACGCTGGAGGCCGTCTCTCCCTCATATTCCCAATTAGCACCGGCGGCTTCGTAGCCTCGCTAGGAGGTGGAGACCTAGGAGCAGATCTCGGCTGCGGGTCAGACATCGGCACTATCTCCGGCACTTCGTACCCCTGTTCTTCCACACCTTACGGCTTTACCTATAATGGAGAACGAACTATGAGAGTGGACTTGCAGAACTTCTCTTTGGTGGATGGACTTTCGACCAAGTCTGTAGTGTTCGGAGGCATCAAAAACCCGACCGCTACGATGATGACTTGGGTGGGCTTCCAGGTGCAGGACGCTTCCACTACTACAGTGAAGCAGACATACTTTGCTTTCATTAACTTCACTATGAGAACTTTGAGTACCACAAGCACTCCAACCGTTGTACCCAAGGCCCCATTAGACTTTACTTTGTCAAGTAAACAGCTAGATAAAGCCAGCGTCACTGGAATTATCAAACTAGGAACCAATACAATCAGCACGAATGACTACGCTGTACTCAAATTCACGCATGCCATCGTGCAGGGAGGCCAGGTGGACTCGTATACACAGTTAGTGAGTGCTTCGCAAACTTTGATATTGATCAGAAATACTTCGGCGAATCCGCTTTCTACACTTTCACTATCGAATATGCAGAATCCACCGTTCTTACCGACTGGTGCAAATCCTCTGAGTGTGTACATCCTGAAAAATGGAGCCACTACTTCCCAGCTAGACTTCCCACTGGACTACACAGGTCTCCCTACTTCTCTGACACTAGTGGGAGTGAAGCCCTCTGTAGCTTCCAATTCTATGCTCGGCGGTGCCACTTCTGTGCAATATCAGCTCTCTTTCAGCTACCCTGTCGACATAGCCACTACGAGAACTAGCTTCAAGTTCGATTTCACCGCAGCAACAGGACTCACGCTCACACGCTGTCAAATGCTGACTTGGAGCAATGTACAGGACTACAACGGATTAACTACTTCGTACTACGGAGAAGACCTGTGCAGCATCAACAGCCAAATCGTGAGTGTGTACCTGGGAGCTGCCTATTATACCAGTGGAACTGGCCTTGTCGGAGCTCTGCAACTCACGCTGATACTATGGGCTGCAGGTTTAACCGCAACATCTGGAACTACCGCACTGACCGTCACCACCTATGTGGACTCAGCACTCTCGAACAGCAAGGGAGCCACAAATCCCACAATGAACAATGTAGCCGCTACGGCTCCTCAAGTACTGCCTATCGTCGGACAGCTGCCGCTCAGCGGAAACACCTTCCTGCGTGCTGGAGCACTGTCTGACTTCAGTGTGGGCTTGAATGTGCCTACTTCCACTGCTGCAGATCCTTACTCTGTGGACTTCACCTTCACTTTTACGCCTTCTTTGTTCTCAGTGACTTTGGTTTCTCCAGCTGTGAACGTCTGTTTGTGGATGCACACTTCAGGCACAACTTACCTGGCTAACTTATGCACAGTGACCTCAACTGTTATAACAACTAAAGCCCCAGCCACAACAGACCTCATAGCCGGAGTCTGGACGCTTCTACTAGCTATGAAACAGCACACAGACCTGAAACAGAACTACCTATATGCAGCCTCAGCTTCTATCTCAGTTGTAGCTGTTGCAAAGAACGCTGCAGCGGCTACCTTAGCAACGGCCACTGACAAAGTACAGCTACTGCCTGCTTTCACTGATTTCACACTTGAGTCTTACGGTACGGATGCAGGGCGGCCCAATGTGCTGCGATACAAATTCGTTGTGGCTGTCACTAACTTGGTAGCTGGAATTGGAGTGTCGGGCGGCACTTCTGAGATGTTGCTGTCCTTCGATTCCTCCTCCACAATTCCCGCAGTGTTCGCAGCGAATCTAGGCAGCTCCATAGTGCACACAGAGGCCGGAAACAACGGATTAATGGACTGCAACCTGGGCACCGACACTTCCTGCCAGCTCCGCAAAGGCACCAATCAGATAGTTTGGGTGCGCGGCTTCGCGACTCCTGCTGTGGGCGCTGTTATGCTACTCGGACCCTTCGTCAACCCCAGTGCTTTTAAGAAAATCGTGCATACGAGCATCTTATTCCGCACGTATGCTGGAGGAGTGTGGACGACTCAGCAGTACTTCGAATTCAAGTACTTGTACATGACAGTAACTGCTAAAACCGTTACCACTGATGTAACCACACCGGCCACTCAACTAGCACAAGCCACAGCACCCGCAAGCATTAATTTCCCGATAGCCACAACGCTCCCAGGGGCTACGACCGGCCTTACAATTCTTATGCGTGCAGAGAAGTATCCCGCTATTCCCGCTTCTCTTGGTGCTGGGTTTATGGTGATGCCTGTGCATCGTGCAGTGCTTAAGATAGGCGCAGCCACTAGTCCGGTAGCCGTCGCAGGTCTCCTTGTCCCTGAATACTCAGTCTCAGAGACCTGGACCAGCTACACCTTCGAGAACTACTATACTCAGACCTATCGGACCTATTCAGCTCTAACCACTACAGTCAATACAGCCGCATTTATAACTGCTTCAGCCTTATTCAAGCCTTCTGTCGGACTAACCATCGGAGCTCCTATTGACCTGATACTGGCTTTTAAACTGAAGAAGAACCTGATTGCCACTGGTAACCTCGATGTCGTGATAAGCAGCTTTGTACTGACCTATGGGGTAACTGCCTGTCGAGTGGATGGAGTGGATCTGCCAGGTGCTTATACTTGTACTGTGGCGGCTGGACCCCCCTCAAAATTCTCAATAACAGGCTTGGGCGCATACCTCAGCACCAGTGCTCCTCTGCTGGTCCGAGTGACAGTCACTCCCAGTGGTGCAACTGGATCAGCCACTCCTGTCTTTAACTTGCGCACTTACGGCCTTTCAGCAGACACTACTACTCCCATAGAGGAACTAACTACAACTCTGACTCCCACTGCAACCGCTGTGGCCGCATCTGCCACTCTACTGAGTCTACGCGTTCCGATATGGCGCAACTCCAGTCCGCCTGCCTGCATGGGCGGGGTTTCAAGTCTCAGTTTCCGCTTATCTGCCAAGTCAGGACGACCCTACGCAGCTGGGGACTCAATTGCCATTACCTTCAAGGGACTTACACCGCCTGTCAGCACTGAAGCTTTGCAGTGTGTCTTTTCTGACTTGGTCAACTTCGTGCCCGCGGACAGTTGTACTATATCGGGCACAGCTCCAGTCGTAGTCACTGCGGTTATCTCTCAGACGGTTGTGACTGTGCTTGGTTCGACCTACACACTCTTCGTACAGAAGAACGCAGCAACTAGCAGTTCCGCTCATGAAGGCTTTGCTCTACCTGCCATCGGTATAATCAGTGTGGAGCCCTACCCTGCAGCTACCGAGTGGATTATCAAAGTAACAGACGCTGCTGTGGCTATACAAGAACTGACGAAGGTATGGCAGCCTTTATGCGGAGCTGATTTCACCTCCTTATCAGCCAATTTAGGAGCTTCCTGTGCAGCTACACTCACTTTCCTGGACTTAACGTTTACTCCTTCTGTGACTACTTCGAATGCTGGGAAACTTATTATTGAGTTCCCCACGTCTAATGGACTGCTGGTGAGTGGAGGGGCGTCTTTGGTGCGGATCTTCGATGATAACCTTACAGCGAGTTCGCCACTGATCTGTGAGAAACAAGCCGGCTTCATAGCCGCAGCTACTCCTGCCTGCTCTGTCGTGAATTCACCGAGCTCCGGCAAGCCCGCTTCCATAGAAGTCACGTCTCACGGTGGCTTCACAGCCGCCACTAGCTACCGCATCCTTATCACAGACATCAAAACGCCAACCATAATAAATGACCCTATACACGCTCAGCCACTTATTCCAAGTCTGCGCGTTGTTCTCTACCTGGGCACGTATGCGACAACCGGGCAAACCTTCAAAGAAGGCGCTATAGCGAATGAAAAAACTATTCAGCGCTGGCGATCCGCTGCTTGGGACGCTACGGCTTCCTGCAATGACCCTACAGGACAAACTGCGACAGTTAGTGCTTCTCCGAACACTTCGCGAGCCTCAGCCACACTCACATTCACATTCGGATCTAATCCATCTGCAATTGTGGCTATAAATCAAGGCTACGTGATGCTCATTTTCAACGACTTTACATTCCCTGCAAGTTTGACATGTGGAGGCACTGCCTTGGGAACTTGCGCTTTCCTTAGACTCACTAGCAGGAACACACTCATTGCACAGGCAACTGCAGGAGGGCGAACTATGGCTAGTGGTGACACCTTGACTGTGGCTTTATTGACTATGCCTGACTGGACAGGTCCTTCTTACAGTATAGTTGTCAAGGCCACAGGCAGCAACGGCCAGCGAGGGTTCTCAGCCACTGCTAGTCTCGCTTCTGTCGTGGCTGCGACTTCAAGCCTAGCAGTGAGTTGGCTCAGTAACACTCCTGATACCGGGATTTGGGCTGCGGGACTGAACTGGATCACTGATAGTATTCCCCTGTACCTAATCAAGAACTCCTACAACATCTGGACTCTCAAGGTAACGCCTCAGGCCGGGTCTACCAATGTACGAAGAGTGGACCTAACTTTCCCCTCCTTCCCCTTCCTGGATGCAAACTGCAAAGTGACAGGTCTGCTGCCCATTGCTCCTGCTACAGCCGTACCCTGCACAATTTCAGGCTCAACAGTTTACCTCAACAGTTTCAACCTCGTCTCAGCAAGTACACCCATTGTGGTATCAATTGGGGCTTATGTGGGCGATACAATCACTAGTCCAGGCAGCTTCACTGCTATACTCTCCTATTCCACAGCTGACACTACAAATAAAGTGGAAGAGAAAACTGCGAGTGTCACTCTCAACATGGAGGCAGCTCGGTATCCCTATGACGTGTGGGTGAACTGGGCCTCGCAACCTCAACTCCAGCGCAGGTCTTCCACTAGCAGCACAGGCGAGCTACAACTGCGCTTTACACCTAAAGCCACGATTCCCGCAAGCACCGGCAAAATACGAGTCGTCCTGCCTACCGGCTTCACAATGGCCGCTGGAGAAACCGCTTATTGCGAAGTTGCCAATGGAGACTTGTATGATGACAATTACCCGAGGTTTAGTACTCGCGCTACTGTGCGCACTACGGCCACTTGCGCCTGGACTTCAAACACGCTCGAAGTCACTATGCCTGCGCTGGTCACTAGACTTTGGACTGACGTGAGTGCGAACACCTGCTTCCAACTCTACGCCTCGTCCACATCCGTAGCTGGTACTCACGGATACACGACTCCCTCGACTCCCGGCTACTACACAGCCCAGTTCTCCACCTTCAATGGCGCCACACCGCTTGAATCCGGAGTCGCCAGTATCTATGTACCAGGACCATTAGCAACTCTAACTGCTACAAGTTCAACCACGACAGCTGATGTAGACTTGATCCTGCGTGTGCGCTTCACTCCCGCCACTGACTTACTACGAGGCTATGTAGTATTCGTGAACAACGAGCCGCAGACGTTTACAACCCTGAGAGTGACTTTCGAGATATACGAGGCCTTTATGTACAACCTGAATGGACTGAAGGACGGACAGACTTTGCCTTGCTATGGCATTCTGGGCATGTCTGCGGCACTCACTTGCACTTTCCGCAGAGGGTCGTTCATTGACATGGAGTCTTCATCGATACCCGCACAGGCTGACAACCTGATTACAACGCCTATTCCGCCCTACATTGACGTCAACGGCTTTGAAGCGCTAAAGACTGGAGTTGTGACTGAGTTCCATATTCCGCGGCTGCACAATCCGCTATTCTCAGGCTATCGCCGCACAGCCTGGCTGTCTGTCTTCACCACTACCTATGACGGAGTTCAGGTGGAAATCTACAAGCCTACTCCTCTAGCACTTGGTCCTGCTACAGCCACGGTTGCTTCTCCAACGGAATGTGTGGGCTGCTCTCTTTCCAACGTCTATGTAGACGCAATCAGCACTCTGAAATTGCCACTCACTCCCTCAGGAATCATGACCACTTCCGACTTGTTCTATGTGGACCTGCCTGCGGGCTTCTTTACTCTGCTGTCTAACATGACTGCGACCTTTACCATTGGAGCGACTTCCACTCCGCTTACTTTGCAACTCTACCCTGCATCGGGAATTATCGCCGCTTCACCTACGGTCAACATTGCAGCAAGCGCTGGCTTCCTGGAGCTGAAGGGACTACTGAACCCACCCTTCCTTGATACCTGCTCAAGCGGGACCGGGTGCACTGTTTTCTATTGGGACATCGTTAGCGGAATTTCAGGCACTCGTAATAAAATCGGTGGGACAAGTGGCATGTGGGTTGCGCTGAATATGGCTGCAGGCCAAGTCTCCAACTTCGCAGTTGCCGCCTCCAGCCCGAAAGCCAACGCAATTAACCTGAAATACGTGTTTACCTTCAATACTGTGCCGCGGGTGCCTGCAGGCAGTACACTCAGTGTCAATTTGCCTGTCGCCTACCCTACTCTCAATGCGAGAGTGCCGCAAGGCTCCTGCTCCTGCAGTCTGTTAGGCACTGCCTGTGAAATCTACAGCACAGGAGTGCGAATCACTGGTGTTCCCGCCCTACCAACCAACTCCCCTGTCTCTGTAACGATTCAAGGCATCAAGAACCCAATTCAGCAGGGCACAGCCGTGGGCTTCCAAGTGACTTTCACGAACAGTGCCAACAAGTTTGTCATCGACCACCTGCAATCCACTTTGCTCAATATCTCGCCCGCAGACGCTCCACAGGCCATGACTTTCTCCTTCTTGCCTGCCACTTCCACTGCACAGATGTCCAGCACGTACATACTAACGACTACCTCGCCTGCGATTTTCTACAAAGGCACAGTCGTAACTCTGACTCTACCTGCAGACTTCTCCATGCCATCGGGAGTGCAGTGTCTCAACTTGAAGACTATCACAGCGTACCAGTCTTGTGGAGTGGGCAATAGCAACACTGTGGTTATGGTCACTTCAGACGATTTCAGCAGCAGCGCTAACTTCGGCATGACTCTGGAAGGCATCGTCAACCCCAAGACTGCGTCCACTTTGCAGGGGTTCGGTCCAATCCTTCTGCAGGCTGTATATGACGGCACACTCCTTGCAATTTCAGACCCAACTAGTGCTAGTGCGTTTGTACCCATCAAGTCTCCGCCTGCTGAAATCCAAGTCAGCACCATGTCTCTGTTCCCGCTAACAGCGGCTGAGTCCTCCACCTTCAAAGCAACTCTGACCTCTCCCCTGTTCATTGCAGCTGGGTCTAGCTATGCACTCAGCATCAAGTTCCCATCGCAGTTCTCAGGTGCACTGGTGCAGGAAGGCACTACGCTCTACTGCTCTCTGTCCACGGCTTTCACTTCCTGTGGAATCGCTTCGGAACGTGTGGTGCAGTTCAAGGGCTTTGTGTCTGACATCTCGAAGGGACAGAAGTTGGAAATTTTGTTGACGAACATCATAAACCCGCAGCAATCGACAACTGGCAATGTGCTGATTTCTCTGCTGGACTTGACCACTGGCACAGTACTGGCCATCAGTCCCAACCTTGCCACTGCAGCAGTCTTCCGTATCGGTCCTCCTCCCAAGCAACTCAACCTGCAGAACATCACAGTGGAAGACCCCTATGCTGGCAGCACGACCAACTACAACTTCACCATCAGTCTGGGTCTTTCCGTATTTGCAGAAAACGCAGCCATGTGGTTGGATTTCCCTGCGGAATACAGTGGACTGCTTTCTGGCAGTCCCCGCTGCTCCATGAGTTATGGCACACAGACCTCCACGAACTGCACGTTCCTATCTGAGTTCTTCGGCCTGCGCCTGCAAATCCTCATGCCCTTCCCCAGTGCTTCCACCCAATACGACACTTTGATCTCGCAACTCATCCTACTGCGTCTATGGGGCATTTCCAACCCGAAGCAGGGAGGCTCCACTGGCTACTTCACTTCGAGGTATGTGGACTTGACCACTTCTCTAGTGACCACTAGTAGCTTCGGCCTTATCAGTCCTGCCTCGAAGATCGTGTTCTCCACAGGCCTCTTCCAGCCAGTGCTAATCAATGCTACCAATGTGGTGATTAATGCTGGTACTTGGAGCAGTCCGATCACACTAGATATGACGGCTCGGACTAGGGACGTAGTCACAGTGACGCTCGGCTCCACCAGTCCCGATCTCTTCTTCAATCCGCCCAGTCTAACCTTCAACTCCACAACTTCTGCCCTGGACTTCCTAATTGGAGCGCCTGCCAACGCTACAGTGGGCACTTTCTTCATCAGTTTGACTAAATACGAAGCCATCACTCGGCAGCGCTTCAGCCCGATCAGCGGATTTACTGTAGTGGTTGTACGCGCAGAGGCTTCTCTGGAAATCGAGATCGACTCTCTGCCCTCCATCCCAGTAGGCGTGCAGTCAATGCCTATTTCCGTGCGACTGAGCCAGCCCTGCACCGAAAGATTCATAATGGAACTGTACTCCACCCTGCCCGAACAGCCCACCGCAATGTCCATCACGCCCTCTCAACTCACATTCACTAGGGGCGACTCGGTCAAGACCTTCACATTCATGCTGTATGTGAATGCCAGGCCTGGGTCTCTGGGAGTGGTTATCCGGGGTAGGGGCGCTGCTCCGTACAAACTGCTGCAAGCCACTTTGCCTTTCTCTATAGCGGAAACGCCGAAAAACTCGCCTACTGTCGTTTCTCTCAAGTCTCATAACGTGGGCAGGATTTCCGCCTGGGCGACTGTTGGCCTGTCCGCCCCTGCGTCTATCTACTACATGTACTCACTGACTGGCACTCCCAAGCCTGATTCACTCAGCCTCAAGAATAAGGTCAAGGTCAATAGTGACGCTGCGCAGGTCTTCGACAGTGTGTACACCGGCGTCGTAACTTCCAACGGCACTTACTACGAATCAGATATTCACCTGCTTGGCCTGATAGCAAACTCCACCTACAACTTCTACTTCACCTACATGGGCTACGACAACAAACTAGAACCTACAGTGCAGGTCCTATCCTTCGACACTCAAGGCTCGTACGATCCTGCAGTCATCACTATCACGACTACTCAGTACGAAACTATCGAGGCCGTTATTGAGGCAGTTGCACGCGCTTTGGGTATTCTCAAGCAATACATCCGCTCACTGTCTTCTGACTCCAATATCCTCTCTCGCAACCGTCACCTGCAGACCTTTGACTACCAGATGGTCATCACTACTCCTGAAGATGAGGAAATCGGTGCACCTGTGACACTCGCGAAGTCGCTGGATACTAACCAGGACATACTGAGGTCATACCTGCCTACACTGAGCTCTCAGCCCATTTCCAGCACTGTGCAGGTCTACAATGCCTCGCTACCTGAGTTTGTGGGCAAGCCGCGTATTGTGTATGTGAGCAACTCGACCATGAACATTGAGGCCATCCTTAGCACTGCAGGCCGAGTCTACGGTGTGCTAATGGACCCTGATGTCCCTAACCCCACATCTTGGCAAATCGTGAACGGACTCGACGGCTCCAACCGGCGCGTGGCAGAAGGCCGCTTCAAGTCTGTGCCCTGCCTGGCCCAAAGCATCGTCACGCTCAAGTTCACAGGCTTGGAACTGCAGCGGCGCTACGTCCTTTGGCTTTCCGGCACCAACGACCTGGGCGCTGCGCCTCAGAGAGTCAAAGATGTGGACCTGGCTTCACTCCAAGTCACAGGAGGCAGACTCAACCATGGAGTGGTGGAGCCTTCGATCTTCTACACCTGGGCAGACCCAGCTTCCTACCTGCTGCTCGCTGTCGCGTACTTCCTCTAATAAGCAGTAGGCATTTAGGTCAAGTCTGTCCTTAGCACTGCTTGTCTTAATGCAGTGAATTGGGAAAGCGGTCCTTTTGCTCGTGGAATATGCGCCGCTGCTTCAGAGGAATAATTGTTTTCCTTTGAAAGCAGAAACGCAATCCTTCGCTCAAATGCCAAAGCCAGGGCATTTCTCCTTGTTTAGTATATTTTACCCTTTCTCAATGGACAGGACCTTATATAGTAACGACGGCCATAGTCATTATAGAGCTTTTAAAGGCCGGACAGATAAGTTGTCTTTTGAGTCAAAGTCCGACTAGCACGAAATGGACTCTTTAACAGTGGGACATTAGTAATGTCCTCTAAGAAATGCAGAGAATAGCAGTTACGAGTTGCACACATGGAGTGCATCTCTAGGATGAGGAAAATAGGCAGCTTATACTGTAATGCAATTTTAGCCGGATATAATTAAATAGATTATAAATACCTAATCGAGAATTCATATGTTTCGAGAACTCGATCAAGGAAGACCTCTCCGCCAAGTAAATCGCATGATATTCGTCCAATATAAGTGATGAAGTACCGCGTATGCGCACTGAAGCAAGCCAAAGACAGGACAGACACATAATTCCAGTAATGCAAAAGCAAGTACCTATCATACAGACACAGGATGGACAGTGTCATCATTCTCAATGCAAACTTACATATGCAAATGATTTTAAGGTTTTGGTGTTGTATGTCATATACTTTATCTATAGGTGAATTATGGGATCTGAGGAAGTAGTGGGTAAGTGGCAGCCACTATTATGGCTTTCAGAGACAAATCAGAGTCGTCAATCGTGAAGGAAACGCCAAGGTGGTACTTGCAGGCAAGGGATATTTACCTGCTTCAAAGGATGCGTATTGAGGATATAACAACAGGACAGTCTGGGTAAGGGCGAGAACTGAAGCAGGTGAAGGAAACTAAGCGGAAAAGTGACAAGAAAATACTTAATGTGAGAAAATGCTATTATATGAGGCACAGGCGTGCAGAAGGAGTATGAACCTTTGAGGTATTCCGTCAGAGCAATTGGAAAAACAGGGAACAATGCTAGTGCTTGGATGTGTATACAACCCCTTTGTTCGTCTCGAACTCCAAGCAGAGAGTTCCTAGCTCTCCTGCGCCCTTGCTTATATCTGGTGAGGCTTGGCAGGAAACATGGGAAATTGATGTGTTAAGGAGAGCAAATACTGCTAACTAATATATTTCCACTCCCACCAACCTTGCACATCATTTTCCACTCATACTTTCTTCGTATCTTTAATGGACTGTCTGGCTGTACCTTGAGTTGAAGCATGGAATGGAGTTATTGATTTCCATGCTGGACGAGCCAGTGTTGGTGTCTTTCCCCTTAGTCTGGCAGGGAGCCACAGTCTGAGGTGTCTCCACTTCCTCAAAATGCTGCAAAGATGGACAGAGCCAATATATCCGATACAGCAATGACCTGGAAAATGGTTTTGCAGCTCTTGATTATCAAGTTTATGTTGGACATGGACTATAATCATACATGAACATGAAAAGGCATATCTGAGAGAATTATAGGCACAGAGACATTATTGCGGTTTTGAGAAAAGCCCATTTGCCAAGCTAATCACTAGACAGAGGAGATTGGAGTGGGCCACAGACTTATGGAGAGATATTGAAGCGGGGCAAAGGGACTCAGCCTCAACATCCTTCGAGAAGTTTGCTCTCTACACATCTAGTAGAAGGGCTGGAGTCCCAGCAATTCTCCTATCTCCGTCATCGAGGCTGATAGAAATGCTGCGTGTGAGAACCTTACCTGCCTGTGAATTGATCCTTCCAACTCAGTCCTCCCTCTTCACTTCCAAAGAAGCTGAGGCCCACTTCTGCATGTTTGGTGGAAGAGTATATGTGAGGGCTTAGTAACAGCTCTCAGACCAATGCTGGACTTCGAAGAGCCTGGCTCCATACCTCAGCAGAAAGCTGTGGAGACTTTCCACAGAGACTAATCATCAGTGATTTCATTGCTAATGGAGAGTGGTGTCTTCGAACTAATGCTACTTCGCCTCTCCTGCACTAGCAAAGAGTATGAGTCTTCAGCATACTTTGAGAGGGGACTCACTGCTTGGGGACAGTGCAGAGTTCAGCCTGGAGACTAAAGCCACTGTGTAGCAGTTTCGTGTAAGTCCCTATATTCATTACAGTTATACGGAATGTAGAGCATTTTCAAATCCGCCAAAGGACCAGTAGAGCTAATTGTTTGGAGTATAGTGTCAGTTCGAAGGTCTTTTCCTAATAGCTACATTTGAAAGTCTGTGAGCTCAACTAATTTATCCGGAAATATCGGAGGTCCTTCAAGAAAAATGTAGATTCAGTAATAATCTTTTCTACACCTTCATTTCTATAGACACGCAGTAGGCCTCCAACACTAGCAGAGCTATTTAGAAGCTTCACAGCACACTTCCTTTGAGAATACATTGTCCTTCTCAGAACTTTCGACCTTGGAAAAGTCACAGCTAGATATAAGCAGTAGTTGTCTATAATAATAGCAAGTATATGCAGAGATATGCCGATCACCTAAGGTAGGGAAGGATATATGAGAATGGCCCTAGCTTTAATTGAATAAATTAGCAGTCCAAATATCGACTGGATGCAGGAAATCCTGCTACCTGGTGATAAAGGTATGACAAGACACGTTAGGAACCCTATTCACTGTCTGTATGGGGCAGTCCTGAGGTAGGAAGCAATAACACCTTGTCTTTGCTCGAAAATACTTGAGGATAGCCAGGGACTGCAGAGGGAAACAACTTGCCATACGAAGCTAGCTAGGAAGACATCTGAGTAAGCCTTATTGTACTCACACATCAATCTTTTAGCTTTCACTCAGAGAATGGCTCAACTTCGGGTTTCCCAGAAAGAACAAGAAAACTATTATTAGTTATGTGTAATAAACACTCGGCAAAGCTACAGTGCAGCACTAAGACTCCAATGCTGGTTCCTGTGCTGCCAGTATACAAATTGTCGTCTGAGCTGTGTCAAGCCTTCCTACCGGCACTGTACGAGGATATCTCCTTCGAAGGGTGAGATAATGGAGACAGACTCCATCACACTTAAGTCCTATTACCACATACAGTGCGAAAATTAGGAGACTTTACTCTGGACAAATGAAGACTACGGCCACTTATCTCACTTAGCATTCTACCCTAAGACCAAGTTCTGCATCGAATGTGGACTCAATTCATCCACTATGTCTTCCTTCAAAGCTATTTGACACCTACGGAATTAATCATCTCCACTGCGTGCCCTGGACTCGCTGGCAGGCATTGAAGTCAGACTGGAAATTGCAGTCATTGGAGATAGTACCATCAATGTACAGCTCTATCC